>ENA-OQCP01000304-OQCP01000304.1-human-gut-metagenome-genome-assembly--contig:-NODE-304-length-22288-cov-2.279229_pt1 | contig 22288 bp, 25 predicted proteins | sample MGYA00242760_ERZ504583 | MGnify/ENA primary metagenome ERZ504583 (study PRJEB26092, sample SAMD00036308) | human gut metagenome | host: Homo sapiens | study: EMG produced TPA metagenomics assembly of...
CTTATAAATTAACAATTGCTTATGACGGAACTGCATATCAGGGATGGCAGAGACAGGCAAACACAGAGAACACTTTGCAGGGAACTCTGGAGCGAACAATTTCGTCAGTGGCAGGATATCCAGTGGAGATTGATGGTTCAGGACGAACAGATGCAGGTGTTCATGCGAATGGACAGACTGCAACAGTAGTTCTTTCTGGTCAGGTGGAGAATGGATTTTTTACAGAAAAGATAAATTCAAGATTACCCGGAGATATTCGGATTTTAGATGCAGAGCTTGTGAGGAATGGATTTCATGCGAGAAAAAGTGCGGTCGGAAAAAGATACATTTATCAGCTTGATCTGGCAGAGAAACCAGATGTATTCACGAGACGATATACATATCATTTTCCGCAGCAATTGGATTTAGATGCGATGAGAAAGGCAGCACAATTGTTGATTGGCACGTATGAGTTTGCCGGATATACGGATAAAAAGGATGAAAAGTCCACAAAAAGAACAATTTATGCTATAATGATTTGCGGACAAGGAAGCAAAGTCAGTATTCAATATGAAGGAACAGGATTTCTTTACCATATGGTAAGGATTTTGACAGGAACTTTGCTGGAAGTTGGAACTGGAGCACGAAGCATAGAGAGTGTGAAGGAACCTTTGAAATCAAAAGATAGAAGTCAGGCTGGATTTTTAGCACCTGCAAGAGGGTTATTCCTTGATGAGGTGTATTATTGATTCGGTTATGGAAAGTTGCTGATTATTCACAGAAAAGTTGGCTAATGGACGGTGAACAGCAACACTCTTGAAAGGGAGGATGCAGCAGATTGAAATTAATATCATGGAATGTAAATGGTATTCGTGCCTGTGTACAGAAAGGATTTCTTGATTTCTTTCATGAGGCAGATGCGGATATCTTCTGTATTCAAGAGACGAAGATGCAGGAAGGACAGCTAAATCTGGAATTAGAAGGCTATCATCAGTATTGGAATTATGCTGTGAAGAAGGGGTATTCCGGAACAGCCGTGTTTACAAAGAAAGAACCATTGTCGGTGAGTTACGGAATCGGTATCGAGGAGCATGATCAGGAAGGACGTGTGATCACCTGTGAATTTGAAGAGTTTTATTTCGTTACAGTGTATACACCGAATTCTCAGAATGGGCTGGCAAGGTTAGATTACAGAATGAAGTGGAGGATGACTTCCGTACTTATCTGAAGAAGTTAGAAGAGACAAAACCGGTGATCGTGACCGGAGATATGAATGTAGCGCACAAAGAGATTGATCTTAAGAATCCGAAGACCAACCGTAAGAATGCCGGTTTCACGGATGAGGAAAGACAGAAGTTTACTGAACTTCTGGATGCCGGATTTATTGATACATTCCGGTACTTTTATCCGGAGCAGACAGGAATCTATTCCTGGTGGTCTTATCGTTTCAGTGCCAGGGCGAAGAATGCAGGCTGGCGTATAGACTACTTCTGTGTCTCAGATAGTTTAAAGAACCGACTGGAAGATGCAAAGATTCTGACAGATATTATGGGATCGGATCATTGCCCGGTTGAATTGGATTTGAAATAAACAATAGAAAAAGGAGAAGAGAAAAATGACAAAGATTGACATTATTTCAGGATTTCTTGGAGCAGGAAAGACAACTTTAATTAAGAAGCTTCTTTCCGACGCATACAAGGGAGAACAGGTTGTACTGATCGAGAATGAATTTGGAGAGATCGGTATTGATGGTGGATTTTGAAGGAAGCAGGAATTGAGATTCGTGAGATGAATTCAGGATGTATCTGTTGTTCACTGGTTGGAGATTTTGGAAAATCTCTTCATGAGGTCGTAGATACTTATCATCCGGATCGTATTCTGACCGAGCCATCAGGAGTTGGAAAGCTTTCTGATGTAATCAAGGCTGTACAGGATGTTCAGGGTGAAATCGATGCAGAGCTCAATAGCTTTACAACAGTTGTAGATGTAACAAAGTGCAAGATTTACCGTAAGAACTTGGCGAATTTTTCAGCAACCAGATTGAATATGCAGGCGCAGTTATTTTAAGCCGTACAGATAAAGCGAAACCGGAGAAGATTCAGGAAAGTGTTGCGCTGTTAAGAGAACTGAATGAAAAAGCTCCGATCATTACAACACCGATCGAGCAGCTTCCGGGCGAGAAGATTCTTGAAACAATGGAATCAAGCAAATCTCTGGAAGAGGAATTGCTCGCAGAAGTAGCCAAGGAAGCACATGATCATGAACATCATCACCACCACGATCACGAAGAGTGCGATCACGAGCATCATCACCACGACCATGAAGAACATGATCATGAGCATCACCATCACGACCATGAAGAACATGATCATGAGCATCACCATCACGACCATGAAGAGTGCGACCATGAGCATCATCATCACCACGATCATGAAGAGTGTGACCATGAGCATCATCATCACCACGATCATGAAGAGCATGAGCACATCATCATGATGGAGAGTGCAGCTGCGGCTGTGGACACCATCATCACCACGATCATGAGGGTCATCATCATGCAGATGAGGTATTCACAAGCTGGGGTAAAGAGACAATTCATACTTATACAAAGGATGAGGTCAGTGCAATTCTGAAGACTCTTGAAGAGGATGGCTCTTACGGAAATGTACTCCGTGCAAAAGGAATGGTAGCAGGAGCAGATGGAGAGTGGATCTACTTTGATATGGTTCCGGAGGAGCATGAAGTAAGAACAGGAGCACCGGAATAGACACAGGAAGAATCTGTGTGATCGGAGCAGAGCTTAACGAAGACAAGCTTGCAGAATTATTTAAGCTGAAATAAAAGGATAAGCAAAGCAGTACCATAGGGGGCTGCGTAGCATTATGTAATAACAGATGTCTTCTGCGAAAAGGAGACGGAATGGAGATAGATATGATGAAAGAGCCAGATGTTATGGTTTATCTGATGACAGGTTTTCTGGACAGTGGTAAAACTCAGTTCCTGAATTTTACACTATCTCAGGATTACTTTCAGATTGATGGAAAGACACTTCTGATTCTCTGCGAAGAGGGGGAAGAAGAGTATGATCCAATGGAAATGCTGAAGTATGGTGTCGTTATTGAGACTGTAGAAGATAAAGAAGATCTGACAGAAGAATGGCTGGAAGAGATGAATAAGAAGCATGAGCGGAACGTGTTGTTATTGAATATAATGGTATGTGGCAGGTGAGTGAATTTGAGAAGATGAAGCTTCCGGCAGGCTGGGCTATCGAGCAGAAGATTACAACAGTAGATGCGAGTACATTCCAGATGTATCTGACAAACTTAAAACCACTGTTTGTCGAGATGGTAAAAGGAGCTGAACTTGTGCTGTTTAATCGTTGTGAAGATAAGAAACCGTTGGCAGGATACCGCAGAAGTGTTAAGGTTGTAAGTCCTCAGGCAGAAGTAATCTTTGAGGATGAGAACGGTGAGGTAGACAATATCTTTGAAGACGAAGTACCATATGATCTCAAAGCACCTGTGATTGAGATTCCAAGAGAAGATTATGGTATCTGGTATATTGATATGCAGGAGCATCCGGAGCGCTATAAAGGAAAAGTTGTAGAATTTGTTGCAAAAGGTTATGAAACCAAAAGCATTTCCGTCTAAGGGTATTCTATCCGGGGCGTATGGCAATGACTTGCTGTGCAGATGATACATCTTTCCTTGGATATGTTTGCAGAAGCGCTTATGCCGAAGCTGAATGCAGGAGACTGGGTAAAAATTCGTGCAAGTGCGTTATGCGAATTTGTCCGTATATGGCGGAGAAGGACGGTGCTTGAGGCAGAGAATATTGAGCCAGCAGAACCAATTGAAGAGTTAGTATATTTTAATTAAGACAAAGTAATAAGACAAGAAATAGGAGGAGAACTTCATGGCAAAGAAATATGATGTAATCGCATTAGGAGAGCTTCTGATTGATTTTACAATGAATGGACAAAGCGAGCAGGGAAACAATATGTTTGAGGCTTGCCCGGGAGGTGCACCGTGTAATGTGCTGGCACTTCTGAACAAGATGGGAAAGAAGACAGCATTTATAGGAAAAGTTGGAAAAGATCAGTTCGGAACGTTATTAAGAGATACGATTACGGAAGCCGGAATCGATGCATCCAATCTGATGGTTGACGAAAATGTGAATACAACACTCGCATTTGTACATACATTCCCAGATGGAGACAGAGAGTTCTCATTTTACCGTAATCCGGGAGCAGATATGATGCTTACAGCAGATGAAGTGAATCCAGAAGTAGTAAAAGATACAAAAGTCTTTCATTTCGGAACACTTTCTATGACACATGAAGGTGTGCGTGAAGCGACAAAGAAAGCGGTAGAAACAGCAAAAGCAAATGGTTGCCTTGTATCCTTTGATCCAAATCTGAGACCGCCACTGTGGAGTTCTCTTGATCTTGCAAAAGAGCAGATGGAGTATGGATTTGGAAAATGTGATATCCTGAAGATCTCTGATAATGAAATTCAGTTTGTATCCGGTAAGGAAGACTATGATGAGGGAATCGCATATCTGCAGGAGACATACAATATTCCGCTGATTCTTCTGACTATGGGAAAAGACGGAAGCAGAGCTTATTACAAAGGCATGCGCGTAGAGAGACCAGGATTTTCAGTGAAAGCAATTGAGACAACCGGTGCAGGAGATACTTTCTGTGGAAGTTCTTTGAATTATCTGGTTGAGCATGATTTTGAGAATCTGACAGAGGAACAGTTAGGAGAGATGCTGACATTTGCGAATGCGGCAGCAGCACTTGTAACAACAAAGAAGGGTGCGATCAAAGCAATGCCTGTAAAAGAAGAAGTGCTTGAACTGATTCAGAAATAATTGACAAGAAAACAGTCAATCATTATAATGTAACACAGAAACAAGGGCGTTTCCAACTTAGGTGGAGAACGCCCTTTTATCGTATGAGTTTATGATAAAGGAGGTTGAAAAATAATGCATAACTATACAAGAGATGATATTTTTCACATAGTAGAGGAAGAAGATGTCGCTTTCATCAGATTGCAGTTTACAGATATTTTTGGAACAATGAAAAATATGGCGGTAACAGTGGGACAGCTTGAAAAGGCATTGGACAATTGTTGTATGTTTGATGTTTCTTCCTTGGAAGGGGTTACAGATGAGGAAGAATCAGATATGTACTTGTATCCGGATTTGAGTACATTTGAAATCTTTCCATGGAGACCACAGCAGGGAAAAGTTGCAAGACTGATCTGTGATGTGTATAAAAAAGATGGAACACCGTATGAAGGCGATCCGCGTTATGTACTCAGAAAGGCTGTTGCGGAGGCGAAAGAGATGGGGTATACGATGAATGTCGGCCCGGAATGCGAGTTCTTTCTTTTCCATACAGATGATGACGGTAGACCGACAACAGTAACTCACGAGCAGGGTGGATATTTTGATGTAGGGCCGTTGGATCTTGGAGAAAATGCGAGAAGAGATATGATCTTAACATTAGAAGATATGGGGTTTGAGATTATTTCTTCACATCATGAGATTGCGCCGGCGCAACATGAAATCGACTTTCATTACGATGAGGCGATGATTACGGCAGATAATCTGATGACATTTAAGATGGTTGTCAAGACAATTGCAAAACGACATGGTCTGCATGCAACATTTATGCCAAAGCCGAAGAGTGAGACTTACGGGTCAGGAATGCACATTAATTTGTCTTTATGTAAAAACGATGGGACAAATGCATTTTATAACGCGGAGGATGAAAATGGACTCAGCCAGGAAGGATATTATTTTATTGGTGGCTTGATGAAACATATGAAGGCAATCACCTGTATTACAAATCCGACGATCAATTCTTATAAACGTTTTGTGCCGGGGTATGAAGCACCTGTTTATATGGGATGGTCAGCTAAGACAAGAGGACCTTTGATCCGTGTGTCTATGGAGAAAGAAGACAATTCAAGACTGGAACTTCGTAGTCCGGATGCTACGGCGAATCCATATCTGGCGCTTGCAGTACTTCTGAAAGCGGATTGGACGGAATTAAGAATCAGATTATGCCTCCGAAGAATATTGATGAAAATATTCAGAAGATGACACAGGAAAGAAGAGATGAACTTCAAGTGGAAGAACTGCCTAGAACGCTTGGAGCTGCTACAGCAGAGCTTGAGAAAGATGAACTGTTGATCAGCGTATTAGGGAAAGAGCTTGCCGAGAAGATCATCAAAGCAAATAAGAAAGAATATAAAGAATATTGTATGCAGGTAACAGACTGGGAGATTAATCATTATCTTTACAGGCTGTAGTTCAGGTATCCTGGCATTGGGCATTTAGAGACCGCATATGTTGGTATAGAACATTTTATAGAAAACAGATTGATAGAAGAGTAGTTAGCGGAAGAGGTGAGCAGATATGAGCAACATTATTGTCGTTTTCCCAAAGAGGGAAAATGCAGTAAATATCCGTAATAGTTTGGTTCGTGCGGGTATTGAAGTATCTGCGGTGTGTTTGACAGGAGCTAAGGCTTTGCAGTATGCTGATAACTGGAGTGATGGAATTGTCGTGTGCGGTTATCGATTTCAAGATATGCAATATATAGATTTGCGAGAATCTCTTCCGGATGCGTTTGATATGCTTTTGGTGGCTTCAGCGGATAAGTGGATGGATGGACTGCCTGATGGGGTTGTAGGACTTCCGATCCCAATCAAAGTTTATGATTTGGTAAATACCGTTGAAATGATTCAGCAGACACAGAGCAGGAAGAGAAGAAAGCGCAGAGAAACGATACGAAAGAGAGACGATTCTCAGAGAAAGATAATCGATCAGGCGAAAGCACTTCTGATAGAACGAAATAACATGTCAGAAGAGGAAGCGCATCGATATTTACAGAAGAGCAGTATGGAAAGTGGGACCAATATGCTCGAAACAGCACAGATGGTGCTGACAATTATGAATGAATAAGAGGCAGTTGTTAACAGTAACGAATAAGAAGTGCTGTAAACAATAATAAAGGAGAGGACTGTTAGTGATGACAGTGGAACGGAGAAGAGAATGAAATTTACAAAAATGCAGGGAATTGGAAATGATTATGTGTATGTAAGCTGTTTTGAGGAGAAGGTGGAAGATCCATCAGCGTTGGCAATCCAGGTGAGTGACAGACATTTTGGAATAGGATCTGATGGATTAATCCTGATCTGTCCGTCAGAAGTGGCAGACTGTGAGATGGCCATGTATAATGCGGATGGCTCCAGAGGAGAAATGTGTGGAAATGGAGTTCGCTGTGTTGGAAAATATATGTATGATTACGGTCTGACTGATAAAACAGAGATTACAGTTGAGACTTTAGCAGGAATCAAAACACTTCAGCTTTTCATAGAAAATGGAAAAGTTGCGAAGGTTCGAGTTGATATGGGAAGCCCAATCTTGACACCAGCAGAAATTCCGGTTGTGGCTGAGGGAGATAAAGCTGTAGATGAACCGATTCTTGTGGATGGAAAAGAATATCATATGACTTGTGTATCTATGGGAAATCCGCATGCAGTCGTTTATGTAGATGATGTGGACAATCTTCCGATTGAAGAAATCGGACCGAAATTCGAAAGCCATGAGAGATTTCCAAGACGTGTGAATACAGAGTTTGTAAAAGTGCTGGACAGACATACTGCACAGATGCGTGTTTGGGAGAGAGGATCTGCTGAGACACTTGCCTGCGGAACAGGAGCATGCGCTGTAGCTGTTTCCTGTATTCTGAATGGATTGACAGAAGATGAAGTAACTGTAAAGCTTCTTGGCGGAGATTTGGAGATTCAGTGGGATCAGGAGAAGAACACAGTTATATGACAGGACCGGCAACCGTTGTATTTGATGGGGAGCTGAAATAAAGAAGTGTTGACTAGATTTTCGATTTTTGTATTCATAGTCAAGTATATATAGAGATGTGTTGACTAATATTTCATTTTTGGGGTTTTAGTCAACACATCTTACTATTTTATTGACCTAATATGAATTGTTTATAATTCAGTCAATAATTTAGAGCAGAAGTGTTGACCTAAATCGTAATTTTGTGAATTTAGGATAAGTTTAGAGGAAAACGATTGACCTGTTTTTGAGAATTTTAAAACCTGGATACAACTTCTGGTTTTATGACTGACTGAATTAGAGATTTTGGAATTAATAGTCACCGAATCATATTATAATGGACTAACTCACTTTACTTGCGCCCAACAAATTGCATTCTGTGCAAGTATAGATAGATTATACAACAAAAAAAAAGAGATTACAAATTGTAATCTCTTAAAACATCGGAGTGACAAGATTCGAACTTGCGACCTCTACGTCCCGAACGTAGCGCTCTACCAAACTGAGCCACACTCCGATAAAATAGGGAACTTGCCGAAGCAAATTCCCAGCTACGGAAAAGGGACTTGAACCCCTACTAACAGAGTCAGAGTCTGCTGTGCTGCCAATTACACCATTCCGCATTACTTGAGTTTTGTTTGTTGCTTGTTTCAAACAACATGGTTATTATATCAAAGCTACAGAAAAATGCAACCCCTTTTTTATATTTTTACGTTAGACTTTTTAAAGAAATTGTCTTAAATGTCAGAAAATTAAGAAATTTGTTTCGCCAAACGAAAAAGGGCATCGACAGTAGCGAAAAAAGCATCAATGGCAGAAAAAAGGGCATCGACAGTTACTAAAATCTATAAGATTACTCTACAAGAAAAGCTCTGCAATAAATACAACTGCGCAGCAAAGAACTGCGACTGGCAGCAGTCCTGCACCGCACCATGCGGCCACAACTCCAACAACGAGAGCGAGGGCTCCGGAGATTGGAGACTGTGTGGCATGAAGGATTGCCGGGAATGTCATCACTGCTAGTGTGACATAAGGTACATAGTATAGAAAGGACTGAAGAAACTGGTTCTTCAAAGGTTTTCGGATCAAGGTCATCGGCAGTACGCGGATGAAATAAGAGATACCGCCCATGATAAGAATATAGATATAAATATTGTGTGTCATAATTTTATTCCTTCTGAGTAACTGAAGTTACGTTTTTATTATTGCTTAGTTGAAGCTGAAGTTTCGTCTTCTGTCGGTATCGGGAAGAAGAATGCTGCTCCGGCTGAAAGTGCGACGGTCAGTATGATTGTTCTGGTACCATCCGACAGAGTGGAGATCCAAGGTAGGCAAGTTGCTGCGAAGCTTGAGATAAATGCAAGAGTAACCAGTCCTGCAACGACTTTATTCTGCTTCGAAGGAGGAATGATGATAGCGATAAACATTCCAAAGAGGGCAACACTAAATGCACTGACCATACGTGGTGACATGATATTTCCGGCAATGACACCGAGCATAGTTCCAAAAGCCCAGCCCGGAAGCGGAGTTACCATCGCGCCATAGGTATAATAAGGATTTAAAGTACCGGGTCTGCTGATCGCAATTCCAAAAAGTTCGTCTGTGATATCATAACTCATCAGCAGACGGTGTCCTAACGAAAGGTCGGGACTTAAACGCTGACTCATGGCACAGCTCATCAGAAGATAACGTGCATTTGTGATCAATGTGACAATTGCGACCTCAATATAAGGAGAGTTTGCAGCAATTACAGTCAGTCCGGCATACTCTCCGGCAGATGCATTATTTAACAGACTCATAAGGAATCCCTGAAATGCATTCAGGCCGATATTTCTTGCGGCGATACCGATTGAAAAGGAGACCGCAAGATATCCAAGTCCAATCGGAATTCCATCGCAAAAACCACGACGAAATGCTTGTCTATTAGATTCTTTCATAATAATAAACCACCTTAGTTACAAATTTTGTCTCTGAGGGATATTGTATCATTTCTGCGGAGGAAATCAAAGTCGGAAATGAGGACAAATCCCCCAATTTATAACATTTCTTGACGCATTTATGTAAGTGTGATAGAATGACCCCGTTGTAACATATAATTTAATACAGATGCGTGAGGTGTCAGTCAGATGGATGATGGCGTCCTGATTATGAATGCTCAGGGGAACGACATGGGAAATCTGGACTGGTGAAAAGGGAAACAGGTGAGAATCCTGTACGAACTCGTCACCGTATTTCGTGAGCTTTTGTTTTGAGACCACTGGGAGACCGGGAAGGTGAAGCAGAAGCGTTTGAACGATCAGCCGGGAGACCTGCCTTTCGCAGTACAGGAATGAAGAGTTCATGCCACGAGGAATTGGCCGTACGAAAGGAAATGATTTAGACTGCAGTAATTATTTACAGATAGGTTGTAAATAATCACCGGTTTTTCTTTGCGTACCCTCGTTTGATTCGAGGGTGTTTTCATTTCTGAGAACAAGAAATCAGGAGGATGACAATGAAAAAGAAAGTATTAATGGTTTTACTGGCAGCAACACTTAGTGTGTCCATGATTGCAGGATGTGGATCAAAGGGCGACAACAACACTGACACAACAAAGACAGAGTCAAAACAGGACAGTGATCAGGAAGCAGCAGATAAAGTTGCGAAGCTGATTGATGACATTTATGTTCAGGAAAGAACAGACAAGACAGATGAGCAGTGTACAGCAGCGAAAGAAGCATGGGATGCATTGACAGATGCACAGAAAGAACTCGTTGAGGGAGAGAATGCGGATCCGGATTATTTCGGAAGAGATACAGGAGATGCATCCAAGGATGATCCGCTCAATGCTGATGAGATCGGTGAAAATGAAATCCTTGTAGTAAGTTTTGGAACATCCTTCAATGACAGCCGTGCGACAGATATTGGTGGTATTGAGAAGGCAGTTCAGGCAGCTTATCCGGACTGGTCTGTAAGAAGAGCATTTACAGCACAGATCATCATCAATCACGTACAGGCCCGTGATGGTGAGAAGATCGACAATGTGGATCAGGCATTGCAGAGAGCTGTAGACAATGGAGTGAAGAACCTTGTTGTACAGCCGACACATCTGATGCATGGTGCAGAATATGATGAACTTACAGCAGCATTAGAGGGATATAAAGATAAGTTTGAATCTGTTAAGATTGCAGAGCCACTTCTCGGAGAGGTTGGAGCTGATGCAACTGTTATCAATGCAGACAAGGCAGCAGTAGCGGAAGCAATCACAGCAGAGGCTGTTAAAGATGCAGGATTTGACAGTCTGGATGCAGTAAAAGAAGACGGAACAGCATTTGTATTCATGGGACATGGTACATCTCATACTGCAAAGGTAAGTTATTCTCAGATGCAGACACAGATGGAACAGCTTGGATATGACAATGTATTTATCGGAACTGTAGAGGGTGAGCCGGAAGATACATCCTGCGAGGCAGTGATCGAGAAACTGAAAGAAGCAGGATATAAGAAAGTAATCCTTCGTCCGCTGATGGTTGTTGCAGGAGACCATGCCAACAATGATATGGCCGGGGATGACGATGATTCCTGGAAGAGCCAGTTTGAGGCATCAGGAGCATTTGACAGCATTGATACTCAGATTGCAGGTTTAGGAGAGATCCAGGCAATCCAGCAGCTGTATGTAGCACATACACAGGCTGCAATTGATGCAGAGTAATTTGTAAGAAGATATTGAGAAGGTCATGCTTGTTCAGAGAAAAGGGAATTGCATGACCTTTTTTGAATCAATGAAAGGAAGGATTTAGATGAAAAAGAAGTTATTAATGGTATTAATTTCTGTTTCTATGATCGCATCTGTATTTACGGGATGTGGAAATAGCACAGAGGCTAAAGACAGTGGAAAAGCACAAACAGAACAGGCGGATACAAAAGAGGATTCTGCAGATAAGGCAGATGAGGAGCAGGCAGCACTGGAAGACGGAACATATACAGCAGAATTTAAGACAGACAGTTCTATGTTCCATGTAAATGAAGCGATGGACGGAAAAGGAACACTGACAGTAGAGGATGGGAAAATGACAATTCATATCAGTCTGGTGTCTAAAAATATTGTTAATCTGTTCGAAGGAACTGCCGAGGATGCACAGAAGGACGGCGCAGAACTGCTTCAGCTACAACAGATACTATTAATTACAGCGATGGAACATCTGATGAGGTCTATGGATTCGACGTTCCGGTTCCGGCACTGGACAAAGAATTTGATCTTGCATTGATCGGAAAAAAGGGAACATGGTATGATCACAAGGTCAGCGTGACAAATCCGGTGGAAGTAGAAGAATAAAATGGATTTGTAACCTTTACAAACCGGCAAAGAAGGGATAAGATACTTTTATAAAATAATTTATAAAAGGAGCCTTGGATATGGCTGGAACGGAAAAGAGAAATATCACAAAATCAAAAATAGTAAACTATATTATAAATCACGAAGCAACGTCTAAAGTGGAATTGTCGAAGGATCTCAATCTTAGTATGCCGACTGTATTGTCGAATGTGAATGAGCTCTTGGCTAATGGAATTGCGGTTGAAACCGGAGAATATGAATCTACAGGCGGGCGAAAAGCAAAACGAATCAGTATTAATCCAGCATATCGTTATGCAGTTGGAATAAGGATCACTGCGAAGCATGCAGGATTTGTACTTGTGAATTTGAGCTATGAGATAGAGAAATATGAAAGGATCCGCTTAGAATTTTCAACAGAGGCCGCTTACTACTTACAATTGAGCGAAGCATTGGAAAGATTTCTTTCAGATGTAGAAAACAGAGAACGAATCTTGGGAATCGGAATTTCAATTCCGGGAATTGTTAATTCGAAAGAACGAATGCTGATCAAATCTCATGCGCTCCAATTGGAGAATTATAGTTTAAGCTTTTTGGAACAAGTCTTTTCACTTCCGGTTTATTTTGAAAATGATGCTAATGCGGCAATGATGGCAGAGGATTTAAATAACTATAGAAATGCATTGTATCTTTCATTGAATAATACACTCGGAGGAGCATTTTGCATTGACGGGAAATTGATTCCGGGAGCAAATCAGAAAGCCGGAGAATTTGGACATATGATCCTTGTTCCAGGCGGAAAGAAATGTTATTGTGGAAAACAAGGCTGTGCGGATGCTTACTGTGCGGCGAGCGTGCTGACAGATGAGACTAAAGAGACACTGGAACAGTTTATGAAGAAGGTGGAAGAGCAGGACGGACAAGCCGTGAAGGTTTGGAAAGAGTATCTTAATAATCTGGCAATCCTTATTTCAAATCTGAGAATGGCATATGATATGGATATTATTCTTGGAGGAGAAGTAGGGGGATATCTTGCAGATCATATGCTAACCTTAGGGAAAAAAGTAATGGAATATAATGGATTTGAGCATGATGCGAGATACCTGAAAGTTTGTTCATATAAGAGAGAAGCCTCGGCAGTTGGTGTGGCAAAACATTATTTACAGGCTTTTATTAAAACATTATAATGATCAGAATGATGGAAAGTTAGAAAATCCAGAGAAGAAACATTTTTAATACATGTTTCTTCCCTGGACTTTTTTTTTGCGCAAACTGCATAAAAATCATAGCGAAATCTTGTGCAATAGGCAGAACTGAACAATAACATATTGACAAAATATATTTCCTGAACAATAATGTAATTACTTTAATAAAACATTTAATAAAAGATATTCAATAAAGGAGGAAAACATTATGTTACAGCAGGTAATGACAAACCCGGGAGAAATTATTTTCAGAGAGGTACCAGTCCGGAAGTGAGAGATGATCAGGTATTAGTTAAGATTATGAATATTGGAATCTGTGGATCTGATATTCACGTATATCATGGAAAGCATCCATTTACAAAGTACCCGGTGACTCAGGGACATGAGGTATCCGGTGAGATTGCAAAGGTCGGAAAAGATGTTACAGAATTTCATGAAGGACAGAAGTTACGATCGAGCCACAGGTTTACTGCGGACAGTGTTATCCGTGCCGCCATGGAAAATATAACCTTTGTGAGGAACTTAAGGTTATGGGATTCCAGACAACAGGAACAGCTTCAGAATATTTTGCAGTAGATGCCTCTAAAGTAACACCGATTCCGGAAGATATGTCTTATGAAGAAGGTGCATGATCGACCTCTGGCAGTTGCAGTGCATGGAGTGAAGCAGGTAGGAGATGTAAAGGGATTGAATATTGCAGTTCTTGGTGCAGGACGATCGGTAACCTGGTTGCACAGGCAGCAAAAGGAATGGGCGCCGCAAAGGTAATGATCACAGATGTCAGCGACCTTCGTCTGGATAAGGCAAAAGAATGTGGTATTGATGTATGTGTTAATACTATGGAGAAAGACTTTGGAGAGGCAATGGTGGAAGCCTTTGGTCCTGACAAAGCAGATGTGATCTATGATTGCGCAGGAAATAATATCACAATGGGACAGGCAATTAAATACGCAAGAAAAGGAAGTATCATCGTTCTTGTTGCCGTATTTGCAGGAATGGCAACAGTAGACCTTGCAGTTGCAAATGATCACGAACTGGATATCAAGAGCACCATGATGTATCGTCATGATGATTATGTAGATGGTATAGAACTTGTAAATGAAGGAAAAGTTCATTTAAGACCATTGATTTCTAAGACATTTGCATTCAAAGATTATCTGAAAGCATATCAGTATATTGATGATAACCGCGAGACAACGATGAAAGTAATCATCAATGTGCAGGAGAAATAGGAGATCGAATCAAGAGAGAACAGAGTTTTATCAGAAACTTTGGCTAGGAGGTAATTAATGGAAAACGAGAGCAATAATGGAAAAGTGCCTCTGATCAGCAAGATTGCATATGGTTTCGGAGATGTAGGATGTAACTTTAGCTGGATGTTTGTCAGTAACTTTTTAATGATTTTCTATACAGATGTATTTGGAATCAGTATGGCAGCAGTATCAGCATTGATGCTTTTCTCAAGATTCTGGGATGCAATCAATGATCCGATCGTAGGTGGATTAACAGATAAAACAAACACAAGATGGGGAAGATACCGTCCATGGTTGTTAGTGGCAGCACCGATTACATCAGTGCTTTTGATCCTCTCTTTCTGGGCGCACCCAGATTGGTCAAATACATCGAAAATAGTTTACATGGTAATTACATACTGTCTTCTTGTCTTAGGATACACTTGTGTAAACATTCCATATGGAACACTTTGCGGTGCTATGACACAGGATATTGATGAGCGTGCCAAGATCAACACATCTCGTTCCGTAGCAGCAATGATCGCAATCGGAATCATCAATATCGTAACAGTGCCACTGATCAGCAAACTTGGAAGCAACAGTGTAAAGAACGGTTATCTGTTTGTTGCAATTATTTACGGATGCATCTTTGCTGCATGTCATTTCTTCTGTTTTGCAAAGACAAAAGAACAGGTGACAATTCCGGAGAAAGAAAAAATCTCCATTAAAGTACAGCTGAAGGCCGTTATGCAGAACAGACCATATCTGCTTGCATTAGTTGGACAGGTGCTGTTCGGATTCACATTATATGGAAGAAATGCAGATATTTTATATTACTTCACTTATGTAGAAGGAGATGCGTCCTATTATACAACATATTCCATGTGTATTATTATTCCTTCAATTATCGGTGCAGCTTGTTTCCAGCCGGTATTCCGTAAGTTGAATAATAAAGGAAGAACAGCATCTGTTTTTGCATTACTTACAGGAATCGCTATGCTTGCAATGTTCTTCTTTAATGTAAAAGAATCTCCAATTGTATTCTATGCATTGGCAGGTATTACACAGTTCTTCTTTTCAGGATTTAATACTGCAATCTACGCGATCATTCCGGATTGTGTGGAATACGGTGAGTGGAAAACAGGACTTAGAAATGATGGATTCCAGTACGCATTTGTTTCTCTTGGAAATAAAATCGGAATGGCTATAGGAACTGCACTCCTTGCAGCACTGCTTGGTCAATACGGATATGTGGCAAATCAGGTACAGAATCCGGAAGTAATTGCAGTTATGAAACATGCATTTTCAACAATTCCCGGAATTTTGTGGATTGTCACAGCGGTTGTACTGTTCTTCTATCGTTTGAATAAAAAGCGTTATAATGAAATCGTGGAAGATCTGAAAAATGGAAAAAGAGGTTAAGAAAATATAAAAAAACGTGGCCCGGTGCACTGCACCGGGCCATTATCTATATAAACTATTCGTAATTTTTGGTCGAAGTCCGGCAATCATAAAAGATCTGTCGCTAATACAATCACCGTCTTCTTTTATTTATGATACTGGAATGGTACTAGCTATCTTTTGTTGTGACCAGTAACATTCATGTTTGCTTTAGCATTCATCTGTATCAACTTGATGATGTTATTATACGGAAGAATTATGAACACCTCGTGTCACGAAAGCTAAAGAAAAGTAAAATTTATTAAGAGAATATAATTTAAAACTGAAGAAATGTTTAACCTAGATTATAGACAAAATGTCGACAATTTCTTTAAGGGAAGACTGGAAATTTTTCACGATACATGATATGATGATGTAAGTGTCAAAAAGTATAAATTGCGTTTGTGCTCGCACAAATAAGCAATTTATACTTTTTGACACGCCGAACACCGAAAACGGAATAAAATGGTGTGAACACGCCATTTATGGGAATTTGAGGTGCTCGAGGATTGCGGGAATTGCATAGCAATGGAGCAATCCGGTTACATCAGTGAGTGGCAAAATTTACTTTTGACACTCATATCATATGATAGAAAACAGTAAAAAAGGAAAGGTGAAAATAATGGATATTAAAGAAAAGATTCATGCAACAACAGAAGAATTGTTAAGTAATATGGAAAGACTTGTAGCAATAGATTCACAGCTTGGAACACCGGCAGAAGGAATGCCATTTGGAGAGGGACCGGCAAAGGTTCTTCACGAAGCACTGCAGATTGCAGATGAACTCGGATTCAAGACAGTGAACCTGGATAACTACTGTGGATATGCAGAGATGGGAGAAGGCGAAGAGATCGTTGGTATCGCAGGACATCTGGATATCGTACCGGCAGGCGGTGATTGGACATATGATCCATTCAAGCTGACAAGAGAAGGAGATTACGTTTACGGACGTGGAACAACAGATGATAAAGGACCTGTTATGGAAGCACTTTATGCGATGAAGCTTCTTCGTGATTCAGGTGTGAAGCTTAACAAGAGAGTTCGTCTGATCATGGGATGTAATGAGGAAAATGGTTCCAGATGTATGGAGCATTATAATGAAGTGGCAGAAGAGTTATCTTGTGGATTTACACCGGATGCAAGTTACCCATGTATTCACGGAGAGAAAGGTATGCTTGGCATGCTGGCAACTTCTAAGAATACAAAGATTATTTCTATCAATGGTGGATTTGTATTCAATGCCGTATGTGATGCATGTACAGCAGAGATTCCGGCAGAAGAAGGACTGAAAGACAGACTGGAAGCTGCTTTCGCAGAGACAAAGCTTCAGGAATACAAAGTAACAGAAGAAGACGGAAAGATCAGTATTTATGCAAAGGGAGTATCTGCACATGCAAGTACACCGGCATTTGGAGTTAACGCTGCAGGTGTTATCTTTGATTGTCTTGCAAAAGCCGGATTTGAAGATGATTTCGTAGATTCTATAACTCACACATTGGTACAGCGTGTGACGGATCAGGAATCGGTCTGAAATGTGCAGATGAGTTTGGAGAGCTTACATTCTGTAACGGAATCGTTAAGACAGAAGACGGTGTGATCTCCGCTACGATCGATATCAGATTCCCGGTAACATACTCTGTAGAAGATATGGTTAAGATGTGCGAAGGAAAGCTTGAAGACGAGAACGGACGCATTGAGATCCACACAACTACAAAACCATTGTTCTTCCCGAAAGAGTCTCCACTTGTAGAGGCACTGTACAAAGCTTATACAGATGTAACAGGAGATACAGAGAACAAACCGTTAGTAATCGGTGGTGGAACTTATGCGAAGTCCTTAAAGAACATCATCGCATTCGGACCGGAGAAACCAGGCGTAGATTACCGCATTCACGGTGCAGACGAGTATACACTCGTGTCAGAGGTTGAAGAAGCAGTTCATGTTTATATGGAAGCAATCAAGAACCTGCTTGCAATCTAATCAGAACAGTTCATGTAGAAAAAACGACCATTTATGAAAGCAGACCTTAACGGTCTGCTTTTTGTGTTATGATAATTTCATTAAAAAGATACTTGTGATATACAAAATGCAAAAAATCACAGGTACTGTGAAAGTAACCAAATAATAGTTATCATATTATAGAGTAAAAGGTAGGTTTCAAAATGAGTCTGAAATATGAAAAGTTGATCAGAAAAATGACACTGGCAGAGAAAGCAGTTATGATGTCAGGAAAGAACACATGGGAGACAGTTGATTTTGAAAAATATGGGATTCCGTCTATGGCAATGTCCGATGGACCGCATGGGCTGAGAAGACAGGCAGGAGCAGGAGACCATTTGGGATTGAATGCCAGTCTTCCGGCGACGTGTTTTCCGACAGCGGCAGGAGTGGCAAACAGCTGGGACGAAGCACTTGGAGAAGAAATTGGAGAAGCACTTGCAGAAGAGGCAGTGACAATGGGCGTCAATGTAATCCTCGGACCTGGACTGAATATCAAAAGAAGTCCGTTGTGTGGAAGAAACTTTGAGTATTTTTCAGAGGATCCGTATCATGCAGGAAAGATGGCAGCGGCATATGTCCGTGGAATCCAAAGTAAGGGAATTGCAGCCTGCCCGAAACATTTGCAGCAAACAGTCAGGAGTTGCGCCGTATGGCGAACGATTCTGTCGTAGACGAAAGAACGTTCCGTGAGATTTATACAACAGGATTCGAAATTGCAATCAAGGAAGGTAAATCAAAGTCCATCATGTCTTCCTATAATGAAGTAAATGGAGTCTATGCAAATGAAAACAGTCATATGCTGCAGGAAATTCTGGTAGATGAGTGGGGCTTTGATGGTTTTGTTGTATCTGACTGGGGCGGAAGTAACGACCATGCACTTGGCGTGAAGAATGGAAGCATCTTGAGATGCCGGGAACAGGAAAATCAGGTATGTATGATATTATTCATGCAGTTGAGAACGGTGATCTTGATGAATCAGTATTGGATCAGAGACTGGATGAACTTTTAAATGTGATTTTCTCAACACATCAGGCAACAGAAGACGCAAAGGGAAAAACATTTGATGTGGAAGCGCATCATAACCTGGCAAGAAAAGCGGCAGAGGAAAGCATTGTTCTTCTTAAAAATGAAGAACAGATCCTTCCGTTGAAACCTGGAACAAAAGTTGCGGTGATCGGTGATTTCGCAAAGACCCCAAGATATCAGGGCGCAGGATCATCACTTGTAAACCCGGCAAAACAGCCGGAAGCAATCCTTGATGTGATCGGATCCACAGATCTGGATGTTATTGCATATGAGCAGGGATATATTCGCAATAGAAAACCGAATCAGAAGCTGACAAAGGCCGCAGTAGAGCTTGCAAAGAAGGCCGATATCGTTCTTTTCTTTGGAGGACTTGATGAAATCAGTGAGTCCGAAGGGCTTGACCGTACACATATGTCCATGCCGGCAGCACAGGAGACATTACTTAATGAACTTACAACAGTAAATAAAAATATAATCGTAGTTCTTTCAGCCGGATCAGCGATTGAGATGCCATGGTACCCATATGTGAAAGGGATCGTGCATGGTTATCTTGGCGGACAGGCAGGCGCGTCAGCAATGTTGAACATTCTGACAGGAAAGGTGAATCCATCCGGTAAGTTAAATGAGACTTACCCAATCTATTATGAGGATACGCCGGCGTATGCATATTATCCAAGTAAAGAAAGAAGCAGTGAGTACAGAGAGTCTCTTTATGTCGGATACCGTTATTACACAACTGTTGGAAAATCAACGCGTTTCCCATTTGGTTACGGATTGAGCTATACAACCTTTGAATATAAAGATTTGAAAATAGATACAGAAGGTGTGACATTTACAATTAAGAATACAGGCAATATGTCAGGAACTGAGATCGCACAGCTGTATGTTGGAAAATCTTCTGAGACTGTCTTTCGACCGGTTCGCGAGCTGAAAGGTTTCGTAAGAGTAGAGCTTCAGCCAGGAGAAGAAAAGGAAGTAAGAATCGGATTTGATGATAAGACATTCCGTTTTTATGATACAAGAACAGATAGCTGGGAGATTGAAAGCGGTACTTATCAGATCATGATTGGTGAAAATGCGCAGCAGATGGTGCTGGAAGGTGCTTTAGACGTAAAAGGTACTGTTGAAAACGGCGGCTACAAGAAAGAAGAATTGCCGGAATATTTCAGCGGCAAGATTAAAGACATTTCAGACGAAAAATTCCGTATTCTGTATGGAAGAGAGATTCCGGATGGAAGCTGGAGCGGTGAGATCCGAATGAACGATGCAGTTTGTCAGTTGTATTACGGAAAAGGAATTCTTGGAAAACTGCTCTGTGCAATCCTGAAATTACTTCTGAAAATCAGCGACTGGCAGGGAAAGCCGAACCTGAACGTTTTATTCAACTACAATATGCCAATTCGTGGATATGCGAAAATGACAGGCGGTATTGTGACGATGAAAATGGCAGAGGCATTGACAGAGATGGCGAACGGACATCGAATTAAAGGAACAGCACATCTGATCAAAGCTGCAATCAACAGAGGATAGGCAATATAGACAAAAACGAAATATATAAATTGTTAAATATGCCAAATGGAATTGCAGGTTATGAAAAAAACGTACCATTTATGCGAAAAAAGGCATGAGAGAATAAATTATGTTAACATAAGCCCATCAACAAAAGGGAGGAAACATTATGACAAACTTTTTAGTAAACTTATTGTCCCCGATATTCACTAATCTGGGAGTAAGTGTTGCAGACCTGACGTCATATATTGAACGACTGAGTGGTTATATTATTGCTATCCTTGTTGCATTAGTTGCAATGATCGTAGTAATGATCGCAGCGCATAAAGCGAAAAAGGGAGTTCGCCACGTGATCCGCTGGCAGGCAGGAATTGCATTTGTGGCTATCGTTGCAGTACTTGTTAATGTGATCTGTTATGGTCCGATGTACAACAACGTATCAAGTATTTTAAATGCGAAGAAAGTAGAGCTTTCAAAAGAAACAACAGAGCAGAGCCGTGAAACAATTCAGAAAGTCGGAGAAGAAGGAATGGTTCTTCTGAAAAACAAAGGAATCTTACCACTCGCTTCTGACACGAAGAAACTGAATGTGTTCGGATGGGATTCAACAAATCCGTTATACGGTGGAACAGGATCCGGATCTTCAGATTCTTCCACAGCGATCAGTATTTTACAGTCTTTAAAAGATGCAGGATATGAGACAAATGAATCTCTGACAAAGATGTACACAGATTACCGAGAAGACCGTCCGACAATCGCTATGGCAGAGCAGGACTGGACATTACCGGAACCAACAAAAGAGTATTACACAGACAGCCTCATGAACGAAGCAAAAGAATTCTCTGATACAGCTGTTGTAGTAATCGGACGTTCCGGTGGAGAAGGTGCAGACCTTCCGACAGATATGAAATCAGTGATCGACGGAAGCTACAAGAAGCTGGCAGAAACGGTGTCAGTCACACCGGAAAATTACGGATATGTAAAAGGAAGTTACACAAACAACGGTGATTACGATGACTTTGATGAAGGCGAAAGCTATCTTGAACTGTCTAACACAGAAGAAGATATGTTAGATACAGTCTGCTCTCAGTTTGAAAATGTTATCGTGGTTGTAAATGCAAACAATGCGATGGAACTTGACTGGGTTGATAAGTATGAGCAGATCGGTGCTGTTATCTATGCACCGGGAGCAGGAGCAACAGGATTCGAGGCACTTGGAGAGATTATCAACGGATCTGTGAATCCATCAGGAAAGACAGTAGATACATTTGTAAAAGATCTTCAGCAGACACCTTATTACAACAATATGGGTCTGAACGCATACACAAATGTAGATGATCTGAAAAACCAGATCGCAAAAAATGATGCAGCTTACGAAGGAAGTATGGGATTTGTAAACTATGCAGAAGGAATCTATGTAGGTTATAAATTCTATGAGACAGCAGCAGAAGAAGGGCTGATCCAGTACGAAGATACAGTACAGTATCCATTTGGATATGGTCTGAGCTATACAACATTTGAAAAGACAATTGAGAATTTTAAAGACAATGGTGATACAGTAACATTTGATGTGACAGTGAAAAACACAGGTGATGTTGCAGGTAAAGATGTTATTGAGATTTATTACACAGCGCCATATACAAATGTGGAATTGAAAAAGCAGCTGCGAATCTGATCGCATTTGAGAAAACAGAAACTCTTGATCCGGG
>ENA-OQCP01000305-OQCP01000305.1-human-gut-metagenome-genome-assembly--contig:-NODE-305-length-22200-cov-1.972047_pt1 | contig 22200 bp, 37 predicted proteins | sample MGYA00242760_ERZ504583 | MGnify/ENA primary metagenome ERZ504583 (study PRJEB26092, sample SAMD00036308) | human gut metagenome | host: Homo sapiens | study: EMG produced TPA metagenomics assembly of...
CCACGACGCAGCGCCGCGACCTGGCGAGAACCATCTGCCTGATCGTGCGCTGCTGAACAGTCTGCTGGCTGCATTCAACAAGAGCCCGCTGCCATCGACAACGAGCAGCTCCAGCAGCTGGTCAGCACCCTCATCACCGTTGTGGTGGCCATTATCACTGGTGGAAGAACAACTCCTTCACCAAGGAGGCCATTGAGGCAGACGAACTGTTTGCACGGCTGAGGGCGGAGAACAACGCCAGGAAGTAATCAAAATGGAGCCTGAAGGTGGAGTCTTGTCAGGATGATATTCTGGCGGATAACGTAGCTCATGGGAGAATACCCTGTAGGCTGCCTGCGGGCGGTTTTTACAGGGTATTTTCTTTTTTTTGCGTGCGAATAGTCCATGGGAGCGATGGGCGGAGGATGAAGGATTCAAAATGTAGTTTTGATGTGTCGATGGAAAATCAACATTTTTTTCGGAAGATGGACGATTGCGACATAGAATTAAATAAACGCGCAGGAACGTAAAATGAGGTTCGATGATTGTGCATCAATTGTACAGAAGCGGAGAGGAACAGACGATGATGCGATGGATTTTTCGTACAAAAGAATCTGTGCAACACCATTTCTATTTGAGAATAACAGACGTATCTACGTTTTATAATGCGTAAAATCAGCCCCCGGAGAGCCGTGAAACGTTCTCCGGGGCTTTTGTGTCCCGCTTTAAAGCACTTTGGCACCGTTTGCGGTCAATTGAAGGTTGCGCCCAGCATATCCGCTGCCCCGCGGCACATCAGCATCCGCTGCAATCTAATTGCTGTAAAATCTATGTGCAAAAGTGGCTTCGCATTTTCATTTCTCTTTCCAGTAAATCGAATTCGTGCTACAATAGAATCGGACAAATCAAAGAGGGAGAATCTAACATGAAAATACAATCTGTTGCCATTTTGGGCGCTGGAGCGGTGGGCTCTTACATCATCTGGGGGCTTTCTAAAAAGGATAATATCCGTCTGGGTGTGATAGCGGAAGGCGACCGTGCCCGGCGGCTAAAAGAAAGCGGCTGCGCCATCAATGGAGCAGTTTACCGCCCGGAGGTCTGGACCCCGCAGGAAGCGCAGGGTGTAGACCTGTTGGTCGTTGCACTGAAATATGGCTCACTGCCCGGAGCTCTGGAAAGCATCAAGACCGCTGTCGGCAGCAATACCGTTGTGATGAGTCTGATGAACGGTGTGGACAGCGAAGAGCTGATCGCCGCACAGGTAGGTGCAGAGCATCTGCTGTATTCCTTCATTAAGGTTACATCTCACAAGGAAGCGGATGGTTACCATTTTGACCCGGATGCAACACTTGGCGTGATCTATGGCGAGCGATTTGCACCGTTTGAGAGTGAACGTGTCGAGGCAGTGCGGGAACTGTTCACGGATTCCTGGGTCACTTCCGGGTCACGGAGCACATTCAGGAAGAGATGTGGAGCAAGTTCCGGCTGAACGTCTGCAACAATCTGCCGCAGGCGATTCTGGGAGCCGGTGTGGGCTGCTACCGTGACAGCGTCACATGAAAGCCATCAGCGATGGCCTGCGCCGGGAACTGGAAGCCATTGCAACTGCACGGGGCATTGATCTGCGCATTGCAGATGCCGTCAGCCACGGATGCGCTGTTCCTGCCACGGCCCGTTATTCCACTCTGGCAGGATCTGGATGCCGGACGGCATACAGAGATCGATATGTTCTCGGGAGCACTGATGCGGATGGGAAAGGAGCTTGGTATCCCCACGCCGTATAACGAGTACACCTACCACATGATCAAGGCCATGGAAGAGAAAAATGATGGCCTGTTCGATTATGATGGCACGGAGGAACCCACCTGGGCAAAATAAAGTGACTGTCTTGTTAGGATTCGACACGTTCACTCCCGAGCCACCGGCAGCACTTTTTGCTGTATTTTGTTTTTGAAATATGGTATAATTACAGTATTGGTATTGGGAAAAGGAGAGTAAACGAACGTGGAACTGGAACAGGCACGCAAACGCGCGGAAGAGCTGCGCGTGATCATTGAAAGGAACAACCGTTTATACTATGATCAGGATGCCCCGGAGCTGGAGGATTTTGAATATGACGCTTTGACCCGGGAACTGAAAGCACTGGAGGCAGAATTCCCGCAGCTGGTCACTGCGAATTCTCCGACCCAGAAAGTGGGCGGCACACCCAGCGGGCGCTTTGCCAAGGTGACGCATGCTGTAAAGATGGAAAGCCTGCTGGATGCGTTTTCCTACGACGAACTGCGTGATTTTGACCGCCGGGTACGGGAAGCCGGAATCGAGCCGGAATATGTCGTCGAGATCAAGATCGACGGCCTTTCCTGCAGCCTGGAATATGAAAACGGTGTGCTAGTGCGTGCTTCCACCCGCGGTGACGGCGTGGTGGGTGAAGATGTGACAGCCAATGTCAAGGCCATCAAGCGTATTCCAAAGACTTTGAAAAATGCCCCGGAATATCTGGAAGTGCGCGGCGAGGTCTACATGCCGCACGATGCCTTCCAGCACCTTTGTGCGGAACAGGAATTACAGGGTGCGGCACCGTTCAAAAATCCGCGCAATGCTGCCGCAGGGTCTCTGCGTCAGAAGGATTCTAAGATCACCGGCAGCCGGGGGTTGTCCATCTTCGTATTCAACGTCCAGCAGGTGCGGGGCAGGGAACTGACCAGCCATGCCGAAAGCCTCGATTACCTCAAGAGTCTGGGCCTGCCAGTCTCTCTGCGTTATCATATCGTGCACGATATCGAGGATGCCATTGCAGAGATCGAGCAGATCGGCCAGAACCGTGCCGCACTGGATTTTGATATGACGGTGCCGTGATCAAGGTGAACAACTTTGCACAGCGGGAACTGCTGGGCTCCACCAACAAATTCCCGCGCTGGGCCATTGCGTTCAAGTATCCGCCCGAGGTCAAGGAGACCACATTGCGCAGTATTGAAGTCGGCGTGGGACGCACCGGCGTTCTGACTCCCACTGCCTGCTTTGACCCGGTGTTTCTGGCAGGTACCACGGTTTCCCGTGCCACCCTTCACAATGAAGATTTTATCCGTCAACTGGGTCTGTGTATCGGAGATACCATTCAGGTGCGCAAGGCGGGTGATATCATTCCGGAGGTCATCGGTGTGACCCGCCACGAACCGGACGCTCAGCCTTACCAGATGCCGGAATTTTGCCCTTCCTGCGGTGCCCCGGCAGTGCACCTGGAAGATGAAGCCGCATTGCGCTGTGTCAACCCGGAATGCCCTGCACAGGCACTCCGCAATATCATCCACTTTGCATCCCGGGATGCCATGGACATCGACGGTCTGGGCACCATGGTCGCCACGCAGCTGGTGGATAAAGGCTGGTACACTCTGCGGCAGATCTCTATGACTTGACAATAGAGCAGCTGCTCACACTGGAAAAGTTCAAGGAAAAGAGCGCAAACAATCTTCTGCAGGCGATCGAAGCTTCCAAGCAGAACAATCTGGATAAGCTGGTGTTTGCGTTTGGAATCCGCAACATCGGCGATAAAGCCGCCGCATTGCTGGCAGAGCATTTTTGCTCTCTGCAGGCCATCCGGGAAGCAACCGAGGAGCAGATCGGCGAGATCGATGGTTTTGGCGGCGTGATGGCCCAGAGCGTGACTGAATTCTTTGCCAAGGATGGCACTACCGATCTGGTGCACCGCCTGGCCGATGCCGGTGTGAACATGCAGTGGAAGGGAGAGCCCAAGGGCGATAAGCTCGCCGGGAAAACGTTGGTCGTGACCGGAACACTGGAAACACTCTCCCGCAGCGAAGCCGAGGCACTTATCGTAAAGAATGGCGGAAAAGCAAGCGGTTCTGTTTCCAAAAAAACAGCGTATGTGGTGGCTGGTGCCGCTGCAGGTTCCAAGCTGACCAAGGCACAGGCACTGGGTGTGCCTGTGCTGACCGAAGCAGAGTTCCTTGCTATGATCGCAGAGGATAAGTCCCAGCAATAATCAGAAAACCTGTTCTATAAAGCCCGTACAGTTTGGATGCTGTGCGGGCTTTTCTGTGTCCTGTGGGTTCTAACCTCCGGGCCGGTGCATAAACTGATGGCAAAGGACACGGAAGGAGAACAGAAGATGGACGAGTATTATCAGGTGGTGCAGGCTTTGCCCCAATGGCTGGCAAGGCCGCTGGGGCAGCTCCCATCAGAAGACGCAGAGACTGTACATGAGCTGCGGCTCCGGCTGGGCTGTGCTCCACAGTTTACGGTGCAGGGGTGCAGCTGCACACCGACACAGCTGGCACCTGAACTGAACGCACTGCAAACGATGCAGCTGACCCCGTTGCAGATGGAAGAGATCCTGTTCACCCTCTGCGGCGGTTCAGTCCATACCCATCAGACAGAGATCGCACAGGGCTATGTCACACTGGAAAATGGATGTCGGGCAGGGCTTGGCGGGCGTTGCAAAACCCGGAACAGGGCACGGTTCTGCAGGAGCTCACCTCTGTCAACCTGCGCATTGCCCGGGAAAAGACCGTTCCGCTTCCACAGGAACTGACCGCAGCATTGCGGGGGCATTTCATCGGGATGCTTCTTGTTGGAGAGCCGGGCAGCGGCAAGACCACACTGCTGCGCAGTATTGCCCGGGAGCTCGTCCGGCAGCAGAAGATCCTTTCGGTCATTGATGAACGGCGGGAGCTCTTTGCCGGGAATGCGCCCGGCGAGGCGCTGGATGTTCTTGCCGGGCTCCCCAAGGGACAAGCAGTGCAGATGGTATTGCGCAGCCTTTCGCCACAGGTGATCCTGCTGGATGAGCTGGGAGGTCTGGATGAGGTCACAGCGCTGGAGCAGGGCCTGTTCAGCGGGGTGGATTTTATCGCCACCCTTCATGCTGCCACACCTGAAGAGGCGACCATGCGCCCACAGGTGAAATATCTGATGGAGCGCGGCGCGGTGCGGGTGCTCGTCTGGCTGACCGGCAGACAAGCACCCGGCTGCATCGGGGAGGTGCGGTTTCTATGAGCCTCTGCGCTGGTTGAGTGTCTGCTGTTTTGTCGTCTGCGGCTGGTGCGCAGGCGACAGCTTTCATCAGCAGGCGCAGGCGCATCTGGAAGCCCTGCACAAAACGCTGGATCTGCTGGAAACGCTGCATCAGGAAATCAGCTTCCGCCGCAGTGACCTGAATCTTCTCTGCCGGAAGCTGATACAGGATGGGCAGCTTCCACCAGAAACGGTTTCGTTACAAACGCTGGAGCCTTTCCCTCCCTGACCTTAGAAGAACGCACCCGCTTCTCAGAATGTTTTTCAGGCCTGGGACGGTTGGAAGCGGAGCAGGAGTGCAGACGGCTTGAATTGTATCAGGCACAGTTTCAGGCAGCCTTGCAGGAAGGTGAAGCTGCGGCCCGAACGCAGTCGATGCTTTCGCACAAGCTGGGCCTGGCCGCCGGGCTTGCAGCTGCCATTCTGCTGGGATGAATCAGCTCAAAGGAGAGGACGCGGATGGAGATTGACCTTATCTTCAAAATTGCGGCCATTGGCATCATTGTTGCCGTGCTGAACCAACTGCTGATCCGCTCCGGGCGGGAGGATCAGGCAATGATGACGACATTGGCAGGTCTGGTGGTCGTGCTGTCCATCCTGGTCAAACAGATCAGTGTGCTGTTCGTTACCATCAAGTCGCTGTTTGCACTATGAGTGCAACCGTGGCTGTGTTCGGCATTGCGCTGCTCGCGGCACTGCTCTATGCGGTTCTGGAAAAGCAGGCCCCCGCCTATGCACTCCTGCTCTCCCTTGGGGCAGCGCTGGTGCTGCTGGTGCGGGCCGGGACAAGCATCCGGACAGTACTTTCCGGCATAGCACGCCTGGCTGGACAAGCTGACAGCGGGGCTTTTTCCTGCCTTGTACGGAGTGCGGCTATCGTTCTGCTGACAGATTATACCCGCACCTGTGTGAGGAAGCCGGGGCAGAATCTTTAGGGTGGTGTGTTGGGCTGGCAGGTCGGTGTCTTGTACTGGCGGCGGCGTGGCCCTTGCTGGAAGAGATCCTGCAGACGATTGGGAGCATTGCAAGATGAAGAACTGGAAGTGGTGGGCTTTTCTGCTGGTGGGGACGAGCTTCTGCTGTGCGCCCCGACAGCTTTGCGGCAGAGAGTGCCGGTTTGCACACACAGCTGCCGGGAGCAGAGCTCTGGCAGCCTTATCTCGACCAAAGTCCTGTGGATGCTTTGCAGGTAGCAGAAGACCCGTGGAGCGTTCTGCAAAGTTTTTGCACTTCGTCGCTGTTCCAGACACTGCGGGAAAGCATCCGCGGTTATGCCGCACTGCTGTTGTTTCTGCTCCTGTCTGCCATAGTCAGTCTGTTTCTTGGGGAGGAAGGTGATCACAGCTGGTGTGACCTTGTCTGCGCCGGTGGGTGCGGGATCCTTCTGTGGGAGCCATTGCTTGAAATTGCCCGGCAGCTGTGTGCGCAGATCGAAAGCTGGAACCGCTTTCTCTCCGGTTTTCTTCCTGTCTATGCCGGTGTTCTGATCATGGGCGGTGAGACAAGTGCCGGGGCCGCCGCAAGCGGCTTTTTTCTGACATTGCTTTGTCTGCTGGCACAGGCCCTGACGGCCTTTGTACCGCCCATTCTGGAATGCTACCTTGCATTGAGCATGGCTTGCTGTATCACGGAACAGAGCTGCCTGGGGAACCTGTGCAAAGCGGCAGGGACACTGCTGCAAAAGGGACTTTCCCTTACTGGAAAGCTGCTGGCTGCACTGCTGGGATTCCAGCGCATCTCTGCCGCACAGCTCGACCGAACGGCGCTTCGCACAGGACAGTTTCTCACCGGCACCATTCCCATTGTGGGGCAGAGTTTGAGCGATGCTTCCGAGGCTGTTCTGGCAGGCATCCAATTGCTCAAAAGCGGCCTTGGAATGGCCGCTATCCTGATTTTATTGGCTGAGTTTCTGCCACTGTATCTCGGGATGCTTGCACATCTGGATGTATCGTTCTCTGCGGGACGCTGTGCAGCCTGACCGGAAACAACCGTGGACAGGCACTGCTTACCTGTTTTGCTTCCGCTGTCCGGTGTATGATGGCCTGTATCGCACTCTTTTTCGGGCTGGCCGTAACAGGAACCGCACTTCTTTTTATGCTGGGAGGCGTTTGATGCAGACATTGAAAAGCGCAGCCGTGATCTTTTGCACTGCCTGTATCTGCGCAGAGCTGCTGGCCCGGCTCACAGGAAACAGCTGGGCCCGACGGTGCATAAAAGCCGTGGCTGGACTATATATTTTAGTGGTGCTTTTACAGGTCATCCCTCAGCTCCGGACAGAAGTTCAGTCCTTTTCTGTGCCGGATCTTTCGCCCGCATCCATGGGCACGCTGGAAGATGCCATTCGGGCTGAACTGGATGCCCGCAGCAGCGGACAGGAAGCAAAGGAGGGGAACCTTTCCGGATGAAGAGCAGGGAACAGAGCCTCTTTGCCGGTTTGCTCCAGAAGCAAAGCCGCACCCAGCTCGCAATCATTCTGGGTGTGGCGGCAATGCTGCTGATCTTATTCTCAGAATTATTCTCGACCCCCGCAAAACCCGCAGCAAGTGCGGGCAGTTCTGCTGCTGTTTCAGAAACTGTCTACCGGGAGCAATTGGAAACGCAGCTGAAAGAGCTGATCGAACAGCTCGATGGGGCAGGAAAAACCGTTGTGATGGTGACACTGGAAAGTGGGGAAGAAACGATCTATGCTGTGGATACGCAGTCCGGCCAGATGCAGAACCAGGAGACCCATGTTCTGCTGGAGGATGGCTCCGCCCTGGAAGAGACGACCTATCTGCCTGCCGTCTGCGGTGTGGCTGTTGTCTGTGATGGTGGGGAGATGTCCGGGTCGCCGCCCGCATCACAGAGCTTGTCCGGGCACTGCTGGATCTTTCGGCCAATCGAATTTGTGTAGAACAGCGCAAAGGATAACGCACCATGTAATATAAGGAGGAAACAGCTATGAGAGCCATCTCGAAGAATACCCGCAAAGCAACAGCCATTACCCTGGCAGCAGCACTGGTCATTGCCGTTTACCTGAACTGGCAGTATGCCCGCACCGGTGTGACGCTGGAAGAGGATGCAGTCAACGTTTCTGCCGTCAGTCAGGAGACCGTTCCCGTTACGGATGAACTGATGACCGAAGCCGAGGCGGTTTCCAGTGCCAACAAGAATTATGCGAAGCTCAGCTTGTGAGCGTTGCAAACAACAGCGGCTCCAAGTTCTTTGAGGAAGCGCGGCTCAAGCGGACCAAAGCCCACGATGAAGCCATGGACAGCATTCAGAAAGCGCTGAAATCCGCATCTCTCTCCACGGAAGAAAAGAAGGAGTACACCAGCCAGCTGACCGGAAACCTTGCGGATCTCAACGCGGAAAACGAGATCGAGACACTGGTCAAGGCCAAGGGGTTTGCGGATTGTCTCTGCTTTCTGCAGTCAGGTCGGGCCGATCTGACTGTTATGACCTCGGGCGATGCCTTAACGGCCGCACAGGTAGCGCAGATCCGTGACATTGTGTTGAGCAAGAGCAGTGTGACAGCCCAAAATATCACCGTTGTTGAGGTAAAGTAAGGGAGCAGTTGCGGCAGACAACAGAATGTGGTAAACTAAAACAGAACAATGAAATTGAGCGCCGCTTTTCCAGCGGCGTTTTTGCAGGGAGTGCACCATGAAGGAACCAAAGCTCAAAACTGTTTACGTCTGCTCCAACTGCGGCGAAACCAGCCCGCGCTGGATGGGCCGCTGCCCCAGTTGCGGAAGCTGGAATACCATGAATGAGGATGTTGTTGCGGAAGCGCCCAAGGCAGGGCTTTCCGGCAGCAAAGCGGCAGCACCTGCCCGGCAGGAGGGTGTTACTTCGCTGACGGCCAGGCGGTTGGCCGATATCAGCACTACGGAAGAGAAAAGCCGCATCCTGACCGGCATATCGGAACTTGACCGGGTGCTGGGCGGCGGCATCGTGCTGGGCGGCGTGGTTTTGCTCAGCGGAGAACCGGGTGTTGGCAAATCTACGATGCTTTTGCAGCTCTGCGGTGCCATCTCCAACCAGCATTCTGTTCTGTATATCACGGGTGAGGAATCTGTCCGTCAGGTCAAACTGCGTGCTGCACGGTTGAAAGTGCCGCAGGAGAACATCTATCTTGCGGCAGAGAACGATGTAGACGAGATCTGCGGCCTGATCGAAAAGGAAAAGCCGGAGCTTGTAGTCATCGACTCTATCCAGACGATGCGCTGTATGGATCTTTCTTCCTCGGCCGGTACGGTCAGTCAGGTCAAGGAGAGCGCCGCCCGTCTGCTGGCGGTAGCCAAAAAGCAGGAGATCCCCATGTTCATTGTGGGCCATGTCAACAAAGACGGAGCCATTGCAGGCCCCAAGGTCATGGAGCATATCGTGGATACTGTGCTCTACTTTGAGGGCGACAAAATGCTGCCTTATCGCATTCTGCGGGCTGCCAAGAACCGCTATGGCTCCACCAATGAACTGGGCATGTTTGATATGACAGGGCAGGGGCTGGAGGAGATCGAAAATCCTTCCAGATGCTTTTGGAAGGCCGTCCGCTGGGGGTTTCCGGCAACTGCGTCGCCTGTACGATGGAGGCAGCCGCCCCATTCTAAGCGAGATCCAGGCCCTTGCCACCAAAACGAATTTCCCGGCACCGCGCCGTGCCTGCAGCGGCTATGATTATAACCGCATGAATCTGCTCATTGCCGTTCTGGAAAAGCGTGCAGGTATTTCTTTGGCAATCTGGATGTCTATATCAACATAGTGGGCGGCATTGCCCTGCGGGATACTGCCTGCGATCTGGCGGTCTGCCTGTGTATGGTGTCGTCTCTGCTGGACTGCCCCGTGAGCGATAAGCTCATTGCCATTGGAGAAGTGGGTCTGGGCGGTGAGGTGCGCAGTGTGCCCAACCTTGAACAACGCCTGCGGGAAGCCGAGCGCATCGGCTTTGAGCGGGCTGTGGTGCCAAAACATAGCCTTGCCCACCTGAACCCGGCAGATTATCCGGGCATGAAGCTGATAGGTGCGGCTTATATCTCGGATGCGATCCATGCATTGAAAATCAGACCGGTTGTAACGAATTTACGGAGAAACTATGTCGATCTATCTTGATGAAAAAAATCCGGGCAAGCATCCGCCGTTTGATGATGCTTCGCCGGATATTGTGGAATATGTGCGGTACCTGGAGGTGATCGCGGGCAAAAGCGCCAACACGGCCTTCAGTTATTACTGCGATCTGCGCGGTTTTTCCCGTTTTATGAAACGCCGCCGCGGGCTGGTTCCGGCAGATACGGAGATCAAGGATATTGACCCCAAGGGTCTGGATACAGCCTTCTGGGGCAGTGTGAGTAAAGAGGACATCTATGAATATCTCTATTTTCTGAACCGCGAATGCGGCAACAAGAAATCCTCGACCGCCCGGCGGCTGGCCAGTCTGCACGGCTTTTATGATTACTTGGTCAATCAGTCAATAAGCTGACAGAGAACCCGACCGCCTCCATCAAGCCGCCCAAGCAGGATAAAGTCCTGCCCAAATATCTGACAGCGGAACAGTCCATGGATCTGCTGGAGAGCACGCAATATCAGAGCGATTTTCCGGAGCGGGATTACTGCATGGTGGTTCTGTTCCTGAACTGCGGAATGCGACTTTCTGAGTTGGTGGGCATGGATCTGGGCGATATCGACTGGAACAGCGGCAGATCAGGCTCTTTGGCAAGGGCCACAAGGAACGGATGGTCTATCTGAATGAGGCCTGCGTCGAAGCCCTGCAGCTCTACCTGGCCAAACGCAACACGATGGAGGGCCTGAATCCAAAGGAAAAGGCTGTATTTGTGACCCGCCGCCGGAGGGAACGCATTTCCAACCGCAGGTGGAGCAGCTCGTCACCGGTGCATGAAAGCGGCCGGCTCAAGGGCTTTTCCACCCATAAGCTGCGTCACACTGCGGCAACGCTGATGTATCAGACCGGCAATGTGGATATTTTGACCCTCAAGCAGCTGCTGGGTCACAGCAGTGTGGTACAACGCAAATTTATACGCATCTGCAGGAATTTCAGGTGCGTGCTGCCATTGAGCAGAACCCGCTGGGTACAGTTACACCTGAAAAAGCACGCTTGGATACAACAAAACGGGCGGTAGGGGAGAACAGAGGGGAAAATAACGCTGATTCGATGGATGTTGAAGAAGTTGCCAGCCCGATGGAAGCTTTTGAGGTGCCGCCAATGATGGCATCCGTGGATATCTCTTCTATGCCCGGGGATAAGGAAACTGTATGAACTATATCAACTTCTCTAAGAGTTATCATGTGCGGATGTTGACAAAGCGCGATATTCCGCTGATTTTAGCTCTTTGTGAGAAAAACACACAGTTTTATGAACATTGTCCGCCATTTGTAACTGAGGAAAGCATTCGGGATGATATGTGTGCCTTGCCGCAGCGCAAAATGGACGAACCTCAGGATAAGTATTATCTCGGATTTTTTGATGATGCCGAGCAGCTTGTGGCTGTGATGGACTTTATTGACCATTATCCAACGGAACGAAGCTGCTTCATCGGATTCTTTATGATGGAGCGTTCTGTACAGGGACATGGCATTGGAAGCAGGATCATCACAGAGCTGTGTGTGTATCTGCACAGTCTGGGCTACGAGTATATCCGGCTGGGTTATGTGGATGGCAACAAGCAAAGTGAATCGTTCTGGAAAAAGAATCAGTTCACAGATACCGGATTGAGAGATCACACGCAGGACTATGCGGTCGTTGTAATGAACCGGATGCTGTAACAGATCAAACAGATCAATAACAGGAAAAATGTGTGTAAAAAACGCAAAATACGCAGTTATTGTAAAACAGGCCGCCGGAGCTCAGATCGAGCCGAGGCGGCCTTAAAAACGCCTAAAACCAGAAAAGAGGGCTTTTCCACTCCCCTATATTTCGCATAAACCTGCATTATACGAAAATATAATAATCAAAAATCAGACCCTCCTCTCTCTTCCCGCTGCTGGTTCTGAGATCTCAGAGGGTCTGACCGATCATATGTACCCATCACTCTTCCGGCAATGGTGTGGTTTCAAAGTATGCGCAGATCGCTTCATAGTATGCACGCGCAGTCCGCTTACATCCGTCCTCACTGCCGAACTGGGCTACATCGGTATCGCTGGTCACAAAACACTGCTCCGCCAGCACGGCTGGACAATTTACATCTTCCAGAATCGTAAAGCTGCGCTCTACCCGCACTTCCTTGTGGCTGCTCTCCACCAGCTGTTTTACTTCCCCTTGGTAATAGATATATCGGATTCCCCCGCGTCCCCGCAGGCTGGCCCCTGCGCCTGCATAGCCCCGGCAAGCTGCTTTGCAAAATAATAGCTCTCCTGATGGTATGCTCGTCCCGGAACAGCCGGATAACATTCAAACCCGGCTGCGCTGGAGCCTTCGGGTGCTGAATTACCATGGATGGACAGCAACAGATCCGGGTCCTGTGCATTGGCGGCAGCGGCGCGCTCAGCAGGTTTTGCGGTGCTGTCGTAACTTTCCCGGGTGGTCAGTGGGATATAATTGGGATCACGCTCCAGCCAGGCGTTCAAAGCTCCGCTGTGGCAACGGTCATCTCGCTTTCCTGCACCACTCCCCTTGCACCCGGATCTGAGCCGCCATGTCCTGCATCGATCACAATACGGTACGGCGGCTCACCGATGATCGGACGAAAATCATCATCGTCCACGGTCGGTGTTGGCTGTCCAATGGAGAAAGCCGCCTGCCACAGATACAGCCCAAAACTGACACCAATAAAACAGAGAACCAGAACCACTGCGCTGCCAAAGGAAAAGCCATTGCCCCTTTTCTTTCTTTTGCGCTGTACCGAATGTTTTGCCATGATGACTTCCCTGCCGTTTTATAAGAAACGCCCGCCCAAAGAATGATCTTCCGGACGGGCGCTGCCGGGAAACTCCCGGTATGTTTTTACTTCAATTCAACCACGGTCACACCGCTCTCGCCCTCACCATAACGGCCCAGCCGGAAGTTTTTTACCATCCGGTTTCCGCGCAGATGTTTGTGGATCGCAGTGCGCAGAGCACCGGTACCGTTGCCATGGATCAGGTACACCACTGTCTGCCCATTCAGAATGGCGCGATCGATATAAGCATCCACCTCAGGCAGAGCCTCATCCACAGTCAGGCCCAGCAGATTCAGCTCCATTTTGGCCGAACGCTGCACACGCTCTACCTTGCCGTTGGGCCGGTTTGCATCGCCCGTCAGGCGGGAATAGCGCTGGCTGTGCCTTGGTTTTGGGCTGAGGCTCTTTTGATGAGCTTATCCGGCTGCTTCAGGCCTTGAGCGGGACCTTGGTCTTGATGATGCCGGCACGCACCAGAACATCGCCGTTTTATCCGGCAGGGCCAGCACGGTGGCCAGCTGGTTAAGCTCTGCAATGCAGACCTCCTGCCCTACCTTGACTTCTTTCAGTGGGACAAACTCCTTGACAGGGTTATGCACCACCTCGGTACCGATAAAGAGCTTTTCGGATTCTTTCTTTGCGATCTCGCGGGCACGTTGGGCTTTCTGCTGGGTGCTCAGGCGCTCGTCCTTCTGCAGCTGGCGCAGTTCATCGGTCAATGCATACGCCTTGCTTTCCACCTGCTGTGCCAGCGCACGGGCCTTGGCACGGGCAGCTTCCAACTCGTTTTCGCCCTGCTGGATCAATTCATCCCGCTTTTTTTGAGCGGCCTCCAGCTGGTGAGAAGCCTCATTCTTCAGCTCCTCAACCTCGTCCTGGCTCTCTTTCAGCTGCAGCTTCAGGTCGTCCAGCTGGCCCAAAACTGCATCCAGGCGCTTATCCTCGGCAGACAGATGCTGTTGGGCTGCCTCAATGACACGCTCCGGGATGCCCAGCTTCTCACTGATGAGGAAGGCGTTGGACTTGCCGGGCACACCTACGCTCAGCTTGTAAGTCGGGCGCAGTGTCTCCAGATCAAACTCGCAGCTGGCATTGACTACACCCTTGGTTTCCAGCGCAAACACCTTCAGCTCGGCGTAGTGAGTGGTTGCCATCAGCAGCACACCGCGGCGGCGCAGTTCCTCGATGATGGCCACGGCCAGCGCTGCACCTTCGGCAGGGTCAGTGCCCGCGCCAAGCTCATCCAATAAGACCAGCGTGTGCGGCATGGCAAGTTCCAGAATACCGGTGATCTTCTTCATGTGGCCGGAGAAAGTAGAAAGGCTCTGTTCGATGCTCTGCTCATCACCGATGTCCACAAGGAATTCATCGAACACGCAGATCTCACTACGTTCATCGGCAGGGATCAGAAAGCCGCACTGTGCCATTGCGCACAGCAGACCCGCCGTTTTCAGGGTAACAGTTTTACCACCGGTGTTCGGGCCGGTGATGATGAGCGAATCGTACTCTTTGCCCAACGCAATGTCCACAGGGATACACTTTTGAGGGTCAATGAGCGGATGACGCGCCCGGATGAGCGAAAAGGAGTTGTCGGTGCGGACAGAGGCTTGAATGCCTTCATATCCAGAGCCAGACGAGCTTTTGCCAACAGCACATCAATTTCCAGCATTGCCTTGTAGCTGTACTGAAACTGAGGTTCAATGGCGGCTACCTGTGCCGTAAATGCCACCAGAATGCGTTCGATCTCCTGCGCTTCTTGTGCACGATACTGCAGAATGCGTGCATTTGCTTCCACAACCGCCTGCGGCTCCACAAAGACAGTAGCGCCGGTGGACGAGACATCGTGGATGATGCCGCTTACCTCGCCGCGATACTCGCTCTTAACGGGCACAACATACCGTCCATTGCGAATGGAGACCACACTCTCCTGCAAGTACTTGGAGGTATCCATATTGCGGACCATGCTTTCCAGCCGGTCGCGGATGCTGTTTTCCGTAGCGTGGATCTTTTTGCGCAGCTCGTTCAGGGTGTGGGAAGCCGTGTCTGCCATGCATCCGGAGCCAGAATGGCGCTGGAGATCTGCTGCTCCAGCCGGGCTGAGGTGCCAGCGCGTAGAACAGATCATCTGTAGGCAGGGCATCATGTTCCGAGGAGCCATACCAGCTGGTCAGGTTCTGAAAGTTGCGCAGAGCGCCGGCCACCATCAGCAGTTCCCCCATGGAGAGCACACCGCCCTTGACCGCACGGGCTGCCAGAGAGCTGACACCCTCTACCCCGCCAAAGCGCGGAGACCCGTTTTTGATGAGCAGACTGTTGATGGCATCGGTCTGTTCCAGCGCGTAACGTACTTCATCTGGGTCGCACTGAGGCTCCAGAGCCAGCAGCTGCTCTCTAGCTTCCTTGCACACGCAGCCCTCGGATGCACGCGCAATGATCTTATCAAGCTCTAAAGTTTCAAATAGCTTGTTTCCATGTTTGTTCCCTATATCAAAATTGTTTATCCCGGTCAAGGCAGAACGGATTTCAAAAAGTCGTAACTTTTCAGCGGTTTGTCCAGGTGGGTCAAAGCGTAGCGCTCTGCCACCGCAGACAGCTTTGCCAGACTGCGACCGAGATTTTGAATGCAAATATTTTCTTATCTTCTACAAGGCAGATATGACGCAGGGCATACAGGGCACCCATGTCCAGATTGCAGATTTTGCCCGCCTTTTTCGCACAGTCCTCACAGAGCAGAATGCCCTCCTGCGGGTCAAGATAAAACGCGGGGCCATCGTATTTTTCACAGATCTTGCAGCAGACCAGCTGCGGCAGAAAGCCGCACTCGCTCATGGTGCGCAGCTCAAACACAGCCTTGACCACACGCAGGTCGGTTTTACCCTCGCTGATCATATACAGGCAGTTCAGCAGAAGGCGCAGTTCCTTGGCAGCTTCCTCCCCCGTAGGAGAAAGCGCGCCGCCATCTCGGCAAGATACATGGCAAGGCTCATCCCCTCGATGGTGGAGGAAATGCCGTGAAATACGTTGCGCACTTCCGCTTCTCGGATGGTGTACATATTCCGGCCGGGCAGCAGCACAAATTCAGAGTAGCAAAAAAGCCCGCAGGCGCTGAATAATTTGTTCTTCAGCCGCAGGCTGCTCTGTGCTGAGGCCGAAATGACCCCCAGCTCCGGTGTAAGAATGGTCAAAATCCGGTCAGATTCCTTGTACCGGGTCTCTTTTAACACAAGCCCAGGTGTTACGATCGTATCCATCTGCATATTCTCCCTGCCCGAGCAGTGTCCCGGGCAATATAAAGAGAAAAATCAACGATTATTCGGGTTCTGTTTGAAGCCAAAGTTGTTCAGCAGAAACTCATTGTCCCGCCAATCTGCTTTGACCTTGACCCAGCACTGCAGGTTGACCCGGCAGCCAGAAATTCCTCACAGTCTGCACGGGCAGAGCTGGCGATCTTTTTCAGCATCGCACCGCCCTTGCCAATGACCATGCCCTTATGGCTCTCGCGCTCGCAGTAGATATTTACATCGATATCCACCAGATCTGTACCGGGGCGCTCCTTGAAGCGCTCCACCACGACCGCAATGCCATGCGGGATCTCATCCCGCATATACAGCAGTGCCTTTTCACGGATGACCTCCGCCACCAGTTCCTTTTCCGGCATATCGGTGTAGGCATCATCGTCAAAGTAGTGCGGGCCCTCCACAGCATACTGGCTCAGGGCATCGAACAGTTCCTCACAGTGGTCGTCTGCCCGGACGCTTACGGTGTAAATGGCATCAAACACACCCAGCTCCTTGAGCTCAGCCTTGCGGGCTTCCAGATCAGCAGGCTCCTTGACAAGATCGGTCTTATTGATGACTGCAATGGCAGGGCCGCCGCTGCTGCGCAGAGCGTCCACCAGAACCATTTCCGGCTCATTCAGGACACCGTATGGCTCAAACAGCATCATGGAAACATCCACATCTGCGATGGAATCGCTGGCCGTCTTGTCCATCCGCTTGCCAAGCTTATTGTGGGCCTTATGCACGCCAGGGGTGTCCAGCAAAACATACTGCAGGGGGCCGCGGGTCACAACGCCGGTGATGCGGGTGCGGGTCTCTGGGGTTTGGAGGTGACAATGGCCACCTTCTCCCCCACCAGACGATTGGTCAGGCTGGATTTGCCCACGTTCGGGCGGCCGATGACCGCCACGAACACAGATGAGGTATCGTAATGCTGCTGCATGGGTGCTGCGTTTTTCAAAATAGAACTCCTATCCTTTGCCGATATCTTTGATCATTCCGTATAGCTGACAGTGCGGGGCAGGCCAAGCTGGGTCAGCACAGCCTCTTCCTTTTCGCGCATCCGCATGGCTTCCAAACCACCGTTCTCATGGTCGTAGCCCAGCAGATGCAGCATGGAATGAACGGTCAGGAAAGCGACTTCACGCTGCAGCGGATGGCCGTAGAGCGTTGCCTGTTCCTGAGCACGTTCCATGCTGATGACGATATCCCCCAGCATCTTGCAGCCGTTGTTCTCATCCACATCGTAAACGCCGTTTTCTCCCAGAGGAAAGCTCAACACATCGGTGGGCATCGGCTTGTTGCGGTACTGGTTGTTCAGCTCTGCAATGGCAGCGTTATCCACAAAAGTCACGCTGATCTCAGCAGGCTCATCGAAGTGCTCATATTCCAGCACAGCATTGCAGGCACGGCGGATCAGGATCCGCAGGCCAGAAGGCACTTTTACGGCTTTCTGTGAATTGGTAATCAAAACTTTATTGGACATAACATTCCTCTCCCTTCATTTTATGCTGCAATTGCAGCTTTCCGCGTCGGTTTCAACGCTTGGCCGGGTGCGCAGCCGCTTCGTAGGCCTTGATGATCTCCTGCACCAGACGATGGCGGACAACATCCTTCTCCGTAAAATAGCACTGTGCAATGCCATCCACGTTCTGAGAATATGCAGCGCATCCACAAGGCCGCTGCGGGTACGGTCCGGCAGATCGATCTGGGTCACATCGCCGGTCACAACCACCTTGGAACCTACACCCATACGGGTCAGAAACATCTTCATCTGCTCCGGTGTGGTATTCTGCGCCTCATCCAGGATGATAAAGGAATCATCCAGCGTGCGGCCGCGCATATATGCCAGCGGAGCAACCTCAATGATCTGCTTTTCCACCAGGCGCTCATAGGTCTCGGCACCCAGCATATCGAACAGGCCATCGTAGAGAGGACGCAGGTAAGGGTCTACCTTCTGCTGCAGATCACCGGGCAGAAAACCCAGCTTCTCGCCTGCTTCCACGGCGGGGCGGGTCAGCACAATGCGGGAAACATCCTTGGCCTTGAACGCTTTGACCGCCATCGCAACGGCCAGGTAGGTCTTGCCGGTACCGGCGGGACCTACGCCAAAGGTCACAGCATTCTTGCGGATAGCATTCAGATATTCCTTCTGTCCCAGTGTCTTGGGGCGGATGGGGCGGCCCTTGACTGTGACCGTGACAAAATCCTCAGTCAGCTCCCGGACACGCTGCTCCTTTCCATCGTGAGCAAGGCTCAGGCAGTAGCGCACCGTCTGATCCTCCAGCGGCGTGTGGTTTTCGATCAGGAGCAGCATCCCCTCCACGGCACGCACAGCAGCGGCCACGTTGGCCTCCTCGCCAGAGAGGCGAAGCATCGTACCCCGGCAGACTGCGTGACAGAGAACTCCTTTTCCAATAGACGAATGTTGCGGTCACAGTTGCCAAAGATGGCAGCGGCGATCTCCACACTATCCAACTCAATACTTTTTTCGGCCATGTAGCTCCTCCAGCGGTTTATGAATTTCCACATCTATTGTACCACCAAAGGCTCAAATAGAAAACTGTGAAACTTGCACAAAATATTTTCAACATTTTGGAGCGTGTTACAAAGCAGAACCCTGAAACATAAAAAATCGATGCTACTCTGCATTTCTGCAAAACAGCATCGATTTCATTTATTGGATCGTAAAAAACGACTCCTCAGAAACTTTTCAATTAGAACCAGTCGCCGAAGCCCATCTTGACCAGATTGTCGTGGCTGATCTTCAGGCTATCGAACGGATCACGGCCATAGCAGTCATCCTGCTCCACCAGGAAGTACTCGCCGCCGCCCTCCAGGCCAGCCTGGATGATAGCGGGCATATCCAGAGTGCTCGCCAACCTCAGCAAACTGCACAATGTTGGTGAAGTTGCTCATGAACTTCATCATGCCTTCCTTGCTGGTGAAGTCCACGCCGCCCTCGGGGATGGGCATCTCACCGATGCGGTAATCCTTCAGGTGGACCAGACGGATGCTGCCGGCATACTTCTTAATGAACTTAACAGGGTCCTGGCCGCCGCGGTGGATCCAATGGCTGTCCAGCTCAAAGCCCAGAGCAGGAGCATTTGCGCGGATGATGTCCAGCAGGAACTCGCCGTCGTAACGAACGAACTCTACGTGATGGTTGTGGTAGTACAGGTCAATGCCGTCTTCCTTCAGCTTCAGAGCATACTCATTTGCTTCCTTGGCGAAATCCACAGCCTTCTGGTAGTTGCCATGCAGGTCATGGGCAGCATGCCGATGCGCAGCATATCGCAGTCCAGCTTACGGCAGTCCTCAACGATCTTCTTATAGTCGTCGGGATTGCACAGGAACTCGCCGGGCATACCGGGCAGCATGGGAGAGTGGATGCGGTGCAGGAAGAGACATTCAGGCCCAGCTCATCGATAGCCTTGCGGAAACCTGCAACGTTCTCAGCGGTCATGGGGACCTGAGAGATCTCGACACAGTCGATAGCCGATATCGCCAGCTTGCCCATGCTCTCGTATGCGTCAAAGTGAGGCATCTTAGCAGGGGCAATGGTGCTCATCTGAACACCGATCAAACCTTTGTTTGCCATGGTTCATTTCTCCTTCTATCTGTGTTTTGCGGTCACGGAGCAACGGGATGGCCAGCCTTGCTGCTTGCATGGATGGCATCGATCAGCCGGATGCTCATTTCCGCATCTCTTACATGGATGTAATCGTCAGTGTTATTCTCGATGGCGCGGTAGAATTTGTTGATCAGGATGCCATGAGAAGCGCCAAAATAGAACTTGGCACCGGGCAGCTTCTCGTTCTCACACAGCTTGGTGCGCACGCCATCTGCGTCGATCCGGAACAGGGCATCATCCTCGATCAGGAAGGAGGCCTTTTCACAGGCAACCTTGATCTGGACGCTCTCGTTGGTGTAATCACAGTTGGTGGCAAAGAACACACCGTTTGCACCATTAGCAAAGTGCAGGCGGCAGCTACGGTGTCCTCGACCTCAATGCCGTAATCTGCCAGCTGATTCACCGAGCCATGGATGGCATCGATGTCGCCGCACAGATAATACAGCAGATCCAGCGTGTGAACACTCTGGTTGATCATGCAGCCGCCGCCAGCAGTTTCCAGCTGGCCGCGCCAGGGCTGTTCGTCATAGTAAGCCTTGCCGCGGAACCAGGGCACAAAGCTGCGGCAGCCGATGACCTTGCCATATTCGCCGCCATCGATGATCTTTTTCAGTTCAACGGTGGTGCGGTTCAGACGATTCTGCAGGCAGATGCCGATCTTGACCTCAGGGTGCGCAGCCTCAAATTCCACGAACTCCTTGGCCTGTGCGGTGTTCAGACCCACCGGCTTCTCGCAGAAGACATTCACACCGTGGGAAGCAAAATACTCCGACACGGGCACATGCAGGTAATGCGGCAGGCAGAGATGTACCACATCGGGATGCTCCTTTTCCAGAAGCTCCTCATAGTCCGTATAGAACGGCACGGCCTTTGCTGCAGCAGGCAGCTTTTCCTGCACAGCGGGATTGTTATCGCACACGGCACACAGTTCGATCTCAGGATTTGCCACAATGATGGGCAGATGAACCTGAAAGATGGTGCCGCAGCCAATGATCGCAGCTCTTTTCATGGAAACGCAACTCCTTGTAAGCCTGGAACAGGCATTGCTTTTTTCAGGGATACTGATTACTCGCGGACGGGGAACTTGCCCTCAGCCTCGATCAGCTTGTTCAGCTCAGCAGCATACTCCTCGGGATCGCAGGGGTTGGAGACCTCGCGGCCGGTCCATGCAGACAGCTGGCTGCTGTTTGCCAGGTTGACACCGTTGATGCCGTCCTCGCCGGGAGCAGCAGCGGGCTGCCGGTCAGGATGTGAGCAGCAAAGTTCTGCATAACAGTGGTGTGCTGGAAGCCCCAGCCATCGTTGTTCTCAAAGGTCTCTTCAGTGTACAGCTTGGAGCCTGCACCGTTGCCGCTGGTCAGCATGGCAACTTCCATCATGCTCATGTGCTCGTTCAGGTAATCCTCGGTGCAGGGGTTGCCTTCCTTATCGATGTAGTGGTAGACGTGAGCGGTCTTGCTGTTGTCAACAACGATCTTGCCGCCGTCCAGGTCGATCTCCAGACGATCGGTGCCGATGGATCGTGGGTGCAGGTGGTAAAGGTGCCGGTAGCGCCGTTAGCGAACTCGACCAGCATGGTCACGTCGTTCTCAACGCCGATGTCACGATGGCAGCCGTTGATGTTCTTGGAGAAGACCTTCACGGGGATACCGCAGATCCACTGCCACAGGTCGAGCTGATGGGGAGCCTGGTTGACCAGGACACCGCCGCCTTCGCCACCCCAGGTAGCACGCCATGCGCTCTGCTGGTAGTAGCTGTCAGGACGCCACCAGGAGTTGATCATCCACTGAGAGCGGCGGATCTCGCCCAGCTCACCGCTGGCAACGATCTCCTTGATCTTCTGGTACAGCTTGTTGGTACGCTGGTTGAACATGATGCCGAAGGAAACTTCGGGATGAGCCTTAGCGCAGGCGATCATCTTCTGAACATCCTTGCTGCGGACACCGGCGGGCTTCTCGCACAGAACGTTCATGCCATGCTCCATAGCGTAGATGGAGATCTCGTGGTGCAGGTAGTGAGGAACGGTGGTGATGATGGCATCAACAGTGCCGCTGGCGATCATATCCTTCCAATCCTTGAAGAAGGGCACATCGGGGTACTGCTCCTTGCACATCTTCTCCTTCTCGGGTCGATATCACACAGAGCGCCCAGTGCGCAGTTGTCCGGGCACGGTGCGCAGACCATGCCGGGGAACGGAGCGGGAGCGTTGGTCAGGAAGCGAGCATAGCTGCCGCCCTGAGCACCGATACCGATCAGCCATAACGAATCTTTCCTTCAGTCTTTTCCATTTGAATCTTCTCCTTTTTTGTCTGTTACGTTAAATTTTGCCAGAATATCGCACAGTGCATGATACTGTGCGGCGTAACCTTCAGCACGTTTTTATACTTGTTCTCACGGATGATGTTCT
>ENA-OQCP01000306-OQCP01000306.1-human-gut-metagenome-genome-assembly--contig:-NODE-306-length-22168-cov-2.907309_pt1 | contig 22168 bp, 29 predicted proteins | sample MGYA00242760_ERZ504583 | MGnify/ENA primary metagenome ERZ504583 (study PRJEB26092, sample SAMD00036308) | human gut metagenome | host: Homo sapiens | study: EMG produced TPA metagenomics assembly of...
TTTTAATTTTTTTCTTTCTTCCTGGGGATGCTATACGTTCCCCGGGTGATTTCTGCAGTTCTCGCAGATGCCGTAAAAATTCACAGAGTAATCTTCGATCGTACCTCTGAAATTTTCCGCTGCTACGTTCTTGATTTCACTGATGTCACGCATTGTAAGGTCTGTCACGCAGTGACATTTTCTGCAAATGAAATGGTGATGCGTGGAAGTATCTCCATCGAACCGGTCCGGGCCATCTCCTGTTGTAAGACGCTTGATCTCTCCTAATTCAGAAAGAAGAGACAGGTTCCGGTATACTGTGCCAAGACTGATATTGGGAAATTCTTTCCGTACATCGGTATAGAGCATATCTGCGGTCGGGTGATCCTTTCGCCCCTGAAGGCAGACTTTGATGCTTTCTCTTTGTCTGCTATACTTGAGTGTTGACATAGTTTTTTTTCCTTTCGTATCTTTCGATAACAGTAATTGTTATTATATTTATACTATAAGGCTGCTTCCCGCAAAAGTCAAGAAAAAGATCACTACCCTGTCTACACAGATTTCCGTCTGTCCCAAGATCAAAAATTCCCCAAAAACGAGGAGTGCCCAGGAACCTCTCGGCGCCTGGGCTATTATTATGAAAAAATCTTAATTGTGTAGTGATTGCATACACGCTGTTCTTTTGGAACTGAGATAACTATACCAATTAATTATGAACAGATTATGAACGTGCAGTGAATCTTCTGTGAATCTGTACATTTTTTAGAATTATTTTATACTTTATTTGTGTATTTATCACATATTTTATTTCTAATTCTGTCCCTTACTCTCTACTCTGTCTAGAAATCGTTTTTCTCCGTTAATTTTTCTATTCGTATTGCCCATCCCCGATTTTCCCTGTCATTTCTCTCTCATTTATGTTAAGATTGATGTACAGCCAATGCGGCAGAATGGAGGATTTTTTTATGAGTACCGGAAATCAGGAATATATACGAGACATGAACCGCGCCCTGGTTCTCGAGCAATCGCCAACCATCCGCCGCTTTCCCGCGCAGATCTGGCGAAAATGCTGCATCTGACAAAAGCAACCGTATCCACCATCGTCCAGGAACTGCTCGACCGCCAGCTCGTCATAGAACTCGGCAGCGCCGAAAAAACTTCCATGGGTCGAAAACCGATTCTGCTTACTTTTAATAATCGCTGCGGTTCCATCATCGCCGTCGATCTCGGCGTAAAAAAGATCACCATTCTCACCGGAGATCTGAAGGGAAAATCATGTACTGTAAAAGAATACCCGATTGATCCATCCCTCTCCCTAGAGGAATACCTGATTTCCCTCCTCCACAAAACCAAATCCGACCTCCCCAAGACCCCGTGCGGCCTCGTCGGAATCTCCATCGGAATCTACGGCGTCGTCTGCGACGACCTCGTTTTATTCACACCCTACTACGATCTGAAACACTCCAACCTGAAAAACTACCTCGAAGAAGAATTTCAGGTCCCTGTCATCGTAGAAAATGAAGCCAACCTCTCCGTCATCGGCGAAGCCGCCTGCGCAGAGCACTTTAAAAATATGATCTTCCTGAACATCCACGAAGCGTCGGCATGGGAATCCTCATTGACGGCGAACTCTACACCGGCCAGAACGCTACGCCGGCGAATTCGGCCACACCATCCTCTTCCCCGATGGCCGGCCCTGCCCCTGCGGCAACCACGGCTGCCTCGAACAGTACATCTCCGAAGCCGCCGTCCTGAACGATTTTGCCGCCGCCGAAGGCTTAGAAAACGTCTCCGTCGAACGCTTCATCCAGTATTACCAGGAAGGCAGCCCCAACGCCCGCAAAGTAATGCAGGATTTCACCCACTACATCGGAATCAGCCTGAACACGGTTCTCCACACCTTCAACCCGGACGTCATCGTCATCAACAGCTCCTTCACCAACTACATCCCAGTCTGATCGACGAAATCACCTCCGGAATCCAGAACCGCCTCCGCTGGTACCTCCACGTCCTCCCGGCTCACCTGCAGGATGTCTCCGTCCTCATGGGCGGAATCAGCCTCTGCTCCCGGAACTTCCTCGGAATTTCCACCTTTAAGCTGCTGGACCTGTAACTCAGAAATAAGTCCCTGTTCAGAGCCCCATCTCGATTCCGCTGCGCTGCATCTTGATGTGGCTTCTCGCCATATGAAATTTCAGAAAAAAGTGCTCATTCATGCAAGCATGATTCGCAATTTGTTCTGAAATTTCGCATGGCTCTGAATAGTCACAATTTGTTCATGATTTTTTTACAACATGAACACGCTTTCAACATAATTTACCCGTATACTAAAAGCATAAATAATGAATGCCAACATTATTTACACAATTTTCTTTTTCATATTGCCGATTAGAAAATCGGCTCTCCTTCCTTTAAAAATAAAAATGAAAGAAAGCACTGTTTCGCCAACGGTGCTTTTTTTCATGCCTTTTTCTCATTTTCTCCCATCTTCCTCACAACAATCTCACGCCGATCCGCCCATCCGGGCGGATCCAGACCTCCCCTCCCGCCCCCCACTACCAGCCTCGCCGCCGCCCGTCCGCCCTTGCGTGATACGCATGGCAGCATTGGAAAAGCGGGCAGGAAAAACCAGAAAAAATGGAGGCCTTTCGAGAGACTGAAATCTGGTGCTCAACACCAGATTTCAAGGCATTCTGAGCTGGGAAAGCATCAGGCTTTCCTGGCGAATAATGCCGGTGTCTGTCGAAAGACCTCCATTTTTTCTGGTTTTTCCTGCCCGCTTTTCCAATGCTGCCATGCGTATCACGCAAGGACGGACGGGCGACGGCGAGGCGTCCCCTCTATTTACACAATTCATCCGTCAACCGCGCAAACTCCTGTAAATTCAATGCCTCCCCCACGAATCGTAAGCGGCCAGCCGCAGGCTGTGATTGCAGCTCAATCTCCTCTTTCGAAAAATGCAGCAGCTCCGAATTTTTCAGTCCGTTCGCCAGCGTCTTCCGTCTCTGATTAAACGACGCCCGAATAATGGAGAACATCAACTTCTCATCCTTCGTCTCCACCGGCATCACCTCATGACGCGTCAGCCGGATCACCGCACTTCCAACCTTCGGCCGCGGCATAAAACAGTTCGGCGGCACATTCGCCACAATATACGGCTCCGCATAATACTGCACCGCCAGCGACAGCGCCCCGTAATCCTTCGATCCCGGCCCCGTCTGCATCCGGTCCGCAACCTCCTTCTGAACCATAACCGTAATCGAATCCACCGGCACATGATTCTCAAATAATCCCATAATAATCGGCGTCGTAATATAATACGGAAGATTCGCCACAACCTTGATCGGCCGTCCGTTGTTCTTCTCCTTCGCCAGCGCCGCCAGATCCACCTTCAAAACATCATTATTGATAACCTCAACATTATCATAATCCGACAGCGTATCCTCCAGAATCGGGATCAGATTCTTGTCAATTTCCACCGCACACACACTCCGCGCAGCATACGCAAGATACTGCGTCAGCGTACCGATACCAGGTCCGATTTCCACAACAAAATCGTCCGGTCCGATACCTGCAGCGGCTACAATCTTATCCAGCACATGTGGATCGATCAGAAAATTCTGACCATACTTTTTCTGAAATACAAAGCCGTACTTCTGCAGTACGGCTATTGTATTCTGCGGCTCCCCGAGCCACGGTTTTACTTTCTCCATAAATTCTCCATGTATTTAGAACTCAAAGTCTTTCTCGTAAAGAATCACGCGGTCGTCCGCATCGGTATGCTTTCTGGACATGCGTCTTCCGAATTTACGGGTTCCCTTTTCTGCATGGGCGATGGCACGATCCACCATATCTTTGACCTGTGAAATCGTCATCGGCTCGCCCTCCTTCTGATTGTTGCCAATCTGTGTATACAGAGCAAGCACACCCATCTCGTCCATCTTGTATCCATTCTCACGCGCATACGTGCGGGCAAACGTAACCACTCATCGTTTGTGAAACAGGAATCGAAATGACCGTCTCAAACTTCTTCGCAAAATCAGGGTTATTCCGCAGAAGACCTCTCATGCTGACCTTCTCATCCTCGATGATCAGAACCAGACTGTCGGTACGGAAATCCATTGCCTGCGACAGCTTCTCGATCGTCTCCTGGTACATCAGACCGGCACGCTCGATCAGGAGGAAACCTCCCGCCAGCTTTGAAACAATCTGCGCACAGTCCTTTTTGTTCAGAACAGATGCATCCAGACGGGCCATCTTCGTTGCCGGAAGTTTTAAGTCAGCACAGATTGCACGGACGAGATCCTCCGACAGCTTCGTTTTTCCAGTACCGTATCCGCCCATAATGGCAATGTTTCCATGACGGGAAGTACGGTCGCCTGCGTAATGATAAACACCATGCATTGCATCCAGAATCTGGATATCCATGCCTGGAACTTTCGCAAAGTAAGTAAACAGCGCTTTCTGCTCATCACTCAGCTTATCCGGCTGGGTGTCGTTCAGGATGCGGAGTCTTGCCTCCTCCGGCGTCTCCTCGCGGAGCACCTCTTCAATCGATTTCGCAACAGTTCCTTCCGGAATGTTGTCGCGGATCAGCTGAACGGTGGCATCCGTTGTTTTTTCGATGCTCATGTTGATCGTCGCATCGGATACGCGCTCACGCTTTGGCTCGGTCGGAACTTCGATTTCGATTTCCTCCGGGGTAATCTCGATCGGCTGGGTTCCTGCCGGCTCAAACGGATCGGCTGGCTCAGTCTCGGCCGGGGTTTCCGGCTCTGTTTCGCTTTCCGGCTCGTCAGCAGGTTCTGCTTCCGCAGTTTCCGGCTCGTCCGGCAGTTCAATTTCCGATGCTTTTTCAGCTTCCTGCACTTCTGCGTTCAGCGCTGCCTGAAGCTCACTAAATCGATGGTCGGCCGTGTCTCCTCTGCCGGTTTCAGATCCGGGATGACAACCGTTGCATCCATGGACGGCGTCTCCGCCGGTTCTACGGTTTCCTCAATTTCGGCTTCCGCCTGAGCCTTCTCGGCTGCTTCTGTTTCAGCTTCCACTGCTGGTTCTGTAACTTCTGCTTCTTCGATTTCAGCCTCGGCTGCCGGTTCTATAATCTCTTCGATCTCAGCTTCATCCATCGGCTCTGTAACTTCTTCGGTTTCAGCCTCATCCGCCGGTTCTGTGATCTCTTCGGTTTCCGCTTCATCTGCCGGTTCTGCATCTTCTTCCGGCTCAGCTTCCGCCTGCGGCTCCTCTGCCGTTTCCCGTGCCTCTGTCTCGGACTCCGGATCCATCGGCTGCTCTGCGGTTTCGGCTTCTGCTGCCGGTTCCACTGGCTCTTCTGCTTCTTCCTCCGCAACTTCCTCCGACAGGTTTGCTGCGGTCTCCTGGAACAGTGCTTCGAGGTCCGGCTCTTCGTATTTCTTCTCCGGCTTCGGTGCTTTCGGCATTACCGGCTCGGCTTTTTCCTTCGGTTTTGGCTGCGGTCTTGTCTTGATTGTCGTGTTGGCATCCGGGGATACCTCTACGTTTACATCAAGCTGCTCCGGCTCCAGATCTTTTACTTCGTACTGTACCGGCTCTTCGCTTGTCTCTTCCTCGACTGCCGTCTCTTCCTGTTTCTTTCCGCGGAAGGAGAAGACATCGCGGATGCTCTTTGCAAGCTCTGCGTGAAGATCGATCGTATTTCCAAGGTACGTCGGCGTGCTGTCTGCATACGCCTGCTCTTCCGGAATCTCCTCGATCGGCTCCTCTGTCTGCTGCAGTGCTTCGTACTCCTGCACCTGCTCTGCATCTGCCTCGGCCTGCTGTGTTTTCTCATATGCTTCGTACGGCGAACCGGCTTCTTTTTCTTCTTCACCGGCCACATACTGGCTCATCACACCGCCGTTTACCGGTTTTACTTCCGGCGTCTCTGCCGGCTCTTTCGTCGCAGCCATTTCACCGGCTCCGCTCTCTCCGGCTAACCGCACTTCAAGTGCTTCCGGATCCTCGGACGGCTCTTCATTCTTTTTGTAGTCAAAACGATGCTCGTATTTGATCTGCTGGGACGTGACAGCGGCTCGTACTTCATTTTCAGATCCATTGCCTTTGTCACATATTTGCCCTCGCTGAACCACAGGATCAGCTCATCACAGGCATCGATGCATTTCTGCGTCTCTCCGGCTTTGCTGTAAAGGTTTGCCAGTTCATATGCCCATCTCTCGGTAAATTCCCGCTCTTTGTATTCCTCCAGAAGGGAAATCTGCTCCTCAAGCGGCGCTTTCTGTCCTCTTAAAATCTTGTATTTCAGCAGATACCGGGAATTATCGTGACGTGCGACTGCTTCAAACTCGTTGTAAAAGTCAATCGCCTCATCAAAGTCTTTCATTTTTACGGAGACCTCTACCAGGCGGTACAGAATGCCCTTTCCGATGGAGGAACGGTCATACGCCATCAGCAGAATCTTCTTCGCCTCCGGATATCGTTTGTTCGCCTCATAGACATCCGCTACCATGCCGAGCGTGCGCAGACTCTTGACACGCTGCCAATCAACGGCTTCTACAACTGCAAGTGCCCCCTCATAGTCCTCTTTTTTTACCAGACTGTTCAGCTCTTCCAGCCGGCTTTGATATTCAGCTTTTATCCAATCTTTTTCACCTCAATACATTTCAGATTGTTTTTAGTTCATAGACACGAACAGTGTACCACACTCCCCCGTAGAATGTCAAAAGAATGCCTGTTTTGCAGGCATTTTTCGGGATGCAGATCCTTCCAGCGGGCATCAAAAAAAGAACACCCGCCCCTCCGGTTTTCCCCGGAAAAGCAGGTGTCCCCTAACTACTTATATTTGATTCTGATTACTTTCTGACAGTAATCTTGTCCAGATGCCAGATATCATCTACATACTGCTGGATGGTACGGTCGGATGTGAATTTGCCGCTGTGTGCGGTATTCAGGATCGCGCTTCTTGCCCATGCAGAAGTATTTCTGTATTTATCCTCAACACGCTCCTGTGCTGCCGCATAGGACTTGAAGTCTGCCAGGGTAAAGTACATATCCGGGCGCGGAGCATTCTTCGGTGTGAGCAGAGAGTCATACAGATCACGGAACATCATGGTGTCGCCGTTTGAGTATCTTCCGCTGATCAGATCCATCACTACGTTGTGGATGTCCTGATCGTGGATGAAGTAGCTCATCGGATCGTAGGTGTAGTTGTTCTCATATTCGATAACCTGATCTGCGGAAAGTCCGAAGATAAAGGCGTTCTCCTTTCCAACTTCCTCAACGATCTCTACGTTTGCACCGTCCATGGTTCCAAGAGTCAGGGCACCGTTCAGCATGAACTTCATGTTACCGGTACCGGAAGCCTCTTTACTTGCGGTGGAAATCTGCTCGGAAACATCAGCAGCGGCAAAGATCAGCTCTGCGTTGCTGACACGATAATCCTCGATAAATACAACTTTGATCTTTCCTTTGATGGTCGGATCGTTATTTACGACATCCCCAACGGAATTGATCAGTTTGATGATTGCTTTTGCACGCTCATAGCCTGCGGAAGCTTTCGCTCCAAAGATGAAGGTTCTTGGGTAGAACGGCATATCCGGGTTCTTTTTCAGACGGTCATACAGGTACATAATATGAAGAATGTTCATAAACTGGCGTTTGTACTCATGCAGACGCTTTACCTGAACGTCAAAAATAGAGTTCGGATCTACATCAATGCCGTTATGCTCTTTGATGTATTTTGCCAGGCGAACTTTATTTTTATATTTGATTTCCATAAATTCCTTCTGTGCCTGGGTGTCATCTGCCAGCTTAGCGATCTTTTCGATCTTCGGCAGATCGGTGATCCAGCCGTCTCCGGCGTACTCGGTTACCCAGTCAGCCAGAAGCGGGTTTCCGTGAAGCAGGAAACGACGCTGTGTGATACCGTTCGTCTTATTGTTGAACTTCTCCGGAGTCATTTCGTAGAAGTCTTTTAAAGTCTGTTTTTTCAGGATCTCGGTATGAAGCTTTGCAACACCGTTGACAGAATATCCGCCTACGATAGCCAGACGGGCCATATGAACCTGTCCGTCGTAGATCACTGCCATCTGGCGGACTTCTCTTCATCACCCGGGTACTGCTCTCTTACCTGGATCAGGAAGCGGCGGTTGATCTCTTCTACGATCTGATAGATACGCGGAAGAAGTCTGGAGAACAGGTCAACCGGCCATTTTTCAAGTGCCTCTGCCATAATCGTATGGTTCGTGTATGCACAGGTCTTTGTCGTAATCTCCCATGCCTCATCCCAGCCAAGCTTCCACATCCATAAGAATTCGCATCAGCTCCGGAACGGCTACGGTCGGGTGAGTATCGTTCAGCTGGAAGGTAACCTTCTCATACAGCTTTGTGATATCATCGTGATGTTTTTTATATTTTGCAACTGCTCTCTGTACGCTTGCAGAAATAAAGAAATACTGCTGTTTCAGACGCAGCTCTTTTCCTTCGTAATGGTTGTCGTTCGGATACAGAACCTCTACGATGGTTTTTGCAAGGTTTTCCTGCTCAACCGCTTTGTGGTAATCACCTTTGTCGAAGGAATCCAGGGAGAAGTCCTGAATAGCCTCTGCATCCCAGATGGTCAGCGTGTTTACAACATCGTTGTCGTATCCTACGATTGGCATATCGTAAGGAATTGCGTTTACAGACTGGTAATCTTTCTGTACGAAGTTTACGCGTCCGGTAGCCTCATCATACTCCTGTGCTACGTATCCGCCAAATTTTACTTCTTTTGCGTATTCCGGGCGTTTCAGCTCGAATGGATAGCCGTGTTTCAGCCAGTTGTCCGGTACTTCTATCTGATAACCGTCGCGGATCTGCTGTTTGAACATACCGTATTTATAACGGATACCGCAGCCGTATGCCGGATATCCCAGTGTAGCCAGGGAATCCAGGAAGCATGCTGCCAGACGGCCAAGACCGCCGTTTCCAAGCGCAGGATCTCTCTCCTGGTCCTCCAGAAGGTTCAGGTTCAGTCCCATCTCATCAAGAGCTTCCTGTACCTGTTTGTATGCAGTCAGGTTAATCAGGTTATTTCCCAGCGCACGTCCCATCAGGAACTCCATGGACATATAGTACAGAATCTTCGGATCCTGCTCATCCATTGCTTTCTGGGTTTTCAGCCAGTTGTCAATAATAACGTCTTTTACTGCGTAGCAGACTGCCTGGTAAATTTCCTGCTGGGAAGCCTCTTCCAGATTTTTTCTGTACAGCATTTTTTACGTTTTCTTTGACACTGTTCTTAAAAGTTTCTTTGTTGAACTCGGCGTTTAACATCTGCGTCCTCCTCAATAGCAGTCTGCGAGCGGAGAGCTTGTCTGCATCCCCGCTCGCAGGCTGATTTTTATATTAACGATCGTCGTGGAAACGCATCCAGAAGTATTCTTAGATACGCTCTACTGCATGGTAACCTTTTCGGAGTTGATATTCCACTCCTTCTCATAGCCCTTTGTCTCTCCAGTCACGATTTCTTCTGCCAGAACTTCAGATTTAATTTCATCACCATGGTTTTTCATGATGCTTACAATCTTGTCGTTGTCTTTTGCATATACTCTGATCTTGTCCATAACCTCAAAGCCGGCCTCTTTACGCATGGTCTGGATTTTACTTACCAGCTCACGAACAAAACCTTCCTCGATCAGTTCCGGAGTCAGATTGGTATCCAGAACAACGGTGATTGTATGGTCGGATTCGGATACATAGCCTTCCATCTGTGCCATGTCAATTAACAAATCCTCCTCTAATAATACAATTTCCTGTCCATCGATGTCAAGTTTAAGTTCGCCGGTGCTCTTCAGCTCTGCCATTGCCTTATTTCCGTCAAGCTCGGACAGTACGGTTTTGATCTTATTCAGAAGTTTTCCGTATTTTGGTCCTACGGTACGCATCTGCGGTTTGAAGCTGTAGCTGATGAAATCTGCGATGTCATCTTTAAATACAACTTCTTTGACATTCAGCTCGTCCTCGATGATCTCTTTGTAGAATTCGGAAAGCTGGAACTCGCTCTTCACGTACATGGTTCCGATCGGCTGACGGTTTTTGATATTGGCAGTATTTCTTGCGGCACGTCCCATAACGACGATCTCCAGCAGGTCTGCCATATCCTCTTCCATCTTCGGATCGATCCAGTTCTCATGTACCTCCGGGAAGTCGCACAGATGGATACTTTCCGGTGCACTTGCATCGATGCTCTTTACGAGGTTCTGATAAATATCCTCTGTCATGAACGGAATCATCGGAGCTGCTGCTTTTGCAACGGTCACCAGTGCGGTGTACAGAGTCATGTAAGCATTGATCTTATCCTGCTCCATGCCTTTTGCCCAGAAACGCTCACGGGAGCGGCGTACATACCAGTTACTCATATCATCCACGAAGACTGCAGTGCTTTTGCTGCCTCCGGGATACGGTAATTTGCCAGATTGTCATCCACTGCTTTTACCGTAGACTCCAGACGGGACAGCAGCCATTTGTCCATGACGGCAAGCTTATCATACTCCAGTGTATATTTCGTTGCATCGAACTTATCGATGTTTGCATACAGTACAAAGAATGCGTAGGTGTTCCACAGGGTTCCCATGAATTTTCTCTGTCCTTCGACTACGGTCTTTCCTGCGAAACGGCTCGGCAGCCACGGAGCACTGCTGGTGTAGAAGTACCAGCGGATTGCATCTGCGCCATAAGTCTGCAGTGCGTCGAACGGATCTACGGCATTTCCTTTGGATTTACTCATCTTCTGTCCGTTCTCATCCTGTACCAGACCAAGAACGATAACGTTCTCGTACGGTGCTTTGTTGAACAGCAGAGTGGAAATTGCAAGCAGGGAGTAGAACCATCCACGTGTCTGGTCTACAGCCTCGGAAATAAACTGTGCCGGGAACTGTTTCTCGAAGGTTTCTTTGTTCTCGAATGGATAGTGATGCTGTGCGAACGGCATGGAGCCGGAATCGAACCAGCAGTCGATAACCTCCGGTACACGGTGCATCTCTTTACCGCATTTCGGGCACTTGATGGTCACTGCGTCGATGTATGGGCGGTGAAGCTCGATGTCATCCGGGCAGTTGTCGGCTTTTTCTTTCAGCTCTTCGATACTGCCGATGCAATCCTGATGGCCACATTCACACTGCCATACCGGAAGCGGAGTTCCCCAGTAACGGTTTCTGGAAAGTCCCCAGTCCTGAACATTTTCCAGCCAGTCGCCAAAGCGTCCTTTTCCGATGCTTTCCGGAATCCAGTTAATGGTGTTGTTGTTGCGGATCAGATCCTCTTTTACTGCAGTCATGCGGATGAACCAGGTTTCACGTGCATAGTAGATCAGCGGAGTATCGCATCTCCAGCAGTGCGGGTAGCTGTGCTCGAACAGCGGCGCATCAAACAGAAGGTCTTTATCCTCGAGTGCCTGCAGAACGGCCATATCTGCTTTCTTGCAGAAAGTGCCTGCCACGGAGTTTCCTCGGTCATCTCACCTTTTTCGTTTACTAACTGTACGAATGGAAGATCGTATCTGTGACCGACCTTGGAGTCGTCCTCACCAAATGCAGGGGCGATATGAACAACACCGGTACCATCGGTCAGTGTTACGTAGGTATCGCAGACTACATAGTATGCTTTTTTGTTTCCGATTCTCTTCTCAGCGTACGGGAACAGCGGCTCGTACTCTTTGAACTCGAGATCTTTACCCTGATAATGCTCCAGGATTTCAGCGCCCTCACCGAGAACGGTGTCTACCAGAGCAGCTGCCATATAATAGGTATATCCTTTGCTTGTTACTTTTACATAATCCTCATCCGGGTTGACGCAGAGTGCAACGTTGGACGGAAGGGTCCACGGTGTGGTGGTCCATGCCAGGATGTAAGCGTCCTCGCCTTTTACTTTAAAGCGGACAACGGCTGAACGTTCTTTGACATCTTTGTATCCCTGCGCTACTTCGTGGGAAGAAAGCGGGGTACCGCAGCGCGGGCAGTAAGGAACGATTTTGTGTCCTTCGTACAGAAGACCTTTCTTCCAGATCTCTTTTAATGCCCACCACTCGGACTCGATGTAATCGTTATGATACGTAACGTATGGGTTTTTCATATCAGCCCAGAAGCCAACGGTATGGGAGAAGTCTTCCCACATTCCCTCGTATTTCCATACGCTCTCTTTACACTGCTCGATGAATGCTCTACGCCGTATTTTTCGATCTGATCTTTTCCGTCCAGACCGAGTTTTTTCTCAACTTCCAGCTCTACCGGCAGTCCGTGGGTATCCCAGCCTGCTTTTCTCGGCACCTGATAACCTTTCATAGTACGGTATCTCGGGATCATATCCTTGATAACACGGGTCTCTACGTGGCCGATGTGCGGTTTTCCGTTTGCGGTCGGCGGTCCGTCATAGAATACGTAGGACGGATTTCCTTCGCGCACTTTCATACTTTTTTCGAAGATCTGATTGTCTTCCCAGAACTTCTCAACCTGTTTTTCTCTCTCGACAAAGTTCATGTCGGTTGAAACTTTCTTGTACATGCTTGTACCTCCTGAAACTTAAGTTTCTCGTTTGATTTGCTCGCGTAAAATAAGAAAAAGCTCCCGCCCTGTAATAGGACGAAAGCTGTACTTATCGTAACCACCTGTTACATACTATCATATGCATTTCCTGTAACGGGGAACGGCCGGCAACTTCTTACCACTGCTCTCCGGCTTTCTATATTTTATGCGCCGGGTACGCAGATTCAGAACTGCAACTTGGAAGTGATGTTCACCTGCCGCTACTTGTACCGGACTCCCACCATCCCCGGCTCGCTTTCCACAGACCGTTCACGCGCAGACTACTGTCTTCGTCATTGTTTTTCATGCCTTATTATAACTAGGGGCTGTAAGCGTTGTCAAGAGTGGAAAGCACATTTTATCGGTTCTTTTCCGCAATTTTACGGGATTTTCGGGGGTGTGCGTTGCTATTTGGATGGGGGAATGGTAAAATCGGGGTATAATCAAAAAACGGAAGGGAAGTGAAATCATGGGAAGATTTGTGAATCCGGACAACAGTGCATTTCAGGTTGCTCTCAATTCCGAAATCTATGTGGACAAAACAGGACTTTTATCGTATACCAACAAAGTTCTGGACACCATGCAGGGCTATATCTGCAACAGCCGCCCGCGGCGGTTTGGAAAATCATTTGCTGCAAATATGCTGGCGGCCTATTACAGCAAGGGCTGTGATTCCAGAAAGATGTTTTCTGGCCTTGCGATCAGCCAGACGGCAGACTTTGAGAAGCATCTGAACCAGTACGATGTGATTCATCTGGACATCCAGTGGTTTCTTTCGAATGTCAGCGATCCGGAACAGATTGTGGCCTACATTACAGAATGTACACTGACCGAGCTGCGTACCATCTATGCAGATCAGCTTCCGCCGGAAGTTTCCACCGTTCCCGACGCTCTGTCCCGGATCAAAGAGGCGACCGGACAGAAATTTGTGATTATTATTGATGAATGGGATGTCCTGATTCGTGATGAGGCCTCCAACCAGAAAATTCAGGATGATTACATTAATTTTCTTCGTGGAATGTTCAAAGGGACGGAACCGACGAAATATATCCAGCTTGCGTTTCTCACGGGTATTCTTCCGATCAAAAAATTGAAAACGCAGTCTGCCTTAAATAATTTTCATCAGTATTCCATGCTGAATCCAGGCCCGCTGGCTTCCTATATTGGATTCACAGAAGATGAAGTTTCCGCTCTCTGTCAGAAATACGGACAAAATTTTGAGGAAGTCAGACGATGGTACGACGGCTATCTGCTTGGAAATTACCATGTATACAATCCAAACGCGGTAACAAGTCTGCTTCTGGATGGGACATTCCAAAGCTATTGGTCGGAGACGAGCACATACGACTCGATGGTTCCTTTTATCAATATGGATTTTGACGGATTGAAAACAGCAATTCTGGAGATACTCTCCGGCGCCGCAGTTCCTGTCATGGTTACCTCTTTTAAAAATGACATGGTCAGCTTTGTAAATAAAGATGATGTTCTGACGCTGCTGATTCATTTGGGCTATCTTGCTACAATCAGCAGACACAGATGGCATATATTCCCAACGAAGAAATCCGCCGGGAGTTTCTGACTGCGGTGACTTCCAATCATTGGAATGAACTTTTCGCTTTCCAGCAGGAATCTGCGGATCTTTTAGATGCTACGCTCGATATGGATGAAAATGCTGTCGCTGCCGGAATTGAAAAGGTCCATGAGGAATATACTTCCGTGATTCAGTATCATAATGAAAATTCGCTCAGTTGTGTCCTCACGATTGCTTATTTAAGTACGATGCAATATTACTTCAAACCCACTCGTGAACTTCCGACCGGGCGCGGTTTTTCCGATTTTGTCTTTCTGCCAAAGCCGGAATACCGATACGATTTTCCGGCGCTTGTAGTAGAACTGAAATGGAACAAGAATGCGAAAACGGCACTGGATCAGATTAAAAGACAGCATTACCCGGCTTCCATTGCATCTTATACAGGGGATATTCTGCTGGTTGGTGTTAATTATGATAAGAAGACGAAGGTGCATGAGTGTCGGATTGAAAAATATTTGAAATCAGGAGAAAAATGATGAAGTTGTGATTGCAATTGATTCTTTTAAAGGAAGCCTTTCCTCTCTGCAGGCTGGAACAGCGGCCGCCACCGGGATTTATCGTGTCGATCCGAAGGTGGAGACGGTTGTGCGCCCGCTTGCCGATGGCGGTGAAGGTACCGTTCAGGCACTGACCGAAGGTCTTGGCGGACGGCTTGTCTCCGTTTCGGTGACCGGTCCTGCCGGAAAGCAGGTTATCTGCCCGTATGGCATCATCGACCGAACGCAGACCGCCATTATCGAGATGTCGGGGGCTGCCGGTATTACGCAGGTACACGGCGATGAGAAAAATCCGCTGTACGCCACAACGTACGGTGTCGGTGAGGTTATCTGCGATGCCATCCGCAATGGCTGCCACCGCTTTATCATTGGAATCGGCGGAAGTGCCACAAATGACGGCGGTATTGGTATGCTACAGGCACTCGGTTTCGGACTGCTCGATGCAGAAGGAAAACAGGTTCCTTTTGGTGCTGTCGGACTGGAATCTCTTACCGCGATTACGACAGATCACGTTCTGCCGGAACTTTCGGAATGCACCTTCCGTATTGCCTGCGATGTAACGAATCCGCTCTGCGGTTCCAACGGCTGCAGCGCCGTTTTCGGACCGCAGAAGGGCGCGGATGCTGTCATGATCAAACGTATGGACACATCGCTTGCCTCCTACGCCGCGCTCTGCCAGAAAACATTCCCGAACGTCGACGCGGAAATTCCCGGAACGGGTGCTGCGGGCGGACTTGGATTTGCTTTTCAGACGTTTCTTTCTGCTTCGCTGGAACCCGGCATTCAGATCGTACTGGATGAAACCCGACTTCGTGATGATGTAAAAGATGCTGATCTTGTTATCACCGGCGAAGGACGGCTCGACGGACAAACCGTGATGGGAAAAGCGCCGATCGGAGTTGCAAAACTGTCAAAAGAATACGGCAAACCTGTCCTTGCATTCTCAGGCTGTGTTACAAAAGATGCATCCACATGCAACGCCGCCGGAATTGATGCCTTTTTCCCTATTATGCGGAGCGTCGTTTCACTCGAAGAAGCTATGGATGTGAAAAATGCGGCAGAAAATATGGCCGATACGGTAGAACAGGCTTTTCGGCTATTTTTGCTTCAGTAAAGCGGATATTCGCAATCCGCTTCGCTACTTGCTTGATTCGGTTAAAACACAAGACCGTTTTCTCCTGCTTTAATTTTTGCAGGAAGGACAGAAAGCACGCCGCGCTCTCATCGTCTTAATTCCAGCAGATATTCTGTCGTTCCTGCTTCCAGCTGTTTCGTTCCTGCCCGCCAAAATCCGTGGCGGTTGTAAAACGCAATGGCACGCGTATTTTTCTCCAATGCCCATAGATGGTCTGCGTCAAACTTTTCAATTACAAAGGTAATCAGCGCGTGGCCGACCCCGTTGTTCTGCAGACATGGATCTACGTATAGTTTACAGATTTCGGTTCCGTTGATTTCTGTAAAATCTCTTATAATTCCATCATCGTAGACATAGATGCGGTTTAAGATTTCTTCTTTCTTAAAGTACTGGTCGATCATCGGAACTACCTGCATTTCACCGAAGGAATAGGCCTCCTCGTGAAAAATCGGGAAATAATTGATTCGGTTGTTGAACACGAAAATTTCCGCAATTCTGGACAGGTCTTTCAGTTCTGCTTTTCTGATTTTCATATTTTCTCTCATTTTAATTTCCAATCAACACTTTCTTCCCCCGAAACGCAAATCCATAATACCTGATCCGCTCCTTTGCGATTCCTCTGGCAAGCAATTCTGTGTCATACTGTTTTTCCTGAATCTGACGAAGTGCATGCTCCACCGTCTCTTCCAGCGACTTTTCTTTTGATGTGTTCTGAACCTTAAATTCCATTACGATCGCATCCAGGTTTTCTTTCAATGGCTCCATTACTACGTCATACCTTCCGAATCCACTTTCTCTGTTGGAAGTGATTCTGTATTTTCCGGCCAGATCAACAATCAGCCCAAGGACAAATCCATGGTAAAATCTTTCTGGTTCGAGTTCCTCTGATGGTTTTCCGCCCGTGTCGAAACTGCTGAATGTCTGAAGTGCTACCTGATTCATAAACTGGTTCATATAATCCAGATCTCCGGCAAGCAGAGCATCTTTAAAATTGCCATATGCAGAATCTTCTTCTGTAAACCAGTCCTCTATCATTGTTCAAACATCAGCATTGTCTCATGATTTGTCACTTTCAAATCATACTGGCGCTTTCCTGTTCGGTTATCCATTTCGTACCGATCCACTTTCAGATATCCGCTCGCAAGCATAAGACTCCAGATGGCTCCCCGCTTTCTGCCAAGCTGTTCAAAAATAACCTGCTCATCCAATTCTGTGCAGATCACTCTGCCGTTTAATAAATCTTCCATTTCCGTCTTGATCTTTGCAGGACTTCGACGGATCAGATTGGAGATCAGCATATTTCCGCTGGTGTCTGCCCAGTACGTTCCATATTCTCCCGTGTCCAGATATTTTGTAATGGACCACGGATTGTAAATATCCTTCCGTTTTCCAAAGGAAAATCCATCATACCAATAGCGGACGGTTCCTTTTTCATCGGACAGCCCATTTTCCTCCAGCGCATGAAAGACTTCTTCTTCTGTAAAGCCAAACGAGCCGCTGTACTTTTCCGATGTTGTTGTTACAACTTCAAGATTATTCAGATCGGAAAAGATAGATTCTTTACTGACTCTTGTTATTCCTGTCAGCAGTCCCCGTTCCATATAGGGATTCGTTTTGAATGTGGAATTGAACAGGCTTCTGATAAACGCAGTAAGATTCTCCCAATACCCATGAATATACGATTCCTGCAAAGGAGTATCATACTCATCCAGAAGAATAATCACCTTTTTTTCCGTAATAGCGGCTCAGATAATCGGACAGATAATTGACAGCTACTGCTGCCGCATCATCCGACATATTTTCTTCAACGGAATCAAAATAGGCGCGGTCTTTTTCATTTAATACTTTGCTGGATTTGACAAATTCAAAAGTACTATATAATTTTACCAGCTTACGAATTACCGCTCTTCTTGCAGTCTCATATGTGGTTGCCTTGATATCTGCAAAGCTGAGGGAAATCACCGGATACGTTCCCTGCAGCTTACGAAATCTTTCCTCTTTCCAGATGACAAGGTCTTCAAAATATTTGCTGCATTCGGAATGATTTACGGAAAAGAAATATTCGACCATACTCATATTCAGGGTCTTGCCGAATCTTCTTGGGCGTGTGATCAGAGTAACACTGTCCTGATTGTCCCACCATTCCCTGATAAAATCCGTCTTATCGATATAAAAACAGTTATTCTTTCTGATGGATATAAAATCCTGATTTCCAATGGAAATTACTGATTTCATGGGTCTGCTCCTTCCTAAATCCTTTACCACCGACAGGCTTGCAAAAATTTATTTCTGTTTCTATTTTATCATATTTCTCTGGCAGAACAAAGATCATTCCCTGTCCGAAGCAATTATTTTCCATTGGATATTATGTTTTGACAGATGTCACGAACTATGCTTTCTCTGTCCTGATCCGCCGTTATTCTGGTTTCATACAGAACGGATGTATAATCTTTTTCGTTCCACCATCTCTGCATATCTTCTGCACTGAAATCATTGCAGTTCGGCTTTGTTTTGTGGCGCTTCACGGTCTCCTCGAAGGGGATGTCGAAGTAATATGCGTATATATTTTTTCCATATAAAGCTACTGCCAGCTCAAATAATGCACGATACCATTCCGCATTCAGTATTCCTTCCAGAATAACAATCTCGCTGTGTTTTCTTCCATATCGCAGAAGTCTTCCAGAAGAGGCAGCGCCTTTGTATTTTCTCCGTCTTTGACTTTGAGCATATCTCTTCGGATAACATCCTGCGAGATCAGCATTGTATTATTTCCGAACACTTGCTGTAATTCCTTTGCAATAGTTGTTTTTCCACTGCCGGAATTTCCTCTTAAAATGATTAATTTATTCGTCCGTAAGCAATCGCCCATTGTCATTCCATTCTCCATACATAATTCCCGCTTTCGTATTATCTAAAAGTTTCTGCAAACGGCTCTGAAATATTTCTTTTTCCTCAAACATTGTAATTTTATACACTTTTCGCTATCTGCAGCGCCAGAAACAGCTTGTCCAGATCGTGGTTAGCGGCAGATAATCCATCCGTTTCATAGTTTCCTTCGATCAGCACATCTCCCGCAATAAGAAAATCATACAGTTCAAATCCATAAAAATCACAGATCGCCTGAACGCCTGCGAGTTCCATTTCCACGGCAATGCATCCTTCTTCTTTTCGTTTTCTTACAAGATTTACCGTTTCCCGAAGCATACTGTCTGTCGTCCATACGCGCCCCTGAACGTATGGCAGTTTCCTTTCTTTGAAAAATTCCGCCAGTTTGTCCGTGTTTTTTATTTTTATGTAGTCCTGCGGTTCTGCAAAATAATAGGACAGTCCTTCTCCCCGGTATGCCTCCGTTGGGAGAATAAACTTTCCATCGGTTGCTTCTTTGTCCAGACTGCCGCACGAGCCAAACATGATAAAGACGGATGCTCCTGTTAAATGATTGACTTCGGCAATCGTTCCTGCTGCAAGAGCGGAACCAATTGGTGTCAGGTAGAAAGCAATCGTTTCTTCCTCATATGGCAGAGTCCAAACCGGTATATTTCCATTGCATGCTCTTACTTCTGCAATCTGTCGGCATGGGAATTTTCAAGCATGTATTCATATATTACTTTTGAAAAAATTACCATACATTTTTTTACCAGATGCTGCTTCTCCCCATAAAAATTCTCCAGCTTTACAATCGGCTCGCTGTTGATATCATAAGAATCAATAATCATTCTGTTTCCTCCATAAATTTTATTTATCTTTACCAAAAAGTCCCATATCCACCACCCTTACTGCGCAGACATGAGACTTCCGTTTTTATTTTTGCATTACTTCAATAACACATTCATGTTTCTTCGTTTTTTTATTATAATTGATACCGGCAAGCATTCGAACCACAGAATCTTTCAGGCCATCCATATCCATTTGAATATAAATTTTAAGGCCTCATACGTTTCCGTCTGGTTCCAATAGGTTCCGAATTTGTGGCGCAGCATGGCTTCTACCACAGATTTCGGGCTATACATGGAATAAATTTCGTCTCCAGTCTGCCGATGCGTAATCAACTGATAACCATCGTACCACGTTTTTGCTTCTTCAAAACTCATCTCATATTTTTCACAGAGGCAGATATCTCCTGCTCTGTGAAGCCAAAATATTCCGCCAGATCACCGGGATCTGTCATGGAATACTCGGTAAATATATTTAGTGCAGAATGAGAACCATTTTTGTTTGTGAACTTTTCTTTTTTCAGACTTTTCAGCAATACCTTTCGATTATATACATGCGTATTCCACAGTATTTCCATGCTTCTGAATTATTTTCATTAAATCATCAGCCTGCATCCAAACGGTTGCTGTATTATCATTTGGATGAACACCAATTTTATTTCCGACAAATTCCACGTCCATGAAGACTTGAACTCTGTGTTCGGCATCGTTTAGAATACCAAGCGGCGTAACGGCACCGGGTATCAGTTTCATAATATCAAATAATTCCTCCGCAGCTGCAAAAGAAAGTGCACGCAGACCACGTTGCCTGCGAAACGCTTTCAAATCTACTCGCTTGTTCCCTTTCATCGTTATCAAATAATAATTACGTTTTTTATCGTCGCGAACAAATAAATTTTTAGCGCCCCACTCTGGATACGGCAAATCAACAGCATCTGCTTCTTCCATATTGAAAACTGCCTTATGTTCCGTAATTTCATACGCTATATTTTGCCTTTTTAAATAATGATATATCTCTATCTTATCCATACTCTTTTATCTCTGTAAACTGAAATTGAAATATGCCCTTATTTTTCATACTTTTCAATCCGGCATTCATGTTCTTTTGTTTTTTCATTGTAGTTAATTCCCACCAGAAAAGCTCCCCTGCATAGCATGCAACAGACTCCGGATATTTTCCGTCTCTGATCTGATCTAATGCTGCTCTGACGCTTTTGTCCCATTTCAGTTCCACAACAAGCGCCGGGTAATAATTCTGAAACTCCGGCTTTGGAATAAACACAAAGTCTGCAAATCCACGACCCGCGGGAAATTCGCGGATTGGTTTGAAATAGTATTGCATGGAACTCAAATAGGCAATGGACAGAACACTGCTGAGTGAGTTTTCATTGTTATACTGAATCACAGAAGTATATTCCCTGTGAATTTTTTCAATTTCTTTTGCTACTGCGTTTCCATTCATCTGAATTGTATCTTTCAGAAGCTGCTCTGATTCTTTTTGAAATACAATCAACTCATTCCATTTTTTCCTTTTCGTTGCCAGAATCAATTCCTGACGGATTTCCTCATTCGGAATAAAAGCAGTTCTAAATGTCCGGTCATAGGCCAGATATCCAAGGTGAATCAGATACGTCAGCACATCGTCTTTATTGGCGAAGCTAACGGTATCGTTCTGAAAAGAGGTAACATCAACCGGAACATGATCTCCTGAAAGCATTTCGATTACGGCACTTTTCAGGCCATCAAAATCCATATTGATCAGCGGAACAATCGCCTCATAGGATGCGGTTCCGGACCAGTAGCTCTGGAATTCGCCTTCGAGCATCAGGTTCACAACGGCATTTGGATTGTATACATGATATTTCCCAATCTGATAACCGTCGTACCATCGTTTGACTTCTTCAAACTTCTGACCATATACTTCACATAGTTTTTGAACTTCTGTTTCTGTAAAACCTACATATGGTGCAATCGGCCCGGCATACAGCATCGAATAATCTTTGAAATTGTTCAGCGCCGACTGTGTCTTTTCTTTTTTTACAGGCAAAATACCTGTCAGATATGCCAGTTGAATATATTTTGTCGGCTCCGTCCCTTTGAACATCGCCCGCAGAAAATTGATATATTCTTCCTGTGTTTTGAGATCCGCCGCCTCGTCACGAATCAGAACATCCCATTCGTCTATAATCACAATAAATTTTGTCCCGGATGCCGCGTTGATCCGCGACAGCGCCTCCGGCAGTGACCGGATTTCTTCTGGAAGGATATGGGGATAATATTCTTTTAACTCCGAAATCGTTTTTTCTGAGATATAAGAAACAATCCGCTCCGGTCCGCCTGCCGGTTCCATACACCATTGGATATCCCAGTGGAGCACATCATACTGATTCAGATGTTTTTCAAAATCCTTTGCCCTGCTGATTTCCAGCCCGGAAAACATTTCTTTCGAACTGCAGCCCTTGCTGTAATACGCGGTGAGCATGTTTGCCGTAATTGATTTTCCAAACCGCCGCGGGCGGCTGTTGCAGATATATCCCTGCAGAGTGTTCATGACTTTATTCGTATAAGTCAGCAGTCCTGTTTTATCAACATAAATCTCAGAATTTAATGCAACCGCAAATGCTTCATTTCCCGGATTCAGATAACTACCCATGCAAATTCCTCCCGTCAAAAGTTTATATCATATATTATACTTAATTCCCCTGACTATCACAAGG
>ENA-OQCP01000307-OQCP01000307.1-human-gut-metagenome-genome-assembly--contig:-NODE-307-length-22140-cov-1.559533_pt1 | contig 22140 bp, 36 predicted proteins | sample MGYA00242760_ERZ504583 | MGnify/ENA primary metagenome ERZ504583 (study PRJEB26092, sample SAMD00036308) | human gut metagenome | host: Homo sapiens | study: EMG produced TPA metagenomics assembly of...
CTACAACACCTGCTGCTGCGGATACACCAAATTCTTCTTCACAAGCTTTTACAAGATCATTTAACTCTAATACAGATAACTCTTTGATAGCGTCAATAAACTCTGCGGTTGTTAACTTTGCCATTTTTATTTTCCTCCATTTTTCTATTTTCTTTTTTGAAATAAATTATTACGCTGCCATCAGCTATTCAGCTGCTGGTGCTTCTGCAGCTTCTTCTGCTGCCGGAGCTGCTTCACAAGCATCTGCTCCACCTTTTTCTGCGATCTGATTGAGAACGCGAGCCAGGTTTGTGATAGGTGACTGTAAGCTTCCAAGTAATTTGGAAAGAAGCTCTTCTCTTGAAGGAATCTTAGCAAGTTCATTTAATGCGTCTGCATCATATAATGTTCCTTCAACCACACCTGCTTTTAATTCAAGGGCTTTTGCATTCTTTGCAAATTTGCAAAGGATTCTTGCCGGAGCTGTTGCATCATCTTTAGAAATAGCGATAGCACTTGGTCCTTCTAAGTGCTCATCTAATGCTGCGAAATCAGTTCCTTCAAAAGCTCTCTTCATCATTGTGTTCTTACAAACTTTGTAGACAACGCCTGCTTCTCTTAACTGTTTACGCATCTCTGTATCTTCTGCAACAGTCAGTCCACGGTAGTCAACAAGGACAACGCTTGTTGCGTCTTTCACGTCCTCTGCAATAGCCTGTACAACTGGTTGTTTTAATTCAACTTTTGCCACGAATGGTGCACCTCCTTGTAGATTTGTAAGTTTACACCGCCGACAGATATAAATGTAAAAACCTCTATATCCAAGACATAGAGTTGATAAGTCATACTTTAGTATCGATCTTTCCTCGGTAGGGCGTCCGCATAAAATGTGTTCTTACGCTCTTTCAAGCACCTACTGTCTTCGGCAGTCCTTTAATATATTATCATATGCGTGTGTTATTGTCAAGAGTTTTTTCATTTTCTTTTACATTTTCTTTCACAATAAACTTTGGTATAAAAAACTCCGTATACAGCATCACATCTGTATACGGAGTTTTATTCATTATTATCTTGCGGATTAAACAAGCTTCATTGGGTTGATTTTTACACCAGGTCCCATTGTTGAAGTAAGTGTTACGCTCTTAAGGTACTGTCCTTAACTGCTGCAGGTCTTACTTTGTTAATCGCATCAATAAGCGTCTGGAAGTTGTCTGTAAGCTGTTCTTCAGTAAAGCTTGCTTTACCTACTGGCACATGGATAATGTTTGTCTTATCAATCTGTACTCGATCTTACCAGCTTTGATTTCCTGGATAGCTTTTGTAACGTCCATTGTTACTGTACCAGCCTTCGGGTTTGGCATTAATCCCTTAGGTCCAAGTACACGTCCGAGACGTCCAACAACACCCATCATGTCTGGTGTAGCTACTACTACATCGAATTCAAACCAGTTTTCATTCTGGATCTTAGGAATAAGTTCTTCTCCACCTACGAAATCTGCTCCGGCTGCTTTAGCTTCTTCAGCTTTGGCATCTTTCGCAAATACAAGAATACGAACCTTTTTACCAGTTCCGTGTGGCAGAACAACTGCTCCACGAATCTGCTGGTCAGCGTGACGTCCGTCACATCCAGTTCTGATATGAGCTTCAATTGTCTCATCGAATTTTGCTGTTGCAGTCTTTTTAACTAATGATACTGCGTCTGCTACATCGTAGAGTGTTCCTCTGTCGATTGTTTTCGCAGCTTCAACGTATTTCTTTCCTCTTTTCATTTCAATAACCTCCTTGTGGTAATGTCGGGATAACCCTCCCACTTGTTAACTACTCCTCTACTTTTACACCCATGGAACGGCAGGTTCCTGCAACCATGCTCATAGCTGCTTCCAGGCTTGCCGCGTTCAGGTCAGGCATCTTTGTCTCTGCGATCTCCTGCAGCTGTGCTTTGGTGATCGTAGCAACTTTTGTCTTGTTCGGCACGCCAGAACCAGATTTGATCTTGCATGCTTTCTTGATCAGGACTGCTGCCGGAGGAGTCTTTGTGATAAAGCTGAAACTTCTGTCATTATAAACAGTGATGACAACCGGAATGATCAGATCTCCCTGATCTGCTGTCTTTGCGTTGAACTGCTTTGTAAATTCAACGATGTTTACACCGTGCTGACCAAGTGCAGGTCCAACCGGTGGTGCCGGAGTTGCTTTTCCGGCAGGAATCTGTAGTTTAATATAACCTTCTACTTTTTTTGCCATTTTCATTACCTCCTTGTGGTACTCTCGGAGCGCTCACGCCCCTCCCACGTTTTCCTACATCTTTACAACTTCTGCGAACCCTATTTCAACCGGAGTCTCCCGGCCGAACAGCTCAACATTGATGGTCAGGCTCTGCTTCTGCATATTGATCGACTGGATTGCGCCGATCGTATCCGCCAGGCGCCTGACACGACTTTGATCGTGTCGCCCACTTCAAAGTCTACGACAATATTTTCCCGTCTGATTCCAAGCGATGCCATCTCAGCATCTGTCAGCGGAACCGGTTTGGATCCCGGGCCGACAAAGCCTGTCAACACCTCTGTATTGCGCACTACATACCATGTGTCGTCATTCATTACCATGTGAATTAAAACGTATCCAGGGAACATTTTTTTCTGGACAATTCTACGTTTGCCATCTTTGTTCTCTTCTACGTCCTCTAAGGGTACGCGAACTTCTAAAATTTGATTTTCCAGGTGTCGGTTCTCAATTGTCTTATCAATGTTGGCTTTTACTTTGTTTTCATACCCTGAATAAGTATGAACAACATACCATTTCGCTTCTGACATACAATCACCGTTATCCTTATTTCACTAAAAGATTTATTCCTTCCAGAATAGCTGAGTCAAATACACTGATGATCACAGCAAGTACAACTGTAATAATTGTAACTGCTATAGTCTGTTTTACAAGTGTAGCCTTGTCAACCCAGACAATCTTTTTGAATTCCGATTGAAGTCCCTGAAACCAATTTCTCTTCTGACCTTTGCCAGCAGATTTTTCTTTCTCTTGCATAGTCTAACCTCACAATCGTTTGTGATTATTTTGTTTCCTTGTGCAGAGTATGGGTACGGCAGAACTTACAATATTTCTTTGTTTCAAGACGCTCAGGATGATTCTTTTTCTCCTTGGTCATATTGTAGTTACGCTGCTTGCACTCCGTACATGCCAATGTAATCTTAACGCGCACAACTTCCACCTCCAGTGTTTTCATTTGCGTGGGCCTTTTTTGCCTTTTTCGGGCATAAAAAAAAGACCTAACTTCCATGTCGCTCGTCTAGTTTAGCACAACCATACTATATAAGTCAAGCTTTTTCCTGCAAAATACAAGCTTTCTTGCAAATAATAAAGAAAGAACAATAGATTTCTCTTGTCAACAAACCTTGGTAGTGTATGATAAGTAAGGTCACAGCCCTCAGATTACTGGGGGTTCTATAATTTAATAAAGAAATAGTAGGAGCGGATTTTATGTTTAAACGATTTAGGGATGACATGAAGAAGTACTGGAAGTATGCCATTTACTCTTCTAAAGCCCAGTTGAAAGCTGAAGTAGCCAATTCCTATCTGAACTGGCTCTGGTGGGTACTGGATCCTCTGTGCTTCATGTTGATCTATGTATTCATGTTCGGATATGTATTTAAGTCTAAAGAACAGTACTTTGCGATCTTCGTTTTTGTCGGCATCACTCTCTGGGACTTTTTTAACAAGTGTCTGTTGCAGAGTGTCAAGATCATCAAGAACAACAAACCAATCGTATCCAAAGTATATATACCAAAATTCATCCTTCTGGTTATCAGAATATGTGTCAACGGCTTCAAGATGTGCATTTCTCTGCTGATCATCGTTGCTATGCTTGCTATATGGCGCGTTCCGCTGACTCTGAATATCCTGTATGTGATTCCAATTCTGATCACACTGGTTACTGTAGTTTTTGGTATCAGTTGTTTTCTGCTTCATTATGGTGTATTTGTAGAAGACTTGGCAATGTTCTGCGTATCGCACTTCGCCTTGTATTCTACCTGACCGGTGTATTCTGGAACATCATGAGTCGTCTGCCGGCACCATACAACAACTACATCGGCAAGGGAAACCCGATCGCATTTCTGATCACATCCATGCGTCAGTGCGTAATCTACGGACAGGCACCTCATCGTAAGCTTCTGCTTCTGTGGTTCCTAATCGGGCTGGTACTCTGTGCCCTTGGTATCCGCAAAATCTATAAGAGCGAAAACAGCTATGTAAAGGTGATTTAATATGGAAGAAAAGCATGCAATCGAAGTCAAAGATCTGGTTATCAGCTACCAGAATCTGAAAAAAACTTCTATTAAGAAAACTCTGCTTCATCTGAAACGTCAGAAACCTGACCGTTTTGTTGCAGTAAAAGGAATTTCCTTCTACGTTCGCGAAGGCGAGATCCTTGGTATCATCGGTAAGAACGGAAGTGGAAAATCCACCACACTGAACGCACTGGCTGGTATCTTTTCTCCGGACAGTGGTTCTATTGACCTGAACGGACACAGTATTTCACTCCTGTCCATCGGTGTCGGTTTCATCCGTGAGATGACCGGCCGTGAAAATATCACTCTTTCCGGTATGCTTCTTGGTTTTACTGAAGAACAGGTCAAAGCCAAAGAACAGGAAATCATTGATTTTGCTGAAATCGGCGAGTTCATTGATATGCCAGTCAGAACTTATTCCAGCGGTATGTATTCCAAACTGGCTTTTTCCATCACAGCTATTCTTGAAACAGACATTATGCTGATCGACGAAGTATTGAGTGTCGGCGACCAGAAATTCAAAAGAAAGAGTTATGAAAGATGAAGAGCCTGATCTCCAACAAAGATCGTACCGTAGTTATCGTCTCCCATAGTATCGAAACTCTGAAACAGCTTTGCGATACTGTTATGTGGATGCACGAAGGACAGATCAAGCGAATCGGTGATCCGGACGAAGTCCTTGATGAATATGTAGCTTTTATGGAAAAAAGCTGAAAAAAAGTCACGGGGTAAACCCCCGTGGCTTATTCTTTTTCTTCCGGATCCACCGGTTCTTTCTCAGAAAGTTCTTTTACCGGATCCACTGAATCCTTCAGTGCATTTGTCTGATTATCATTTACTCCTTCAGAAACTTCTTTCTGGAAGAATATCTTCACTGTCATCATAAGCAGTTTCAGGTCAAGTACAAAAGAGTAATTCTCAATATAGAACAGGTCCAGCTTCAGTTTATCATAAGGTGTGGTGTTGTATTTACCATATACCTGCGCATAACCGGTAAGTCCTGCCTTAACCTTCAGGCGATAATAAAACTCTGGAATTTCCTTGCAGTATTCGCGGACAAGCGTCTGTCTTTCCGGTCTCGGTCCAACCAGAGACATATCCCCCATAAATACATTAAATAACTGAGGCAGTTCATCCAGATGCAGATTGCGGAGTACTCTTCCTACCGGGGTGATCCTGCTGTCATGTTTGGATGCAAGTCTTGCACCGTTCTTCTCGGAATCCACGCACATACTACGGAACTTACAGATCTTAAATGGTCTTCCGCCCTCCGTAAGTCTTTCCTGTCGATATAAGACCGGACCTCTGTCATAAAACTTCACACACAATGCAATGATCAGCATCAGTGGAGATGCAACTATGATTCCAATACCCGAAACAATAATATCCAACAGCCGTTTTGCTGCACGCTGCTCAATAGAAAGTCCCATGTTCTTCGCAACAAGAAGCGGTGTGTCAAACAAATGAATGCGTTCGCTTCCCATCAGGATCACATCAGAAATCTTCGGACTGAGATAGCACCGGATAGAATGTGCAAAACAATGTTTCAGATAACGGTTACGGATATTTGCCGGAAGATCCCATATGATCACTCCGTCATATTCCTTCATCATCCGGTAAATTTCTTTCTCACCCACACTGATATGAACTTTTCCGCTGATATCATATTTATCACGTCTGGAATTCATTTTACTGATCAGATCACCAGGATCACGGTCTCCATAAATCACCAGAAGTTTCCTTGCCTGATATAATTTTGAATAAATATATCTGGAACCCCATATCCATACAAGGATGATCACAAACTGAATCAGTGTCATCTCTATCATTGGCCATGGTCTCAGGAACCATCGGTTGATCAACGTGATCTGAAAATATGTCACGATATTTGTACAGATCGTAGCCAGCGTCAGAGAATAAAATACATCTATGCGTTTCAGATATCCTACTTTCAGACCTCCATAAAGTCTGGAAAACAAAACATTGATCAATCCGTAGATTGCAATCAGGACCCAGTTACCTTTTCTCCAGAACGGTTCAAAAATAAGTCCTCTGTAATAGTCATACCAGATATATGCAAAAACAGCTGTCTGTGCGATCACAACAAGACTTGCCAGACAAAATACTATAAAACGTTTAAAATCCTCTCGTCTGTTCACTATATCCCTCTCATCCGTCAAATAGCACTTTTATTTTTCCCTTTAACCTTGTTATTATAACGTAAAACATACTTTTCGTCCAGTGATTGTCGGCTCCTTTCCAGCCTTGTATACAGCATTTCTCGTCCGCTCCTCTGTTTTTGTTACTTTTTTTATGTTTTTGTCGAAATTTTTCCACAATTTAATACACACTTAACAATCATCAAAAAAAAATATCAATCAAGCCACACTTTTTGCTCAAAAATATAGAAATGTTTTGTAAAAATGTATAATAGATTCATATAAGCAATCTAAAAGGAAAGTGAGGGTTCACTATGAAACAAAACAACATGTTAGCGATGATCCTGGCTGGCGGACGTGGAAGCCGTCTTCATGAACTCACCAACAAAGTAGCCAAGCCGGCAGTTTCATATGGCGGAAAATACCGCATTGTTGATTTCCCGCTCAGCAACTGCGCTAACAGCGGAGTGGACATTGTCGGAGTACTGACTCAGTACGAATCCGTTCTTCTGAATAGTTATGTAGCAGCTGGCGGACGCTGGGGACTTGATGCCAGAGAAAGTGGAGTCTTTGTTCTTCCACCACGTGAAAAAGCTGATGCAGATCTTGACGTTTACAGAGGTACTGCTGACGCGATTTCTCAGAATATCGATTTTATCGATAAATATTCTCCGGAATATCTTTTAGTTCTTTCCGGCGACCATATTTATAAAATGAATTACGACAAAATGCTGGATTACCATAAGGAAATGAATGCCGATGCAACAATCGCAGTCATTGAAGTACCGATGAAAGAAGCAAGCCGTTTCGGTATCATGAACACAGATGGCAACGGCCGCATCGTTGAATTCGAAGAAAAACCAGAGCATCCGAAGAGCAACCTTGCTTCTATGGGTATTTATATTTTCAACTGGAAGCTTCTCCGCAAGATCCTTCTTGCAGATATGAAGAATCCTGATTCCCACCATGACTTTGGTAAGGATGTTATCCCGTGTCTCCTTAACGACAATAAAACACTTGCCGCATATAAATTCAAAGGTTACTGGAAAGATGTCGGAACCATCGATTCTCTCTGGGAGGCAAATATGGACCTCATTGATTCCAGAAATGAGCTGAATCTGAACGATCCAACATGGAAGATCTACACAGAAGACACACCTGCTCTTCCTCAGTACATAGACCAAATGCCAAAATCGACAAAGCATTTATCACACAGGGCTGTGTTGTCGAAGGTGAAGTTAAGCATTCTGTACTGTTCACCGGATGCAAAGTCGGCGAGGGTGCCAAGATCATTGACAGTGTACTGATGCCAGGCGTAGAAGTTGCCGCCGGCGCAGTTGTTCAGCGTGCACTTGTTGCTGATAATGTCAAGATTGGCCAGGATGCTGTTGTAGGCAGTGCAGACAGTGAAAATATCGAACTCGTGTCCAAACGTGTAAAGGGGTAGAATAATATGGCAAGAGCATTTGGAATTGTCACATCTTCCGGAACCCATATCAAAGTAGAAGGACTTCAGCAGTATCGTCCAATCGGTGCTTTTTCCTTCCTCGGAAGATATCGTGTCATTGACTTTCCTATTTCAAATATGAGCAACAGCGGTATCGACCGCATCCAGGTATATGTAAGAACCAAGCCACGTTCTCTGGCAGAACATCTCGGAACCGGACGTCATTACAACATCAACTCCAAACGTGGCAAGCTGCAGCTTATGTTCGCTCAGAACAGTTCCGAAAATGATGTATACAATACAGATATCGCATCATTTTATGAAAATATTGAATTCATTGAAAGAATGCATGAGCATATGTGATCATCGCGCCATCTTACATGGTATATGCAGAAGATTACAGGGAACTTCTTCAGACACATATTGATTCCGGTGCTGATATCACACTCCTGTATCATTCTGTGGACAATGCAAGAGAAAAATTCCTGAACTGTGATATTCTGAATCTGAACAAACAGAAAGGTGTTGAATCCATCGAAAAAAACCGTGGAAGTGCCCAGAAACGCAACATCTTCATGGATACATATGTTATGAGTAAAGAGCTTTTCATTGAACTGATCAAAAAAGCCCGGAAAATTTCTTCGATGTACACTCTGCCTCAGATTGTCAATGAATCTTCTGCGGATCTCGATATCCGCGGTGTTTCACACAGAGGATATTTTGCATCCATTACTGACTTTAACAGTTATTACAACGCAAATATCTCTCTGATCGACATCAAAACTGCAGAAGGACTGTTCAATCCGGAATGGCCAATTTATACCAAAACCAACGATTCCTGCCCGACCCAGTATCTGGAAGGTGCATCTGTCAAGAATTCTGTTATCTCCAATGGCTGTCTGATCGAAGGAACAGTCGAAAATTCCGTTATCGGACGTGGATGCCAGATCAAAGCCGGTGCTGTCATTAAAAACAGCATTGTATTGTCTCATACTGTTGTCGGCGAGAATGCTCATCTTGAAAATCAGGTAATGGATAAATGGGCCAAGGTCATCCACGGCAATGAGATCATCGCAGAAGAAGGACATCCTGGATATATCCGCAGAGAAGATGTTCTTTAATCAGAATATGCCATTAATTAAAATCATTCTTTAACCTCAAAAAGCGCAGTCGCATTTATTACGACCGCGCTTTTTACTTTACTTTATAGGAAATTACTCCGTAATGTTCCAACAATTCAGCCTCTGTATTATTTTTCCGTCATTGACATATATTCATAATTAAGAAGCAGTTTTTTCTTTCCGCACTGCTCACGATATTGACCGAAAATACGTTCCATGATATTTGGAATTGTTTTTTCATCTGGTTCAAACAGAATGATCAGATACTGCATGGAACTGTAACGCGTGCACACATCAACCTTTCGTATTTTTTGTCGTATTGCCTGCTCCATACATTCCAGTGCATATTCTATGTCTTCGATATTTAATACAGAATCCGCTTCCGTTTCCAGCGTTACCATCACCAGATAACAATGACATTTGTATCTTTTTTCCATACTATTCATATATTCATATATCTTGGCGAATTCACGATAATCCAGCTCAAGTGCCCCGGAATAATCGCCGCTGGCGCTCAGTGCTTTGGAAACCAGTGTCAGATCTTTTCCTGTTCCATAGCCAACAATCTTTTCCCCTTCCATCTGTTGATAGAAGAAAAAGCTTCCTTTTCCATTCTGTTTCACATAATACAGGGCCTTATCTGCCTTTGAATAGCATTCTTCAAAAGGATCTCCTTTATTTACTTCACAGATTCCGGCAGAAACAGAAGCACAACGGATCGCTACATCCTTTTCCTTGCTCTGTTCAAATTTTTCCTGGATTTCTGTGACGATCTCTGTTATCTTTTCTTTTGAAACGTTCGGCACAAACATCAGGAATTCATCCCCACCCAGGCGGCAGACAACGGAATGATGTGCATATTCCATCAAGAAAGATCCAAGTAATTTCAATGCTCTGTCTCCTGCTTTGTGTCCATAAAGGTCATTCATCTTCTTGAGGTTATCCATGTCAAGAAATACCAGATAACCGCTGTCCTGCTGCATAAACTGTGCCGCAAGCTTTTCACCACGATTTCTCATTGGCAATCCTGTCAGAAAATCAAATCCTTCACTGTCTTCCTGTGTTTTCATTGTTATCATTACAGTGGAGATGAACTTTTCAATTTCTGCTTCCATATTCAGAAGATTATCTTCTTTATCTGCAAGCTTGCCGTCTTCTCTGATCACTACGCGACCTTCATTCAACATTTTCAGAAAGACTCCTGCGATCTTGGGGTCAAACTGTGATCCACAGTTTCTGGATATTTCATTATATATAACTTCATCTCCAAGCGGATTTCTGTAAATCCGCCTTGACTTCATAGCATCATAACAGTCTGCTATGCTATAACTCTTGCATACAGCGGAATTTCTTCGCCCTTCAATCCATCCGGATACCCCATACCATCGTATCTTTCATGATGCTTCGAGCCACCTCTTTCACATGATCGATCAACGTAATATTTTTTAGTATCTCTGCTCCAATGACGGTATGCTCTTTAATTACCTGAAACTCTTCTTCCGTCAGTCTGGTTGGCCTGTTCAGAATGTTATCCGGAATACCGATCTTACCGATATCATGCAGATGTGCTGCATTTTTAAGATTTCTGATTTCTTTTTTATCCCACCCAAGTTCTTCTGCAATCAGAGCTGCGTATTCTGCCACCCGATAAGAATGTCCTCTTGTATACTCATCTTTCGCCTCAATCGTTGTGGAAAGTGTCCGCATCATCTGCAGTGACATGGTTTCCATCTGTTTCCTGCGCTTATTTAACTCTGCTCTCTGACGGCGGCTTTCCACTTTCTGGATATTTTTGATCGTTTTCAGCAGGTTTGTGCACAGCAGTATGATCATTCCGATTCCTATAAAGATTCCTGATGCGGAAACTCTGAAATAAACCAGGCTCGACTCTGCTATAATAGCGATCATTGCAATATAATACTGAAAAAGTATATTTTTCTGACACATATCCTCTTTTCAGGTCACAGACCATCGTAATGAACCCAATCAGAACGCTGCCTGCAAGGATCACATGGGCAACAGGAAGTGTCTCGATATAATCCGCAATCCCAAGAATATGAAGTGCTGAACAGATCAGAGCATTCAGAAATGCTATGCTTTCTACCACTCCAAATACTTTCCGGTATCTTCCTTTCTGCAGCGTATCCATATAATATCCGATTGCGATCGGACTTAACATGATCATTACAAAACACAGCGTTGCAAGTGCTGACGGATTCGGAAAAACAGCTGCCGCATCTTGGACTCACCAAGCATCCAGATTGCTGCCATAAAAACGCACCAGCCCAGATATTCCATATCAAATTTCGTCTGATAGGCAATCCCGAGAGAAAACCCAAAAATGATCGTAATGATTCCGGCAAACAACAAAAAAAGAGCAATGACAGTCTCCAGTCCATACGTCTGAACAAGGATACCCCCAGATTGCTGCCTCATCTCCACAATAAACAGTATTTACCACTCCAGAATATTTTGCTGTATTTGTGGTAAGTTCAATACGCACTTCTTTTCCTGCATCATCTTCTGATGTCGGACAGAACACATAACAGCTTGCTGAGTTTTTTCCGACAAGTCTAGTCCCTGATGTATCATATTCCATTCTCAGTTCTCCATCCACATAAAATCGGACCGACTGAAGTGATGAACGGATTGCCAGTGTATTCTCATGATAATCTTCCGGCAGTCTGGTCAGGATAGTCATCGTATCCTTTGCTTTTACATCATACTGTCCCGGAACGCTGATCTTTTCACTGCTTCCATCTGATTTCTGCCAGGTAAAAGTTCCCTGGTAAATAAGATTTTTTCTGTTGTATTTCCATCCCTTTCATTCTGTCCAAAAAACTGCAATGCTATGATACAGAGCAGACTTAATATCATCAGAATATAGAACAGAAATCTTTTTCTGCTGCTTACGGTATAATTATTTTTCAAAACTTCTCCTCCCTTTGTCATTGAACCCTAAGAAGTTTTATTTTATATATTTTACAATATAAAAAGCCACCGCACAAGAGTGCGGCGGCTTTGTTCATATATTCTTCTTTTTATAGAAGAATCGTGATCGTCAATCCTTTTCCGTTTTTATTTTCTGCGGTAATTTTACCTTTATGCGCCTGTACGATTGCTTTTGCAACTGACAGGCCAATACCAGATCCACCTGTACCTGAATTTCTTTTTTATCTGTAATATTGTCTGCCGTCCAGTCCAACAAGAATGAGCTCCACTCCCTCAATGATCATGAAGCCTCCTACAAGCACACCCATGGAAGGATCGTGATCATCGGCCGGAAGATCAGAAGGATTCCAACGAGCAGACCAAGGATATTCAGAATCAGTGAAATCGTATAATAAGTCATTCCGTAATGCATCTTCATATACTGCAGATGAGAAAGTCTGGAAATACAATGCGCAATAATCCAGATTGGAAGAATCATTGCAAGCGCCCAGTTTCCTGCTTCCGGATGTGCCGCGAGCATAAATCCGGCCATCACACTCAGGATTCCTGTGACAAGTGAAACGATCGGTCCAAACCCGGTAAAGTGTTCCATTTTGACATACAGAACAATATCCCCAATTCCGCTTAAGATTGCAAGCACACCACACAGAATCACGATCCAGGTAAGTACCCCTACCGGCTGACGCATGATCACAACACCAAATATGATCAGAATGATACCCACGATTAATTCAAACCATCCAATATCAGATCGTCTGTTCATCTGCATCCGCCTCCTTCTTCTCAGCTCCTGATTCTATTTTCGTTTCTGTATTTGTCTCTTTTTTTGCCTCGCCATTCAGGATTGCCATAAATTCATCTCCTGTGATCGTCTTCTTTTCATAGAGATAATTGGATAACTCATCCAGTTTTCTGACGGTTATCAAGAAGAATTTTTTTCGCTTTCTCATGCTCTCTCTTAACCAGTTCCACAACCTTACGATCAATCTCATTCTGCGTATCCGCAGAGCATGCCAGGGATGCATCACCGCCAAGATACTGATTTGTCACGGTTTCCATAGCCACCATATCAAAGTCATCACTCATACCATAGCGGGTGATCATGGCTCGGGCAATCTTGGTTGCCTGTTCAATATCATTGGATGCGCCGGTTGTTATCTCACCAAATACCACTTCCTCCGCAGCACGGCCACCGGTAAATGTTGCAATCTTATTTTCCAGTTCCTGCTTTGTCAGAAGATATTTGTCTCCCTGCTCTACCTGCATGTATAACCAAGCGCACCGGAAGTTCTTGGAATGATCGTAATCTTCTGAACCGGTGCAGAATGTGTCTGCATTGCTGCTACAAGAGCGTGTCCAATCTCATGATATGCGACTACCTTTTTCTCCTGATCTGAAAGTACCGCATTTTTCTTCTGATATCCTGCAATAACAACTTCAATACTTCTTCCAGATCTGCTTCTGTGACTACTTCACGATTATCACGAACAGCACGAAGAGCTGCCTCATTTACAATATTGGCAAGCTCTGCACCGGAAGCTCCTGAGGCCATTCTTGCGATCGTATGGAAATCCACATCGTCAGAAAGCTGAACTTTTTTGCATGTACTTTAAGGATTGCTTCACGACCTTCAAGATCCGGAAGTTCTACAGGTACACGGCGGTCAAAACGGCCCGGACGGGTCAGTGCCGGGTCAAGAGATTCCGGACGGTTGGTTGCTGCCAGAATAATAACACCGTTATTTCCCTCAAAACCATCCATCTCCGTAAGCAGCTGGTTCAGGGTCTGCTCACGTTCATCGTTTCCACCTGCCATCTGTCCGTCACGTTTCTTACCAATGGCATCGATCTCATCAATGAATACGATACAAGGTGCTTTTTCCTTTGCCTGTTTAAAGAGGTCACGAACTTTGGATGCGCCCATACCAACAAACATTTCCACAAATTCAGAACCGGACATCGAGAAGAACGGTACATTGGATTCACCGGCTACTGCTTTTGCCAGCATGGTTTTACCGGTACCTGGAGGGCCGACAAGCAGAACGCCTTTCGGCATGGAAGCTCCAACCCTGGTGTATTTCTCCGGATTATGCAGATAATCAACGATTTCCTGCAGATTTTCTTTTGCTTCTTCTTCACCGGCTACATCACTGAAGCGGATACCTTCGGTTGACGGTACATAAACTTTGGCATTGCTTTTTCCCATTCCAAATGCCATGGAATTCTTACCGCCCATCTGATTCATCATCTTGCGGCTCATATACTGACCAAGCGCAATAAAGAGCACAAGCGGAAGAACTCCTGTCAGCAGAAAACTTGCTACAGGTGACATCTGCTGGTCGATTTCTTTGGAAAATTTTGCTCCCGCTTTATAAAGACGTTCTGTCAAAGTCGGGTCTTCCATCACGCCTGTTTTATAGATGGTATTTTTATCATCTTTATCTGTAAAAAGGATCTGATTATCCTCAATCTGGACATCATCAATCTTTTTATCTTCGATCTTCGACATAAAGTTCCATAATCGACTTCTTTGACCATTGTTTTTGTGAGCATCGGGGTTACAAGCACATTAAAAACAATTATGATCAGAAGCACGATTCCATAATAATAAAGTAACGGCTTCTTTGGCGATTTTACTTCTTTCATTTCGTGTCTCCTCCGATTTTTCTTCTTTTTATATATTATAATTCCAGTTTCTGTCCTTTTGTATAGACAAAAAAAGAAAAGTGTTCGGTTTTTCCACACTTTTCCTTTTCTGTCCCAGATATTTTTCTTTTCCTGCGCGCCTTTTTCTATATAATGTAGGAAAAGTGAAAGAAGTGAGTCGCGTGATATTTCAATTCAGAACTTACGAAAACGGGCGTATCTTGTTTCGAGGAGTTCTTCCTCGGAAAGAGATGTATATTTTTGAAGGAAAGTACAGATTTTATCGTTCAGGCGTTCAGCACCTGCCACATACTTTCCGGTGTCAGATTCTCCGGTTCAGGAATCACCTGCTCAATGATTCCTTTCTCATACAGATCCGATGCTGTCAGTTTCATGACCGCGGCAGCTTCTTTTGCCTTAGTACTGTCCTTCCAGAGAATACTTGCAAATCCTTCCGGTGAAAGAATAGAATATATGGAATTCTCCAACATCCATACCTGATCACCTGCTGCAGGGCAAGTGCCCCACCGCTTCCACCTTCTCCTGTCACAATAGACAGAACCGGTGTTTTCAGTCCGGCAAGCTCCCAGAGATTACGGGCAATAGCCTCGCCCTGTCCTCGTTCCTCTGCCTCGATACCACAGAAAGCTCCCGGCGTATCCACAAAACAGATTACCGGACGCTGAAACTTTTCTGCCTGCTTCATCAGGCGCAGCGCCTTGCGATATCCTTCCGGCATCGGCATGCCGAAATTGTGTGCAATGTTTTCTTTGGTGTTGGTTCCTTTTTCCTGCACGATAACAGTGACCGGTTTTCCATGAAATTTTGCGATTCCACCGATGATTGCCTTATCATCTCCGTAATTTCGGTCTCCATGAAATTCCATAAAATCCGTAAAAAGTGCTTCTATATAATCACTGCCGGATGGACGGTCAATCTTGCGTGAGATCTGTACACGATCCCAGGCTGTGAGGTAAGTTGATGCCAGCGTTAATCAGACTGGAATCTCCTTTGTCGGAGTTACCCTTGTCAGAATCACACTTGTCATTTACCAGGTTTTCAAAACCTGCTTCAGAATCACTCGAGTGATGTAATTCAGCTGCATCCGTTCTGATCCTGTTTTCTGTTTTCCAGGATACCGCATGTATCTCCAAGATCTTACCAAGTGTTTCCTTCAGATTCTCACGCCTTACAATATCATCTACAAAACCATGCTCAACCAGAAATTCTGCTCTCTGAAATCCTTTCGGCAGTTTCTGACGAAGAGTCTGCTCAATGACACGCGGGCCTGCGAAACCGATCAGTGCACCTGGTTCCGCCAGAATGATATCCCCCAGCATCGCAAAACTTGCCGTCACGCCGCCTGTCGTAGGTTCTGTCAAAACACTTACATAAAGCAGTCCGGCCTTGCTGTGACGTTCCAGCGCCGCGGAAGTTTTTGCCATCTGCATCAGAGATGTGATTCCTTCCTGCATTCTGGCACCACCAGAACAGGCAAAAATGATAATGGGAAGTTTTTCCTCCGTTGCACGTTCTACTGCTCTGGTGATTTTTTCGCCAACTGCCCAGCCCATGCTTGCCATCAGGAATCTTCCATCGCAGACTGCGATCACAGTATCTCTGCCATTTATTTTGCCTTTGCCTGTGACAACAGCCTCTTTGAGCCCGGTCTTCTCCTGAAGTGCCTGTACTTTTTCCGGATACCCTTTGTAATTTACAGGATTTCCACCGATCAGATCCTGATTCCATTCCTCAAAAGTTCCCTCATCGATCACCATCTGGATTCTGCGATATGCATGTACACGGAAATATCCTCCGCATTTCGGACAGATATAATATTCCTGTTTTACATCTTCTGCAATGATGGCAGCTCCGCACTTGTTACATTTACGAAGAAGTCCTTCCGGTACCTCCGGCCTGGAAGCACGGACCGCACTATGGCTCTGTATTCTGGAAACAATTCTTGTCTTTTTGAACATGTTATCCAACTTCATGATCGTTCACTCCTGTTAATACCAAAACTATACGTTACTGTTCACTCCGTTTACAGTAACACTTTATTTATCTGCTTCCATTCTTTCGATGAATTCTACATCTGTATTTCCTGACTGGAAATCAGGATGCTCCAGGATTTCGTACTGATAATCCACATTTGTATCGATTCCCTCGATGATCACCTCACCAAGGGCACTCTGCATCTTGCGGATCGCCTCTGTACGATTTTTCGCCCACACGATCACCTTGGCGATCATGGAATCATAATACGGTGGGATCGTATATCCACTGTACACAGCGGAATCAATACGGATTCCTTTTCCTCCCGGAAAATACATGTCCGTGATCGTTCCCGGTGACGGACGAAACCCTTTTGCCGGATTTTCTGCATTGATCCGGCATTCAATCGCATGCCCTGTCAGCTGAATATCTTCCTGCTTACAGGATAGTGGAAGCCCGGATGCAATGCGGATCTGCTCTTTGACAAGATCCACACCTGTCACCCACTCCGTAACCGGATGCTCCACCTGAATTCGGGTATTCATTTCCATAAAATAAAATCTGCCTTCTTTATCAAGAAGGAATTCAATCGTTCCGGCATTTTCATACCCGGCTGCTTTTGCCGCTTTCACCGCTGCCTCTCCCATTCTGGCACGAAGTTCATCGGAGATCACCTCACATGGGGATTCCTCGATCATCTTCTGATGATTCTCTGAATGGAACAATCACGTTCCCCCAGGTGAATTACATTACCGAATTTATCTGCATGATCTGAAATTCAATATGTCTTGGATGACGTACAAATGCTCCACGTACATCGTAGAATCGCCAAAAGCCATCTGCGTTTCTTTCTGTGCGGTACGGAAACTTTCTTCAAAATCTGCCGGTGTATCAGCAACTCGCATTCCCTTGCCGCCTCCACCAAGAGCAGCTTTGATGATGACCGGATAACCGATCGTTTCGGCTTCCTTCATTCCCTCTTCTACTGTATAGATTGGATTTTTGCCACCAGGAATGATCGGAACCCTGCATTTGCCATTGTATTTTTTGCCGCCTGCTTGTTTCCAAGACTTGCGATCACAGTTGACGGCGGCCCGATAAATGTAATATTGCACTGTTCACAGAGTCCGCAAAACGACTGTTTTCGGAAAGGAAACCAAATCCCGGATGAATTGCATCCGCACCTGTAACGATCGTTGCACTGATGATATTTTCCATGCTGAGATAGCTCTCGGATGACGGTGCCGGTCCGATGCAGACTGCCTCATCCGCAAGCTGAGTATGAAGTGCATCTCTGTCTGCCTCTGAATAAACAGCAACCGTCTCTATTCCCATTTCTCTGCATGCGCGGATGATCCGTACTGCAATCTCCCCTCGATTCGCAATCAGCACTTTTTTAATCATAGTGTGTCACCTATCCAATCATAAAAGTCAGTTCTGCATCAACTACCACTTTGCCGTCAACACTTGCAACTGCATGACCGACACCAACCGGTCCTTTGCATTTGATGATCGTTGTTTCCAGACGAAGTTTATCCCCCGGAACAACTTTTCCACGGAATCTGCAGTTCTTGATCCCGCCAAAGTATGCAATCTTGCCTTTGTTTTCTTCCAGCTTAAGATTGCCACAGCGCCTGTCTGCGCAAGAGCTTCCACCATCAGGACACCCGGCATTAACCGGTTCCTGTGGGAAATGTCCTTTAAAAAAGTCCTCACGGAAAGTCACGTCATTTATAACCGACGGCAAATTTGCCCGCTCATAATCCTCGATATAATCCACAAGAAGAAATGGATGTCTGTGAGGAAGAATCTGTTCAATTTCTTTTACCCCTAATTTATTCATAATCTATACTCCTACAATGGAACTTCGTTTATCCACATTAATTTCTCTGTACATTCGAATGATCCACATTTTTTCAGATTTATACCCTGAATTTATACAATCCGGAACAACGGCTGTCCATACTCTACTGCCTGTCCGTTTTCCACATAAATTTCCGCAACTTTACCGTCAAAATCACTTTCAATCTCGTTCATCAGTTTCATTGCTTCCACGATGGCAAGCGTCTGACCTTTTTTGACCTGATCTCCAACAGAAACAAACGGATCTGCGTCCTCGGCAGGTGCTGCATAAAAAGTTCCCACAAGAGGAGATTTTACGATCATTCCCTCCGGTTCGCTATTGTCTGCCTGAGTATTTGCTGTATTCACCGCTGCAACATTTTCAACTGTCCGAATGTTTTCAAGTCCCATAACCGGTACATTTGAAGAAGCACCAGAAACCACTACTGTTTCTTTTTTCTTCTTCAGTCGGATGCGGGTACCATTTTCTTCGTAATCAAAATCTGTCAGTTCAGAATCTGATACTGTTTTTATTAATGTAAGAAGATTTTCAAATTCCATAATTATCAACCCTCATATTTCTTTACAAGAAGTGTCGCATTGTGTCCGCCAAAGCCAAGAGAATTGCTCATTGCATAATGGATCTCTTTTTCTACCGGAGCACCGATCGCATAGTTCAGATCACACTCTTCGTCCGGATCTGTGGTTCCAACTGTCTGGTGGATAAATCCCTCTTCCAGAGATTTAACGCAGGTCACAAATTCCACTCCACCGGCTGCACCAAGAAGATGTCCGATCATGGATTTTGTAGAATTTACAACCAGATTTTTTGCCGCATCTCCAAATGCTTTGTGGATCGCTCTTGTCTCAAACAGGTCATTGTGATGCGTACTCGTTCCATGCGCGTTAATGTATTCTACCTCAGATGGCTGAACACCAGCTTCTTCCATTGCAAGTTCCATTGCTCTGGCTGCGCCTGCTCCGTCCTCAGCCGGAGAAGTGATGTGGAAAGCATCCGCTGTTGCACCGTAGCCAACCAGCTCAGCATAGATTCTTGCGCCTCTCGCCTTTGCATGCTCCAGTTCCTCAAGAACTACGATTCCGGCACCTTCACCGAGAACAAAACCGCTTCTTTCTTTATCAAAAGGAATGGATGCTCTTGCAGCATCTTCGGTCTTGGTCAGTGCAGTAAGTGCGGTAAAGCCAGCCACTCCTGTCGGACAGATGCAACTTTCGGTTCCACCTGCAAGCATAACCTCAGCGTCGCCATACTGGATCGCACGGAACGCATCTCCGATGCTGTGTGTTCCGGATGCACAGGCTGTCACAACATCTGTACATTTGCCGCGGAGTCCCAGCTGAATAGAAATATTTCCTGCAGCCATGTTGGAGATCATCATCGGAACCATCAGTGGATTTACTTTTCCAGGTCCCTTGGTGAGGATCTTTTCATAGTTGTTTTCTACCTGCGGAAGACTTCCGATACCAGAACCAACAATAACACCCACACGGAAAGAATCCTCTTTTTCCATATCAAGGCCAGCATCCTCAAAAGCTTCTTTTGCTGCTGTCACTGCATACTGGCAGAATGGATCCATACGTCTTGCGGCTCTCGGATCCATATGATCTTTTGCATTAAAATCCTTAACTTCTGCTGCGATCTTTACCTTGTAATCTGTTGTATCAAATTTTGTGATCGGTCCGATGCCGACTTTTCCTTCACGATTCCTGCCCAGAAATCCTCAACATTATTTCCAATAGGAGTAACGGCGCCAAGTCCGGTTACAACTACTCTTCTCTTACTCATATGACCATTCCTCCATCAACCTGAATTACCTGTCCGGTAATGTATGCTGCATCGTCAGATGCCAGAAAAGCTACTGCTTTTGCAATGTCTTCCGGTCTGCCGAAATGTCCCAGCGGAATCTGCGCAGCAGATGCTTTTTTTACTTCTTCAGATAATACTGCTGTCATCTCTGTCTCAATAAATCCCGGTGCAACTGCATTGACCGTAACACCGCGGGATGCAAGTTCCTTGCTGCACTTTTGGTCATACCAATGATTCCTGCTTTGGACGCTGCATAGTTTGCCTGTCCTGCATTTCCTGCAATTCCAACTACAGATGCCATGCTGATGATGCGTCCACTGCGCTGACGGAGCATCTGTCTGGAAACAAAGCGCATCATATTGAAAGTTCCTTTGAGGTTGACATCGATCACCTGATCAAAGTCTTCTTCTGACATTCCCATCAGAAGTCCGTCTTTTGTGATTCCGGCATTGTTTACCAGAATATCAATGCTTCCATGAGTTTTTACAATGTCCTTTACGGCACTTTCACAGGCTTTATAATCCGCAACATTCCACTGTCTGATCTCAGCCTCGCCGCCTTTTTCCTCAATCTCTTTCTGCACTTCTCGTGCCCGTTCCTCAGAACCGTTATAATTGATTACAACTGCTGCACCTCTGGAAGCAAGCTCCAGGGCAATGGCTCTTCCGATTCCTCTGGAAGCACCTGTTACAACAGCAACTTCTTCTTACTCTGCTCTGCCACTTATTTCTCTCCTCTCGGCATCTGCTGTGACCAGATGTACCTTTATCCGGTCTTATCAAATTTTATTTCAATTCCTCACACACCTGAACTGCTTCTTCCCAGCTGCCAATGTGATAAGCTTTTACATTTTTATCAATCTTACGAAGGAAACCTGTCAGGGTTTTGCCAGGTCCGATCTCAACGAAGGTGTCCACCCATTCACGGATCATGGTTTCCACACTCTGCTGCCAACGGACAGATCCACTGACCTGATCCACCAGAAGTCCTTCGATTCTTCCACAATCTGTGATTACTTCTGCGTTAATGTTTGCCACATACGGGATCTTCAGAGGATTCATGCTGACTCCGGCAAAAACCTTTGCCAGCTCTTCTCCTGCAGGTCTCATCATCGGTGAATGGAATGGTCCGCTCACTTTAAGCGGAAGTACTCTTCTTGCTCCTGCTTCTTTTAAAGCAGTTCCTGCCTCAGCAACCGCAGCTGCCTCACCAGTAATAACGATCTGTCCCGGGCAGTTGTAATTTGCAATAGAAACGCCCTCTCTGCCATTTAAGACATTTTCGATCACTGCCGCATCCATACCAAGTACTGCAGACATTGCACCGCTTCCTTCCGGTGCTGCATGCTCCATAAAGATTCCTCTGGAGCGTACCGTACGGATTGCATCCAGGTCACACATACCGCCAGCCACAGCAATCGCACAGTATTCACCAAGACTCAAACCTGCTGTCATATCCGCATGAAGTCCCATGGATTCAACCGCTCTTGTTATTGCCAGACAGGCAGTCACCATTGCAACCTGTGTATATTCTGTTTTGTCCAGAAGATCATTTTCTTCAAAACAAAGTTTTTTAAGGTCAAGGTTCACTGCCTCAGATGCCTGGTCAAATATTGTCCTGGATAAAGGACTTTTCTCATAAAAGTCTTTTCCCATTCCAACTGCCTGCGCGCCCTGTCCCGGATAAATAAAAGCAATCTTACTCATTTACACTTACTCCATTCATCAGTCTGCATGCATCGGATACAGTAGATTTAATAATATCCTCACAGGAACGTTCTTCTTTGATCATGCCTGCGATCTGTCCTGCCATCAGACTGCCATTCTTAGCGTCACCCTCCTGAACTGCTCTTCTGAGACTGCCAAGGACGC
>ENA-OQCP01000308-OQCP01000308.1-human-gut-metagenome-genome-assembly--contig:-NODE-308-length-22072-cov-3.856459_pt1 | contig 22072 bp, 29 predicted proteins | sample MGYA00242760_ERZ504583 | MGnify/ENA primary metagenome ERZ504583 (study PRJEB26092, sample SAMD00036308) | human gut metagenome | host: Homo sapiens | study: EMG produced TPA metagenomics assembly of...
TGCTTTTCTACACCCTGCGCGACCTCGGATATACGGACGACGGAGCGCTCAATTTCATCAGCGGCCCCGCATATCTGCCGTGGCAACTCATGGCAACCTCGACAGCTATTTCAGCCTGACGGACAAAGCTTATGTTGACAAGCGACTTGAACTCGGCAAGAAGATAATCGACCGCGAGCTCGAGCTCGGCATGACACCGATTCAGCAGGGCTGCTCGGGTCAGGTGCCCTCAACAATTCTTCGCGTGCTTCCGCACACGAACGCATACAATGTCCCCTCATGGTGCGGGTTCCCCGTAACATATCAAATAGACCCGCTCGACAAAAACTTCAGAAAATTCGGCATGGCTCTGCTCGAAAAGCAGCGTCAGCTCTTCGGCGCGCACCACTATTATGCCTGCGACCCGTTTCACGAGAACAAGCCCCCGATAAAGGGCGACAAGTATCTCCAGAACGTAGGAAAGGCTATTTCAGAGATGTATACAGCTTTCGACTCTCAGGCGGTCTGGGTCATGCAGGCATGGTCCTGCGCGAGCCGATAGTCAAGGCTGTTGACAAGGACAAGCTGCTCATTCTCGACATCGACGGCAGCAAATGCGAAAAGACCGACGGCTTCTGGGGATACAACTTCATCAGCGGCACGCTCAACAACTTCGGCGACAGAAACACGCTCCACGGTTCGATAGACGCGCTCGCCGAAAACAAGTTCATGGAAGAGCGCGAAAAATATCCGAATATTGTCGGCACGGGGCTTTTCATGGAGGGCATTTTCCAGAACCCGCTGTATTTTGACCTCGCTTCCGATATGCTCACGCGAAGCGACAAGCCGGAGCTTGATTCATGGCTCAAGGACTACGCACGCCGCCGCTACGGCAGCGACGAAGCGTGCCTTTTCGAAGCGGTCAAAGATATGCATGAGACCTGCTACAGCAAGGCTTGCACAGGACGCGAGACTGCGTCGATAATCTGCGCCCGACCCGCATACGAACAGCGCCACACCGCGCCGAACGATGTGTTTGAGCTGAGATATGACAACGAGAAGCTGCTCGACGCACTCGAAAATCTGCTTAAAGCCGAACACGCCGATACGGACGGATACAGATTCGACATCTGCGATTTGACGCGCCAGGTGCTCAGCAACTACGCAAAGGATCTCTACAAGCGCAGCATAAGCGCATTTGACAGCAAAAATATAAGTCTTTTTGAAAAGAGTGTCAACACATTCGTGCGCCTGCTCGAAGATGTTGACAGGCTGCTCATGACGCGCCCCGAACTGACGCTCGGCGAGCATGTCAGACAGGCTAACGCCTATGCCTGCTCCGACAAGGACAGGCAGAATTTCGAGCTCAACGAGCTTTATATGCTGACCCTCTGGGTCCCGCGCGCTCCTCGCAGCTCTATGACTACGCATGGAAAGAATGGGGCGGCATGATAAAGACTTTCTATCTGCCGCGCTGGTATTCGTTCTTCGAGCAGATGGCGGTCAACTTCAAGAAGCGCAAATGCACATTCACGACCACAAAGCGCCGCTATAACGAGCGCGAGGACTTCGACGGAACTTCGTTCTACAAGAGCGTTGAAAAATTCGAGAACAAATGGCTCTCGACCTACAAGCCCGAGCAGCCCTCGGAGGAGGACACGCTCGAAGTCGCGCGCGAGCTGTTTGACTTCTATGCGCCGATGATAAGAGGTGTTCAGGCATGAGCGTTGAGCCGCAAAGAAAAGGCGGAGACAAGCTTGACCTATATGAGCGCCAGATAAATATGCTCGACACCCTGCTCCAACACGGGGCGATATCCGAAGCGCAATACCAAAAGAGCGCGGGTGATTTAAAAAAACTGATGTTCCCGCAGGGAGTACCGAAAAGATAAAAAATCAGCTTCGATTCACAAAAGAACCGAAGGCTGATATATTTTTGCTTATTTGCTGTTTTTGCCGTGCGAGCCGGAATGACTGCCGTAACCGTAGCCATACCCGTAATGCTTGCCGTAGCCATATCCGTAGCCGTATCCGCGGCGCGATATCGAATAGTTGCCGTAGCCGCCCTTGCTGCGGTCGGTCGAGATATTGTAGACGCATCCGGCGAGATCCGTTCCGCCCTGAGTGAGGTCGCTGACAGCTCGAGTATCGCGGGAACGGGGAAAACATCCTCGCGGATAACAAATATTGACGAGTCGGTGTATTTGGCGCATATCGCCGCATCCGCAACGATTCCGATGGGAGGCGTATCGATGATAATATAATCGAACTTTTCTCTTGCCGCTGCGATGAACTCGCCGGTCTTGGCGTTTGAAAGCATCTCGGTCGGATCCGTTATGCTCTCGTCGCCTGCGAGGACGAACATCTTATATTTCTCAATATATTTTATCGCATCGCTCGAATTTTTTCGCGCCGTTGACGACATCGGCTATGCCGTTGCCGGAAAGATTGCTTATGCCGAGATTCTTGAGCACGGACGGCTTTCTGAGATCGGCATCGACGAGCAGGACGGAATATCCCGTTCTGCGCAAGCGCGAGCGAGAGGTTGACGGCAACGGTCGTCTTGCCCTCATTGGCTCCGGTGCTCGAAACGACGAAGCTCTTGTAACCGCGCCTGCCGTTGAGCAGTTCGAGCTTCGTTCGCATTGCTTTATATGTCTCAACGAACGCAAAGCCGCAGGCCTTGTCGGTTATCAGCAGCTCTCGGTCGCCGTGGGCGGATTTCTTATAGAAACGCTCGCCGCTGGGCACCTGCGACACCTCGCCGATAACATTGAGCTGAAGCTTGTTCTGGATATCCTCCTGGCTTCTGACGGTGTTGCGCGCAGAATCCCTGATTATTATAATGAGCGCACATATAACTGCACCCGCAAGAGCGCCGATGATGGCGTTGCGTACTGTACCGACGGACTTGTCCGGCTTTGTCGGCAGCTCCGGCTCGTCGCAGAGATGGATGCTGCCGCCCGAATAGACCCGAACGACATCTTTATATGTATCCTTGACAGCCTGCGCGAGCTCATAAGCCTCCTCGGGCGAGGAAGCAGTAACGGTCATATCGATAATGCTGCTGTCCGTCTTGCGGGACACGGCTATCATCTTCGCAATCTGATCCGCAGTTTTCGGATACGACTTGCACTCGGCGGCTATCGCGTTGCACATAGTGCGCCCGGTCATAAGATGGACGAAAGTATTCGCCATATAAGCCGATGCCGACATATCGTTATAGGAGACGGAATTCTCCCCCGATGACGAGAGGTCTTTTTCGGACTTATTGTTGACGATAAACGTCATGCTCAAAGTATAAGTCGGCTCTTCGACTGCTTGGTTATCACTGCGCATGACGCGCCGACCACCAACGCGACAAGTATCAGAAGCCACAGCCTTCTCAGAAGAAGACCGAACGCATACATGATGTTCACTTCGACTCCGTCGCTGTTGGTATCTTTTCTAACTATCTTACTCAATCACATATCCCCCACTTCGTCAACACTCATCAAAGAGTATCGACAATCTTTCTTCCTATTGAATCATAGAATATCTCGTGCTTTTCGACCTCGGAGAGCTTGTAGCAATTCCTGCCGTCAAAGACCAGAGGTCTCCTCATATACTTTTTGTAGTTATCCAGCGGATATTCTACGATTTTTTCCCACTCAGTCATTATGAAGCAAACATCCGCATCTGTCAAGGCTTCGTCTATATTCTCGGCAAAGTTTATTGCACAATCCGGATAGCGCTTTCTGAAATTTTCGACACCCAGCGGATCCCACGCGATTACACTCGCGCCCTCATTGAGGAGTATATCTATATTCTGCTTTGCGGGCGCTTCGCGCAGATCGTCGGTGCCGGGCTTGAAAGTGAGTCCTATTATCGCCACGCGCACGCCCCTGAAATCCGGGAAGAATCTGCGCGCTTTATCAATAAGCTTTATACGCTGTTCGCGGTTGACATCGATAGTCGCTTTTACTGTCTTGAGCTTCACTCCGGCGTGGTCGCTCTGGAAATTGAGCGCCTTTGTATCCTTCGGGAAGCAGCTGCCGCCGTAGCCTATTCCGGCTTTTAAGAAGTTCGAGCCGATGCGCCTGTCCATTCCCATTCCGCGGGCAACCTCTTCGATATCCGCGCCGACTATCTCGCAGAAGTTCGCAATTTCATTTATATAAGAAATCTTGAGCGCGAGAAAGTCGTTGGAGGCGTATTTTATCATCTCAGAGCTTCGCACGCTGACATGAACTATCGGCAGTTCGAGAGGCGCATACATTTCTTCAACTGTTTTATATGCCTGCTCATCATCCGCGCGATAATTATTCTGTCGGCGTTGAAGGTGTCCCTGACCGCCGTGCCCTGCGAGAGGAACTCGGGGTTTGAGACGACGAAGAAATGAAGATCCGGGCGACGCTCATCTATTCTGCGGCGCACGCTCTCGCAGGTTCCGATCGGCACGGTAGATTTAACAACCACGACCGTTCCGTCGCTGCAATTGTCGGCGATGCTGTCCACAACGGAGAACACGGCGCTTAAATCCGCGGAGCCGTCCTCCTTCTCGGACGTACCGACGCGATAATAATGACCTGTGCTTCGGAATACTTCGTCACATCGTCCGTGAACTCAAGGCGTTCGCGGTTTTTGAGCATGAGCTCTTCGAGTCCGTATTCGTAGATGGGAGAGATGCCCTCTTTGAGCATTTTCAGTTTGCCTTTGTCAACATCGAGGCAGATTACATCATGCCCGACATCGGCAAGCGTGACTGCGGTAACAAGACCCACATAGCCTACTCCCGCAACGACAATTTTCATAACATGCGCACCTTCATTCAAGATTCATATATGTTTTCTTTTTTCGTCCTTTAGCTTCATCGCGCAGAAACATAGCGTCAGCATTATCTGGACATTATAATCGTAATATGATATCAGCGTAGTTTCGCCCACTGCGGTTGCCGCAAGCAGCAGGAACATTGTGACGCAGAGTCTCTCTCCCCTATACGCTCTGCGGCCCAAGCCGATAAGAAGGTAAATATAGTACCAATAATATGTTATCAATCCGACTACTCCGAGACCGGAAGCCAGCTCGAGATAGTTGTTATGAGCATAGACGGAAAGTCCGTAGATCTGCTCTATCTGATAGGTGTTGTTTCCGAGTCCGATACCGATTATCGGATGGGAATAGAATATCTGCGAGGATATCTTTGCCAGGCCTTTTCGCAGCGTAAGGCTTCCGTCGGCGGACGCGTCGTTGCCGACAAGATAGTTGAGCATCTTTTCGAGTCTGAAGCCCGCCGCATTATAGAGCGCGGGAACCTTCAAAAACGCGATTCCGATACCGACCACTGCCAGCGCCATCAGAACAAGCCTGAGAAGATAAAAACGCTTATTGACATAGAATATCAGCATCGTGAACAGAAGAAACGCTACGATAAGCAGCGCTTTTCTCGACGACGAGAGGACTATATAGAGCAGCTCGAACGCCGTACACAGATAATAGGCGCGTTTTTTATAGTAATACGCCTTGCAGAACGATATCGCCACGGCGACGACGCAGATATAGGCTATCGTATTGATATTATTGCCCGTGACATTCTCGTAGCCTATGCGCCCGAAAAAGCCGGAGAACCACATAGAATACGGCGTTCTGACAAATATGGAGAAAATCATTATCATTACCGCTGCGGTGAACAGCGCGGTAAATCGCTCAAAATCCTCGCGCGTCTCTATATAAAGAGTCACGCAGTAGCAAAACAGCATCACCTGAAGCATTCGCGGTATATAATGCAAAGTATAGCTGACATTATATGCCGCCCAGAGGGACGAGACGACGCAGAGCAGAACAAAGATGCCGTACCATATCGTCGGGAGCTTAATCGAGATGCTCGGTCTGCCGAGTATGCGGACAAAAAAAGTCAGACCGACAACGGAAATGAGCGCCGCGTGATATATATAATTTCGCTCTCCGAAGCGGAAGTTAAACGCAAACAGAACGGTGAGCATTGCGACGATAGAGAGGTCAAGCAATATCTCCAACGCGGACCGTTTTGAGTCTATTTTCAGTTTTCCGTTTCTGAGCTCTATCATATTTGTCCCCGATCGGCAAATCTATAAAACGAGTATAACATACCTGACAGCTATTCTTTACTCCCGTCAAGCATAATAAGGTGTTTTTTCTTCAAATATTAAGCATTTCTAAAGTCAATCAGACCGTGACATCGCAGAACTCCGCGCCGACAAATGCGGCGAGCTCCTTCGGGTCGAGGCACAGCTGAAGTCCGCGCTGACCCGCGCTGACATATATTTTTTCAAAATCAGATGCGGTGGAGTCGATAAAAGTCGGATACTGCTTTTTCATGCCTATCGGCGAGCAGCCGCCGCGCATATAGCCGGTAAGCGAGATGAGCTCCTTGACATGGATCATCTCAAGGCTCTTGACCCCGGCGCATTTCGCGCATTTTTTGAGATCGAGCTCCGCACCGACCGGGATGCAGAACACGAAAAGTCCGTTCTTCCCGCCGCGGGTGACAAGGGTTTTGAACACCTGATTCGGGTCGAGCGAGAGAGCCGCCGCCGCATGGACGCCGCTGAGGTCGCTCTCGTCGTAGTCATATTGGAGAACATCGTATTTTATCTTTGCTCTGTCGAGCATTCTCATTGCATTTGTCTTTGTCATGATTTTCACACTCCTGCCATGATATGCATAGTCCGCAGCTGCGTCGAGGATATTCTGTCGTTGACCGAATATGCGTGCTTCTCGAGGTCGCCGCATATCGCGTCGGTTAACCCCTGATTTTGCAGCTCGGTTATTATCATCGAGGCAATGTCCTCGACGATATCCGCCTTCGCCGAGGCGGTCACCGGTTCATTGTCCGAAGATATCAGAAATTCAAATGTATCGGCAAGCTCCGAGAGCTTTTCGAGCTCGCGCATTGCCCTGAACGCCCATTTATAAAACGGGCGGTATTTTCTGTTGAGCAGGAACACCGCGACATGGCGTGATCTGCAAATTCTATCATCGCGAGCTGGGCGCCGCCGGTTTCACCGTGGGAAATGCAGCGCTTGAAATTATACTGTCCCGCCTGCGCCGCCATTATAAGATGACCTGCAAGCTTTTTGAGTCTGACATCCTGCGGCATATCGAGAAACGACCGGCGGATGCGCGAAAACTCGCCGAGATCGTCGCGGAAAACCTCGCCGTTCGTCGCCGCCGCAAGGCAGCTGTCTGGCGTAGTCATCCACTGATTTACAGAATCAAAGCCCGTGCGCGAGCCTGTTTTCGCGAGATAGAAGTCCCCTGTTTTTATAACTCCGTGGCGGCTGCCGCCGACGGGGCTTATTTTGAGCCTGTCAACGCCCTCAAAGCTCTTCGGGAGCTTCGCATAGGCGCGTTCGAGCTGAAATTCAGTGCGGCTGTCGATATCATCGGGCACGAAGATGCAGAATCCCGGCTCAAAATCATGGTCGCGCGATATATCATCGTCATAGCCGAAGCACTCCGAGCCGTCGCCGACAAGACCTATCGCGAGCTTATCTTCAAGCTCCGGGAATTTTTCATGGAGCATCGGCGCGCCGTATGTTTCATAGAATTTTCTTGAAAGCTCAAGTCCTTTCATATATCTCGTCCGACCTCCTTTTTATCTCCTTGGCGGTCATGAACCAACCGTAATATTCAAAAGTCGGTGCGCATTTTTCACAGACGAAAGCGTAGTTGCCGTCGAGCGCGTTTGATTCATCGAGCAGAAGATTTTCAGCCTTTTGCAGGCAGTCGGTGATGAACTCCGACGCATTTTCGAGCCCCTGCTGCGCCTCTGCGGCATTGGCAAGGTTCAGATATGTTATCGCCGTTTCGGGCTTTCCGCCGGGCAGTGCGCTCATAATTTTTATCGCTTTTTGATAGAGTTCACGCGCCTGCTCGTATTCTTTTAGAGACACGCAGGCGAGCGCCATATTGTTATAGAGTCCGCCGAGGCGCGCGTCCCCGGGCGGGAGAAAATCTTCGTAGATGCTCTTCGCCTCACTGTAGCGTTCGAGGGCTTCGCGCGGGCGGTCAAAAGCTTCGCAGACTGTTGCGGCATTGAGACAGACAGTAGCGGCGGTTATCGAGCCGCCGAGGGACAGCGTTTTCACAAGCTCGTCCGCCTTTTCCGCGCTTTCAAAAGCTTTGTCTTTCAAGCCCATTTTGCGGTAGAGACCCATAAGCTCATTGAGCACCGCGAGCTCGCCGCGCTTGTCGCCGCCCATTCGGGCTTCGGAGAGCCAATATTCAAGGTGCCTGCGCGCCGCGGGCATATCGTTATGGGAGAGCAGAGTATCGAGCCTGTCCACAACGCGGTCAACGGGGATAAACGACACATTCGCGTTTTCGTCCGGATAATAGAAATCGGTGCAGCTCGGGCATCTCGGCTCTTTGTAATCTTCGGGGTCAAGACTCATATCAAAGCTCCTTTCGGCATCACTGATGCGTTTTGAAATAGTCGTCCGAAACATCGCGCAGGAAACGATACATCGGCGCGAATTTTTTGTATATCCCCTCGAGGCGGGTTATTATCCCGTCGTTCCCGATATCGGAAAGCTCATCGGAGGCGAACACAAAATAGAGATACTTTGCGTTATAGAAATTTTCAAGTCCTGCGGGGCAGTCGGGCTTCGGACGCTTGTAGCACTCGGCGTCGAGCACTGCTCCCGTGCCGAGTGCCGACCTCGCTGCCTTTTTGAAGCCCTCCGGGTCATTTCGCAGATGCTCTCTGAAAACCTCCATGTAGTCCGCCGAGACTTCGTATGTTCCGACGCCGCACGACCACGCGCGCGGAGTTACTTCGAACCACATGCACGGATACATACGCCACTCTTTTTTCGGGCGCATGAACATTATCCACATATTTTCGCGGTAGAGGTGCTTGTCGTGGGTATAGCGCGTATCGCGGCGCACCCTCGACACCATCTTTGTCGGTATAGTATTCATGAACGGGTCGATGTCGAGCATCATGTCGCTGAGCGACGCCGCTATTTGGCGCATCGGCACGGTCATGTTTGCTTTTATCTTCTCTTTATTATCCTCATAGAACGCCTTTGAATCATTGAAGCGGTTGAGCTGCATGAGAAAAAGCGCATCTTGAGTTATTCCCTTGAAATCGCTCATCAGATAAGTCCCCTGTCGTGCATCGCCTGCGCCGCGAGCATGACGCCCGCCTTGGCGCTGTGGAAATTGAAGCCGCCCTGCATCCATGCGGCATAAGGCTCTCTGAGCGGAGCATCCGCAGAGAGCTCTATCGACGAGCCCATGGTGAACGCACCCGCGCCATAATGACCTGGCTGTCATAGCCGGGCATGTCCCACGGCTCGGGAACGACGAATGAATCGACCGGCGCACCCGCTGCATTCCCTGGCAGAATGCGATAAGCGCTTCGGGCGTTCTGAGCTGGACGGTCTGAATGATATCGAATCTCTCCTCGTCGCTTGTCGGAGTGACATCAAATCCGAACTCTTCAAACAGCGCGGCGGCAAAGACTGCAGTCTTGAGCGCCTCGCCGACGATATGCGGAGAATTGAATATGCCCATGAACAGCTCTCTGTTCTGACCGAGCGACGCGCCGACCTCTCTGCCGAGCGGGTACGGTGCTCTGTAGGCGCATTTCTCGACAAGATCCGCCTTGCCCGCTATGTAGCCGCCGTTCTTGGCTATTCCGCCGCCGGCGTTCTTTATAAGCGAACCCGCCATTATATCCGCGCCGACCTGCACGGGCTCGACGCGCTGGACGAACTCGCCGTAGCAGTTATCGACAAAGACTATCGAATCGGACACGCTCTTGACTGCCTTTGCAATCTCGGCTATCTTCTCGACCGAAAGGCTCGGGCGCAGAGTATAGCCGCGCGAACGCTGGATATAGACGAGCTTCGGCTGCTTTGCTTTCACCGCTTCGGTTATCGCGGGGATATCAGGCTCGCCGTCGGCATTCAAATCGACCTGTTCATATTTCACACCGAAATCCTTTAGCGAACCCATGCCCTCTCCGGTAATGCCTATAACTGGGTGGATAGTGTCATATGGCTGACCGGTGACGCTGAGCATTGTGTCGCCGGGACGGAGAAGTCCGAAGAGCGCGACGCCGAGCGTATGCGTACCGCAGGCAAAGCTGTGGCGCACAAGAGCCGCCTCAGCGCCGAACGCGCTCGCAAAAACTTTATCGAGCGTCTCGCGTCCGCGATCGCCGTAGCCGTAACCCGTGGTCTCGGTGAAATGGCTCTCGCTGACCCTGTTTTCGATAAAAGCGGCGAGCACCTTCTGCTGATTATACTCAGTGTTTTTCTCAATTCGCGCGAAGCTGTGTTCGGCGCGCTCAAGAGCTCTTTCGGAAGCATTGAGTATTTTCTCATCAAATTTGAAAAATGTCTGTTCCATGTTATATTTCCTGTTCTGTATCATATTCGGCCCATCTGCCGACGGGCACAAAGCCCGATTTTTTATAAAACTCAACTATGCTGCCGTCCTTGCAGAAGAGTTCGACCCGCCTGCCATCGGACGAATATCTTTCGGCAAGCGTCAGCACCGCCTCGCCGCCAAGTCCCCTGCCGCGCATATCCTCGCGTGCGGCAACGCAGCCGAGAAAGGCTGCCGAATCGGCGACAAACAGAGCGCAAGCGCACGCCGCAAGCGTTTTGCCGCTGTATATCACGCTCCACTGAGCGGTATCTCTGTTCATGCGCCTCGACACATCCGCAATCCACTCGTCGCTCCCGCCGATACGGTCAAAGCCTGAAGAAACGAGCAGCGAATATACATCGCGCAGGTCGGGATATCTCGGCATCTGAGCTTCGCCGCGCAGAGGGCGCAGAAGATGCTCGAATCGGACTATATTGCCGCTTCTCGTCGGCGAAAGTCCGAGCTTTTGGCACACGCTTTCTTCGCAGGAGAGCGTTGAAAAGCCTATGATTTTGAGAAACTGCCAAAGCTCTTCAAAATCTGCATCCGGTTCGGCGCTCAGCACGACGCTGTCATAAATGCGGCAGACTGCGGCGGTTATAATATTCTCGTCATTTTGCTGAACCCAAAAACGAACGGCGGCGGAATCGGCGGAATAAGTTTTCAGATATCCGGCGATTTTCGTGCCGAAAGCGTCGCGGCGGCAAAAATCAAGAAGCTCTTTTTCTTCAGCCAGTTTAAGCATTGGCGAGCTCCCCGAGCATCACTTTTGCAAGGCGGAGAACATCGTCTCCGTCGCTCATTTTTATCACACACGAGGGCGAGTGGAGATATCTGCACGGGAGCGAAATTGCGAGAGTTTTGACTCCGCCCGCGCTGACATGGATAGCCTTCGCGTCGTTTCCGCCGGCGACCATTGTCTTTGTCTGTATCTTTATGCCGTTTCCCTTTGCCTTTTTGAACGCAAGCTCATAGAGGTCGTGGTCATAGATAGTGCCCCTATCCATAAAGCCAACGACTGCGCCCTCGCCGAGAGCGCAAACGCGCTTTTCGCCGTCAACGCCGGGGATATCCGCAGCGGTCGTGGTTTCGAGCACGATGCGTAATCGGGTCTGATGCTGAACGCCGAAGCTTTCGCGCCGCGCGTGCCAATCTCCTCCTGAACGCTGAACGAGAAATCCGCGTCATACTCGAGCTCGCTCTTTATCATCTCAATCATCACTGCGCAGCCCATCCTGTCATCGAGCGCTCTGCCCTGAACGAAGCCGTCGCCGAATTTTCTTATTCCCGAGTCAAACACCACAGTATCGCCCAAAGAGACATATTCGCGCGCCTCGTCCGCCGACTCCGCGCCGATATCGATATACATCTCATCAGCCTTCGGCATATTGAGTTCCTCTTCTTTGGAGAGCATATGAATCGGCTTGAGACCGACAACGCCGCTTATCTCTTTATCGCCGACCTTCACGCTTCTGCCGAGATAAACACGGGGATCGACGCCGCCGACGGCAGAGAATTTGAGCATACCCTCATCGGTTATATAAGTGACGATCATGCCGACCTCGTCCATATGGGCGTCGAACATAACTTTATTTTTCGCGTGGCTCTTTCCCTTTTTGTGCACGATAAGATTGCCGAGCGGATCGACGCGCCAATCGGCGAAGCCGTCTATCTCGGAGATTATGAACTCGCGCACCTTATCTTCCTGCCGGACACGCCGCCTATCGAGCAGAGTTTTTCGAGCAGTCCGTACATCATGCGCGCCCCCTTTCGATTATATATGCCGCCATAAGTCGGGCGACTGCCTCGATATCATTGAGATCGACTATTTCAGCGCAGTGTGCATATTTCTCTGCGGAATAGAGATGAGTCCCATTCTGACTCCGCTTCCGGCAACCTGAATCTCGTCGGCGTTGGTGCCGGTACTGCCGCTCATGACCTCGCACTGGCGAGCGATGCCGTTTTCGTCGGCGATACGCTCAAGGGTGCGGGACATCGAATAATCGAGCGAGGGCGAGAAGCCTATCATCGCGCCGCCGCCGAGCTTGCCGCACTTCTCCTTTTTGAGTCCCGGAGCCATGGCGAAGCTGACATCAACGGCGATAGCCTCATCGGGTGCCGCCGCAAAGCCGCCCGCCGCCGCTCCGCTGCCGCCCGTCTCCTCCTGAGACGAGAACAGCACGCTGATGCGGCATCCGTGATTTTTATCTTTGAGCAGCTCAAGGCAGCGAAGTATCGCCGCAACGCCCGCTCTGTCATCGAGCGCGGCGCAGCTGACTCTGCCGCCGAGCAGCTCTTTCGGGATGCTGTTGACGGTGATGCGCATACCGGGGCGCACTATTTTCTTGACCTCGTCGGCGGTCATGCCGACATCTATTGAAAGGTCTTCAATCTTTTTCGCTTTTTTATCATCGTCGCCCGAGGCGAGATGCGGCGGAGTCGAAGTTATCACGCCAAAAAGCGGCTCGTCACCCCACACCGTCACCTGCTCCGCAGCGAGGACTCGCGCATCCATTCCGCCGACGCGCTCGAATTTTATAAATCCGCTGTCGTCGATGGCGGTAACGGTCATTCCTATTCTGTCTATATGAGCGTCGAGCATGATATGCACCCCGTCGCCGCCCGTATCTCCGCACACGCTGCCGAGCGTGTCAATATGCGCGGGCATATACTCTTCAAGCATTGATTTTGCAAGCAGAGCCGCTTCGTTCTCGTTGCCGGAGGTTCCGTTTGCGCCCGCGAGCGCCAAAACAACGGATTTCAAATCTTTATTTTTGAACAAGTTACATCTTCCTTTCTAAAAATTAAGTTGAAAAACACAAAAATATGGAGTATTATAATAATTGACAACAAAGTCAAGTAATCGATTGGAGAGATAGCAATGAGTCAGTCGCATCACCATCATCACCATCACAGAAAAAAGACGAAGAAAAAGGTTATTATAACAATAGCTGTTATTCTTCTTGTCATAGCGATTCCGCTGACGGCGGGACTTATCACCGTCAACCACTATCTGAGCAAGATGAACTACGAGGAAGAGACAAAGGACGTCAATCCCGAGTTCACCGAGAATCTCTCGGACCCGAACGCGGACAAGGATATATCCGAGAATATAGACGACCCGCGCATGTGGTACAACGACAACATTATCAACATTCTGCTCATCGGACGCGATCTCGGTCACGGTTCTAAATATTATTCCCGCGCCGACTCGATCATAGTCGTTTCGATAAACAAGCTCAACAACAACATCAAGCTCGTCTCACTTTCGCGAGCAACCTATGTCTCTATCCCCGGTCACGGCAACGCCCGACTCAATGCGGCGCATGCCTACGGCGGATCGAAGCTGCTTATCGACACGATAGAGCAGAACTACAAGATAAGAATCGACCACTACGTGAGCATCGATTTTAACGGCTTCATCAAAGCCATTGACGCGCTCGGCGGAGTTGACATAGCGCTGACAGAGAGCGAAGTGAAGGCTCTCTCGCCGATACTCAAGCAGAACGGCACCGTAGTAAAGGGTGCCGGAACTATCACCTCAACGGCAACGAGGCTCTCGAATATGCCCGCCTGCGCGAAATAGACAGCGACAGAGTGAGAACAGAGCGCCAGAGAACGATTCTTATGGCAATCTTCGCGAAGTTCAAGAAGATGTACTCAACCGAAAACTATTCGACCCTGCTCAGCAAGAGCACGAAATTCCTCGATCAGGTTCTGCCGCTCGTGAGCACCGATTTCACAAAGAGCGAGATAATCAGCCAGGCAACGACATACGCCGGATATCTCAAGTGGCCCGTGACCGAAGCTATTATCCCGAGAGACAAGACTCCGCTGACGAAGATAAACGGCATTGAGGTGCTGATAGTCAACTGGGCAAAGGTCAAGAATGACATTCACGAAGTCCTCTATCCCGGCATTGAGCCCCAGGAGCAATCCTGAGGCTCATAGATAGGATAATTTACAGCTCGACGCCGCCGACAGGGCGGACAGAGAGAATATAGCACGAACCCGAACCGAATACTTTTTCCATCAGGTCTTTGTACTCATCAAGCTTATTGAGCGGTACAAAGGCCTGAATTGTTCCTGCGAAGCCGCCGCCGTGGACTCGCCATGCGCCGCAGCCGTCAAGCAGCTTTTCGCTCAGCGAAAGCGCGAGCGACACAGGCTGCTCGGACGCTTTCTTACAGGAATAGACATTCTGGTTGTACATATAAGAAGAGCGTCCGCTCTCGATAATATATTTCTTAAAGGTCTCGAAGTCGCCCGCCTTGAGTGCGGCTGCCTGCTTCTCGACACGCGCGTTGTCGCCATAGAAATGCATGGCGCGAAGCACAGCTCTGTCGCCGCAGGAGGAGCGGATATCGGCTATGTTCTTCATGAACTCGTCCTCATCGACCTCGCGCAGGACGCTCTTGCCGAGGTATTCGGCGACGCTCTCCATCTCCTTGCGCACGGCGGCATACTCATCGGTAAGATCCGAGTGGCTTCCGCCGGTATCCACGATGCAAAGGGCATATCCGCAGGAGGCAAAATCAAAATCGAGCTTCTCAATAACGGGATTTGCGGGGTCGGCAAAGTCAATCTCAACGAACGAGCCGACCGAGCTTGTCATCTGGTCGAGCAAACCGCAGGCTTGCCGAAGAACTTGTTCTCCGCCGCCTGAGCTATCTGCGCGATTTCAACATCGCTCACCTTGCCGTCGTTAAACAGATGGTTGAGGATAGTTCCGAGCAGGACTTCAAACGCCGCAGAGGACGAAAGGCCCGAGCCGGAGAGCACATCAGACGCTGTCGCCGCATCGAATGCGCCGATATTATATCCGCGCGACTTGAACTCGGCGCACACGCCGCGGACAAGTGCCTTTGACTTGCCAAACTCGGCTTCGTGCGGCTCGAGGTCGCTGATATCGATCGTGTCCATGGCGTAGCTTCGCTCTTGACATTGACTACGGTGCCCTCGCTCTTCGCGGCAACGGCTATAGCGTCAAGATTGACGCTCGCGGCGAGCACACGGCCGTGGTTATGGTCGGTGTGGTTGCGCCGATTTCGGTTCTGCCGGGTGCGCTGAAGAGACCCGCCTCACGGCTCGAACCGTAAAACTCCTCGAACTCGCCGATAACGCGGCAATAGCGCTTTTTCTGAGCATCGACGGTGCCGGACGGATAGAGCTTTGAAAGCTCGGCGTCATATGCGCCGTCGGTCATTCTTTTTTTCAGGACATCTGTGGTATACATAAATCTACCTCGTTTCCGTGATATTAATTATCTTTATTTTTTTGAGCTTGAAACGCTCTTTTCAACTAAAAGCCATATGAGGTTGACGCACAAAAGCGATGCGCCGCTTATGGTCAGGGCTATCATCAGGGCACAAGGAACGCAGACGAGAGCGGATCGAAAACGTTAGTACCCATGAAAGTATAGGACAGCAGCTTCGGCGCAAAGCCCGCCGCCGAAAGCAGGATGAACTGCCAATAAGGGAACCTGAGCGAGCCGTAAATCCGGCTGACGCTGCCGAGCGGGAATCCGGGGATAAGGCGCAGGGCAAAGAGCAGAGCCTTGTTGACCTTGCCGGAGCTCTCGATTATCTTTCTGGCGCGTTCATTCTTGCTGATTATCTTCCATGCGTTCCCGCTGCCGAACTTCATACCCTCGAAATATTTGATGCTCATCATAATGATAATTCCGAGGAAGTTCACTATCAACGCCCAATATGACGGCAGAACGACGCCGGTAAGGACGCAGATCGCCGAGACCGAGAGGAACGGGATAAAGGTGCGCACAAGAAAGACTATCAGCATGGCGAGCACGAACTTCCAGCTGATGCCGAGCGACTGTATGAACTGCTCTGCTTCAAGCAGCTTTTCCTGATAGACCTTATACCAAAGCCACAGTTGATCATATCTCAGCAGATAGACAACTACCGAGACGGCCGCGGCGGATATCAGCAATGCGAAGCCCGCGGCGTTCATTATGCCGCTTCGTGTCCAATGCTTTTTCAAGCCTTCACCTCAACAAAAGTTTACATATAATTGTATAACATATTTCAGATCTTTTCAACTCAAACCGCATAAATTTTGACGCAAATATCTTTTAAGCGAACGCACAATATGATATAATAGTATCATGATGTGTAATATGCACACAGACATATTATTCAACAGGTCAAGAGGAGGAATTTTCATGGGCAAGAAAGCTGTCGTTCTCAGCGGAGGCGGAGCAAAAGGCGGCTATCAGATAGGGGTCTGGAAGGTGCTCAGGCAGATGGGATTCACGCCCGACATCGTCGTCGGCACATCCGTCGGCGCACTCAACGGCGCGCTCATGGCGCTCGACAATTTCGACGCGGCGCTCGACATCTGGGAAAACATGAGCATGGACAGCGTGTTTCAGAATTTCGTCAACATGTCCGACGAAGAAAACCCCGACCGTGAATCATACATAAAAGAGCTCGCAAAAGAGGCTATTTTTAAAGGCGGCGCGGACTACACCCCGCTGCAGGAGCGCGTCAAATCGCTCATGGACGAAGAGAAGCTGCGCACCTCGCCGATACGCTTCGGACTGGTCACGACGATGTTCCCGAAGATAAAGCCGGTCGAAGTTTTCATCGAAGATATTCCCGAGGCAAAGCCGCAGACTATGTGCTCGCGAGCGCGGCGGCGTTCCCGTTCATGAAGTCATATAAAATCGGCGAATCCGCTTTCGTCGACGGCGGATATTCGGACAACATGCCGGTCAAAATGGCTATCGAAGCGGGTGCGGACGACATTGTGGTTGTCAACATCGGCAAGAACCCCGGCGCAAAGTTCGGCGAGGCGGACAATGTCTCGTTCAAATATATCAGCAGCAAGAAGCCGCTCAACGATGTTTTCGGCGGTATGCTGATGTTTGACGGCGACATATCGCGCGGGAACATCCGCCAGGGCGAACTCGACGCATATAAGGCTTTCGATTTGCTCGACGGTTATTACTATGCGTTCAAGAAATACGAAAAATACAAGATCGCGCCGTTCGAGCCATACTGCGCGAAGAAATTCGACGCGATATTCTCGGGTCTCCCGAGCGCGGGCAGAATAGAGAGAGGCGGACGCGAAAGCGTGCTGAACTTCCTGCGCGGATACGACGACAGACCGTTTGAGTTCAACTCAAACGTGCTCTACTGCGCCGAGACCGCCGGCGATATTTTCGGCATCAACACGCGCGAGGAATACACCGTCGTGAGCTTCGACAAGCTCATAAATGAGAACGCGACGGCGCTCATCACCGAGGAATATGGCACAAAAATCGATGAACTGACCGAGAAGCTCGACAAGGGTCTGAGTCTCGATCTGCTCAAGATGGTAGCGAACAATTTCGACAAAAAGTTCCTGCTCGCCTACACGCTGAAAATTCTGCTTGGCGACAGGATAGAATACTCAGACAAGCGCAGGCTTTGGCTGATAGCGGACATCATGCCGCAGGTATTCTGCGCCGCACTCTACTGCTGCGCGTCGATACTCAACGCCAAAGAACACGGAAAGGAAACGCAGGATGAAGATAGTAATTCTTGACGGATACACAACGAACCCCGGGGATCTCAGCTGGGATTTTCTCAACGAATTCGGCACATACACGGTCTACGACCGCACGCCGAAGGAGAAGATAGTCGAGCGCGCTCAGGGGTGCGATATAATCATAACCAACAAGACGCCTATAGACGCCCGGACGATAGCTGCTCTGCCGGAGCTCAAGTTCATCACTCTGCTGAGCACGGGCTTCAATGTTGTTGACGTTGATTTTGCGCGCGAAAAGGGCATCCCGGTTTCAAACGTGCCGTGCTACAGCACCTCGGCGGTGGCTCAGCTCGTGTTTGCGTTCATTCTCGAACACACCAACCGCGTTGCGCTGCACAGCGAAGCGGTCCACGGCGGCGAATGGAGCAGTTGCCCGAACTTCTGCTTCTGGAAGTCCCCGCTGACCGAGCTTCAGGGCAAGACTATAGGCATCATCGGCTACGGCAAGATAGGCAAGGCGGTCGCAAAAATCGCAGGGGCTTTCGGCATGGATGTGCTCGCCAATTCGCGCTCCGCAAAAGTCGGAGACTGCGACGGGGAGGTCAGATTCGTTGAGATTGATGAGCTGCTCAAAAAATCTGACTTTGTGACTCTCCACTGCCCGCTGACTCCGCAGACAACCGGCTTGTAAACGCCGAGTTATTGCGAAGATGAAGCCTAACGCATTTCTCATCAACACCTCGCGCGGACCCGTGGTTGACGAGCAGGCGCTCGCCGACGCGCTGAAATCGGGCAGGATATCGGGCGCGGGAGTTGACGTTCTCTCGACCGAGCCGCCGAAAGAAAGCAATCCGCTGCTCGGATGCGAAAACTGCCTGATAACCCCGCACATCGCCTGGGCGGGATTCGAAACGAGGACGAGGCTCGTCGGAATAGTTGAAGAAAATCTCAGAGCATTCGTCAACGGCGAACCGATAAATGTGGTGAACAAGTAAAAAACAAAAGGCTGTCGCACTCATATGTGTCGGCAGCCTTTTTAAATTGAACGGTATTGTAAAGTAGGATAAGTTCACTTAGGTTTTGCTCTTGCAATACCCAACTGTAACGCACAGCTGCCGCGTGAGCGGCACGATATGAAATTGTATAATTCACACTCTGCCTTCGCGTCCTACCATAATCAAGCATTTTATATTTCCCGCGTTTCGGCATTTTCTTTTTGTTTGAAAAAGAACGCCTGCAAAAGAAAAGCAAAGCCTACCCATGGGAAACCGTGGGTAGGCTTTGCAAATTCGGAACATCCATTAAAATGTGATGCTTGATTTTATCAGAACGAGAGGATGACTTTCATCTCGAGCTTCTTGTATTTGGGAATTTTATACGGCTTTTTGAGCGTTGCGATCGCGGGGACATCGCCGCCGACGCCTGCTGCCTGCCGTCGATATTGACAGTCAGATTCGGTGTGCGTCCAAGCTCGCAGGAGTGAGCCGCATCATAGAGCATCTTCTTCGTATACGGGTGGACGCTCATCTCAAACGGAGTTCCTGCCGCAGTCACCAATACTCCCCTCTCGCCGCCGACTTTGAGCCATCTCACATCGCAGCGGTTCGCGTTCTCCTGCGGGAACAGGTAATCGTGAATGAAGCTCTCTGCGCTCTGGAAGCGGTAAACACCGAGGCGCGCCGAGTTTTGCGGTCGCAGTAGTTCTCGTGCGGACCCTTGCCGTAATATTCTATTCCGTCGACGCCGTCGGTCAGCTCAAAGGTCAGACCGTAGCGCGGCAAATTGACCGGGGTGATGTTCTTGCAGGTAAGCGACGCGGAAACCGTGCCGTCCGGGAACACAAGGTATTCAGTAACGATACCCGAAAGATACTTCGTGCGCCACTTGACGCTGAGTTTGACGCAGCTGCCGAAATGCTCCGCCTTGACGGAGACCGGGCGCATCATGCGCTCTGCGCTGTCGAAAGCGTGCAGACCGATAAGAGTCTTGACCCACTCAAACGGCACCTGAGCCATGCGCTCGTTGTCGATATTCGCGCGGGAAAACTGCGGGCGAATGCCGCGCTCAAGGCGCTCGGCGCCGTCCTTTTTATATGAGCAGAGCTCTCCGGTCTTTTTGCTGAGCTTCACTTCAAAGCCGTTTCCGGAGACGACATAGCACTTGTCGTTCTTTGAATATTTTATTTCAACTTTCTTGCCGTCCGCTTTCGGAGCAGACAAAGAATAGTTATACTTGCCGAGAACAAACTGCTCGCGCGCCATGGTGTGACCCGCTTCGAGGTGCATCATATCGCGGCGCAGAATCAGCTCACAGTCGAGAGTGCGCTCGTTTTCGGTTCTGATATCGAACGGGATATCGACATACGCCTTTTCGAGATAGCCCTTGTCGGGAAGATCGAGCTCGGCGGATTCGATAAGCCTGCCCTGTTCGCGCAGTTCAAGGCGAAGCTTGAAATTCTCGAGCGAGGTGAACATAAAGCGGTTGAGAATAGCTATTCTGCCGTGGCTGAGTGAGAAATCGACCTGCTGATAGCATTTGACGACTTCATAGTAGTGCGGGTTGGGCGTGCGGTCGCCGCGGAAAACTCCGTTGAAAGCGAAGTTTGAATCGTTCGGCTTGTCGCCGAAGTCGCCGCCGTAGTTCCACTTATCCTTGCCGTCTGCGGTCTTTGTTCTTATCGCCTGGTCGGCAAAGTCCCAGATATATCCGCCTGCGAGACGGTCATATTTCTTGAAATCCTCCCAGTAATCGGCGAAGTTGCCCATGCTGTTGCCCATGGCGTGGGAATATTCGCACTCGATGAACGGCTTGTCGATATAATCCGAGGGCTTGAGATGATAGCCAAGGCCGAGGTTCCAGAGCGCGCGGCTGTGGATATGCGGCTTGTTCTCGCCTATCTCCTTCATCGCGGTCTGCACGGTGTACATCTCGCTGAACAGATCGCTCGTTTTGAGCTTCGCGTCGGGTTCATAGTGAACCGGGCGGGTCTTGTCTATCTTCAGAATCTCTTTCTTCATCTCGGCAAATGCGTTGCCGTTGCCGGACTCGTTGCCGAGCGACCAGAAGAGAATGCAGGAGTGGTTCTTATAGCTGTTGACCATATTGCGCACGCGGTAGCAGCACTCGGCTGTCCAATGCGGATCACTGCGCGGGACGCGCGTTGCGAGGCCGTGGGTTTCAAGGTTGTCTCGCTCATGACGAGAATGCCTATCTCGTCGCACAGCTCATAGAAACGGCGCGAATTCGGATAGTGGCAGGTACGCACATTGGTTATGTTGCTGTTCTTGAGCAGTTCAAGGTCGCTTCTGATTATGCTCTCGGGCACGGCGTGGCCGTAGTCCGGGTGGAAATCGTGGCGGTTGACGCCGCAGATTTTGAGCGGAACGCCGTTGAGCAGAATGAACGGACCTCTGCCCGTCTTGCGGTCATAGGGCGTTATCTTCACTTCTCTGAAGCCGAATTTATGCTCCCTGCGGTCGGTGTACTCACCGCCGGAAAGAGTGACACGGACAGTGTAGAGATACGGATCCTCATGGCTCCAGAGTTCAAAATTGCTGACAGGTATTTCAAGAGAAATGTTGCAATATTCGCCGTCCGCGAGGGGTTTTACATCCGCCTCGGCAGACGCGAATCCTGCGCCGTCGGCGCGAAGAATCTCGACCTTGAGCTTGCCGCCGTCGAACTGAGCGCGGCGCGCCTTGACAACGCAGTCAAGCTTGAACACGGCGGATTTGAAATCCTCCGCCATCTCGCTGCGCATATACATATCCTCTATAAAAACTTTCGGCTCATAGACAAGCGTCACATCGCGGAAGATACCGGAGAGGCGCCACATATCCTGATCCTCAAGATAGCTGCCCGTGCAGTAGCGGCGCACGGTGACTGCGAGGCGGTTGGTACCCGGATGAACAAAGTCCGTTATATCGTACTCGCACTCGTCAAATGTATCTTGAGAATAGCCGACAAATTTTCCGTTGACAAACACTTCGCCGCTCGATTGATGCCGCCGAAGTGAATGAATATATTATCCTCGGTCTCGGCGACCTCAAACTCGCGGACATAGAGCCCGCAGGAGTTGAGCTCCGGCTTTATGTAAGGAATCTTCGTGGTGGAGATTGCCTTGGGATAATTGATATTGGTATATATCGGGGTGTCGTAGCCTTTATCTGCCACTCTGACGGGACTTCGAGATCGTCAAACGA
>ENA-OQCP01000309-OQCP01000309.1-human-gut-metagenome-genome-assembly--contig:-NODE-309-length-22055-cov-10.687204_pt1 | contig 22055 bp, 31 predicted proteins | sample MGYA00242760_ERZ504583 | MGnify/ENA primary metagenome ERZ504583 (study PRJEB26092, sample SAMD00036308) | human gut metagenome | host: Homo sapiens | study: EMG produced TPA metagenomics assembly of...
CGGGTCGTTGAGCTCGGAGAACGCGTTAGCTACTCGTGACCGGCGATAACCAGCTCAAAAGCGGTGCGTCAGACGCGGGTCGTCCTCAAACGCTTGGCAAGCGGGCTGACCTCGATGGGGTAATCGCACACGAAGGTCGGGTTGACGATGGTGTCCTCGCCCAGCTCATCGTAAATCTCGGCGATGATCTTGCCAGCAGTCCACTCGGCTTGATCTCCAGGCCCTTCTCGCGCGCGGCGGCAGCAAGCTCCTCGACCGGCGTGTCGATGGTGACTTTCTTGCCGAGCACGTCAGAGACAATATCAGTCATGGGGCGGCTTGCCCACTCACCGGAAAGATCGATGGTCTGGCCCTGGTACTCGATGACCTCGGGGTTGCCGATGGCCTTGTTGGCAGCCTTGATGACGCCCTGGGCAAGCGCCTTCATGCCCTCGAGATCGGAGAAGGCACGGTAGGCCTCCATCGTGGTGAACTCGGGGTTGTGGGTGAGGTCCATGCCCTCGTTGCGGAAGATGCGGCCAATCTCGAACACGCGCTCAAAGCCGCCGACGATGCAGCGCTTGAGATGCAGCTCGGTAGCAATGCGCAGATAGCACTCCTGGTCGAGCGCGTTGAAGTGCGTGATGAACGGCTTAGCCGTGGCGCCGCCCTGGATAGTCTGCAGGATGGGGGTCTCGACTTCCATGTAGCCGTCGGACTCCATGAAGCGGCGGAAGGTGGAGAGAATCTGCGAACGCTTGCGGAAGGTCTCGCGGACATCGTCGTTGGCGATCAGGTCGACGTAGCGCTGACGATAACGGGTCTCCTTGTCGGAAAGACCGTGGAACTTCTCGGGCAGCGGACGAACGGCCTTGGCAAGCAGGGTCGCGCTCTTAGGGGCAACGGAGAGCTGGCCGCGCTGGGTGCGCACAACCACGCCGGTCACGCCCAGGATGTCGCCCAGGTCGAGGGACTTGAGCGTATTCCATGCAGCCTCGTCCATGTCGTTGATGCGGCAGAACAGCTGAATCTCGCAGTCGCATCGCGCACGACGATGAACATGATCTTGCCCTGACCGCGCTTGGCGACCACGCGGCCGGCGATCTTCACGACGTCCTCGGTGTCCTCGCCATCGGCAAGCTCGGCGTACTTAGCCTCGATATCGGCAACGTAGTCCTCAAGCTCAGAGTGCTCGGGATAGGGGTTCTGGCCCGCCTCGAACAGGGCGGCGCGCTTGGCCAGGCGGGTGGCGCGCTCGTCGTTGAGCGTCGATGCCTGATCTGCGGCGTTCTGGTTCTCTGCCATAAGTTAGCTCCTCAAACTAAAACGCTCCCCAGGATTCGGTCCCAGGGAGCGAAAACATACCTTTACGCGGGACCGTGGTCTAGCGTGCAATCTTGGCGATGGTGTAGACGCGAGTCTTGCCGGAAGGCGTAACGACCTCGACGGAGTCGCCCTCGCCGTGACCGATGATGGCGTGGCCGACCGGAGACTCGTTGGAAATCTTGTGCTCGAGCGAGTTGGTCTCGGTGGTACCGACGAGCGTGACTTCCATGACCTCACCGTTGGGATCAATCAGAGAAACGGTGGAACCGATGGAGACGGTCAGATCACCTGTGGTGGCAGCAACCTGAGCGTTGGCAAGGATGGCCTGGATCTCGGCAATACGAGCGGCGTTCTGGGCCTGCTTGTCCTTGGCGGCATCGTACTCGGAGTTCTCCGAAAGGTCGCCGAACGCGCGGGCTTCCTTGATGTCCTCGACGATCTCCTTGGCGTAATCGCCCTCACGCCAAGCGAGCTCCTCGACGAGCTTCTGGCGGCCCTCAGCGGTCAGTACGATCTGGCTTGCGTCCATACGGATATCTCCCCAACTCTGATCAAACAATCAACTGTCAACAAAACGAAAAAGACCGGCTAGCCTGCGGGCAAGCCGGTCAGGTGCTCACCCCAAAGGGATGGGACTACTCTGCGTCCGCGTCGCTGTCCTCTGCCTGCTTCTTCTTGGCAGCAGCGAGCTTGGCCTCGAGCTCAGCGATCTCCTTGTCCTCCTCGGACTGCTCGACCACGACCTCCTCGGCCTGCTTGGTCTCGGCCTTATCGTCGCCCTCCATACCCTCGCGGATATTCTTGACGGTAGAGCCGAGGGACTTGCCGAGCTTCGGCAGGTTCTTGGGCCCGAAGATAATCAGGACAACGACGAGAATAATGATGAGCTCAGGAGCCCTCAGTCCAAACATGTAGACCTCCACAATACAGCGAGACAAGCTCGAATGAGTATACCGCGGGTATCGCGGTATCACAACAATAGCTAAAAAAAGGGACCGCAAGAAGCGGTCCCTCCTCATGCTCTGGTCGGGTTGACTGGATTTGAACCAGCGACCCCTGCGTCCCGAACGCAGTGCTCTACCAAACTGAGCCACAACCCGTTAGCTCGACTATAGTAACAAAGATTTCCGTCGTGTGCTAGAGAAATTTTTACTTCTTTGGCACTTCGATGCGAACCGTGTTGGGAATGAGCTCCGTCGCGCAGGACCACCAGCCGTTTTGCAGGGCAGCGTCGGCAAGCCTTTCGGCCGTGGCGGCGGTGTCGCAAATGGCAAATGAGCAGGCACCCGATCCGCACACATCTACAGCAACGGTGCCGTCCTGTTTACGCAGCCAATCGAGAACCGTTTGAATCTGCGGCTCCATCTGTGCGGAAATGACACCTAGGTTGTTATGGATGAGCGCATATGCCGTCTCGGCATCACCAGCATGCAAGGCAGAAGCTATCGCGCCGGGCTTGTCTGCAGGCACCGGAGCCTCGTCAAAACGTCGATAGGCTTCAATTGTTGAAACGCTTGCCTCGCGCGGCTTGACCAACACGACGGGCGTTGCGGGCAGCGCGGGATACTCAGTTGCCAGCACGTCTCCCCCACCTACGTAGAACGCAAGGCTCGCGTGCAAAAAGAACGGGACGTCAGCACCAATACCCCGCGCAATGTCGTCGAGCGCGGGTCGGTGCGATCAATTCCCCAGAGCTCCGCCAAGGCGACAATGACCGCGGCCGCGTCCGTCGAGGGGCCGCCCAAGCCGGCGCACAATGGAATGCGCTTCTCAATCGTCACGCAGATGTTTGCCTCGCAACCATAATGCTCGGCCATAGCAACCGCAGCCCGATACGCCGTATTCTTTTGCATGGGAAAATCTGATGCCGGAACCGTCTGGACGGTCAGCGCCTGCGCCGGCGCGACCGTCACGGAATCGGAAAGACCGACGGCTGCCATCAGGGAATCGACTGTGGTAGCCGCGGTCATCGCGCTCGGTATGAACCCCCAGGTAGAGGTTAATCTTTGCCGGCGCGGAAAGAGTCAGGGACCGATCGGTCACCGTTAGTGCTCCTCGAGCTGATTGCCGAGCGGGGTAAAAATGTGCTCACCGCTCTCGGGGTCGAACAGCTCGACCTGCCCGGTGAGGACATCGATATACTGGTAGGACTGACGCGACTTGCGGCCGCGACGTTCGTCAACCTCGACGATAAAGACGGCGGGGTGGACGCTCTTGATGGTGCCCATGCGCTCGACGACGCGGGTGCGGCCCATGTTGGCCTTCACCTTGACGCGATCGCCCACCATATCGGTCAGCTTCTCGTGGATGTCGTCGACGTGATTGACTTCCATCTCTTCCATGAACAGGGCCTCCAGAAGGTGCAATTCAAAAAGGGGATAATACCCCTAAGATAGACAAAACTCTAATACTATAGCACCCTGTTGCGACCACGCGCAAGTAGCTAATTTGGCTACTTACAGATTGTCGGTATCGAGGACGATGGTGAATGGGCCGTCGTTGACGAGGTCGACTTTCATATCGGCGCCAAAGATGCCATGCGCCACGTGTTCGACATCTTGACGAACGAGCGTCAGGAAGTACTCGTAGAGCTCGTTGGCGACATCGGGGGCGCCGGCATCCGTAAACGATGGGCGGCGGCCGTGACGGCAATCGGCGAACAGCGTGAACTGCGACACTACGAGAACCTCGCCGTCGACATCGGCAAGTGCCAGGTTGGTCTTGCCGTTCTCGTCCTCGTTAATGCGCAAGCCGCGGAGCTTGCCCCACAGCTTATCGGCCTCGGCGCGCGTGTCGCCGTGGCCCACGCCCAGCAGCACCAGATAGCCGCGCCCAATTTTGCCCACGCACTCGCCGTCGACCGTCACGCCGGCGTGAGTACGCGCTGCACCACCGCACGCACGGCCTACTCCTCGCCCGTCAGTTTGGCGGACAGATGCTCGAGCGCGTGGAAACGATGGCTGATGGCGTTCTTCTCGTCCGCCGTCAGCTCGGCCATGGTCTTGCCCGGCGTGTCGACCGGCAGGAACAGCGGGTCATAGCCAAAGCCGTGATCGCCGCGGCCCTCGTGTGCGATAACGCCCTCGCAGGCGCCCTCGCCATAGGTGACCAGACCATCCGTGTCGATAAGCGCAACGACGCTCATAAAGCGCGCGGTGCGGTCCTCGTCCGCCACGCCTTCCAGGTTAACGAGAAGCTTGGCGTTGTTGGCGGCATCGTCTCCGTGCACGCCCGCATAGCGCGCGCTATACACGCCCGGCTCGCCGTCAAGCGCGTCGACGACCAAGCCAGAATCGTCGGCGATGGCCATGAGCCCGTCTCTTCGACGCAGCCTGCGCCTTGATGATGGCGTTCTCCAAAAACGTCGTGCCGTTTTCCTCGGGGTCCTCAAAATCGCCCAGCTGGCCGAGCGCCACAAAGCGAACCTCGGGCATGACCTTGCCTAAAATGGCCTCGATCTCGGTGAGCTTATGGGCGTTGCCCGTTGCCACGACAATGGTCGCCGCCGGGTCGAGGGTGTCGATGTCGATCTTCTCAAGTGCCATGAGTGGTCTCCTTGTCTCTATAGCAATGCCGCGCCGAGGGCGACGAGGGCCTCCGCCTCTCCCCTCTCAATCAACGGCAGTCTTATACTTCGACGTTTTCCCAGATAAAACCTGCCAAAATAAACCTGTCCCTTTTTGGCAGGTTAGGCGATGGCTTGGCGCTGAAGCTCGATGAGCTCGGCGATGCCTTTGTCGCCCAGGTCGAGCAGGGCGTTGAGGCGCTTACGGTCAAAGGGCGCCTGCTCGCCAGTGCCTGGAGCTCGATCATCTCACCGGTGTCGGTGGCGACGAGGTTCATGTCGACTTCGGCATGGCTGTCCTCGGAATAATCGAGGTCAAGCAGCGTATTGCCGTCGACAACGCCCATGGAGATTGCAGCCACCTGGCCGGTAAGCGGGATGCGCTCGATCTTGCCCGCCTCGACCCACATGGCGAGGGCGTCGTGCAGCGCCACCCAGCGCCGGTGATGCTCGCTGTACGCGTGCCGCCATCGGCCTGAATCACATCGCAGTCGACGGTGACGGTGTACTCGCCGAGCGCCTTCATGTTGACGACGGTACGCAGGCTGCGGCCAATGAGGCGCTCGATCTCCATGGAGCGACCCTTGCGGTTGGCGTGCTCGCGCTTGCAGCGCTTGCCGGTCGACGCCGGCAGCATGGCGTATTCCGCGGTCACCCAGCCGACCTTAGCTCCCTTTCGCCAGCCCGGCACGCCCTCCTCGATTGTGGCGGCGCACAACACGCGCGTGTCACCGAACTCGGCAAAACACGAGCCGTGGGCGTGCTTCATGACGCCACGGGTGAGCTTAACGGGGCGCAACTCGTTGGCGGCGCGACCGTTGGCGCGGTTGACCTGCATGTACTCCATAGAAAAATCCTTTCGGCAAAAGGTGTGGCGAAGGCTCTGACGGCGGCCTTACATCTATTTCAGCTCATCGATATCGATATGCTCAATGCTCTTGAGCGGCTGACCAAAGATAAAGCTGCCCGCCACCGCAAACTCGGCAATGTTATCGGCCGTCGTGGCAAAACGATGCTGCGGCTCGGCGGCGACGCCCGCCAGCTGCTCGCGGCGCGTGAGGATATCGGTCAGCTCGCGCGTGGTCTCCTCGGCGGAACTCACGACGCGTACCCCAGGCCCCAGCGCATGGCGGATAGGTCCCACCAACAGCGGAAAATGCGTACAGCCGAGCACCACGTATCGATACCGTGGTCGCGCAGTGGCTCAACCGTGGCACCCACCAGCGCACGCACGGCAGGCGTATCGAAGATGTCCTCGTTCTCAAGCCACTGCTCTTGCAGATGCGCACCCGAGGCGAGCTCGTGTTCGACAACCTCGACAAAGCTCGAGGCGGGGCAGCCGTATACGTCGACGCCGGCATCTAGGTCCTGAATGGCGCGCGTGTAAGCGCCCGAGCGAATGGTGAGGTTGGTGGCGAGCACGCCCACGCGACGCGTGCGGGTGCTGTTGATTGCCGCACGGGCACCCGGCGCGATCACGCCGATCACGGGAACGTCGAGCACCTGCTGGGCCAGACGCAAGGCCGCAGCTGTCGCCGTGTTGCAGGCGATGACCATAATCTTGACGTCGTGCTTCGACAGCCAACGGCCCGCCTGCAACGCAAACGAGCGCACCTCATCCTCGGTGCGCGTGCCGTAGGGGCAGCGTTTGGTGTCGCCGAAGTAGTAGACGGACTCGCGCGGCAGCACCGTCGCGATGGCGCGCGCAACCGTCAGACCGCCCAAACCAGAATCGAACACGCCAATCGGGCGCGTGTCGCCTGTCGGATTCTCGATATCGGACATTACCTCACCAGTCTCTCTCGAAAAGACATGTCCAAGTGCGGCGACGCCGCGCTACGAACGCGCCGCGACCAGCAGCTCTGCCGTCGCCGCCCAACCGTCGACAATTTTGCCGCGCGTAACGAAAGCGTTCTCGCAAGCAGCCAGGAACTCGGGCGCACCGGCGCTCGTCAGGCCATTCTCGACCAGGCAGAACGTGCCCACGTGATCGGCCATGTAGAAGTCGGACTCGGAATCGCCGAGCGCGAGCGTCTCCTCGCGCTCGATCCCCAGGTGCTCGCAGAAGCGCGCGATGGCAACGCCCTTGTTGAGGCCGGCGGGATTGATGTTAAACGCGCGACCGTCCTCGACGCGATCGAGCTCGAGCGTCGTCGGCTTGGACAGATGCGTCAGGTGACCGTTACAGGCCCACACCAGGCCGCAGCCGGCCTCGTCCAGGATGGCCTGGACCTCATTGTCGGGCACATCGCCGCGCATGCCGACGGTGACCTCGCGGTACTTGTAGCCGGTCGACATGTCGTTGTGATACTCGATCTTGTGCGGCCAGCGGGCAAGAATCTTCTCGCACACGCCGGTCTGCTCGATCACCTGGTGCGGAGTAAGGCCGCAGGCGGGGTCGTAAGGCATGTCGCCAGTCAGATACTCCCAATCGTTGGCTTTGAGGTCGTACATGACCAGGCCGCCCATCTCACCAATGTAGGAGTTGAGGCCGAGCACGCGCGCGTCCTCGTGGATCATGGTACGGTTGCGGCCCGAGGTGGGAACCACCTGAATGCCAGCGCGAGCGAGCGCCACGACGGCCTCGACGAGTTTGGTCGAGGGGTTGTCGTCGTTGTCGCGCAGCACGCACGAGCCGGGCGCGAGCATCGTGGCATCCAGGTCGGTAAAGACGTACTTGACCTTGGCCAAGCGCTCGCGCATCTCGCCCGAAAGCTCGGCAACGGTCGGCAAGGTGTTGTGGGACATGGTTACTCCGTTTACGTAGAAGGGTTTGGACTTGGACGGCATGTTTTGATTGAGGGAACACGCTTATGGCGACAGCGCACTCAGGCGCCGCCGCCATCATGGTTCATTAGTCAAACTGGGTAACATCGATCAGGCGATTGGCCAGCGAAAGGTCGCTCTCGATGGGCACGAACTCGTCGCCCACGTGCATGAGCTCCTCGTCACCCTTTGCCAGCAGCAAGACAATGGTGGGAGCATCGGGGTTGACGTACTCCTCGCGCGCCGCCTTGAACGCCGCATGCACAGCGGCTTCGCGGTCGAGGATGATCTTGTTCGGCGTATCGTCGGGAACATGCTCGGCAAGCTCGCGACAGACCTTCATCGGGTCCTCGTGAGCTGGATCCTCGTTCGTAAAGATCATCAGGTCGGAATACGGTGCGGCCTCGCGTGGCAATTGCTCGCGGCGCTCCTGCGCCTTGCCGCCGGCGGCGCCAAACAGCGCAATGACGGGGCTAGCGGGAAACGCGCGCTTGACCGACGAGAAAAGCGAACGGAACGAAAGCTGGTTGTGCGCATAGTCAACGACGCAGATCACGCGGCCGTCCTTCGACTCCACGACCTCCATGCGGCCCGGCACACGCAGTTTGGAGAGGCCCTTCTTGATAGCCTCGATACCGATGCCGATCTCGCGCGCAGCGGCGATAGCGACCAGCGCGTTTTCCACGTTAAAGTCGCCCGCGATACCCAGCAGGACCTTCTCCCCCGCCTCGGGCTCGTCGGCGCTCATGCCGTGCAAGTTGAACTCGATGTTAAAGCCGAGCATGCGGACATCGCTCGCCCACAGGCTTGCCTCGGGATGCTCGACGCCAACGGTCACCAAGCGCTCGGCCGTCGACGCTGCCTCTAGCACACGGTCAACCTCATCGGTGCCCAGATTCACCACGGCGGTCTTTGCCTGGTCAAAGATCCTAAGCTTGCTCTCAAAATAATCCTCAAACGTGGGGTGTTCGATCGGCGAGATGTGGTCGCGGCCGATGTTGAGGAAGCACGCCACGTCAAACGGCAGATTCTCGACGCGTTGGTACTTGAGCGCCTGGCTCGAGACCTCCATGACCATGGACTGGCGACCGGACGTGCGGCAGTGGCGATATGGCGCCAAACCTCGGGGGCCTCGGGCGTGGTGTTGGTGCTCTCGTAGCACTCGATACCATCGTCGGTACTCACCGAGCCGATCATGCCGCAGGACTCGCCCGCCGCCTTGATGATGGACTGGAGCATAAAAGCGGCCGTGGTCTTTCCCTTGGTGCCGGTGATGCCCACGATCTTGACGTCGTGGTCGGGACGGTCGTAGACCTCCGGCGGCAACAGGGCCATGGCCGTGCGAACACTATCAACAACCAGCATCGCAGCACCGCTCTCCTGCGCCAGCGGCTCCAGAGACTCGACCAGCGACTCCTCGCACACAAATGCGACGGCGCCGCATCGAGCGCCATGCTCAAAAACGCGGGCTTAAAGGCAGCACCTTTGCAAAAGAATACGTCACCTGCCGAGACCGCGCGCGAATCAAACGAGCAGCCGGTCACGGCGCGCTCGTCAACCTGCTCTGATGCGCGCAGCTCGCCGCACACATCGAGAAGCTTGGCAAGCGTATCGACGTGGTCACGGTCGCGGAATCCGAATGGTGCATCTTTCACCTTTCTCAGCCATTTGGCAGGGACGGTTTTATAGTAACTGAAACGCACCCACGCAAAAACGCTCCCGGAGGAGCCGTTACGCGCAGGCGTTCGTAAGCCGAGGCTAGGCAGCCTGAACAGCGGGCTGGTCCTCGTCGATAAAGAAGCGCTTGTACCACACTAGGAACACGAGCGGCGTATAGATCTTGCGCTGGAAATCGCCCTTGCCCGCAAAGTGCAGATCGAGCAGGTGCATGAGCTCGTCGGTATTGAAGAACTCGCTTGCCCACGGCGCGGTGAAGTACTCCTTGACATAGTCGTACCACTTTTGCTCGCGCAGCCAGTAGACAATCGGCACCGGGAAGCCCACCTTGGGACGGGTGGCCCACTCATCGGGCAGCGACTTGTTGGCAGCGTGGCGGAGTACCTGCTTGTTGCCGTTCTCGTTGATGCGGTAGCGATCGGGAATGTGCTCGGCGAACTCCATGACTTTGCGGTCCAGGAAGGGCACGCGCAGCTCCAGCGAGTGCGCCATGCACATCTTGTCGGCCTTGAGCAGAATGTCGCCCGGGAGCCACATGTTCATGTCCAGGTACTGCTTCTTGACCAGTTCGGGCTGACCCTTCACGCGTGCGTAGATGGGTGCAGCGAGCTCAAAGGCGCCATCGCCGGTGTTGTACTCGGGCTTGAGCACGCCGTCGACCTCGCGCTCCGGCCATACCAGAGCCTGTCCCAGGAACGACTTCTCGGGGATCTCGGCACCCTTGACCAGGAAGTTATGTCCCTTGAAGTACGGCATATGCAGCGCCAGGTTACCGAGCGCGCGACGGATGGGCAGCGGCACCATCTTTTTGTACTTGCGCACCGGGACCGTGTCCTCGTAGTAGCGTAGCCGCCAAAGAGCTCGTCGGCGCCTTCGCCCGAAAGCACGACGGTAACGTCCTTGCGGGCCATCTCGGCCAAGAACCACAGCGGCACGGAAGACAGGTTGGACTGCGGCTCGTCCATGTGATACTGGATGTCCTCGAGCGCACCGAAGAACTCGTCGGCGGTAATCATCTTGCGAACGTTCTCGACGCCGAGCTTATCGGAAAGTTCCTTGGCGTAGTTGGTCTCGTTGAAGTTCTTGTAGTCAAAGCCCACCGAGAAGGTCTTGTCGGGCATGAGGCAAGCGGCGATGTAGCTGGAGTCGACGCCACCGGAGAGGAACGACGCGACCTTGACGTCGGCGATGCGATGGGCCTCGACACTCTCGTGCACGACCTCGTCCAGCTCATCGACATACTCTTCGAACGGCTTCTCGACGGCAGAGTAATCGCAATCCCAGTAGCGCTCGATGTTCATCTTGCCGGTCGGGATATCGACGGTAAAGTAGTGCGCCGGCGGCAGCTTGTAGACACCCTCGAAGAAGGTCTCCTCAGTCGCCGAATACTGCAGCGTCATGTACGGACGCAGAGCCTTTTTGTTGACCGCCTTGTGGAAGTGCGGGTAGTCCAGGAAGCTCTTGATCTCGGAACCAAAGAGCACGCCCGGAGCGCCGTCGCCCGCATCGGCCATGGGATAGTAGTAGAGCGGCTTGATGCCAAAGATGTCGCGGGCGCAAAAAGCTTGTTCTTCTTTTTGTCCCAGATGACGAAGGCGTACATACCGCGCAGACGATCGAGTACGGCCTCGCCCCACTCCTCGTAGCCGTGCAGGAGGCTCTCGGTGTCGGCGCCGCAGTGGAACTTGTAGCCTTGGCCTCGAGCTCGGAACGGAGTTCTTGGAAGTTGTAGATCTCGCCGTTGAAGACAATGACGACGCTGCCGTCCTCATTGGCCATGGGCTGAGCGCCGGCCTCGGTCAGGTCGAGGATCGACAGGCGGCGGAAGCCCAGGGCAACGCGGCCGTCGATAAACTGACCGCCCATGTCGGGACCGCGATGGACGATGCGGTCCATCATCTTGGTGAGCACCTCGGATTGGTTATCCGTCCCACCGACAAAACCGACAAAACCGCACATATACTATCCCCTCTGCTGTTGCTGGGCATCAAATCGAATCAGTAGCTTTTGAGTATACCCGAGGGCGTAAAGAGGGGCGGAATGTTCAGGCAATCTCAACTGAATCAGCTCCGCTGTGACACGCGCCGGTTACCTTTAATGGATATGAGGTGAATGGGGCGATTGTTTTGCTATACTCTCTCCGCACGGGCGATTGGCGCAACGGTTAGCGCAGGTGCTTTACACGCACAAGGCTGGGGGTTCGAATCCCTCATCGCCCACCATTGAATTGGAAACGGTCCTCGCAAGGGGACCGTTTTTGTTTGGGCCCAGCGCATGGGATTCGAACCCGAAAGGGTGCGGAGCTGAGGAAACGCGAAGCGTTTTCCAGCGCAGCACGCGAGGGCCGTAGGCCCGAAGCGAAAGCGGGCGGCGTCAGCCGCACGCGACATCCCTCATCGCCCACCACTGATTTGATAGGCTCCCAGCAATGGGAGCCTTTCTTTTTTGGGCCCAGCGCATGGGATTCGAACCCGCCAGCACATCTGTCACAAAGGCCGTGGCCAAATAATGGCAAAAATGAGTACTGCTACTTTGCTTGCAACATATAAACAGATAGTGTTTGCTTAGGTTACGCAACATATGTCCATTATAAGGACTAACAGTCAGATCAAAATCGTGTATTCATCGCCATTTCGACTTGCCATCTGCCTTATTAGTCCAAAATTGCTGCTACCAAATCGGTAACAGTACTCATATTTGATGTTTTTTGACCAGCAGGTCTCCCTGCCTTAGCAAATCTAAGGCAAAACGGGCTCCAGACCGCTGAATCATGCCGCATAGGGCACGTCCGCAGTCCGGAACTCGGTCCAAATTGAGTTATTGCGCCGCGTTAGCCCAAAACACCCGACAGGATCTCGATCAGACTGTCCACGTCGGCTTCCTCGCAGACGAGTGGCGGCAGGAAACGCAGCGTATGCGCACCCGTAGCGTTGATCACGGCACCGGCGGCCAGCGCGCGGGCAACAACACCATGCGCGTCGCCCGCGGCATCATCCAAATCACAGCCGAGCATCAAGCCGCGACCACGTACCTCGGTCACGTGCGGCAGCTTGGCGAGCTTTGCCTCCATATAGGCACCCACCTTGGCAGCATGCTCGGCATAATCGCCACGCACAAGCGCGGAGAGCGTCGCGGCACACGCCGCGATGGCCAAGCAGCTACCGCCAAAGGTCGAGCCGTGGTCGCCCGGCTTAAACACGTCGGCAATCTCCTTCTTCGCCACGACGGCACCCATGGGCACGCCATCAGCAATGCCCTTGGCAAGGCTCATGATGTCGGGCTCCACGCCATAGGTCTGGAACGCAAACGGCTTGCCGGAGCGGAAGATGCCGCACTGGACCTCGTCGGCGATAAGCACGGCGCCCACTTCGTGTGCCAGGTCGCGCGCCGTAGCCATAAACTCCTCGGTCATGGGATGCACACCGCTCTCACCCTGGATCGGCTCGAGCATCACGGCACAAATTTCGCTCCCCAGCTGCTTAAAGATCGCACGCAGCTCATCCACATCGTTGGGCGTGCAGGCCACAAAGCCACCCGGCAGCGGGCGGAAGCTGTCCTGCAGCCAATCCTGCATGGTGGCGGCAATGGTCTCGAGCGTACGGCCGTGGAAGCCGCCGCGCATGCACACGATGGTGTTGCCGCCATTACCGGCACGCTTGGCGTACAGGCGCGCGAGCTTCATCGAGCCTCGTTGGCCTCGGCGCCAGAGTTGGCAAAGAAGGTCTCCCAAACCTGCTCATCCGCAGCCGGGGCACCAAGAGCAGCTGCCGTGGTCTCATCGCCGGCGGCAATGGCATCGGCAAGCACGCGCGCACCATCTACGTCGTCGTTAGCAAGCTTGGACAGCAGCGCCGCGACCTGTCCGCGCTGCTCAATGTAGAAGTAATTGGAGACATGCATGAGCTTTTTGGTCTGTGCCTCGAGCGCCGAGAGCACAGCCGGGTCGCCATGACCTAGGCTGCACACGCCGATGCCGGCAAGAAAGTCGAGGTACTCACGGCCATCGTCGCCGGTGAGCTTCATGCCGTGACCCTCGACAAACTCGACCGGAGAGCGGCCAAAGGTATGCATAACGTAATGGGATTCAAGCGATTGCTGAGCTGCAAGTGACATGGGATGCCTTTCGTTGAGCGCCGGACGGCGCAGGCCTATGGGTGTAGGAATGGGGCGGCTGAGGGTCAGCTAGACCGTCTGAAGCTTCTCGACCTCGTCAAGATTCTCGGTCAGACGCGCAGCAAACGTCGAAAGCGGATGCGGATGCGTATCGAACTCGTAAGCCGTCTCGGTGGAATGGATCACGGTACCGACGCGGCATCGGTCAGCAGCTCCAGCAGCAGCGAATGCGGCGTGGTGCCGTTGATGATGTGAGCGCGAAATACGCCGCCGGCAAGCGCATCGACGGCCGCGCGCAGCTTGGGAATCATGCCCTTATCGACCTCGCCGCCGTAGAGCATTTCGTTAACCTCGTCGAGTGTTAGGTTGGAGATGAGTGAGTCTTTATCGCTAAAGTCCTTGTACAGGCCGTCGACGTCGGTCAAAAAGATCGCCTTGTGCGCGTGGAGCGCTGCCGCAACGGCACCGGCGGCGGTATCGGCGTTGATGTTGAAGAAACCGCCGTCCTCCCCCGCCGCGACGGTAGCGATAACGGGGATGTACTCGCTATCGAGTAAGCGCTCGATATAGTCGGTGTTAACGTGCGTCACTTTGCCCACGCGACCGAGCTCGGGGTCGAGCGGCTCGGCGATGAGCGTGCCAGCATCGCTGCCCGACACGCCCACGGCCAGGTTGCCGTGGTGGTTGATGGCGGCAACCAGCTCCTGGTTAACCTTGCCGCCCAGCACCTCGCGCACGATATCCATAGTCGCCGGCGTGGTCACGCGCTGGCCGTTCTTAAACTCGACGGGGATGTCGTAGTGGCTCAGCGCCTCGTTGATGGCCTTGCCGCCACCGTGCACGATAACAGGCGCATGCCGATGATCTTGAGCAGCACGATGTCGCTCATCACGTCGCGGCGCAGCTGCTCATCAACCATGGCGGCTCCGCCATATTTGATAACAACCGTCTTACCGGTCAGGTTCTTAATCCACGGCAGCGCTTCGAACAGCAGCTGCGCGGTTGCTTCGTTGGATTCGTTCGAACGACAATCGCGTGCGAATTTCATAATCTGCCTCGTCTTTCGTATCGTTATCGCGCCGTGCTCCGCTGTCCGCAATCGCGGCAAGATGCGCAGCGTGCCTGGAATCTAGGAACGGTAGTCGCCGTTAATGGAGATGTACTCATGCGTGAGGTCGCAGGTCCACACGGTCGTTGCCGCGTCGCCTGCGCCCAGGTCGGCCGAGATCACGATCTCGGGCGCCTCGAAACGTCGTAGAGCCTCGTCCTCGTCAAAGGGAACAGTCAGACCATCGCGACAGACAGGCATGCCCATCATGTCGATGGAAACGTCTTCCTGATTAAACTTCACGCCGCACTTGCCAAGCGCCATAGCAACGCGGCCCCAGTTGCAGTCGTGGCCGGCGATGCAGGTCTTAACGAGCGGCGAGTTGGCAACGGCACGGGCGGCGATATCGGCCTCCTCGTCGTTCACGGCGCCGGTAACGTTGACCGTAACAAGCTTAGATGCGCCCTCACCATCGGCGGCGATATTGCGCGCCAGGCTCTCGCACACCTCGTGCACGGCAAATGCCAACTCGTCAAAGGCATCGGAGCCCTCGACGATAGGCTCGGCATCTGCGGCAGCGGCGCCGGAGGCAAGCATGATGCAGGTGTCGTTGGTCGAGGTGTCGGAATCGACCGTTACCTTGTTAAAGGTCTGCTTGACGGTCGAGAGCAGCAGGGCATGAAGTGCCGCAGGCTCGACGGGGGCATCGGTGGTGATAACTGCGATCATGGTGGCCATGTTGGGCATGATCATACCCGAGCCCTTGCACATTCCGCCTACCGTATAGACATTGCCCGCATGACCCGCAGCCTCACTGACGTAGGATACGGCGTACTCCTTGGAGTGCGTGTCGGTCGTCATGATGGCGCGAGCGGCATCGGCGCCACCGTGGGCGGAGAGCGCCTCGTAGGCAGCAGGAATGGCGGTCTCAAACGTGTCGATCGACAGAATCTGGCCAATCACACCCGTGGAGGCAACCAGAATCTGCTGGGGCTCGCAGCCGATGACCTGCGAGGCGATGTTGCACGTCTCGCGCGCGCAGGCAAGGCCCGTCTCGCCCGTGGCGGCATTCGCGTTGCCGGAGTTGATTGAAACGCCGGCGATGATGCCATAGCCCTTGCCCACACCGCCCAGGTTGGCGCGGCTCACCTGCACAGGCGCTGCGCAAAAGCGATTGGTCGTAAACACGCCGGCACCGGGACAGGGTTTATCGGGCACGACGAGCGCGTAATCCAAGCGCTCGGGATTCTTGCGAAAACCCGCATGAATACCCGCGGCCTTAAAGCCGGCCGCTACCGTAATGCCACCCTCGACGGCACGAATCTTGATATCGAACTGCTCTGTATTCATCGTCCTTACGACTCCTTATATCAAACAAAAAACGGACATCGGTTGGTGCGCCATGCCAGTCGTGATCATGAGACCAGCTTAAGAGTGGCGCCCCACTCGATGCCCGACTACCAAATCGTTAACAATCGAATGTGCTACACCGGGCACGCCACTGTGGGCAAGCCTCGTCGCTCGTCAAAGCCAAAGACGATATTGGCGCATTGGACTGCTTGGCCCGCAGCGCCCTTGCACAGATTGTCGATGGCGCCCGTCGCCACCAGCACGCCCGCGCGCTTGTTGAGCGCGAGGCCAATCTGGGCGGCGTTGGTGCCGACGACCGAAGCCGTCTTGGGCTGCTGGCCGGCGTCGAGCACGCGCACAAAGGTGCGTCCAGCGTAGAACTGCTTGTAATAGTCGACAACATCCTCAAGAGCCAACGTGTCGAGAGCCTGCGGCGCGAGCGGCAGCGTCACCGTGGAGAGCAGACCACGCTTGAGCGGTGCCAGGTGCGGGGTAAAGACGACGCGATCGGTCAGGCCCAAGATCTGCTCGATTTCGGGCGTGTGGCGATGCTTGCCCACGCCGTATGCTTCCAAATTCTCGTCGGCGCTGCAAAAATGCGTACGAGCGTTGCAGGACTTGCCGGCACCCGTCACACCGCTGATGGCATCGACAATCACGGGGCCGTTCTCGGCCACCCAGCCCGCGCGCACGGCGGGCGCGGCGGCAAGGCTCGTTGCGGTGGGATAGCAACCGGCGCAGGCGACCAGCACGGGTTTGCCGTCGGCATGGTCGGATGCGGCGGTCTCCAAGTCCTGGCAGAACAGCTCGGGCAGACCGAAGGCACGGGTCTTGAGCAGCTCGGGGCTCGTATGCTCGGCGGCATACCAAGCCTCAAAAACGGACGCGTCGTTCAGACGGTAGTCGGCCGAAAGATCAAAGCAGGAGACGCCCGATGCAAGCAGCGCGGGCACCTGTGCCATGGCAGCCGTGTGCGGCACGGCCAAAAAGACCGCGTCGCAGTTCTTGAGCTCAGGGGCATCATGCGTCGTAAAGACAAGATCGCTTACGCCGGTGAAGCTCGGGTGCACCGCAGACAACGGCTGGCCGGCATCGGCGTTGGACGTAATGGCAGCAAGTTCAAACTCGGGATGACCGAGGACGAGGCGAATGAGCTCGGCTCCGGCATATCCAGCCGCGCCGACGATTCCAACCTTCAAAGACATATCAGACTCCTTGTCTGCGATTTATGCACCGATGCGCATTTCGCAGCGGTCGTTATGAAGTGAGTTGAAACTTTAGCACCAAAAGATGCATTAATACGTAAATGGCTTGCATATTCATGCATTGAAACATTCCCGACACATTCGCTTGAAGGAATTGACAAATGGAGCGGGCCCGTATTGACCGGCGCTCCTAACGGCGCCGGGCAATACGGGGCCCGCCCATGCGAAAACCAAGTTGTTAGGATGAGCCAGCTGGCTAGAGCTCGACCGGCACCCATTCGTCGTGATTGCAGATAAAAGCCTCGGGATCCTCGACGCTAAAGAAGACGAGCGTGGGGTCGTTAGGCCCCTCATAGTGCTCGCCCAGGCGCTCTAGATGCTTCCACCCAGCTTCGCGCATTTCGCCTAAAGCCCGGTCATCCAAGCCGGCACGCCCGCGCAAGATGAGCCAGCCATGGCCCGGCCACCAACTCGTGGCCTCAAAGCGCTGGTTTTGCAGCAGCTCTTGCCACACATCTTTGGTGCGCGCTGTTACAAACCACAGCTTGCCATCCTGGATCTGCGCAAACGAAAACGGACGCACATGAGGCTGTCCGTCAACGCTCGTCGCCAAATACCATGCCGGCACCGACGTCAGATACTCCAACACCGTATTCAATCCGTCCATGTGTCCTCCTGGCGCTAGCTAATTCGGAACGGGTAGTTAATTTGAGACGCTCTAGAGCTCCAGGCGCTCCTCGCTGCCGTCGATATCACAGAAGCGCGCGGCAATGTTGCGGACCGAAAAGAAAGCAAGGCGGCCGTCGTTGGCACTCTCGTGTTCCTCGCCGATGCCCACCATGTGCTTAAAACCCGCTTGACGCACCTTGTCGCTCGCAACCGCGTCGTCCTCAAGTGCGGCCTCGCCGGTCAACACGATCCAACATTCCCCCGGCTTCCAGCCCGAGAGCTCAAACTTGGGATTCGCACTCAGCTCCGCCCACACATCCTTGTCGCGCGACGTGCAAAACCACAGCTTACCGTCATCGACCATGGCAAACGAAAACGGCCTCACGCGAGGCTGATGCCCGTCGGTCACATCGGTCGTGGCCAGATACCACGCCGGAATGCGCCTGAGATACGAACAGGCGCGCTCAAGCTGAGCCGTGCGGTCGTTGTCGGTCATAGGGACCCCTTTCTTGCGCTCGAATCGCGCCTAAACAAGTTGAAGGTTGACGACGATGACACACGCAAACAGCAGCATCGTCACAACCGCAGCCAGCGCATCCCCGCGGCGAAATGCAAGCGCATGCAGACGCGTGCGGCCCTGCTCGCCGTGATAGCAGCGTGCATCCATGGCGGCAGACAACGTCTCGGCATGACGGAACACGCCCGTGAACAGTGGAATCGCCACACTGCCGAGCATACGCACGCCGCCGAGCGGGCCACCCGTTACGCGTGCACCGCGGCTTGCCTGCGCGTCCGCCGTCTGCTTCATCTCGGTGGCAAACTGCGGCATAAAGCGCAACGCGATGCCCATGATCATGCCGAGCTCATGCGCAGGGAGCCCCACGCGCGCAAACGGTGCGAGCAGACGCTCAAAGCCCGCGGTGAGGTCGAGCGTAGGCGTGGTGAGCGTAATGGCGCTCATGCCGGCCATCATCAGGGTCAGGCGACACGCCATAAAGGCGGCAGAACGCAGTGAGCCCTCGCTTATCTGCAGAAAGCCGAGCTGCCACAGGATGCGCCCACTCTGATCGGTAAACAAGTTGAGCACCGCGACCACGACGACGATTGCCAGCAGCGGCGCCATCGACGACAGAACGCGACGAGCCGGCACCCGGGACACGGCATAGATCAGCACGACGAAAATTGCGACAGGAGCCAGTCCGCGGAAGCCGCCGACGGTCAGCGTCGTGATTAAAAACACAAAGCCCAGGAGCAGCTTGGTGCGCGGATCCAGGCGATGGATCGCACTATCGCTCGGATAGTAGCTGCCAAACGAAAACGCCTCCATTAGCAGCCCTCCTCTCGCGCGACCGTCTTGGATTTAGCAATGTCCGCGACGTTAGAAGGACCGTCTGAGCGACCGATCAGCAAATCTGCCAGCTCGTCGGCCAGCGACTCAACCGTATAGAGCCCGCTGCAACGCAGCGGCACGCCCGCCTCCGCGAGCGCAACGCCATGCGCTGGGCGGCGGGAACGCCCAAGCCGATCGACTTGAGCTCATCGGCATGTGCAAACACCTGCGCGGGGGTTCCCTCGGCAAACACCGCACCTTCGTTCATCACGACGATGCGGTCGCAGCAGTTGGCCAGGTCATCCATACTATGCGAAACCATGACAACGGTCAGGCCATCGCGGTGAAGTCGATCGATAAGCTCAAGGAAATCCCTGCGCGCAGCCGGATCGAGCCCCGCCATGGGTTCATCGAGCACCAGGACTTCGGGCTCCATGGCGAGCACACCGGCGAATGCCACACGCCGTTGCTGACCGCCCGAAAGCTCAAAGGGACTCTTGTCGCCGACCGTGGAAAGGTCGAGGCCCACGCGCGAGAGCGACGACTCGACGCGACGGTCGACTTCATCTTGCGGCAAGCCAAGGTTGTGCGGGCCAAACGCCACGTCCTGCGTCACGGTTTCGGCAAACAGCTGACGCTCGGGATACTGAAACACCACGCCGACCTTGGCCTTAACCGCAGCGGCATCTTTCTTGTTTGCCAGGTCGAGCCCCAGCGCGCGAACGAATCCCTCCTGGGGGCGAATCAAACCGTTGAGATGCTGGACCAGCGTCGACTTACCCGAACCGGTATGACCTGCTAAGCCCAGGAACTCGCCGCGACGCACCGTCAGCGATACATCGCGCAGCGCCCACGGGCTGCTAGGGTCGTTGCCCCAGAGGGTCTGTTTGTTCGATTTGCCCGCAGTGACCGAGCGCTTATGCCAGCGGCGGCGCTCGCGCGGACTGAGCGAATAACTGTACGAAACATGGGATAGCTCGATGACGGGCTCCGACGCGTTGCCCTCGTTGTCTACCGGAACAGTGCCGTCAGCGATTTCCAACTGGGATGCGGAAGACTGTCCCGCGGTGCCTGCCCCACTTCGCTCGGCATAAGCTGCGCAATCTCAGCGACCATATCCGCCTCACGCACCTGTGCGCAAACGGATACGCCCTTCTCACGAAGTGCCCTACCTAGACAGCACGACGCCGGCATATCCAAGTTGAGCTGCGCAAGTTCGTCCGCTCGCGTCAAGATTTCCTCGGGCGTACCGAGCATGGCAACGCGCCCCGCCCGAAACACCGCGACACGATCGGCCTCGGCGGCCTCTTCCATAAAGTGCGTAATCATCACGATGGTCATGCCACGATCATGCAACGCGCGGCAAGCCTTCATGAGGCCCTTGCGTCCACGCGGATCGAGCATCGAGACGCCTCATCCAAGATGAGCACGCGCGGCTCCATGGCGAGCACGCCGGCAAGCGCCACGCGCTGCTTTTGGCCACCCGAGAGTGCATGGGTCTCGTGGCGCTCAAAGCCCACCAGACCCACGGCCTTCAGCGCCTCGCGTACACGCTGTGCTATTTGTGCCGATGGCACGCCAAGGTTTTCGGGACCAAACGCAATGTCATCTTCGACAAGCGTTGCCACCAGCTGGTCGTCGGGATTCTGGAATACCATGCCCGCGGTCGAACGAATGTCGTAGACCAGCTCGGGGTCGGACGCATCCATGCCGTTGATGCGTACCGTGCCCGCATCGGGCTGCAACAGCGCATTCAGATGCTTGGCAAACGTCGACTTGCCCGACCCATTGCCACCGAGGATGCAGAAAAACTCCCCGTCCTCGATGTTCAGATCGACACCGTCGAGTGCCGACACGGCACCGTCATAGCTAAAGGAAACGCCCCGACACTCAATCATGCGCGGCCTTTGACCTGGTCCTTTTTAGGCGTGATGAGGTTGGAGACCGCCTTGTACACTGCAAGCGTCAATACCGAGTTAAGCACGGTCTTGATAAGGTTGAACGGCAGCACGGCAGGAATCATGAGCGGGGCGATCACATCGACCGAGCCATACCAGAACCATACGCCAATGGTAAGGTTAGCGACCATAGACAGCGCCGTAGCGGCAATGACACCGAACACTAGGCCAATCACGGCACCCTTATAGGTATGCATCTTCTGGTACACGATAGCCGCGGGCAGAATGTAGCCCAGCGTAGCCACCAGGTTCATAAGTGCGCCGACCCAATCGCCCGTGGTAAGCGCATGGATAACAATCGCCATAGCGGCAACAGCAGTGCCGGCGCCAGGGCCATACGCAAATCCACACACCATCGCCGCACCAGCGACGGGTCATACGTCAAAAACGGCGCCGAAGGAAGGATGGGCAGCTGCACATACATAAACAGGGCGCCCAAGGCGCACATCAGCGCCATGGTAACGAGCTGTTTGGTGCTCCACCTATTCGTGTTCTCAAAATGGATATGCTGCGACTGTTCAGACATAAGATCACCTGCCTCTTTCATCCGGACTCTAACCGTTGGTACTGGAATCTCACCAGTTCAGCCGGCATGCGAACCAACACACGCTCGGGTCGCGGACTCATCGGCTCGGTCGCAGACGCCTCGCCTGCTCCGCGGCACCCCTTTGGCACCGCCCGATTTACCGCCAGTGGGGAATTCCACCCCGCCCTGAAACAGCACTTGCAAGTGTAGCACGAGCAATCGTTCGCGCAAGTATGCCGAGGGTAATTTGTGGTGGGGATCAGTTGCCACAACAACCACGTTCCCCACCCATCCCAAAGTAGCGCGCCTTTCGCGGCAAAGCCGCGAAACAGCGACCGGGACACGTATTCCCAACAACCAAGTCCTCCGCCCACGCCGACCTCAAGGCCGTAAACGCAGGGAATCCGGGGGCGTGACGGGGGCTTCTCTCCGGAACGTCCTCGGACATGCAAAGAGGCTCCGCATCGCGCTTCGCGCTGCGGAGCCTCTCTGCGTCCTGCGGAATGTTCCGGAGAGAAGCCCCCGTCACGCCCCCGGATTCCC
>ENA-OQCP01000310-OQCP01000310.1-human-gut-metagenome-genome-assembly--contig:-NODE-310-length-22009-cov-3.368888_pt1 | contig 22009 bp, 17 predicted proteins | sample MGYA00242760_ERZ504583 | MGnify/ENA primary metagenome ERZ504583 (study PRJEB26092, sample SAMD00036308) | human gut metagenome | host: Homo sapiens | study: EMG produced TPA metagenomics assembly of...
GTTCCCCAAAAAGTGTCAAAAACAGTAGAACCACACCTTCAGCTGCGTCACAGCAGTGATGAATGGAAAGCAATCTGGTGGATGGAGGATTATAATCTGTCACTTAAATTTTTATATGAGCTATTTTTCGAGAAGCAGCAGTCAGCTTCATAAAAGGGCATTAGCCTTTTATGAAAGTGACATTTTTTCAAATAAATTTCTATATTAAAAAGTGACATTTTCATAAGTTATTGACAGAGCCATGTTAACGTCGGATAGCCTTTTTCCGCAACAGAACTGAAATCCCATGCAGTTGAGTCGGCGCCGTCCGTATCATCATTGAAGGAAAGTGTATCCTGATACAATGTAATATCTTTAATATTATCAGTAGCCAACAAAATGCCTTTTTCAATCGTAGCATCTGTAACACTCGTAACACCTGTTGCACCCAAAAATTCATAACATGTATTTAAATTTGTCGTAGTATCGGCTGAGATGTCTTTCCCTAAAAACTTGTAATTATTTCCCGCATTTCCAATAGAAATACATCTATCAAGTTTCCATTTATTGTTGTTCTGCCCATAAAGAGCAACGTCTCCTAAAAATCCACCTTTTTTCATCCACGGCTGCAGAGGATTTCCACTCGCTTCCATATTGCTAATTACATTTCTCACAGTTGCTGACTGTAATTCTCCGATAACTCCGCCCTGTTGACCACTATCCATAATGATTTTTCCTTCTGCATAGGAATCCTCAAACTTTGAAGTTGAATCCGTTAATCTTCCGATCACACCTCCTACATAATAGAATTTTCCAAGTTCTTCCGCACTTACCCCACTGTTGATGTCAACTTCTTCCAGCCATACTTTTCCGATATATGTCTTATCTGCCATTCCGGCTAAAGCCGCAGTATTTGATCCACCATTGAGATTCACGCAGTTCATATATATCGTTTCCAACCTTCCGTTACTAACTTCACGCGCAAGTCCGTTTGCTTCGGCTCTAACTATATTTCCCCACTGATCTTTATATCCTGCATTCACAAATACATTCTGCACACGCAGATTTTTCACGACTGCTTTTTTGCTTGACGTTCCGCTGATGGAATCAAACAGCGATGCTCTTAACCCGTGGATCACCTGATTATTGCCATCCAGTTCTCCTTCAAAGCGCTTCATAATATAGGACGTCTGACCTTCTGCGAGTTTTACCTGCTCCAGTGAAATATTATTCATCAAAATGTATTTTCCGCTCGGATTCTCTGCGATCTTCATAAAGTCTGCCGGAGTACGGATTGCCGTATATCCTTGCGGCACTTCTGTCTTCAACTGTTTATGTGTCGTTACTGCCGAACCTTCCGGCAATGGCGGAAGCGGTTCTGCACCTGCTATCCAGCTTAATGTCGGATGTCCTTTCTGCTCAACAGATGTAAAGCTCCATTTTGAGCTGTCGAATTTCAAAGTATCTTGATAGAACGATTTTTCTTTATATCGACTTGTCTCGTCAAGATCGCCAGGTGAGATATTACTCTTTCCTCCTACTTTCGCTTCATAACAATTTTCTAATCCTTCTCTCATTGAATATCCGGTTGTAGATGTAAAGCGATATGCTTCACCGATACTTCCATGCTCTCTGTTAACGCTGGCTTCACCGATTGCAATGCTGTTTTCCATCCACTTTCCTACATCATTGTAGCCGACCATTCCTATGAATCCTGCTCCGTCTGTCTGACCGGAAATAGCTTTTGTCTTCATGTTAGAAACGACCTGTTTTACCGTATTATTCGTAGCTCCATCTTCAAATTCACTGTTATATCCGAATACACCGCCTTGTGTATTTCCATTTACAGTTATCTCGCCGCCGACATAGCTGTCGCTGATATGGCATCCACCTTTCAATTTGGCAATCAAGCCGCCAACCATCGCATCATTCTGTCCATGTATCGGTCCATACGGATTGACATTTAATCCTTCCGCCCACACTTCGCTTACGGTTGAATTCTGTGCTGTTCCTGCAAGCGCTCCTGTATTATTACCTCCTGCGACGAGGATGTTTTTGAGCGCTACTTTTGAAACTGTCGCGCCGCTTAATGTTTTCGCAAATGCATTTGCTCCTTGGTTCTGACTCCAAGCTTCTACTTTAACGTCTGTCAGTTTCAGATTTTCAACTTTTCCTGACAATGTGTTAAACAACGGCGCTCCGTAAACTTCTCGGATCGTCAGTCCGTTTCCGTTCAGTCTCCTTTGAAGTCGCCGAGAAATGAGCCGTCCTGCGGCTCTGCATCGTAAAGTGAAATCGAGCTCATTAAAATATATTTATCCGAACTGTCTCGGATCGCGAGCAGTTCTTCTGCCGTTCGGATCTCTGTATATCCTTCCGGAGCTGTTTCCTGCATAGGTATTTCTTCTTCCGGCGTCGGCGCTGTCTCCGGCGCTCTCACGTCTTCTTCCGGCATCGTCTTCAAGCTTGGCGTTCCTGTTCCTGCCACATCCGACAGATCCCATACGTCCTGAGACAAGCGCATCTCATTTGTATAGAACTCTGTACCGCAAAGCGCTTCGTGCGTCACACCTTTCGGATCGTTTGCTATGCTGTCGTATCCCGGCGTATCTGTGTTAATAAAGCAATTTGTAAATGCCTTTAGTTCATTCAGATTAGAGCTGTTATCCATATGCGTCAGCTATATCTTGTTGACGACGGATCTTCCGGATAGACGCCGCCTGCGCCGTACTATATTGAATCTTGCTGTCTTCCGATGCCTGACCGATAAACGCCGCCGTATTTTGCGTGGAAACAGTATACGGAATATTCAGCTCTGCATCTGCGAATACTTTCTGTGCGGTGATTCTCTCAGCGTTTCCTATGAATCCTCCCACATAAGCGTTCGACGTTGCCACTTCTGTATCTGTGATCAGCACATCGAAAATTTGAGTTCCTGCCGCATTTGCCGCGAACACACCTGCATAATCGGCTCTTGTCGTCACGTCTGCGTTCTGTACACTGATCTGACTAAATGTCGATCCTGTATCTTTTCCAATCATACCTGTGTACCCTGCGCCTCGCAGTGTAATTCCGTTGAAATGTACGTTTTTCACATTTGCACTCTGCGTCGTTTCCGCAAGCACGTTTGCTCCTGCCGTCTCATTGTCTACAAGAACGTTTCTAAATTCAAGATTTTCTATTTTTCCTGAAAGCTGTTTGAACATCGCGCTCTTCATGCCGCTTACTTTGTGGCCGCCTCCGTTTATACTTCCTGTAAACGTCTCTGTCACAAGGCATGTTCCTGCCTGCGCTGTTTCTTCCGCATGATTTTCCGCGCTGTTTTCCACGCTGTCAGCCGCGTTTATATCTGCGTTGTTTTCTATGCTGTTTTCCGCAATGTTTTCTGTAATGTTTGCCGCGCCGTACTCTGTAAAATCCAGATCTGCCGTGATCGTAAATCTTCCTTCCGGCAGTTTATTCAGCTTCCGGATATCCTGCGGTTTTTGAATTTCCACAGTCATCGGAGATAAGTTCACATTGAACTCTTTCAACAACGGATATCCGTTCGTCTCTGCATTCTCTACATCCCATACGGATATATCTAGCTTAAGTGTTTCTGTATAGAACGCTTTCGTCCACACTTCTTTTCCGATCGTTTTCACGCCGTTTGCTTCTGCCGCAGAGCTGATTCCGTCTGCTGCCGACAACTCGTAAGCATTTGTAAACGTGATGTCTGTTTTTGCCAGTTTATACATGTTTTCTGCGACGTTTCCTATTGAACAGATATTTTTGTAACTATTTTCACCTGTACTGTTCACAAGGAATCCTGCGCCGTCTGCCCCGTTTACATCTATGTTTACATAGATATTTTCCATAACCGAATGGTGGGACGTTTCTGCGAAACCGGACGCTGTCGAAACTGCATTTACTATTCCTTGAATGAAAATATTTTTCACAGTCGAGTCTGTCACAGTTCCTGCGAATCCTGCCGCTTTTCCTGCTGTACTGCTGATGCTTCCGTTTGCGATCATGACTTTTTCAACAGTTGCGTTTGTCATCGTATTCGCAAATATACCGACAGTCGTATCTACGTTGTTTCCGATTTCAATCGCACCTGCATCAATGGCTACATTCGACACCGTACCGCTTAACTGACCGAACAGCGGCGCTTTCAGACCGGTGATCTTATGATTCTCTCCGTCAAGCACACCGGAAAATTCCGGTATCACGCTTCCTGTCTGTTCTGTTCCTGACAGATCGATGTCTGCTTTCAGACGGTATTCCTGAGTCGGGAAGTCTTTCATCTTCATGAAGTCCTCCGCCGTTTTTACGGAGATGACCTCTCGCTTCTCCATTCCTTTCAGTTCCGGATAACCTTTCATCGGAACTAAACTCAAGTTCCATGTCTCTTCGTTCAGAGTCATTGACGTTTTGTAGAAATCTGACGTTGCCGCCTCTTGAGACGTTGCTTCACGCAAGATCTCCTGTCCTACGCCGTCTGTGATATTCGATACTCCGCCTGCGTTTTGGATAACAAAACTGTTTTTCACCATCGTTTTCAGTGCGTCCGGCGTACCGATGAAGTTATAAAGCTGTTCGCTTGTTTTATTGTCTACTTTTCCTGCCGCAAATACATATTCTACGCTGCTCTTGCCTGTAAGATTGCCGATGAATCCGGCGCTCTGCGTACGGTTCTTATCGTCTGTGTATGTATTGACGGTCATATCCGCATCGCTGTACACGCGGCTGATCGTCACGTTTTTGCCTTCTCCGATGAATCCGCCGCAGTCTGTTCCGCTAAGTGCAACACTGCTTCCGATCACGGCGACATCCTGAATCTGCGACCCGGATGCGCGGCCTGCCAAAACGGCATTATAATTTTTCGTACCCGTGATCTGCGCATTGCGGATCTGTATTTTCGAGAAAACAGAGCTTGTATAATCATATCCTGTCACTACCGCATTGTAGCTCACTCCGCTGACTTTGATATCCGCCAGGTTCAGGCTTTCAAAGACAGCGTGGTTTGATTCTTTTGTGATAACTGCGTTTTTGCTGCTTTCTTCTGTACTGTTGATCTCTGCATTTTCGATCTTCAAGTTGCGGACTGTTCCTTCCTGAACTTTTTCAAACAATGGTTTTTTCAGTCCTTTGATCGTGAATCCGCCTCCGTCGAACTCTCCTTTAAATACGCCTTCTGCAACTGCCTTACCTGTTGTTGCCGTCGATGCGTCAATATCATTTTTCAGCACATATTTTGTATATTTGTTCTGTCCGACTGTTTGTAATTCTTCTAAAGTCTTAATTTCCTGAACGGTTTCTTTTTTCTGCTCATTGACAATGATCGTATACTGTTTTGTCTTTCCGAACCAGTCCTTTGTCTCGCCTTCTTTATTTACGATCGTAAGATCGGAAACGTAAGAGTTGGCGATCTTTGCAAAGAGCGGTCCTTGCGCGTCTGTAATCTTATGACCGTTCCCCTGCAGTTTTCCGATAAACGTCTTGTCAATATAAACTTCTCCTGTCAGATTAATGTCCGCCATAGAAATGTCCTTTTCAAGAACATAGAATCCGTTCGGGTTCTCGTTTATCTTCTCGATCAGCTCCTGCCCTGTGGAAATCGTTACCGCATGTCTTGACTCTGCCGTATCTGCGTAAACCGGACTTCTGAACTCATCCGTAATTCTTTGCAGATAACGGAATACGTTTTCTCTTGATTCTTTAATATTGTTGAGCGTATTGTTTCCGGTTGAAACGCCGGAGTTAATACCATTTCCGTAATTGATCATATTTTGTTTCAAATATTCGATCAGCGCTTCCTCGTCAAAATATGCGTTGTCCTGTTCTTTCTGCTTTTTGATCTTTTCTTCGATCTCTTTATTTTTATTCTTTCTGTATGTTTCAAAGGAGAAATTCTCATCCTGCATTTTCTTTTTGAAATATGCAAGATCTCCTGTCTGTGTACGGTTACTTAAATACTCTACAAGACCGTCGCTGTATCCGTACAGTCCGCCGAGTTCGTATCCGTTTCTTCTAAACGTCTGGGCATTCGGCGTTCCTCCGTCAACGTAAGGCACGTACCAGCTTGCATAGCACACTCTGTCGATCTGATATGCCCCGAGATTATTCACGCCGACATCGTTCATACTTCTAAGACCGAACCGATGTCCCGGTCTGATCGTCAGCTGATTATCCCAAAGATCGTCCAACGTCTTAAGATTCATATTCTCAAGCTCGGCGGCGCCGATCGTTCTCCATGTACTGTTTGACTGATTCCGACTCTGGTAATTGTTCGTCGTTCCATATCTGTGCTGCGATGTGATCGCCGACTGCTGTGCGGCGTCAGCTCCAGGTACGCTTTGCCCTGAAGATAATCCAACGTATAGATCGTCTCGAACACTTCTTTGTAATAGCTTTTAAATTCTTCCTGTGTATTGATTCTGTCCGGCGTCAGGTTCGTCAACATAGAACCGTCTCTTGCATACGTTTTCATGAAATTCATGTTATAGTCGACGTTTGCCTGGTTCGCAAATCCGTTCGAGTAATCCTCTCCGTTACGTCCCGGACGTTTTCCTTTATTCTCCATCCAGATCCACATATCTGTCACATGACCCATCTCATGGTTTAAGACGGTCAGATCTCCGATAAAGTTAGAGCTGTTATAATAAATGTAATCATAATTCGGATTTCCGAATATTACGGCTACCGCTCCGTTGTTGCTCTTCCACATCGTCTGCAGCGGTTTGTAAAATTCCTGGAATACATCCTGACTGTGATCTTTATTTGCAGAGGAATCGACGATCAGGAATTTACTTTTATTAATTGACTGTGCTCCGTTTTCTGCAACGTCCACGAAGTTATCATAGCTTGTCTTGAAATCATTGATCTGATTGATCACCTGCTGCTTCTTCTGCTGTCTCCACTCATCTGTATTCTGATATCCGTTGTAAATCTGCAAGTTTCCATATACAAGAGATGTCGGGAACGATGCCAGATACAAGTTCTTCGATGTCTTATAAGACAATACCGGAAGGATCAGCTCGTTGTTTCTCTGTACCGTATTGTTTTTCAGTATTCTCCATAATCTGGAATCGATCTTCGGATTATTCGCTCTTGCTTCTACGATGAATCCGCCCTGGAAATTATCAATGATCCAGTCGTTTACATCCGTGTATCCTGCGTATGCAGTCATAAAATATTCTACGAAAGAAGCGACGTTTGAAATTCCCGTATACTGTGAGATCCGATTGATGTAGAAGGACGGCGTACTATTTCCCTGACGTCCCCCGCTGCTGCTAAGCTGTACGATCTCTGCCACAAGATTGCGCGGAGATTTGCCCGATTTTAAGATCGAGTTGTCAAAAAGCACAACGTCTCTTATATTAATACCGCCGATCTGAAAATCGTACCAACGGTCTATATAGTTGTACGCATAGAGGAAGTCCTTCAGATATCCATTTGCGATAAGATTTTCCTCTACCATCAGTCTGCTGCTTTATTTGTAGTATTTACCGGATACTGCGGATTTGATGCCGCCATGGAAATAAGCACCTGCTCCATCTCTGATTTGACAACATTGTTATAATTTTTCCGGTATACCGACAATACAGAAGCGCTGTCTTTTTGAGAAACTCTCGTTTCAATATCTCCGTCAAAATCATATCCCTTTGCCGCAGTCAATAGTTTATTAAACTGCGTTGTTGTCGTACTGACAACATAGTTTCTAAAGTTAAAGTGAACAGGGATCTGCGCTACTTTGTACGAAGCAATATTTTCCCTTGTATCAATATATGTAATATTATAGATCAACGGTGTTGTTTCATCTGTAAACTGAATACGGATCTTTTTTATATCCTGAACTGTCTTATCGGATAATGCCACAATTCTGTTGCCACGGTCATCCATCGGATAGACCGCAAGCACCGTCTTTTTATTTAATACATGCGACGGATCAACCTTATTTCCGTCTTTGACGATCTGTTCATATGTATAGAACGGCATAAACAACCGCAAGTTTTCATAAATCAGTTTTCGATCTGCCTGATAATCCTTTACAGATTCCAGACTGTCCATAGCCGCAATCTCTTCTGCATTTTTCTGCGCGATAAAACTGATCACTTCTGCCGGAGTCTCTCCTGCCATCTGCGGCTCTTCCGTTTCTTCATCCTGTACCGGCGCCTGTATGTAACTACTTCTTCCGAAGGCGCGTTGTTTGAATCTCCTTCCGAGCCCTCTCCTTTTGAAGTATCTTCTTCCTCAGCTCCGTAAACATCACCTTCTGCCTTTAAACGAGGTCTTTTTCCACCTGCCACATCATCCAGATACCAGATCTTCTCATCCCATTTAAGTGTGTCTATATAGAAGGTTTTATTTGTAATCTGCGCTGCTGTCGCTTTATCGATTTTTCCTGTATGTTCAGGAGTTTGAGTTCCCTCATCATTTGAAACGCTTCCTGTATACTCGTAGTTCTCTGTATAGTTCGTTAAAACATTTTCCGCCGTACTGTTTCCTGCAAAAGAATATTCCTTCGGACCAAAGGAAATATTGTGCTCTGCTTTTGTAACCGCTTCTGATCCTACTCCGCTTTCTGCAACGAAATTACCGACCATACATGCCGTTTTCGCCGCTTTTTCAGATGATTTTTTCGGTGTCTCTTCCGGTTTTTCCTCTGCCTTTTGACTTAATGTAAGCTCACTGAAGTTATTGATCAGCTCTGACTTTTTAATGACAGCCGCAAATCCGCCCTGCAGGTCGCCTTCAGTTGCTGCGAATGTCTCTTTATCCGCCGTTCTTCTTGCATAACTGTTTTTAACGACTGAATCTCCTAAAATCTCTGCCGCAAATCCACCTGCACGTTTTCCGTTTACTGTGGCGTTGACAGAACATTCTTCTACAGTTGTCTTATTCATACTTGCAACAAGACCTGCTACATTACTTTGTCCCGTAACGCTCATATCTCTGACATATACGTCTTTGATAAGAGTGTCTGCCTGTGAAGTTTTTGCCAGAGCCGCAACTTTATCTGTTCCCTTCTGATTGATCTCGCCTTGTACAAGCTTCACGTTTTCGATCGTCGCTCCATCTAACGTATCGAACAACGGAATCTTCTGACCGATGATCTGATGACCGTTTCCTTTTAATGTTCCTTTAAATATTCCCGGGATAACCGCTGTTCCCGACGCTGATTCCGATATATCGATATCTGTAGTCAGAACATACACACCTGACAAATCATTTTTAATATTCTTCAGGTCGGCTGCCGATGCGATTTCCTTTGTCTGGAGCATTGTCGTCATATTTGAGTCATTGTTTCTAAGGATTGGAGTTTTTCCTTCTTTCAGAGGAGCAAAATCCCAAACGTCTTCACTCCAGCCCATGTTCGTGTAAAACTCTTTTTGTGAAAGTTTATCCACTGTAACATCTGTGATCTGAGTCAGATTCGTATTTCCGGTACGACTACTCTCTCTTTTCAAACTACTCTCTCTTAAACTATATAATTTCTCAGTTTGTGCCGATGTATATTTGGTATTCTCTGTCGATCCATCGAACTTATATCCCGATGTTCCTGTACTAAATGAAACATTGCTCTTGATTATTCCTGTTGAATCGGAATTCCCAATATATCCGATCAATCCGCCCGGATCTTTTACATTTCCACTTTTTGTAATTTTAACTGTAACAGCTGCGTAACAATTTGTCACAGATCCACTTTGCCTTGAGTTATGCCATCCGATCAGACCGCCGACAGCGCCGTTTACCTGTGTTCCCGAAATCGTTCCTACGGCATATGAATTTTCTATAATATTTGGTCCTGTTGTATTGTTTGACATCTGACCGACTAATCCGCCTGTCGTATTTAAAGAACCTGATATCTCTACATTCGCCGAACATTTACTTATTTTTGCATGATCCATACGTCCGACAAGACCTCCGAGAAGGCTTCTTGTATTTGGATTTCTTAAGCTTCCATTTACATGAACGTTTTCAATCACCGTATTACTAGCGGCTTTATTCGCCAATGTTCCTGCTCCTGCATCTTTGAAGCTATCGCTCATACTTTTTGTAATAGAGACATTTTCAAGCTTTACATTCTCTATTTTTCCATTGGAAACTGTTCCGAACAAAGTTGATGTCAGTCCTTTTATCTTATACCCGTTTCCGTTAAACGTACCTGAAAATGTTGGAACAAGACTTTCTGATGCCTGAACCATACTTGCGTCTATATCATGCTCCAGAGTATAAGTTCCGCTTGGATTTGCCTTCATTTGATCGATCAGCGCCTGCATCGTAATATATTTTGTAGATACTTTATCGTTAGACTTCGTACCAAACTCTACAACCGCGCCTTCGATCGTTTGTCCTGCCTGAGAAGTAGTATAATCTTTTCTGTCAAGTTTGAAGCTTACTTTTCCTGTTTCTGTCTGCGGTGCGATCACTTCCGTAATTCCCGCAAATATCTCAGGCTGATCTTCCATCTCAACTTCACAAGATAATCTTCTTTTTTAAATTCTGTAAGATTAAACTGTGATACTTCTTCTACAGTTTCCACTCCGGCTTCTGACGTTGTCTTATGGTACAATGTCACACCGGACACTTTTCCAAGACGAAACGAGATCTTTTTTTCTTCTTCCGGCAGTTCTTCCGGCGTATCTACCGGAGCGAGAATGTTATCTCGAAGCCACTGTTTTGTCTCTTCCGCCTCTGTAGTTCCGTTTACAGCCTCTTCTGCAATCCGATATACCTGACGGTCGATTTCACTCTCACTGTATACAACTTCTGTCGTTGTTTTTTTCTTTCCGTCGTCTTCTATCACAGTTCTCGTGATTTCTGCATAAGCTCTCGCCGCGTAATCATTTTTATATCTTTCTTTCGGCAGATTTGCCAAAACGGCTGTAAAGTAAATCCTCTCATTGTCTTCTGAAAATTTCTTTACTGCCGGTACTTTTGCCGGCTTATAGACCGAGCCGTTATAAAGGTACTTGCCGTCAAGCGTCAATGCCTGACCTTCTGTCAAATACTTTTTCGGAAGCAGTACGATTCCATAACTTACCGTCGCTCCGCTTTTTTCCAACTCTTGAATATATGATTTCTTGATGCAGGCAACCATTCGCAGCCCCATCGGATCGATCGTACGAATCTGCCTCCAACCATCTGTATGTTTACATCTTGTATCTGCGGCTCGGATGCCTTAACCGGAACGGTGAACTGCGTCAAAAGCAGCGCCGCCAGAAAAAGTATCCATAACCCTAATCTCTTTCTCTTTTGATTCATCCCTCTCATATTCCTTCCTTAATATATACCTGTGGTCCACCCCGGTTCATTCACCTGCGGCAATGCCGGTTTCTGCGGGGTTGACGGTTGTTCATCCGGTACGGACGGTTTCTCATCCGGTACGGACGGTTTCTCATCCGGTACGGACGGCTTCTCATCCGGCACAGACGGCTTCTCATCCGGCACAGACGGCTTCTCATCCGGCACAGACGGCTTCTCATCCGGTTTTGATGGCTTCTCGTCCGGTTTGGATGGTTTCTTATCCGGCTTCTTTGATGTATCTGTATCTTTTGATGACTCCGGTTTTTTTGCCCCGCCTGATTGCTTAGAAGAATCCGACTTTTGAGAAGAGCCTGACTTCGTCGAAGAATCTTCTTTCTTCTCTGTTTTCTCGCTCGTCACATCTTCTTTTCCCGACGCCTTTTCTCCCTCGAAAAGCTCCTCCAAATCTACAACATTGTCGCGTGAATTCAAGCTTTCAATTTCCGCAACTTCATCTGATACGATCTGCTTTTCATTTTCTTCTGCATTTTTGCCGTACATATTCCATACGAACAGACCGCCTCCTGCTAGCACACAGACTGAAAGTCCTACCGCGGCAGCTTGCACAAGTTTCTTGTTCTTCTGCATCTTCATGCTTTCCCTCCTTACAAAATATACCTTTACATAAATATAACCGGAGAGTTGTGGAATAGATCACGCAAGACTCCGGTTGTTATTCTGTTACACTATTTTTCCCATTTGATAATATACTTTCTTTTTTTTACTTTCTGCAAGCGTTTTTTACAAAAAACATAGAATTTCCAGTATTTTACGAATAGTGCATCTTTCCCCTCTATTTCAGTTCCTTTGCCCCGCTGTAAAATTTCTATAATCCGGTTACGCAAACTGACTCATATAAAGAGCCGCATATTTCCCGTTCTTTTTCATCAGTTCTTCATGATTTCCGACTTCTTTGATATCTCCGTCTTCCATATAAAGGATCATATCTGCGTCACGGATCGTAGAAAGTCTGTGGGCGATCACAAAACTTGTGCGTCCTTTCATCAGTTCTGCCATCGCTTTTTGAATAAGAACTTCCGTATGGGTATCTACGTTACTTGTCGCCTCGTCTAAGATCATGATCTCAGGATCGGAAGCGATCGCTCTTGCGATCGTCAGAAGCTGGCGTTCTCCCTGCGAAATGTTCTCCGCTCCTTTACTAAGCGTCATATCGTATCCGCCCGGGAGTGTTTTGATGAAACTGTGGGCGCATGCCGATTTCGCGGCTTCTACTATTTTCTCTTTCTTCATATTATCCTCGGCATATCCGATATTCTCTCCGATCGTTCCTTCAAACAGCCATGTATCCTGAAGAACCATACCGAATCTGTCGCGCAGTTCTTCCCTTGGCATATCCGTGATCTTAGTTCCGTCCACTTTGATCGATCCGTTATTTACCTCATAAAAGCGCATCAAAAGATTGATCAGCGTTGTTTTTCCCGCTCCGGTAGGTCCTACTACCGCAACTTTCTGCCCCGGTTCTACCGTCAAATCGATCCCGTTCATCAAAAGATGATCCGGCGTATATCCGAACGTCACATTTTCAAATGTAACGCGACCGCTGCGGTCATCAGGTACGATGCACTGGTCTGAATCCGGAATTTCCTCTTCTGCGTCAAGCAGTCCGAAAATACGGTTTCCTGCTGCCGCTGCCGCTCCGAAACTTCCTACCATTCCGGCGATTGCGGAAAACGGCTCTGCAAAACGCCATGTATACTCCAACATAGCCTGTACGTTTCCGACTGCGATCTTTCCGGCGATCGCCCAGAGACATCCTAAAGCGGCGCAAAGAACATACCCAAGATCATTCACAAGAGTTGTAATCGGACTGATCGCCCCTGCTGTTGTCTCCGCTTTTCTTGAACTGTTTTTAAGCGCGTCATTCAACTGAGAAAATTTCTTTTTCGCACGTTCCTGATAATTAAACGTCTGCACAACGGACTGTCCGTTATACATCTCTTCTACATATCCGTTCAGCTTACCGAGAAGCTCCTGCTGTTCTCCATAATACTTTTCGCTCGCTTTCATCACTCCTGCGGCGCTCAATAGAGAAAGAGGCACCATAACAATCGGGATCAAAGACAGCTTCGGGCTGATCATCAGCATCATAATAAGTACGCCGATGGCAGTCGTAACCTGTGTTACGATCGAAGTTAAGTTCTGACTGATCGTATTGTTGATCGTATCTACATCGTTTGTAATTACACTGAGAATATCTCCGTGTGTATGAACGTCATAATAATTCAGTTTCAGCCGATGCATTTTCTCATCGATTTCCCTGCGGATCGTCTGCATCACATTTGCAGTGATCTTTGCCATACCGAATCCCTGCAAAAAGGAAAACAACTGTGATACAAAATATAACGCTACCAACGCCGCCAAAAGCCAGATGATCGTTTCCCAGTAAAAAACTTTATCGGCAATACTTGCAAACAACGTCGTCGTCACCTTTCCTACAAGAAACGGAGCAAGAACCATAAAGGCAGTGCTGATAACTGCTGAAAGCAGTACAAAAAATAACCGAAGTCTGTACGCTTTTAAATAGCCCAGCAGCCTCTTAAATATTGTCGTATTTTTCATATCAAAGTGCCTCCTTTCCTAACTGAATCTCTGCAATTTCCCGATAAAGCGGACAAGTATCCAACAATTCCCTGTGCGTTCCGTTTCCTACGATCTGCCCGTCGTCAACTACTAATATCCGGTCTGCGTCAAGAACTGTGCTGATCCTTTGCGCTACCATGATGACCGTTGCATCTTCGATGCTTTCCTTCAGATTCTGACGGAGCTGACGGTCAGTCTTCATATCTAAAGCAGAAAAACTATCGTCAAACACATAAATTTCCGGTTTTTTCATCATCGCTCTCGCTATCGCCATACGCTGACGCTGCCCGCCGGATAAGTTCGTGCCGCCCTGGGCGACCGAATCGTGATATCCTTCTTTCTTCTTACAGATAAACTCATCCGCACAGGCAGTCTTTGCCGCCTGTTTCCAGTCTTCTTCCGTTCCGTTTTCATTTCCGAAATTAAGATTATCTGCAATATCTCCCGAGAAAAGAACGTTTTTCTGCGGTACGTATCCGATCAAAGAACGAAGATCTTCCGTGCGGTATTCTTTCGCGTTCACTCCGTCGATCAGCACTTCTCCGAACATCGGATCATAAAGTCTGGGGATCAGTTTTAATATACTTGATTTTCCCCGTCCCGTTCCTCCGATGATCGCCGTAACTTCTCCCGAACGGGATTCAAAACTAATATCTTTCAGGATCGGCTCATCCGCTCCCGGATAAGCGAATGTCACATGACGAAACTCAACCGTTCCGCGCACCGGACGATTTTCCATCTGAAACTTTCCACCCCGTATCGAGCTGTCTGTCTGCAAAACTTCCGCGATTCGTTTCGCACATGCATAACTTGTAGGAAACATCATAATGACAAGAGACAGCATCATCACAGATGTAAGTACCATACTGATATACTGGCTGTTTGCCACTAAAGAACCTACTTCCATAGCGCCTGTACTTACATAATATGCGCCCATGCCCAATACAGCCGCCGTCGTCACTCCGAAGATCACACTGATAGCGGGCATCAGAAGGCTTGTGATCCGCCCTGCTGCCATTGCCGTCATCGCATAATCTTCATTTGCCTCTTCAAAACGTGCATTTTCTGTCTTCTGCTTATTAAACGCGCGGATCACGCGTACTCCTTCCAACGATTCCAAAAACAATCTGTTGATCTGATCGAGCTTTTTTCTCAGACGGATCGAATACTTCGATGCCAGTACCATGATGATCGTCAATACAGTCAGAAGAACCGGTATCGCGACAAGAAGAACCGAACTGACTTCTCCTCCCGTAGCTGCGGAAAACACTAGTCCTGCCGCAGCCATCATAGGCGCAAGCAATCCGACTCTAAGCAGCAATGTCAAAAAGTTCTGTACATTCGTAATATCCGAAGTGCTTCTTGTGACAAGACTCGCTGTTCCGAACCGATCCATCTCTGCCGCCGAGAACTCCTGCACTTTAGAAAAGACCTGAGTTCTAAGCTGTGCCGCAAAATCTGTAGAAATATAAGATGCAATCTTAACAGAGAGAAAACTGATCACGCAGGAAAACAATGTTACTCCCGCCATGATCACGGCATACATCCAGACAATACGGTTTTCTCCTTCCGCCACGCCATGGCTGATCATCTGTGCCAAAAACGACGGTAAAAGCATCTGCCCTACTGCCGACAGCAATACAAGCAAAAACAACTGAACGATCTGACCCGACCTTAACTTTACTTTTGAAAATATTGTTTTCATCCCTGGTCAGCCTCCTCTCTTTTCTTATGCGGCGTTTTCTCTGCCACTTTGATCTTGGACAATCTGAACATCACCGTTCCAAGCGCATATTTCTGCAGATCTATATACGCTTCTTCCGAAACCTTTTCTCCGAAATTCATAATCTCCATTTCCCCGCTTGCTCCCGTTATAAAAATATCAGACGACGTAAATCCGTTTTTCAAATAAAATTTTCTGCGGGCAATCCTCTGTTCTTTGTTCTCTGCCTTATCATCAAGGCGCTCGATCAGAAGAACAATTTTTTATCTTTGTACTGCCTGCACACATTCTGCATAATATAACTTCCGGTTCCTCTGCTGCGAACTTTAGATGACACTGCCAGATAATCTGCCATTACCATATCTTTATATGGAATAAGGACGATAAATCCCAACACCTGTTCACCTTCGGTTGCTGCCATAACAACCGCTTTTTTCGTTTTTACGGAATGCCGCAGTGCAAAATATGGTTTTCTCTCCCGCTTCGGAAATGCTTCCATATAAATTGTTTTTATCTCTTTCCACTGTTTCTCCTCGGCACATATAAACTCCATCCCGATCTCCTTTCTGCGCTTTATCATTGATTTTCTTCTTTTCATCATGTATCATATAATGTACAGTAACTGTACAGTCAAGGAGTTTTTTATGAATCGAAAAAATTATTTATATTCTTCCGGGGAATTTGCAAAACTGACCGGAGTCAACAAACGCACGCTGCACTATTACAATGAAATCGGGCTGTTCCGCCCCGAAATTATCGGAGAGAACGGATACCACTACTATACATGCTTTCAATTTACAGAGTTAGACTGATCCTTACATTGCGCAAGATCGGTCTGTCCATAGACGAGATCAAAGATTACTCATCCCGCCCTTCCGACGAATCTTTTACAGAGATGATGACAAAAAAGAAAAAGCTGATCGACGAGTCCATCGAACAGCTTTTATCTGCACAGGCTTTTTTAGAACAAAAAGCAGAGAGATTAAAAATAGGAATGTATTCGCAGCACGGAACGATCGAACGCTGTACGCTGCCCGAGAGAAAGATCATCTTCTCATCCCCTATTTCGGAGAATACGACGAAGACGATTTTTCCATCGCCGCGGAGTTCTCTCTCCGCCTGAAAAAATTATTTCATCTTTATGACAATTTCGGAAGCTGTATTTCCATAGAAGATATCCAAAAAAACAGTTTTAACAGCTATCACTCCTTCTTTGCATACTGCCCGCAAACTTCTGACGTATATGATGAAATCCTGCCTGCCGGAACATATCTGCGCGCTTTTTGCATCGGTGACTGGGGAAAACTTCCCGAAATCTACCGCTCGATCCTTTATTATGCCCGCAAAATGTTTCGACGTTTACAGTGACACGATCTCCGGGTTTTACCTTTGTCACACGCCTTCCTGTCTCTTCCACGATCCCGACCATCTCATGACCGACCGTTATCCCCGGAACTGCTCTCGGAACGCGCCGTGTTTGATATGGAGATCGCTGGAACAAATACTTGCCAAAGTCACACGTACGATCGCGTCGTCCTCACTTTGCAGCGTTGGTTTTTCTTTCTCTTTCAAAACAAACTTTCCGTTTTCTTCATATGTGTATGCTAACATTTCTCCTGTCTGCTCCTCTTTCCTATGCTATTCTTATCATGCTTATGCTAACGTCATAAATGTAAGGACGATTGCCAGAATCCAGTTTACAACGGCTATACATATTCCCGCGATGCTTAAGACTTTTCCTGCCTTTGCCATGACTGTTCCTGACAGATCATTTCTTTTCCGCACTCTTACAAGCGATACAGTCCCCAGAACGATCCCGACGATCGGAATCCAAAGTGCGAAAATAACGCTCACAATACCGAGCACAAGCAACGAGACGCCTGTGTCGTTTCCCGTTTTATCCGATGCCGGATTTTTCTCACGTTTCGCCATTGCTTTCCTCCAATATCATATTACGGCTCATATATACATATGAACCGTAATATTTTTTCATTCATTCTATTTTCTTTTTCACAAACTTTTCTGCTGTCGTCTGTTCCCCAACAAAACGACCGCAAATGAATCGGCAGAACACTGCCTGCACGATACGATCCAGACATTACGCGATCTCATACCAGATGATCTGGTTCGGCTCAAGAGCAAGCTCAAAGCTGCTTCCGTCTCCGCGGTAGATCGTTGTCTGCTGCGGCTCATCCGTATTATTTACAACACAGTATTTGTTGTTCTTCGGATAAGCATGTACATCTACATTATAATTTGTACTGAACCATCTGTTCAGCTCATCTTCGCTGTGTGTGCTCCAAAGCACTGCACGGTAAAGTACACGCTGTTCTCGAAGCTGTACGGAAGTCCGCTGATATAAACAGCGCGTCCTTTTCCGAATTCGTTTACTGCCATCTGTACTTCTTTTTCTTTCTGCACAAGGATCGTTGCACTCGGAAGAGCATAAATATTCTTCTTGCCTTCTCCGAAATCTACTTCTTCAGAATCTTCCAAAATGAAGTGTTCATGCTCATCCCAGTTGTATTTGTCGTATCCGAGTGTGAAGCCCGTTTCTTCCTCTACACCGAATACGTTAGCAAGCTGGAAGAAATGTCCCTGATACTGATGACCGGAAGGTTCGCCGACACCGATAATTCCTCCGCCGTTGTAAACGAATCCGCGGATCGCTTCGATGATCTTCGGGTTTTCCCACCATTCTCCTCCTGTATGCGCCGTATCTGCATCCCCGACATTGATGATCACATCGATATCGTCAAGGATCGCCGGATTATCCAGAATATCCTGGAAGTTGATAAATACAACGTCAAACGGCGCTCCTGACAGCGAGTCGATGATTCCTGCATATGAATAGTTCTGTTTCTGATACAGTGCATGATGTACCATATGGCATCCCCATGCTCTCATCTTGCCCCAGCAGTTAAGCACTGCGACTTTCTTCACGCAGTACGGTGTCGTTCCTTTTACATTTGCATAAAGCGTACGGAACTCGTTGCATACCTGCTCTACATAATCAAGGAATTCCGGGAACTGAAGCGCAAGTTTAAGATAACCGCCGTATCCGATACGATCGATCGGTTTTCTAAGGATTGCTCTTCTTGCTGTCACCCAGTTATATTTTGCTTCTTTGACCGGATCTCCGTTCTCGTTGAACACATCCGGGAAGAAGTACGGCAACAGACGTCCTTCTGTATATTTCACTCCTTCGATATCACTGATCAGACGAAGCGTCGAACCGTTTCCTACGCTTCCTACAACAGCGTCAATACCAAGTGTTTTAAACTCTTCCATAAACGGCTCTGTTCCGATCCAGTGATCTCCGAGGAACATCATTGCTTTTTTACCACATTCGTGCGTGATCTCTGTCATCTCTTTTACGATCTTGGCAACTTCTCTTCTCTGGAACGCCTGAAAATCCTGAAATTCTTTGCTCGGAACACGATACTGATTATTGTAATATCCCTGATCGATAATATATTCCGCGCGGAACGGATATCCCACTTCTTCTTCAAACTGTTTTAAGATATACGGACTTACCGACGCCGAATATCCGTACCAGTCTACATATTTCTCACGGGCAAGCTCGTCAAATACAAGTGTAAACTGATGGAAAAATGTTGTAAAACGAAGTACGTTTACATACGGATGATCCTCAATAAATTTTCTCAGACGTTTCAATGTATACTCATGTGTCTTCGGCTGACGGACATCAAAGGTGATCTGATGCTCTACATCTTTCCAGTCATTTGTTACGGCATTGTACATATGCACCGGATCCCACATGATATAGGCGAGGAAGCTCACAGTATACTCATGGAACGGAACTGCCTTGATCGTAACCTTTCCTTCCTCTTCATTATAATCCCACTCGTCTGTCGGAACGACTTTTCCTGTCGTGCGGTCTACAACCTCCCACCAACGCTTAATGTCATCCCGTGTATTCGGACTGAGCATGTCAGGATAAAGACCTTTCATGATCTCAATCGACAGACTCTCGGAATCAGCCGTATAAAACGGCGTCATAAGATACATCTGCTGTATCTCTTCCGGATTTGCCTTCGCCCACTCATTGTCTTTTCTTGTCGTATAATATGTAGAATAAATTTCCGCGTCTGCGTCTTTGAGCGCCTCCGGAAAATCTGTACCGTCACAGTCTCTGATCGCATCTGCTCCCCAGCGCTTCATCAGTTCCAAAGTCTCGGGAACAACGTCGAGATCTGTAGGGATGGTCACAAGTCCTTTTGAATTTTCCATGAATTATACCCTCTTTGTTCTTTCCTGTTTTCTTTTTCTGTTTTCTGTTATATTTTGCTATTTATATTTATGATTATAAAAAGCAAGAAGTCCGATCAGACCCGCAAGTCCTGCAAGCATTGTCAGAAGCCCCTGCGGTCCGATATTTTTCTGACCGATAATGATAAGGCTACAGACGCGATAAAAATAACAGCAACAATGATTCCTACTAAAACCTGTTTTGTTCTTTCATCCATAATATCAACCTCCTACCCCTTCAATCCGCCGAGTGTCATACCCTGTGTCAGTTTCTTCTGTACACAGATATACAAAATCAACGTCGGCAGCATAACGATAACAAGACCTGCATACATCTGACCGTATTGAACTGCAGATTTCTGCGCCGCCATCAAGTTCATAAGTCCTACCGGCAGAGTTTTCAGTTCCGGTTTTGTCAGAAGTGTCATTGAAATAATGTATTCATTCCAGAATGACAGGAAACTGAACAAGATTACCGTAACAATACTCGGTTTTGCCATCGGGAAAATAATCTTTACCATCGTTGTAAAGTAACTTGCTCCGTCTACATAAGCGGCTTCTTCAAAATCTTTTGCCAAAGATCTGAAATATCCGGACAAAAGATAGATCGTAAACGGAAGCGCCGTAGACGCATACACAAGAGCCAGCACAAACAGGTTGTTCAAAAAGAACGTACCTCCTGTGAGCTGACGAAGCGTTTTATCCCAGTTATTGAGCATAAGGAAGATCGGTACAACAATGTAACTTACGTTAATGAACAGGCCTGCCATAAAAAGTACGTTCCAGAATTTTGACGTTTTAAACTTGAATCTGGACAATACATATGCCGCCGGAAGAGAGATCACGATCAGCAAAAGCAATGCAAGCGCTGTTACGATCACTGAGTTGAGCATGTAAGTTCCATGCTCGCCTTCTCCCACGCATCGATAAAGTTCTGGAAATAAATCTTCTCCGGAAGTACCCACGGACTTCCGTAAAACTCTGAATTCTGCTTAACAGATGCAACAAATACCCAGCCGACCGGAATGATAATTGTGATCGCAAGGAGAATTAATAAGATATATACTACCACTTTTGAAAGTGTCAATGGTTTTTTTGACTCTTTTACTTTTGTTTTTCCCATCTTGATCTCCTTCCCTTAAAATTCGATTTCCTGACGTTTTGTTGCCACATTCAGAATTCCCGCAAGTGCAAACGAGAAGAGGAATACCATAACACCGATCGCATACCATATCCATAGGAAGAGTTCGTGTACGCTTCCTGATACATATAACTTAAGAATACATTTGACGCTCCGTCCGGTCCGCCGTTTGTCATTGCTTTTACAAGCAGGAAACTCATATTGATCGTACTGATAACGAAGAATGTAAGTGTTGTTCTGATGTTTGTCCAGATCAGCGGAATTGTGATCGTAAAGAACTGTCTGATCTTTCCCGCGCCTTCCAAAGCCGCCGACTCATAAAGGCTTTCCGGCACGTTTGCCATACTTGCCATATACATAACCATATAGTAACCGATTGCCTGCCATACAAGTGCAATCACAATACTGTAAATAACTATCTTCTGATCTCCAAGCCAAAGCGTCGGGTTTTCCGCTCCTTTGAACAGATTCAAAAAAGAGTTCAAAAGTCCAAGGTTCGGATCATAGATTGCCGAGAAAATAGCACTGATAACTACTACCGACAAAATGTTCGGAATGTAGAAAATAACACTGAAAAATGTTTTTCCTTTAATTTTTTCCCGTGACAAAATATAAGCAAATACAAGCGCAAATGTAAATGTTACAAGTGTAACAAGAACGATCAGCAAAATCGAGTTCTGGAACGCCTGATAAAATTTGTCACTCTTGAAAAGTATTTTAAAGTTGTCCAATCCTACAAATGTCTTATTATCTGTATATCCACCCCATTTAAACATAGACATACGGAAAATATCGATCGTAGGCAGGATCATAAATACGATAAACAATATCGCTGCCGGGGCAAGACAGCAAAATACAAACAGCCCTTTTCCTTTTCTTGCTTTCATTAATTCATCTCCTGTCAGGATAAACGGCGTGAAAACAGATTCACCGCCCGCCTACACCTGTGATATTCCTTCCGGTCATCAGAACCGGTAAATTTCCGGTGATTTATTTTTTAT
>ENA-OQCP01000311-OQCP01000311.1-human-gut-metagenome-genome-assembly--contig:-NODE-311-length-21964-cov-3.636168_pt1 | contig 21964 bp, 28 predicted proteins | sample MGYA00242760_ERZ504583 | MGnify/ENA primary metagenome ERZ504583 (study PRJEB26092, sample SAMD00036308) | human gut metagenome | host: Homo sapiens | study: EMG produced TPA metagenomics assembly of...
TTCTCATCGCAGCTGTAGTGCTGCTCATCGTGATGATCGTCCTGATTGCCGTCAAATGCTCCGGCGGCAAGAAAAATCCGGATGCAGACAGCACGAGCGGCGAATCCTCATCGCAGTCACTCGAAGCGGCGGACATCGACCCGCTGACCGGACTCTCCGGCTTCAAGGCGCAGGGCAAACGCCCGATAGCGGTAGTTGTCAACAACTCGAAGCCCGCTCGCCCGCAGTGGGGACTCTGCACCCCCGATATCGTGTTTGAGGCGTGACGGAAGCGGGTATTACGAGAATGCTCTGGCTCTATTCCGACATAAACAAGATTCCCGACAAGGTCGGCTCGCTCAGAAGCGCAAGGCACGACTTCGTCGAGATAGCCGAGGGACTTGACGCAATATTCGTCCACTGGGGCGGCAGCAAATACGCCTATTCGGCGATAAGCGAGCGCAATGTCGACGACCTCGACGGGCGTTCATATCTCGGCAGATATTTCTTCCGCGACAAGGAGCGCACCAACGTAGCCATTGAGCACCGCGGATACACGACCCGCGAGGCGATTGACAAGGGTCTTACAAAGCTCGACATCCGCCGCGATATCAAATCCGGCTATCAGAATCCCTTTGCATTTGTTTCCGAAAGCTCGCCGCGCACTCCCGCCGGCGGCGCATGCTCGAGAATAGACATAGTTTTCTCGTCCTACTGCAACCATTCATTTACTTATTCGGCGCAGGACGGGCTATATCTCAACGACATCAACGGCGCGCCGATGACAGACGCGGACGGCAAGCAGATGGCGGTCAAGAATGTTGTTATTCTCTACTGCCCGGTCTCGCTCATGGGCGACTCCTCCGGATGCGTTGACATGGATCTGACAGGCGGCAGCGGCGTTTATCTCTCGAACGGCGCATATGAGAACATAACCTGGAAAAAGGGCGGCCCGGACAGTATGCTCACCCTCTATTCGTCCGACGGCACCGAGCTCAAACTCAACCCCGGTCAGAGCTACATCGGTCTTGTTCCCACCGACAAGCAGGCGAGCACAGTCATCGCATAAATTCTAATATAAACTCAAACGCCGCCGGCACAGCATAAAAGCTTACCGGCGGCGTTTTATTCGCGCTTGAAATAATAAGATGTAATACAACACTGTGCAGCGAACGATTTATATTCACACAAGATAGTGCTTTTTCGTGTCGTGATAGAGCTGGGTTATATCCTGGAGCACCTCGGTATGGGCGAAGCTCTTGTGATAGACTATATTCGTCTCGCGCGCCATGCTGAGGTTTTCTATCGGCACTATCGTCAACTTCTTTTTGCGGACTTCTCTGAGACACACGCTCTTTGCAAGGATAGATACGCCGAAGTCCTTCTGCACAAGGTCTTTTATCGTCGTGACGTTATCGACCTCGAGAATAACATTAAAATCGTCTATCGACTCGTTGTGGCTCTCGAGCGTCGCTTCAAACAGCATTCGCGTTGCCGAAGTCGGAAGACGCAGGATGAGCCTCTCGCGGCGCAACTCGTTCAGCGTTATCATCGAGTGCTTTGCGAGCGGATTGTTGTTCGACATGATGCAAACGAGATAGTCCGTATCTATCATGACGGAATTGAGCGACGGATTCGACACTTTTCCGTCCGTTATTGCAAGATCGATCTCAAAATTGTCGAGCATATCATAAAGATTTTTTATAGTATCTGTAAAAACAGTAATGCTTACATTTGGATATTCGTTGCCGTAACGGGCGAGAACCTCGGTTGCAAACGTGCTTTCGGAGGTATGAGTCAAACCTATGCGCAGCTTCTTTATGTTGCGCTTGGAGTCTGCTATTTCCATGTGCATCTTCTGATCCATTGAAGTCAGAATACGCGCATAGCGAACCGCAATCTCCCCTTCCTGCGTCAATGTCAGCTCGCCTTTCTTGCGATTGAACAGCTTCGCACCGAGGGATTGTTCGAGCTGGCTTATCTGATGGCTGACCGCAGGCTGGGTCAGAGAGAGCGCTTCAGCCGCCCTTGTGAAATTTTTCTGCTCCGCAACTGCTATCAAAGTTTCGGTTTTATTGTCTAACATATACTCACCATAAAAAAAAGTTTTTGAAAATCAAAATTAAAATAATTTGATTTATTACAGGTTGAGTATATCATATTATATAGTAAATCACAAGAGATATTAAAAAAACAAATTTGCAAAAATTTATCGGTCGCCGGACGAAAAAGCTCTCCCGGCGGTTGCTTTTTTTACTCTCTGAAAGGAAACGAGGAATAAGGGAAATTGATTAACTCACTCTACAAGACCTTCAACATCACCTCCCCCGTCGCGGGAATCATAATTTCGGTGGCTCTGATGCTGATAACGGGCTTTGCGATGACGCGCATCACAAAGCGGCTCCGGCTGCCGAACGTCACGGCGTACATACTCTCCGGCGTCCTGCTCGGGCCGTATGTATTGAATCTCGTGCCGCAGGACATCGTTGAGGGAATGGACTTTCTGAACGATATCGCTCTCGCGTTCATCGCATTCAGCACCGGCGAGTTCTTCCGCTTTTCGACTCTTAAAAAGAACGGCGGAAAAGTCGTTGTGATAACTGTGCTCGAAGCGTGCCTCGCGTCGATTATCGTTTTCATCGTGTCGTTCTTCATTCTCGGGCTGGATATCAACTTCTCGCTCGTGCTCGGCGCGCTCGCCTCGGCAACTGCTCCCGCGTCAACGGTCATGACGATACGCCAGACCCACGCAAAGGGCGACTTTGTTGACACCCTGCTCCAGGTCGTTGCGCTCGACGATGTCGTCGGACTCGTCGCATACAGCGCCGCGATATCCGTAGCGCTCGCGAACGCATCGGGTCATTTCAGCGCGGGCAGCGTATTGAAGCCCATCGGGCTCAACCTTCTCGTGTTCGCGATAGGCTGCCTGTTCGGACTGATATTGAAGCTCCTGCTTCAAAAGCGTTCGACGGACAACAGCTGATAGTCTCCGTCGCGCTGCTGTTCTCGTTCTGCGGAATATGCACCCTGCTCGATGTCTCGCCGCTTCTCGGCTGCATGGCGATGGGCATGGTCTACATCAACCTTTCTGACGATGAGAGGCTGTTCAAGCAGCTCAACTACTTCAACCCGCCGATACTCCTACTGTTCTTCGTGCGTTCGGGACTCAACTTCAATCTCAGCGCGCTCTTTGACAGCTCGTCATCCATCGGCCACGTGCCGCTGATAGTTGTCGGTGTGTGCTACTTCTTCACGCGAATCATCGGCAAATACGCCGGCGCGTTCCTCGGCTGTCTCATAACAAAGAAAAACCACCTTGTCCGCAACTACCTCGGCCTCGCGCTTATCCCGCAGGCGGGCGTCGCTATAGGTCTCGCCGCGATGGGTGCGCGAACGCTCGGCGGCGCGCCCGGCAGTGCGCTTGAAACGATAATACTTGCGTCGAGCGTCCTGTATGAGCTCATCGGCCCCGGCTGCGCGAAGCTCTCGCTCTATCTCTCGAAGTCATACTCCAACAAGCTCGAAGATATAGTCGAAATCGCGGAGGACGGACATCAGAAGAGCAAGGTCGAGCTGCTCATAGAACGCATCCAGGCGATACAAAACGACCTGCCCAAGCACGAGAATCCCTACTACGAAGACGAGCAGGCATTCTCCGAAGCCGCAGACGAGCAGTATCTGCTCGCGGGCATGAGCATGGACAGAAGCAGAAAGAACAGGAGGAGAAGAAGATGAACGGAATAACCGCATTCGCCCTCTCGGACCCTATCGCCCGTCTGCTCGGCGAATGGTCAATGGAACTCAACACATATTCGATAATACTCAGGATAGCAGTGGCTGTCATATTCGCGTCAGTCATAGGCTGCGAGCGTTCGAGCAAGCGTCACTCGGCGGGACTGCGCACTTTCGTGCTCATCTCCTTTGCCTCGACCGTCTCGATGATACTCGACATATATCTCATGATGAGCTACTCGTTCAGCGTGCCCGTGCTATCGGCGGCGACGATAATCGGCACCGCGATGGTCAGCGGCAACTCGATACTGTTCAGCTCCCGCAATCAGATAAAGGGACTGACGACCTCCGCCGGACTCTGGGCCTGCGGAATCCTCGGATTCACGATCGGCGCGGGACTCTATACCGTGACCGTCATAGTCTATGTTTTCCTGCTCTGCATCCTCGCCTGCTTCCCGTCGCTTGAGATATACCTCAAGAACCGCTCGAACCACTTTGAGATCCACCTCGAGCTCAAGAGCAGCGAATATCTTCAGGACTTCGTCGCGGTCATCCGCCGCCTCGGGCTGAGAATAGAGACATCGAATCGAACCTCGCGTATGTCGGCTCGGGACTGAGCGTCTATACGATAACGATAACGATAAACAGCGCGGAGCTGAAAAAATACAAGACGCACAAAGAGATAATCGAAGCGCTGAGCTCGCTCGAATATATATATCATATTGAAGAGATGAGATAAAAACGCATCAAAACATCCCGGTTGAAGTCAAATTCAGCCGGATGTTTTTCTATATTGACAGATTATATCTTTCATGCTATATTTAGCTCGAAATAAGTGACCCGAAAGGAGCTAAAGTATGAAAGGCAAGAAAGTTACGGTTATTTCAATTTCAGCAGTTATCTTAGCGTTGGCGATAATATATCTGATTTTCTTTTCAACTTTGGGACTTCATATATATAACGGAAAAGACGAGATAATATCAGCCGCGCAGAGTTTTAGTCGAACGGCTATCGTAACAAAAAGCGGCGATGTGTATATAAACGGCTCTCTCGACGATGCGGCAGGCGGTTCGCTCGGCATCGCAAAGCCTAAAAGATTCCGCAATCTGTATAACTCCGGGCGCGAGCTCAAGTTCGTCAGCCTGTACAGCGGACACAATGCCGCATCGGTCTGGCTCTCCCGCGACGGCGGCGCAGTTATCACAAATGGCAAAGAGGCATATGTTTTTCATCAAAGTCAAAGAGCTATAGCACACCCACAAAATTCGCGGACAACATTCTCTGTGCGAGACCGTCCGGCGAGCGCGTATATCTTCTCACAGCCGACGGCAGATTCGGTTTTTCTTCGCTTGACGATTCCTCCGCTTTCACCGAGCTGATGAAGTCGGTAAAAAGCTTTGAGCTTGCCCCCGAAGGCGATGAAATACTCATAGTAGCGACAGACGGCAGGCTATGTGTCGCGGATTCTTCCGGCAGCGTCACCGAGTCGGCGCAGAATGTAGCCGAAGTATCAATTGCTCAGTCATCGCACGACGGCATGTCCGAAACCGTAATCAGCATAGTGAGAACAGACGGAGTTCTTCTTCGCTATACCGCCAAAAACAGCTTTAAAACAGCCGATGTTCTCTCATCAACTCCCGATGAACTCGCACACGGAATAAAATCCGCCGTTTCATATTGCTCCGGAACCGTGGCAATAGATGCACAGGGCAACGCATTGGCATATGGCAAAGACTTTGGGTTCGGCAACAGCGAACTAAACGGAACCGTTATCTGCGCAGACTGCAAAAAGCTGAGTTCGACCGACCAGTCCGTCATAATTATAAAAGCCAACGGCTCATTCGCACAATACGGATATCTCTTGGACAGCACACACAGAACATTTGCAGAATAATCAACAGAGCAAAAAACAGCCCGGAGCCAAAAATCGGCTCCGGGTTTTTATTTGCTGTATTCTATTATGTCCTCTATTCCGCATCCGAGCGCCGTGCATATTCTGTCGAGCACATCGCTGTCGTACCGTTTGACGCGGTTCTTATAATAGTTATCAATTATCTGATACTGTATTCCCGTCCGCTTGGCAAGCTCGTATCGGCTGATATTCAGTTTTTGCAAAGTCGTATCAAGCGTAAGTTTTACCATAGCAACAGTATCCCCTTTTTAAGTATATTTTATTAAGGATACATTCGCTTGACAATTCTCTTGTATAAGTATATATTTATATAAATATATACTTAGGTTGTGAATATTTTGGAGAAGCGTGTTGTCATCGCCGGGTGCAGAAATTACTTTGACTATGCTCAAGCTAAAAAATATATAGACCTATGCTTAAAAAACATCAGAAAACAATTTACTATAATAATCATTTCCGGCGGCTGTCGTGGAGCGATATGATTGGACTGCGTTATGCCACAGAAAACAACATGACTTTTGAAGTTTACAACGCAGATTGGATTCACTTCGGAAAAGCTGCTGGACCTTTAAGGAATCGCCACATGGCAGAAGTATGTGATTATGTCATTTGCTTTTGGGACGGAAAAAGTAAAGGTACTTTTTCAATGATACAAGAAGCCAAAAAACTTAATAAACCGCTACGCATAAAATACATATAACAAACCGAGCGCCCGCATTTGCAGGCACTCGGTTTGAAACTCGGCAAAGTCCTCACCACCGCAGCGTAATCTCCGAAGCGGGCTTTCGTAAAGTGAAATGTCTCGCCGTGCTCGACGTGAAATAATTCACTGCGTGAATTGTGAAATTTGATGCTTTGCATCAAGTGAAATGAAATAAATCCTCACCGCCGCAGCGATTTCACACGCCGCAGGCGTATTTCACGCCCGCAGGGCATTTCACAAATCCCGAAAGGGATTTATTTCGTTGAAAAAAGCACTTGCAAACGCAAGTGCTTTTTTTCATGGTGGACACGCACGGACTCGAACCGTGGACCTCTTGCGTGTGAAGCAAGCGCTCTAACCAGCTGAGCTACGCGTCCTAAAAAATAAAGATGTCAGAATCCAGACCGAACGAATTTCTGATCTGCCGATTGCGACATCTGTTTGGTGGCTCTGGTGACCCGGACGAGAATCGAACTCGTGTTACCGCCGTGAAAGGGCGGTGTCTTAACCTCTTGACCACCGGGCCAAAATTGGTAGCGGCAGTTGGATTCGAACCAACGACACTCCGGGTATGAACCGAATGCTCTAGCCAACTGAGCTATGCCGCCATATGTGAGCCTCGTCATCCGACAAGGTTGATTATTATATTATATCGAAAGCGATTTGTCAATATATTTTTTGCAAAGTAGGACAAGATTTTCAAATTTTTCTTGAAATTTATTTCCCGGCTCACCGAAAATGGCGGCAAGCTGGGAATTTATCATTCAAGAAACTCATGTGTGCCCGCTCCGACTTCGTGCTTTTCTCCGCCGATAATGACCGAAGCGCCGCAGCCCTCGGGGACGGTGAAAATATATTTTATCCTGCCGTTCTCGCGTCTCCACTCGCTCGCGACGGTGCCGCGGCGGGTATCAATCGAAGCCTTGACAAAGTCGAGCCGCCTGTCTGTCACGGGGCGGAAGATTATATGCTCGAAACCCGGGCGGTCGGGGTCGGAGTTTATTCCCGCCGCCGCGCCGTACATCCAGTCCGCGACCGCGCCGTAGGCATAGTGATTGAACGAGTTCATGTCGGTGCTCCACATCGTGCCGTCGGGCTTTATACCGTCCCAGTGCTCCCAGACGGTCGTCGCGCCCTTTGATATAGGATAAAGCCACGAGGGATATTCGCGACGAAGCAGAAGGTCATATGCCGTCTCGGCGTAACCGTTGTCGCTGAGTGCATGGAGAAGATACGGCGTGCCGACGAAGCCGGTTTCAAGATGCCCGGCGCGCTTCACAAGCTCGTTTAATTGAGTTGCGGTCGCCGCCCTGTCGTCTGTGATATCAAAATACAGCGCGAGCACGCAGCCGGTCTGCGTGGCGTTTTTCACTCTGCCGTTTTCCATATATTCGCGCCTGAACGCTGCCGCCGCTTCTGCGGGGATATTCTCATATTCCGAAACATCTCTACCGAGCGCATGAGCCGCCTTTATAAATAACTCGGTCGAATATTTATAGTATGCCGTGGCGATGAGATCCTCGGGAGTCGCGCCCTTGTAGCTGCCCTCCGTGGAGTCGAGTCCGAGCCAGTCGCCGAAGTGGGAGCCGCCGGAGCGCCTGCCGGTTTCGCTGCGCTCGCGCATCCAGTCTATCCACGCCTTCATGGAGTCGAACTGCTCCTCGAGTACTGCCTTGTCGCCGTAGGTTCTGTATATCTCCCACGGGCAGATGACCGCCGCGTCGCTCCACGCGCTTGAGCCGCCCATATCGTCGAATGTATTCGGTACGACATGCGGCACGCAGCCGTCGCGTCCCTGGTCGGCGGTGAGATCGTGAAGCCACTTTTTGAAGAAGCGCTTAACATCGAAATTGAGGCTCGCCGTGCGGACAAACACCTGCGCGTCGCCCGTCCAACCGAGGCGTTCGTTTCTCTGCGGGCAGTCGGTCGGGACATCGAGGAAATTGCCCTTCTGACCCCAGATTATATTTTTGAAAAGCTTGTTCACCGTCTCGTCCGAGCACTCGAAATAACCCGTGCGGCGGATATCCGAATGGACGACGATCGCCGTGAAATTCTCTTTTTTTACTTCGTCCGGCCAGTTCTCAAGGCGGATATATCTAAAGCCGAAAAAGGTGAGTGCGCTTTTATATGTGTGCTCCTCGCCGTCGCAGGTGAATTTTATCCGTGCGCGGGCGGAGCGGTAGTTGGCGTTATAGAAATTGCCGTCGCGGTCGAGCGTCTCGCCGTGAGATACAGTCGCCTGTGCGCCGGGGACGCCCTTTATTTTAAACTCGACATAGCCCGTTATATTCTGACCGAAATCAATAACCGTCTCGCCTGCCGGGGTTTTTATTACTTGCAGAGCAGGCATCCGCTCTTGCTCGACTATTTTTTCGCCCTCCTGCGGGATAAGCATATCCTTTTCGAGATCGACGCAGATGCAGTGCCTCGCGCTCCCCGCTTTGAAGTCGCGTCATAGATATCGCCGTCATATATATTTGTATATCTCAGCTTGCTCTCGCGCGCAGTCCACGAGCTGTCGGTGACGATGCTCTCCGCCGTGCCGTCGGCATAGACAATAGTCAGCTCGGCGATGAGCGCAGTGTCGCAATAGCCCAAAAAGTCGCTGCTGTCGCGTTTGTTTGCGATGGCGCGCCAGCCCTGACCGACCGTCACCTCGAGCGAATTCTCGGTCTTCAGCATATCTGTCACATCGTAGCTCTGCACCTGAAGCCTGTTTAAATAAGAAGTCCAGCCCGGAGCGAGGATAAAGTCGCTACCCGCTCACCGTTTAATTTTGCCTCATATACGCCGAGCGCGGTTATTTTCAATATTGCTTTTTCCGCTTTGGCGGCGCACCGAAAGTTTTTCAGATACACCGTACCGCCGCGCAAATTCTTTTCGCACCCTCTTATCCATTCGCTTCTCTCAAGCATATTTTAGCAAATTCCTTTCGCCCTGCGGCTCATACTTTTTTAAATCTCTGCATACATTTTATATGTGCTTATACCCGAAAGTCAAGTTATTTCCAGTCGTATGTTACAAAATTGTTATAATTTACAGCGTTGTTTTTCTTGACTTTTTGGTTGTTTTAGAGTAAACTGAAAATACTGTGAAACAATTTATTCACAAAATCAAGAAAAAATGTTAAAAGGAGCACAACCAAATGAAGAGAATTCTTGCACTCATCATGGTTCTCGCTATGGTCTTCGCTTTTGCAGCTTGCAAGAGCAAGGATGACGGCGCGACCACAACCGATCCCTCCTCCGCAGGCGGAGAGGTCATCGACAACGGCGAAGGCTCTACTCCCGTAGACGCTTCCGCAGCCGACAGCACCGAGGCCGGCAGCAACGACGCTTCCGAAGTTTCCACCGACGCTTCCGGCAAGCCCGTCGAGGCTCCCTCGCAGGCAGCAGGCAGCCAGGGCGGCTCTCAGGGCGGCAAAACCCCCGCAGCCGCTAAGACTGTTGCTGAGATAGTCGCTGACTATGTCAAGGCCCGCAAGGCTACCAAGCCCGCACCCGCAGGCAAGCAGACCATGGCTCTCGGCAACAACGGCAAGATCACCGGTGACGGCGGTTTAGGCGGACTCCTCAAAGTCGCTTCCCCCATCATCAACAACGTTCTTAAGAAAAACTCCACCGACACAGACTATGTTCCCGCTTCCAGCCACGCCGATCTCAAGGCGAGCGACGTCAAGTCCGCTAAGGCTATCGTCTCCGCAGACGGTAAGTACACCGACTACATCATCTATGTCAAGGATCAGACTGACGGCCCCAACGGCGACTCCCACAACGGCGGTCCTGTTGCTCGCGGTGTCGGAACCCTCGGCAGCATCGATGAGGCTCTCAACCAGCTCGGCGCAGAGTTCAAGAGCGGCAAAGAAAATGTTAAGCTCACCTACACCAACGCTTACATCTTCGCTCGCGTAGACAACAGCACCGGCAAGATCATCAACGGTACTTATCACTATCTCGTTAAGATCAACATAAGCGAGGCTGAGCTCAAGCTCGGTATCTCCGCTAAGGTCAAGAACATGTACGGCGAGGTTGACTACTTCGTTAGGATCGGCAACAACAAGCAGGGCTACAACGGCGCTAAGGGCTAAGCTCTAACAACCGAATAAAAATAAAGGCTCTCACCCAAACGGGCGGGAGCCTTTTTCATATGCAATGCAAAGAGCCGCGCCCGTTCGGGACGCGGCTGCCGTTATTCTGTTTTCATCAGGTCTTTTACGGTTATGCCGTCGAAGTATTCGTTCGTTATCTCTTCGAATCTGCGCCACATGCCGACGGTGCGGCAGCTGTCCGCGCGCTCGCACGGCTCATCGCAGGAGAGACACGCCACCGGCGCAAGGCTGCCTCCGTAAGGCGCAGGATATCGCCGACAACGCACTGCTCCGGCGGTCTGCCAAGCCTGTAGCCGCCGCCCTTGCCGTGGACGCCCTCAACGTAGCCGTCCTTTACAAGCAGAGCATTATCTGCTCCATATATTTTTTGAGATGCCCTGGCGCGCCGCGACATCCTTCATCGGGACAAGACCGCCGCTGTGCTCCGCAAGGTCAACAAGCACCCTCAGAGCGTAGCGTCCACGCGTTGATATCATCATAAATATTCCTCCGTTTCGCACTCAGCAGATCTCTCCGCCGCCGATAACCACATCTCCGTCATAAACGACGACCGCCTGACCCTTGGTTATTGCCCGCTGCGGCTCGTCGAATGTTATATGCACTGTGTCTTCGCCCGTGACGCGCACGGTCGCGGGCTGTTCCGCCTGCCTGTATCTGACCCGCGCGCTCGCGCGGAACTCCGCAGGCGGAGTATCAAAGGCAATAAAATTGAAATTCTTCGCGTCGAGTTCGCGGCTCATCAGGTCTTCATTGCTGCCGAGCACGACTCGGTTTTCATCGGGCAGCAGGGCGGTCACATATTTCGGCTCGCCCAGCGCTATTCCGAGTCCCTTGCGCTGACCGACAGTGTAGCCTATAAGTCCCCTGTGCTTGCCAAGCACATTGCCGCTTTTGTCAACAAACTCGCCGCGCGGATAATCCCTGCCCGTAAACGAGCGGATAAATGATGCGTAATCGCCGTCCGGCACGAAGCAGATATCCTGGCTGTCCGGCTTGTCGGCGTTATAGAAGCCGAGCTTGCGCGCAAGCTCCCGCGTATGCGTTTTCGTCATGCCGCCCAATGGAAACAGCGTATGCCGCAGCTCGTCCTGCGTCATTGAATAGAGCACATAGCTCTGGTCTTTCGTCGGGTCAACAGCCTTTTTCAGCAGGAATCTGCCGTTTTCTTCTTCAATTCGCGCATAGTGACCCGTGACAACATATTCGCAGCCGAGCTCTTTCGCGCGGCGATAGAGTCGATCGAATTTCAGATATCTGTTGCAGTCTATGCAGGGGTTCGGGGTCGCACCGCGCTCATAGGCTTCAACAAAGCGGCGCATGACCTGCTCTTTGAAATCCGCGGTGAAATTAAAGACATAATACGGCATCCCAAGCCTGTAGGCGACGCCGCGCGCATACTCCGTATCTTCGAGCGAGCAGCAGTTCTTTTCGCGGCTTACCCCTGCGTCCTCGTTATTAAAAAGCTTCATCGTCACGCCGATGCAGTCAAGCCCGCTTTCAATCGCGAGATAGGCGGCGACGGACGAATCCACTCCGCCGCTCATTGCGATGAGCGCCTTGCGGCGCGGGTTATCGGGGTTAAAGCTCATATTCTTCCTCTCAAAAAAGCCCGAAAGCCCCGGCAAAAGAGCCGGAGCCTATGGGAAAATTATTTATCAGTCCTGAAAAAGCGGAGTCGACAAATAGCGGTCGCCTGTGTCGGGCAGGAGCACGACTATCGTCTTGCCCTCGTTCTCCGGGCGCTTTGCAAGCTCTATCGCGGCATAAGCGGCGGCGCCTGAGGATATGCCGACCAACACGCCCTCGCTCTTGCCGATAAGCTTGCCGGCCTCGAATGCTGCCTCGTTGCTGACGGGGATTATCTCGTCATAGACCTTTGTGTCGAGCACATCGGGCACGAAGCCTGCGCCGATGCCCTGTATCTTATGCGCTCCCGCAACACCTGTCGAGAGCACTGCCGAAGTCTCGGCTCAACCGCAACGACCTTTACGCCGGGCTTCTTGTCTTTCAGATACTCGCCGACGCCCGTGACAGTGCCGCCGGTGCCGACGCCTGCGACGAAGATATCAACCTCGCCGTCGGTGTCTTCAAAAATCTCGGGACCGTGGTCTCATAGTGAGCCTTGGGGTTCGAGGGGTTGACAAACTGACCGGGCACGAAGCTGTTCGGTATCTCTTTTGCGAGCTCGTCAGCCTTGGCTATCGCGCCTTCATGCCCTTTGCGCCCTCGGTGAGCACAAGCTCGGCGCCGTATGCTTTCATCAGCTGGCGGCGCTCGACGGACATTGTCTCGGGCATAACGATAATTATGCGATATCCGCGAGCGGCAGCGACGGAGGCGAGACCGATGCCGGTGTTGCCGGAGGTCGGCTCAATAATAACAGAATTGGGGGTGAGCTTGCCCGCCGCCTCTGCGTCGTCGAGCATCTTTCTGGCGATTCTGTCTTTGACGGAACCTGCGGGATTGAAATACTCGAGCTTTGCGAGCACCTTCGCCTTGAGTCCGTATTTCTTTTCAATGTGGGTCAGTTCGAGAAGAGGGGTCTTTCCTATAAGCTGGTCTGCTGAGGTATAAATCTTTGACATAATAAATTGCTCCTTTAAAGTTAGTTAGTTAAGATTCTGAGTTCCGCGGCGCAATAAAAAACCGGGGAACTCCGATGAGTGTCCCCGGTCAAAAGCCGTTTTATCGGATCAGTTCAACGACCCGCATTTGGAGGACATATCGGAAAAAGACATGACGAAACACGCGCACTGACAACAGGCGCAGCTACAGCGGTTCATTCGGTTCATGGCGGTCTTTTTCATAACATTCTCTCCTTTCATACGCCTACCTCGGTGGTATGTTGGATACAATATAGCACATATTGCCTACCCTGTCAATAGGCAAATCAAAAATTTTTCAAAATCTCAAAGCCACTTCTTCCGGCGGAAGAATAGTATCAGCGCAACGAGCACAACGATACTCACGACAATTATCACAAGATATCCATATTCCCAGTTGAGCTCCGGCATGCCCGAAAAGTTCATGCCGTACCAGCCCGTGAGCAGTGTCAGCGGCAGGAAGATAACAGTCACAACCGTGAAAAGCTTCATCAGATCGTTCTGCTGGATAGACAGCTGCGCCTGATACTCCTCCTGAAGATGCTCGATAACATCGCGCAGATTCTGCACCGTCTGGAGATAGCGGTCGGTGCGGTTCTTGAGAATGGCGAAGCGTTTCGCCGCAGAGTTCGAAAATACGGAATTGTCGTTCGCAGAAGCTTCGTCAAAAATCAAAGTCAGCTGCTCATAGTAGCGCTTTATTCTCAGCAGCTCGCGCCGCCAGGCGGACAGCTTTTCGAAAACATCCTTGCCGGACTCACTCTTGAAAAGATAGACATTTTCGTATTCGTCTATTTCATTCTCGAGCCTCGAGAGGCAATCCATATCACCGTTTAAAAGTCGGACGAAGAATCTGTAGAGCAGCTGCTCGGATCTGAGCTCCGGATTCTCCGCCGCGAGCCCGTCCATTATCTTCTTTGCCGTGTCGCCCGCCGCGCCCTCTGTGAAAATTATCAGATTCTCGCGGCTGACATAGGCGAGCATTTTATAGTCCTCGGTGCGCTCGCTGTGGACATCGTACCAGTCAAAGGCAAGGAAATCGAACTTTTCAAAGCTCTCGAAACTCTCTATCTCACCCTCGCGGACATATTCAAAAACCGACGGCTCCATATACTGCGCCGCCTTTGCCATATGTTCAAACGGAAGAACAAGCTGCATAATATAACCTCTTTCAATGTGTATTGATTATTTTTTGGAGTATGTCTTTATCCGCCGGGCAGAAGGCATAGTTTTTTATCTCCTGCGGCGTTATCCATTCGAGCCGCAATGTTCGAGCAGCCGGGGCGTGCCCTCGGCTATTCTCGCGTTGAACACGACGAGATGGACATATATATCCGGATACTGATGGTAGACATCGCAGAATTCGTCGCCGACCTCCACCGTTATACCGAGCTCCTCGCGGCATTCGCGAATGAGTGCCTGCTGATGCGTCTCGCCCGGTTCGAGCTTTCCGCCGACGAACTCCCACAAAAGAGCGTTGCCCTTGTTCGCAGGGCGGCGGCATATCATGAATCTGTCGCCCTGCCAGATGAGGCGGCGGCAACCTGAGTCGTTTTCATATCGTTTCTCCTTTTTATTTATCTGCCGGTCTGCGCATGAAAAACGCAGTGGATATCATCATAAGCACATACATCGCGAGCGCGAAATACGGGAACAGCCACGAGCCGAATCGACCCGCCAGCTGACCGAAAATAAACGGCGCGCAAGAATGCTTATATACGAAAATCCCATGAGCGTGCCTATCATCGACTGCGAAACGCTCTTGCCGAAAACTTTCGGGGTCAGATGGGTCATGCTCGGGAACAGCGGTCCGTTGCCGAAGCCTATCATGAAAAGTCCGGCATATGTCGCAACCATAGGCAAATTGAACATAATGAGCAATATCGCGGCAAGGGTAACGCACTGGCCGGCAACGATTACGGTCTTTCCCGAGAGCTTTATGCTCAGCAGTCCGGACAGGAACCTGCCCGCGGTCATGCCGATGAAATATATTGTAACGGCGCGCGCCGCCATATTGGCGGTCATGTTGCGGGTCTGAGCCAAAAAAGTGCCCGCCCAAACGAGGCAAAGCGACTCGATAGCGCACGAGCTCATCATCATTCCGGCTCCCGATTTCGCGCCCGGCAGGCGGAGTGCCTCACGCACGGAGAGCACGACAGTGTCCTCGCCGCCGCTTTGGGCGTTGCTTTTCACTCTCTTCCAAAGCGGCATTGTAACAAGCAGAAGCAGGGCTATCGATATCTGAATAACAAACATGATTCTGTAGCCGCGCCGCCAGTCGCCCGAATCGGACAGAGCAAGCGACATAAGATACGGGCTCAGCGACACTCCCACGCCGTAGGAGCAATGCAGAAAATTCACATGCGACGCTTTATAATTGAGCGCGACATAGTTGTTGAGTGCGGTATCGACCGAACCCGCGCCGAGTCCGAGCGGTATCGCGACAAGGCAAAAGGCAAGTATATTGCCCGAAAACGAGAACGCGAGCAGGGCAAGCGCGGTAAGTGCGGTGCTCAGAAGCGCAACGCGCGCCGTGCCGAGCAGTTTTATCACCCTGCCGCTCATGAAGCTTGAGATTATCGTTCCGACGCAGGTGCAGGCGGTTATGTAGCTCGCATACGAAACGGGTATACCGAGATCCGCATATATCGCGGGCCACGCCGCGCCGAGCAGCGAATCGGGTATGCCGAGCCCGATATACGCGGCGAATATAACTACCAAAAGTGCTGTTGCCATAAGATTCTCTCCGTTTCCCGGGAAATTTAGTCTTTATAAATTATATCACACAAACGACGGCGGGAAAAGAGCATTTTCTTTGTGTTTATCGTCATTGACACCGGAAGATTAAATCGGTATAATTTAATCATAACACACAAGGAGCTGTAAATATTATGGAAAAGAAGTACGCAATTCTTGTCGTTGATATGCTCAACGACTTCGTCACCGGCGCACTCAAGTGCGACAGAGGTCTTGCAATAGTCCCCAAGACCGCAGAACTGCTCAACGGCGCAAGAGAGAAGAACATACCGGTCATCTTCTGCAACGACGCTCATCTCAAGGGCATCGACCACGAGCTCAAGCTCTGGGGCGACCACGCGATAGCTGGCACCGAGGGCGCGAAAGTCATTCCCGAGCTCGGACTCTGCGAGAGCGACTATGTCGTTCCCAAGAGACGCTACAGCGGTTTCTTCCACACCGACCTTGACTCCTGCTCCAGGAGCTCGGAGTCAACACCGTTGTTGTGACCGGACTGCACACCCATATGTGCGTTCGCCACACCTCCGCCGACGCTTATCAGCTCGGCTACGACATTGTTGTTATCAAAGACGCGACGAATTCCTTCACCGCCGAGGACTATGAGTACGGTCTGAAGTACCTCAAGGACACCTACGGCGCAGAGATCACCGACACCGACACTTTCCTCGCATCGGTCTGATCTGTTAAATAAAATATTGACCCTCCGCCGGGATTGCCTGACGGAGGGTTTTGTTGTTGAAAATATTTATCTGAGTATCTGCCGACTGCGTCTATCTCGTCCGAAGTAAGACCTGCGGAGAGGAAATAGTCCTCGACCGAGCCGTAACGGCGCGAAAGATATTCAAACACGGCGGTTATATTCTCCGCCGGGGAGCCGAGATGCGCCATGTCGCTCTCATGGACAAGCCCCGTTTTTCTCTCCATCTCGCGGCGGTAAAACGGTTCGAGATAGGTCGAGGAGATGCGGTAATCCGCAACGATATCCTCAAAATATACGCCTGTTAAATGCAGTATCAGCGCGGCGGTTATGCCGGTTCTGTCCTTGCCGAGGAAGCAGTGAACATCGACGGGGCGTCTACGCGCGACAGCGCGGAGAACAGGCGTGCATAGTTGCCCTTACACTCGTTGAGGCTCGTGACATACACCTCCGGCATCGACATCTCCATATGCGGCGAAGCGGGGTTTATTTCGAGCAGGGAGAAATGATAGTAATTCACTCCCGGATAATCGGCAAACTCCGACGGCATGGATATCGCCTCGGAATCGCCGCGCAGGTCGAAAACATTCTTTATCCCGTATTCGCGGAAAAACTCCATATCATTCGGCGTGGACGCGCGCGGTCTGCCGCAGCGCAGCAGCTGCCGTATTTCGTGAAGCCGCCGCCCTTTATCGGATATCCTCCGAGGTCGCGGCAGTTCTGTATGTTTTCAAGAGGCATATGTCTGAAGCTTTCCATGGTCAGTCCTCCTCATAGATTCTATATCTATTTTAATGCATTTTCACATAATTTTCAACCGTGAAAACGCAGAAACGGACCGAAAAGCCTCAATTATTTTTCCCATTATATATTATTGTGGAAATAATACAGTGTTGTCGTCTGCGAATCGAAGAAGTAGACGTTGTAATAATCGTATTTTGAATAGGCTCCGTCGCCTATCGGCTTGCCTTCGCGGTCGTAAATATAGAGATAGTCGCCCTCATCGATATCGTCGCGCGAAAAACGGTAATTGTTCACAAGGTCGGCACCCTCGTCGCCGTCGCGCAGAGAGTCTATAACCTGCTCAAACTCATCTATATATCCGAGCAGTTCATTCTTGCTCTCGGCGGTCACAGGCTTGAAATATTCGCTCTCCCCGGGCTCGCGCCGGGAAAGGTGTATATCCCGAAGTCCGTCGAATCCCCGAAGCCGCTGACGCTGTATCTCTGCACCGACATCGCCCTGCCGAGCGAGGCTATGACCGTTTTCCACTGCGCCGCCATCTCTTTTCGGCTTATAAGAGTGCCCGAGATGGGTGACAAGCAGACCGCAGGTGACTTTGAACAGCGCATCAGACACGCCCGCGTCGTCTATAATGGTCTTCGGGAAAAGCCCGGTCGAAAAGCCGACGAGCATAAGTATCATGATGACAAGCACTGACGGTACCCAGCCCTTTGTCACCTTTGCCAGTATCTCCGAAATGGCGAAAACCAGCAACAGCGCGGTGAACGCGCCGAAAGTTGAAACGATTATCGGACTCATTTTACATCCATTCACTCATTAAAACGGTATTAAAGGAACTTGTCGAGCTCGCGCTCAACGTTCTCATATTTCTTGACCTTGGGCTCGCTGATAAGGTGTCCCCTCGCCATGACCATCTTCACGTTGCGAAGAGTCTTGAGATCGTCGATCGGGTTCGTGTCGGTGACGATAAGATCCGCGCACTTGCCGGGCTCGACGGTGCCGGTGATATTATCAATATGCGCTATCTCCGCGTTTCTCTTCGTTGCGGTGTAGAGTGCGAATTTATTTGACACGCCGCAGTACTTGTGGAAATAGACAAGCTCTCTCCACATATCGTAGTGAGTGATGAACGGGCAGCCGGTATCGGTTCCGAGACCGACGGGGATGCCGTTTGCAAGGCACTTCTCGGAGCAGTCGATTATGCCCTCAAAGACGACCTCGCCGTTGAACTGCGAAAGCTCGGTTGCGTGGCTGACGGAGCGATCGAACAGCGCATAGGGAAGCGCAGGAGAAAGGGTCGTTATGAGCGCCGCGTGCTTCTCTTTGAAGAGCGAGATTATCTCGTCATCCGCCTTTGCGCCATGCTCGATGGTGTCGACGCCGTTTTCAAGCGCAACGCGTACGCCCTCGGGACTCTCAACATGGGCGGCGACCATAAGTCCGCGCTTGTGCGCCTCGTCGCAAGCCGCCTTGACATACTCGGGGGGCATCTTCAGCACGCCGGGCTCACCCTTGACCTTTGCATCAAGCACGCCGCCGGTTATCATGAGCTTTATCAGATCCGGCTTATCCTCGGCAATCTTCGCGACGAAGTCTCTCGCCTGCTCCGGGCTCTCGGCTATATATGCGAGTGAGCCCGCCATGTGTCCGTCCGGGACGGAGACAGCCATGTTAGCCGCGAGTATTCTCGGACCGACGGTTTTTCCGGCGTTTATATCGTCGCGGATGCTCGAATCGGCGTTCTCAACTCCGCCGACGGTTCTGATGGTCGTAACGCCGCTGTTGAGCTGCATCTGAGCCGCGCTGCGGCAGACGGCTTGATTATCTTGCGTAAAAAGTTATTGCTCGTCATGATTTTGACAAGCTTCTTCGGGTCGGATTCCTTCTTCTTCGGCTTTCCGCTCGAGGGAAGATGGATATGCATATTGATAAGGCCGGGCATTATGTACTTCCGCCGAGGTCTATCTTCTCATATCCGGAGATATCCGCGCCCGCGTCGACTATGGCAGTTATCTTCTCGCCGTCGACAAGAATTATCTTACCGGACTGGGGCTCCATATCCTGAGTGCCGTCGAGAATAACGCCGTTTACGAATGCGTATTTCATTTCCGTTTCCTCCTTGAAATTACCTGCATTTTCTCCGCCCTGTCGGCGATTCACCGAGGCAGATATTCATGCGGGAGTTATGCTTAGATTATAAAGCCTGCGCTTTGATTTTGCAAGCTTTTTCCGTTTAAATCGCTGATAGTTTTCAATTTTTGTCACCAGTGAACGGAGAATGGGATGTTTTAGCAAAATATTATGTTATCGTCATATAAAAAACCGCCGCATCCGAAGACACGGCGGAATTTTGTTATGTTTTCTCTTACTGGATGAATCCGGCGACGGTGAGCATATACTCGCCGATCTGAGCGCCGAACTCGGGTGCGCCTTCCATGATAAGCTTGCCCTTCTTCGCGGAGTCAAGCATATCGTCAAGACCGAGCAGGATGCCCAGCGCGCTGTCGAGAGAATCGAAGCGGAGGGTGAAGAAAGGCATAGCTCTCTTGTAAACGCCTCTGCCGGCTCTCGATTTGCCCGCCTTTATGCGCAGATAAGCCGAAAGCTCATCGTGGCCGTTGACAGCCCACGCATAGACACGGTCGGGGCTCTTGAGCGCCCAATCGTGAACATCGGGATGGCCGAGCTTGTTAAGCTGGCTGATGCCGCTCGAAAGCAGATAGAAGTAGCACTTGACGAGCAGAGCCTTGGTGTCCTCGCTCTCCGGGATGCCCTTTGCCGTAAGCAGAGAGGACATCTTCAGAAGCACTGCCATGAACGAGGCGAACAGGCCGGGATGCTTCGCAATACCCTTCATCTTGGCAGAGTCGCGAGGCTCATCTTGCCCTTGAAGAATGCGTTCATTGCCTCGATGCTCTTGAACTCAAGCTCGATGTGGGGAGCGGTGTCCACCTTGTCGTTGTGAACGAGCCACTCGCCGCAGTTGACTACGAAATGGGTAGCCACCTTGCCGTCCGGGCTGTCGGGGTCGAGAGCACTGACCTGCATAACGCCGTGCGCGTGCTCAAACTTCTTTGCAAGCGAGGGAACGTCGTTTGCAATCACCTTGATGAGCGGAAGGACAGCGTTGAGAAAAAGTTTATTTGTAAAAATCTCATCTCTTGATGCCATATAATCATTCCTTTCCTTATCGGGATACGGGCGAAGCTATTACACCTCGTCGTCCCAATCGTCATCATCGTCGTCATCCAGAAGGTGTCTTGCTTTTTCCACTTCAGACTCCATAGAATCCTGCTCTTTCACCTTTTTCGAGTAATTCCGCTCTTTCTTCCCGACCTTCCTGGAATGCATCATAAACTGAACAATTATTCCTATCACTGCGATCACCGCACCGATTACAATCCCGATTCCACTCCACGTCATTGCATCGAGTCCCGCCAGCGCAGCTATATTTGTTCCGGCTGTCAGTCCTCCATAAATCCCCGTCACTATGATTACAAAGGGCTCCACATAGATAACCGAAAGAATCGCAACTATAATCCCCGCTGCAAGAGCCACCACAGCCGATATCCAGGAACCTGGAAGCAGCGTCAGCACAAGTCCGCTTACCTGTGCCAGCACCAACAGGAACACTCCGACCCGGTATAAAAACCAGGACAATAAACCAAAAACAATCCCGGCTCCTAAAACGATTCCCGCAAAAGCCATTCCTTCAAGCCCGATGATCAGACCCGCCGCAGCACCGATTGCAGCACCTGCGAAAAATCCCATCAAGGTCCTAGGATCCGGACCAGCTTAAGCCCGAAAAAGCAGACCAGAAGTCCCACAACAACAGCTGCGGCCAGCGCTCCATACGCCGCCTGGGTTCCGGCTGCAGACAAAAGCTCCCCTGGCTGTCCATTCAGGATCTGGTTTAACTGATCTTGTATGTTTGTCATCTGTTCCATCTTTGATTCTCCTTTAACCCTTATTCTTATGTTCTCTATACTCCAAATAGTATTTTTCTTATTATACCAGTAAAATTGGCAACAGTAAAGATGGGTATCAATGATATATTCTCAAATGACACCCATTTCTACTTTGATTCTTCGATCATTTCCTTACCTCTTTTTAGTAAAGACCTTTTCACTTATGCTTTTGGTGGTCCGTACCTTCCTTTCCGTAAGATTTAAATAAAAAACAATCAAAACATTTATCTGTCTTTTAATTATGTTCTTTATTTATGTTTTAATATTATTACATGTCAGTTATTTTGTCAATATATTTTTTGAAAAGAACCAAAATATCTGTATAAATTCCCGGAACTTTAAATGCCAAACAGATTTTTCACAAAAATCCGGCATAACGCCGGTCTATAAAAAAAAGAGCGCCCTCCCTCGGCGCCCGACCTGAACCATCGCTTAGAACAGTGCGACTGCTCCTGTGTCAATTCCGTTGATCACATAATATACCGCACTCTCTTCCGGCTTTATGTACAAATCCATGGTCTTGATCTCTCCGACTTTTCTGCCGGACTTTGTCCATGCTTTCTTTACATTTGCGATGATCGTCTTCTCATCCATCTGCTGTCCATAATATTCCACGACCGCATTAACCTTGATTTCTTTTTTTGCCGCGGATTTCTTCGGTGTCGTCTTCTTTGCAACTGTTTTTGCCGCTTTTTCTGTTACAGTCTTTTCTTGTCGTCGTTTTTGCTGCAGGAGTCTTAGCTGGCTCTGCCTTTGCT
>ENA-OQCP01000312-OQCP01000312.1-human-gut-metagenome-genome-assembly--contig:-NODE-312-length-21848-cov-3.206574_pt1 | contig 21848 bp, 22 predicted proteins | sample MGYA00242760_ERZ504583 | MGnify/ENA primary metagenome ERZ504583 (study PRJEB26092, sample SAMD00036308) | human gut metagenome | host: Homo sapiens | study: EMG produced TPA metagenomics assembly of...
TATATGCGCTGTAATTGCAAATAATTTTTAAAATATCCCAATGTTTTTGTTTAATAATTATATATTCATCGGGAATTTTCTTCGTTCCCGATGCAGGTTGTACCGTTAAAGTGCCGCTCGTACCCGTCCTATTTACAAGCCGATAAACTTGTGATATAATCCGCCCGTATAAAACGGGGAGCGAAGAAAATTAATATTGATAACCTCTTATCTCCTATATATGTGCTGCACCTATCGGGTGCAGCATAAACTAAAGCGGACAGGGTATGCACTCTGTCCGCTTTGGTTTTTGTTAATAGATGAATTCGATATCGCTGTCCTTGAGCAGGGGAGCTTTCATATCCTTGTCCGAGAGAATCGGCACCTTTACGCCCCAGTCAACTCCGATATCCGGGTCGTCGAATTTTACGCTTCTGTCGTTTGCGGGTGCGTAGTATTCGTCGACTTTGTATGAGACTTCAACGTCGGGGGTCAGCGTCACGAAGCCGTGCAGGAAGCCCTTGGGGATGAAGAACATCTTCTTGTTCTCTCCGCTGAGCTCGACCGCCGTCCACTGCATGTATGTCGGCGAACCGCGTCTTATGTCAACTGCGACATCCATTATTCTGCCGCGCAGGCAGGTCAGAAGCTTTGTCTGCGCCATGGGTGAAGTCTGGCAGTGCAGACCTCTGAGCGTGTCCTGCTGAGCCGAGAAAGAGCGGTTGTCCTGGACAAATTCAACGTCTATGCCGATGTCGTGCATCTTCTGTTTCGAGTAGCTCTCATAGAACCAGCCGCGTACATCGCCGAAAACCTGCGGCTCGATAATAAACGCGCCGTCAAGCGGAGTTTCAATTTTTTTCATATATCGTCATTACCTTTCATAACAATGCTACTGGCGGTCAGCGCTTCTCCTGCTCGCTCTCGATGCCCCAGCGCGGGCGCTCGCCGATGCCGCTTATATCGTTGCTCGTATAGAGTATCCTGCCCTCGGCAACGCTGAGCAGATGCTGACCGTAGGAGGATTTGCCGTATTTCTCCGCCGATTCGAGCAGCGCGCGCTTGCTTATCCAGCGCATGTTATAGGCGATTTCCTCGGGCGCAGAGATTTTTATTCCCTGCAGGCGTTCAACGGTCTTGATGAAGTTCGCCGCGTCGAGCAGTGCGTCAACGGTGCCCGTGTCGAGCCACGCGAAGCCTCTGCCCATAAGGCGGATATCGAGATCGCCGTTTTCGAGATATATCTTGTTTATGTCGGTTATCTCAAGCTCGCCGCGCTTGGAGGGCTTGAGCGATTTTGCGTATTCAACGACCCTGTTGTCGTAGAAATAGAGTCCCGTTACAGCGTAGTTCGACTTCGGATGCTTGGGCTTTTCGACTATCGATACCGGCACGCCGTCGTCGTCAAATTCGACAACGCCGAAGCTCTGCGGATTCTCGACATAGTAGCCGAAAATAGTCGCTCTGTTCTGCTGCTTCGCTGCCTCTCTGAGCAGATGGCCGAGACCGTTGCCGTAGAACAGATTGTCGCCGAGCACCATGGCAACGCTGTCGTCGCCGATGAAGTCCTCGCCGATTATAAAAGCCTGGGCGAGTCCTTCGGGCTTGGGCTGGACGGCGTAGGAGAGCTTTAAGCCGAACTGGCTTCCGTCGCCGAGCAGACGCTCGAACTTGGGCGTATCGTCTATGGTGGAGATTATGAGTATTTCGCGTATGCCCGCGAGCATGAGCGTCGACAGCGGATAGTATATCATCGGCTTGTCATATACGGGCAATAACTGCTTGCTCGTAACCATGGTCAGAGGATAGAGCCTCGTGCCGGATCCGCCGGCGAGAATGATACCCTTCAAACAAATTCACTCCCTGAAAAAGTCGTTTTTATATTTATGTCAACTTCGGGGCGGCGTTTTATAAAATAAAAAACCTGTCCGTTACAATAGAATTATTGCACGGATATCTGAAAAAACGCCCATCATTTTCACTTTCTCTCAGCCTAATAATACCACTTGCGGCGTGATAAGTCAATTATTATTCGCGTCACGGCGTTGATGTTGACAAGCGGGGCGCGTGGGAATATAATTTTACCGTTACGGCGGTGGAACGGAGAGTATATGACAACTACTGCCGACAGGCTCGCTCCCGGCGAGAGCGGGTATATAGAATCGCTTCTTATTTCCGGCGCGCGGCGCAGCCGGCTGCTCGATCTGGGGCTGACTCCCGGGACTCTGCTGACCGCAGGCATCTCTCGCCGTTCGGCGACCCGGTGACGGTCACGGTGCGCGACTGCGAGCTCGGGCTCAGACGCTCGCAGGCGAAGTGCATAAGGCTGACGGTGCTGCGATGAGCATGCGCATTGCACTCGCGGGCAACCCGAACTGCGGCAAGACAACGCTCTTTAATCTCCTGACGGGCTCGGACTGCCATGTCGGCAACTGGCCGGGCGTGACGGTTGAGAAGCGCTCGGGAATAATAAAAAGCCTTCACGGCGCGGAGCTTGTTGACCTGCCGGGGATATATTCTCTACGTACGCTCTCGGACGAAGAGGGCGCGGCGCTCGGTTTTCTCATAAACGAAAAGCCCGATTTGATAATCAATGTTATCAACGCAAACGACCTTGAGCGCAGCTTGTATCTGACCGTTCAGCTTGAACTTCTCGGCGTGCCGACGGTTGCGGCGCTGAATATGACCGATGTACTCAAAAAGCGCGGCGATAAGCTCGATTATAATCTCTTAGGCGAGCTGCTCGGCATCCGTGCGGTGCCCGTCAGCGCGGCGGAAAATACGGGGATTGACGAACTGCTCGCGGCGTGCGAAAACGCGCTTCAAGAGAAAATAATAAGTCCGCGATATGATTTTCTGCCCGACGGCGCGAAGCTGATAGCAGAACTGATATCGCCCGTATGCAAAGATAAGAGTATTCCGACAGGGATCGAAACTCTGCGGCTCATGCGTGGGGACATAAGTGCCTGTGATCTGCTCTCTCAAAGAGAAGCGCAGGTAATTGAAAATCTGATTTCATCGAACGAGACGGAGAACTCCGACCGCGAACTGCTGACCGTCTCGCATATATATAGGTTTACCGACAGCGTCTGCAAAAAGACGCTCAGAAAAAGCAAACGGAGCGGGGAAAATTTTCGCCGCGCGGATAAAATATTGCTCAACCGCTTTGCTGCCGTGCCGCTGTTTCTGGCGGCGGTATTGACTGTGTTTTATCTCACCTTCGGCTCGCTCGGCACGAGGCTCGGCGAACTGGCGGATTCGTTTATAAACGGCACTCTTGCCGATGCCTGATGCGCCTGCTCAGTTCGCTCGGAGCTTCCGAATGGGTAAAAGATCTCGTCTGCGGGGGAATCCTCGCTGGTCTCGGCTCGGTGTGCTCGTTTTTGCCGCAGATAGCCTTGTTGTTCTTCTTCTTGGGTCTGCTCGAGGACTGCGGATATATGGCGCGCGGCGCGTTTATCGCGGATTATCCGCTGCGCTTGCTCGGTCTCGGCGGCAAGTCGTTCGTCCCGCTGTTCATGGGCTTCGGCTGCTCCGTGCCTGCGCTGATGAACACGCGCACTCTGCACGCGGGGCGCGAAAAGAAAATCTGCGCGGCGGTCATACCGTTCATGTCGTGCAGCGCGAAAATGCCCGTCTATGCCATGCTCATCTCGGCGTTCTTCCCGAATGTGCGCTGGGTCGCCGTGATTTTGATTTATTCGCTCGGCATAGCCTGCGCCTGCGCGGGTTCGCTGATACTCAAAAAATGGGTCTTCAGGGGCGACGAACCGCCGTTTGTCTTTGAACTGCCCGAGTACCGTATGCCGTCCGTGCGCTCGCGCTTCGCTATGTGCGCGACAGGTGCGCGAATTCTTGAAAAAAGCGGGCGCGGTGCTCTTCCCGGCGAGCGTCGTTATCTGGGCGCTCGGTTATTTTGATTTCTCCATGCATCATGCCGCCGACGCAAAATTCAGCATGCTCGGCAGGATAGGCGGCGCGATATCGTTTATATTCTCTCCGCTCGGACTCAGCGACTGGCGGTGCTGCGTAGCTCTTATCAGCGGGCTTGTCGCGAGGGAGACGACGGTCAGCACACTCGGTATTTTAATAGGCTCAGCGCAGAGTGTGAGAGATATAATTTCTCCGCAGGCGGCGTGCGCGTTTATGAGCTTCTCTCTGCTTAGTATGCCGTGCGTTGCGGCGGTCGCGGCTCTTCGGCGTGAGCTTGGGACAAAGAGCACTTTAAAAGTTTTGATTTTTGAATTTATAACAGCGTGGACAGTGAGCTTTGCGGTGTATCGCATCGCTCTTCTGATATAAAGCAAAGGAATTTGATATGAAAGAAAGCTTTGACATATTGATAGTCGGCGCGGGAGCGTCGGGGCTTGCGGCGGCGATAAGCGCAAAACGCACACTGCCGCGGCTTCGCGTCGCCATGCTCGAGCGTCTGCCCCGTGTCGGCAAGAAAATACTCGCCACGGGAAACGGCAGATGCAATCTGACGAATCTCAACGCCCGGTCGCACGGCTACACCAACCGCGAATTTGCCGATTCGGTGTTCGAGAAATACGACGAGCAGCGGGTTCTGCAATTTTTTAAAAGCATCGGGCTTTTGACCTACAGTGACAGCTGCGGCAGAGTCTATCCGATGAGCAACACCGCGTCAGGCGTGCTCGACTGCCTGCGCTTTGAGGCGGAACGCCTCGGGGTGAAAAGCATATGCGAGGACAAGTGCGAGGGTATAAAGAAAACCGCCGATGGCTTTTTGATAAACGGGCGATACAGAGCGCGGGAGATTATAATCTGCACGGGCGGCTGTGCGTCGCCGTCGCAGGGCTCGGACGGGAGCGGGTATAAGCTTCTCTCATCGCTCGGGCACACAGTGACCGAACTTTACCCCTCGCTCGTCCAGCTGACCTCGCCGGACAAGCAGCTGAGGCAGCTCAAGGGCATGCGCGTCCACGATGCGGTGATAAACGCCGCGGGGCGAACCTCGCGCGGTGAACTGCTCTTCACTGATTACGGGCTTTCCGGCATAGCCGCGATGGAGATAAGCGCGGACATAGCAAAGGCGGCGAAGCGTTCGCCCGTCAGCGCGTCGCTCGATTTAATTCCGTCGATGGGGGAGCGGGAGATAGCTGATTTCTTGTCGGGACTCGGCGGGAAATGCGAGGATATGCTGATAGGCATTCTGCCGCGCGCCGTCGGAGCGGCGGTTATAAAGACGGCGGGTGTTGATTCAAAGTCGGACACGCAGTTGCTCGGCAGAAATGCACTGCTGAATCTCGCGCGCACAGCGAAAAACTTCAAAGTAACATTTGATGGCACCAAAGGCTTTTCAAATGCGCAGGTCACGCGCGGCGGAGTCAATATAAATGAGTTCGACCGCGAAACACTTGAATCGAAGAAAGTGCCCGGACTTTTCTGCGCCGGGGAGCTTCTCGATGTTGACGGCGGCTGCGGCGGCTTCAATCTCCAATGGGCGTGGGCTTCCGGTCTGCTCGCAGGGGAGAGCGCGGCAAAATCTATTTAACGGAGAAAAAGTATGCTTAAAATAAATCAGATAAAGCTTCCGCTGACTGCGGACGAACACGATCTCAGGCGCGCGGCAGGTAAAGCTCTTCGCCTTGACGAAAACAGAATACGCACACTGAGAGTGACGAAAAAAGCGGTCGATTCGCGCAAAAAGGACAACATTTTCTTTGTGTATAACGTAGAAGTCGATGTTGACGGCGACGAAAACGCGATTCTCAAGCGTTGCGGCTCTGGTGTTGAAACGGTAAAGAAAGTTGACTTTACCCCCCAGAGGTAAAGCGCACGAGCGAGCTGCGCCCTGTTATAGTCGGATTCGGCCCCGCAGGTATGTTTTCGGGGCTTGCTCTCGCCCGGGCGGGCTTCAAGCCGCTCATTCTCGAGCGCGGTTCGCATATCGAAGACAGGCAGAAAGATGTTCAGACCTTCTGGCGCGAGCGCAGACTCAATCCCGAATCGAATGTGCAGTTCGGCGAGGGCGGCGCGGGCACGTTTTCGGACGGCAAGCTCACAACGGGCATAAAAGACCCGCTCTGCCGCTTTGTCATAGACGAGCTTGCGAACCACGGCGCGCCCGAGGAGATACGCTGGTCGCAAAGCCGCATATCGGCACCGACCGTCTTGCCGAGGTTGTCCGCAATATCAGAAAAGAGATAATCTCGCTCGGCGGCGAAATCAGATTCAACTGCAAAATGACGGATATAATAGTTGCAAACGGCTATATCCACGGCGTGAAGACTGAGCATGACGGACATTTTGAGGATATCGAGACCGATACCGTCCTGCTCTGCACCGGACATTCGGCGCGCGACACTGTAAGGACGCTCTACGCCCACGGGGTCAGGATGATGCAGAAGCCGTTTTCGGTCGGCGCGCGAATAGAGCATCCGCGCGAGTTCATCGACCGCGCGCAGTACGGCGACTTTGCCGGGCATCCCGCGCTCGGTGCGGCGGACTATAAGCTCGCCTGCCACCCGGAGCACGGGCGCGGAGCTTATACATTTTGTATGTGCCCCGGCGGCACGGTGGTCAACGCGGCGAGCGAAGAGGGCGGAATAGTCGTCAACGGCATGAGCGAGTACGGGCGCGACGCGGAGAACTCGAACAGCGCGCTGCTCGTCGGCATCGAGCCGGAGAATTTCGGCAGCGACCATCCGCTCGCGGGAATGGATATGCAGAGAAAGATCGAACACGCGGCGTTTTTTGCGGGCGGCAGCGATTACACAGCCCCGGCGCAGCTTGTCGGCGATTTTCTTGCGGACAGACCCTCGACCCGCCTCGGCGCGGTTCATCCGAGCTGCCCGACAGGCGTTGTGATGAGCGATCTGAGAAAGATACTGCCGAAGAAAGTGACGGATACATATGCAGACGCGCTTTTGAAGATGGACAGAATGCTCAAGGGCTTCGCTATGCCCGAAGCTGTGTTCACGGCGCCCGAGACCCGCTCGTCTTCGCCCGTGCGCATTCTGCGCGACGAGATATATCAGTCGAACATCCGCGGGCTTTACCCCTGCGGCGAGGGCGCGGGATATGCGGGCGGAATAGTGTCCGCCGGAGTCGACGGTGTGCGCTGCGCTTATGCCGTGCTTGCCGACGAAACGACGAGTGGTAAAAAGATTTTACACATCGCGTTTTGTGTGGTATAATGTATAAAGATTTGCAAGGAGTGGATAATAATGAAAAAATTTCTTTTCTATTTAGTCCAGTTCACCTGGCTCTGCCGCAGAACCTTGTCGGCGGAATTGGCTTTCTCGCGCTGAGAAAAAGTATAAGCACGAGCGCTTCAACAACGCGTTTGTTACATATGTCCCGCACGATAATTTCGGCGGCGTGTCGCTCGGAATATTTATATTTATGAATCCCGACCGCCCGGCGGACAGAGTCCACGACACCCGTATGCACGAGTACGGCCACACGATCCAGTCGCTTCTGCTCGGACCTCTCTGGGCTTTTGTGATAGCGATACCGTCGTTTATCTGGTGCAACGTCCCCAAATTCGTCAGAATGCGCAAAGAGGACGGTGTATCATATTATAAACTCTACTGCGAAGGCTGGGCGAACATCTGGGGCAGAGCGTGGAGCCGCGAGAACTTCATCAGCGATGAGTTCAAGACGACCGGCTATTACGGCAAGCCCATTGCCCCGATAGATTTCAGCAAGAAGAAGTAAGAGAATCTCAAACGAAACAGGAGACCCTATGGACGGATACGATGCATTTTCCGCGGGCGTGAGCCGGGCGGACTGCGCAACCGTAATGAAATAAAAGTGCTGATAGCTTTCCTGCTCAAGAACACCGAGCGGGGACTGTCGCGCCGCCAGCTGATGGAGGTCATTCAGCGCGAGGGACTGGCGAACTACTTGAAGCGAGCCAGGCGCTCGAAAGCCTTATCGAGGGCGGAAGCGTTGAAGCTGACAAGAGCGATGACGACGAACTGCTGAGCCTCACCGCAGCGGGAAAGACGGCGGCGAATATTGAGGACGAACTGCCGCGCGCCGTGCGCGACAAGGCACTCGCGACCGTGGAAGAGCTTCTCAAGCAAGAACGCCGCATGAAAGAGACGCCGGTCGAGATAATCCCGCTCGAAAACGGGTGCAATGTCAGATTCACTTTCAACGACCTTATGACGCTGACTCTCTATGTCGCGGACATGGAGCAGGCGCAGAGCGTCCGGGATAAAATCCTCGCTGACCCCGAGAGCCTCTATTCGGCGGTTATAGAACAGCTGATGTAAAAAAAACGCGCTCCGAAGAATTTGTATTCGGGGCGTTTTTATTATATTGAAAAATAAATAATATATATGATATACTTGAAAAAACAGAGGAGAGGAGCTGCAAAATGAAACGGTTTTTATCGGCATTGGCGGCGGTTGTTATGGTCATGAGTATTATTGTCCCGGCGCATACGCGCAGGAAAACAGAAGCACCGACGACTGAGGGCTCTCGGGATAGATACATCGCACAGCGTCAATGTACGCGATGTCGTTATCCGCGACCCATTTGTTCTGGTCAGCGGCGGCATATATTATATGTACGGCACTGGCGCATCGACCGTTGAGGGCTACGGCTGCTATGTCAGTCTCGACCTTGAGACATGGTACGGTCCCGTCAATGTCTTTGAGGCGAAGGACGGCTTCGACGGAGTGAACTGCTTCTGGGCGCCCGAATGTCATTATTATAACGGCAGCTACTATCTTCTGGCGTCATATGGCAGCGCATCGACCGGACATAGAGGAACATCTGTGTTTCGCTCGTCAAGCCCGTTGGACCTTTCGAAGAGATAAGCGACGGACACATCACTCCGCACGATTGGGACAGTATCGACGGTACGCTCTATGTTGAGGATGGAGTGCCGTATATGATTTTTGTCCATGAGTGGACGAGTATGCCCGACGGAGTGGGGGACATATCCTTTGCTCAGCTCAGCCCCGACCTGACACATTTTGTCACCGAACCCGAGACTATGTTCCGCGCCGACGACTGCGTTTGGGCGAGCGACATAACTGACGGCCCGTTCCTGTATAAGACGCAGCAGGGGACGCTCATAATGCTCTGGTCGAGCGGATCGAAGCTCGGCTATTCGGTCGGCTCGCTCTTCTCCTTGAGCGGTCAGCTCCGCGGTAGCTGGCACTTCAACAGCATCCCGCTCTATCAGAGGCGCAAAAGCGATGACCCTGACGGCGGCCACGGGATGATATTCACTGCAAACGACGGCAGGCTTCTTATGGCGATACATTCGCCCAACAGCGGCTCTCCGGCGCACCCGGTGTTCATTGAGATGGTCGAGAAAGACGGAACGCTCGTAAAGAAAGACAAATTCTCATCGCACGCGCAGGCGTCGCAGAAGATAGATCAATTTTTCTGGCGCGCGGTCGAGTGGTTTAAAATAATGCTGTTCCCAAAGATGCCGCTTGATTGATAAAAACAAGACCTGCTTTCTGTATAGAGAATAGAAAGCAGGTCTTTTGTGCTGATATTTTATTCGAGATTTACAGAGTAGTCCTCTTTGACGGTCGAGAGAACGACGAGCGTCTTTGTCAGCGAAACGCCGCCGGCGCTCTTTATCTCGTTGAGCAGCGATTCAAGTCCGCCGGTCGATTCGGTGTTGACTTTGAGAAGAAAGTCGAAGTCGCCGGTGATGTAGTGACACTCGGTTATCTGCTTGTGGGTCTTGACGAATTCGTTGAAATTGTTGTTGTACTTCGGATGCTCCATGCTCACCGAGATGAACGCGGTGATGTCCATGCCGAGCTTCTTGCTGTCGAGCACGACGGTGTACTGCTTGATTATGCCGTTGGCTTCGAGCTTCTTTATGCGCTCGATAACGGCCGAGACGGACATGTTGACCTGCGAGCCGATTACCGAAGCGTTTTCTCTTGCGTTTTTCTTGAGACATTCGATTATCTTAACATCTATCTTGTCCAAGATATCATCCCCTGTGCCGCGGTCTGCACCGCGTGATTTTTCTCTATTTTAACACCGCTGCCGCTAAAAAGTAAAGTTTTTTCTGGAATTTCTGAATTTTTTATCTTTTGATGCTTTTACGGCACAGCAAACCGAAACTTTTATCAAATCTGTGAAATGCAATCCTTGCGTTGCGCGTCATATTGAATCCGTGTGTTGCGTTATCGGACACAGCACGAAAAAATAAAGGTCATAATCCGCGTTGTCAGCCGTGAATTATGACCTTTTTATCTTTTGCTCTTTGGTCTGCGCTAAATGCGACAGAATTTATTATGCGGTTTTTTCGCCGGGAGCTTTTATCTCGCTGAGGTGCTCGTCCGCGCAGCGGCGACCCTCTTCGTAGAGCTTTTCGAGGGCGGCGGGCTCGCGGGTCAGCGTGTTCACGCCGTAGCAGTCCTGCGGAGCTAAGATAATCACTTTGCCCTGCTCCTGAAGCTTTATCGCCTCTTCGAGCTGGCGGTTGTATACCTCGTGCCTTACGGCGAGGCGGTCAAAGACTTTCGGATATTTTTTCAGCGCGACTTTGATTATCTGCATGTGCTTCTGTGGAGATTTGCGATAGTCAACGGGCTTCGAGATGACAACTATAACTTTGTCGCAGCCCATGTCAAACGCCTTCTGAAAGGGGATAGGGTCGGAGATCCCGCCGTCGAAGCAGTCTTTGCCGTCGATAACTATCGGCTTGCACACAGCAGGCAGGCAGCATGAGGCTTTTATGACCGTCAGGTCGTCGCGCTTTATGCTGTTTTTGGGGAAGTATATCGGCTCTCCCGTTTCGCCGTCGGTGACTACGGTTATGAAATCCGTGTGGTTCGCTGTAAAAGCATCATAGTTCAGCGGATCTTCGCCGTCGGAGTTTGAAATAGTGGAGTAAATATAATCAAGTCCGATATATGAGCCGCTGTGTATGAAATTGTCGAAGCTCATATACTGCTTGCGCTGAGCGTAGTTCACATAAAAACGCTTGACCCGGTCATGGTGTCCGGCGGCATAAGAGATGAGATTCGCGCTGCCCGCCGAGACGCCTATACACAGGTCGAAGTTTATTCCCTCTTCAATAAAACGGTCATAAATGCCTGCGGAAAAAACTCCGCGCATTCCGCCGCCGACATCAACAATACCGGTCATGCTCTTCCTCCGTAAACGCATTGAAAATTTTGAGTATTATAACACACGCGCCGGCATAAGTCAAAACCGGCACGGGATATTATCGGCGGATTTTCGGCTGAATATGCACCTGCTTTTGCTTATATAATACCTTATATTTAGCCTGCGGGCGGTCAGAATTGCATAAATTCAGCACCGATAAGAGCCAAGAGAGCGGGATTGTGAGGGATATTGTAAAAAGTTTGAATTTGCTCTGAAAAAAGCCGTATCTCCTCTTGACAAAATGTGGTTAGCAGTGTAAAATGTAAAACTGCACAATTATAATGGAGCGTTGTGTGCCCGCCTTTTCGGCTAAGGGCTTGTTACAGCTTTCCTGAAACGAGGAAAACCGCTTCATTATTGCATTTCAACGCTCTTCAAAAGAGCTTGCGCGAGCCGTCAATTGACAAAAGTGTATAGCCCCGAAAAACGGGATATCTGCTTCTGTCAATTGATGGTGATAACACGAAACGGATGAAAAAAGAACGGAGTGAATTGGCCTATGCTGAATGTTAAGCCCGTCAAAAAAGGAACGACCACGCGCATGAGCTTCGGCAAGATCGAAGAAGTCATGGAGATGCCCAATCTCATCGAGGTTCAGAAGAACTCGTACAAATGGTTTCTCGACACCGGACTCAAGGAGGTGTTCCGCGACATAGCGGAAATCACCGACTACACCGGCAACTGGGTGCTGACCTTTATAGACTATCGCATTGACGAGAAGACTAAACACACCGTGCAGGAGTGCAAGGAGCGCGACGCTACCTATGCAGCCCCATGCGCGTCACTGTGCGTCTGCTCAACAAGGAGACGGGTGCAATAAAGGAGTCCGAGGTTTTTATGGGTGAGTTCCCCATCATGACCGACAGCGGCACCTTTGTTATCAACGGCGCAGAGAGAGTCATCGTCTCCCAGCTCGTCCGTTCGCCGGGCGTATATTTCGATATGACCCACGACAAGACCGGTATCGAGCTGTTCTCAAGCACAATCAACCCCAACCGCGGCGCATGGCTTGAGTATGAGACGGACATAAACGACGTCTATTATGTAAGAATAGACAAGAACAGGAAAATATTCATCACCACTTTCATCAGAGCACTCGGACTCGGTACGGACGATGAGATCCGCGAGTTCTTCGGCAACGATGAGAGAATCGAAGCCACCATCGAGAGAGACGAGACAAAGAACCAGGGCGAAGCGCTCATGGAAGTCTTCAAGCGTCTGCGTCCCGGCGAGCCCGTGACCCTTGAGTCCGCCCAGCAGCTGCTCGACAATCTCTTCTTCGATCCGCGCAGATACGATATCTCGCGTGTCGGCAGATACAAATATAATAAGAAGCTCGCCATTGCCGCCCGCCTTGCAGGCTGCAAGCTTGCCGAGCCCGTTATCGCTCCGCTGACCGGCGAGATTCTTGCCGAGGCAGGCGAGGTCGTTACCAAGGCGAAGGCTAAGGAGATCGAGCGCGCAGGCGTTATGGTCGCCGTCGCCGATGTCGAGGGCAAGAAGGTCAAGATCATCTCCAACGGCATGGTCGATCCAATGGACTATGTGCCCGAGGGCGTGACCAAGGAAGAGCTTCTTGAAGCCGGCATCAACGAGAAGGTTCGCTTCCAGATAATCACCGAGATAGTCGACGAGTGCGGCGACGACAAAGAGGCTCTTCTCGAGCAGCTCAGACTCCGCCACGACGACCTTATCCCGAACCACATTATAATCGACGATATCTTCTCTTCGATAAACTATATCAACTGCCTTGCAAACAAGATAGGCACCACGGACGACATCGACCACCTCGGCAACAGACGTATCCGCTGCGTGGGCGAGCTGCTCCAGAATCAGTTCAGAATCGGTCTGTCGAGAATGGAGAGAGTTGTCCGCGAGAGAATGACTCTTCAGGCTCAGGAGAAGGAGGAGAACATCACTCCTCAGGCTCTTATCAACATCCGTCCTGTCATGATGGCGATAAAGGAGTTCTTCGGCTCTTCCCCGCTGTCGCAGTTCATGGATCAGATCAATCCCCTTGCGGAGCTGACTCATAAGCGCCGTCTTTCCGCCCTCGGTCCCGGCGGTCTTTCGAGAGACCGTGCAGGATTTGAAGTCCGAGACGTTCACTACTCGCATTACGGCAGAATGTGCCCCATCGAGACTCCCGAAGGTTCCAACGTCGGACTTATCTCCTACCTTGCAACTTTCGCGCGCATAAATGAATACGGTTTCATCGAGGCCCCGTTCAGAAAGGTCGACAAGACCACCGGACGCGTCACTGACGAAGTTGAGTATATGACAGCCGATGTCGAGGACGATTACATTGTCGCCCAGGCGAACGAGCCGCTCGACGAGAACGGAATGTTCGTCCATGAGAGAGTCAACGCAAGACACAGGGACGGCTTCCTTGAGATCGACCGCATGAAGGTCGACTACATGGATGTCTCCCCGAAGATGGTCGTCTCCGTCGCAACTTCGATGATTCCGTTCCTCGAGAACGACGACGCAAACCGAGCCCTCATGGGATCGAACATGCAGAAGCAGGCGGTTCCGCTGCTCAAGACCGAGAGCCCTATAGTCGGCACCGGTATGGAATATAAAGCGGCTGTCGACTCCGGCGTTGTCGTGCTTGCAAAGCACTCCGGCCGCGTCACAAAGGTCGATGCCGAGCAGATCGAGATTCTCAGCGACGAGAACATTCTCGACCATTACGATATAATCAAGTTCATGCGCTCCAACCAGGCACATGCGTCAACCAGCGCCCGATAGTCACCCTCAACCAGCGCGTTGAAAAGGGCGACGTCATAGCCGACGGTCCCGCAACGGATCACGGCGAGATATCCCTCGGCAAGAACGCCCTTGTCGGCTTCATGACTGGAAGGCTACAATTAACGAGGACGCGGTTCTCATCAACGAAAGATGGTTCGCAACGATGTCTACACCTCGATTCATATCGAGAAACACGAGATCGAAGCGAGAGATACAAAGCTCGGACCCGAGGAGATTACAAGGGACATCCCGAACGTCTCCGACGATCTTCTGAGCAACCTTGACGAGCGCGGCATAATCCGCGTCGGCGCCGAAGTTCACTCCGGCGACATCCTTGTCGGTAAGGTAACGCCCAAGGGCGAGACCGAGCTGACCGCAGAGGAGAGACTGCTCCGCGCGATATTCGGCGAGAAGGCGAAAGAGGTCAGAGATACCTCCCTCAAGGTCTCCCACGGCGAATACGGCATCGTCGTCAAGGTCGAAGAGTTCACCCGCGAGAACAGCGATGAGCTCGCACCCGGCGTAAACAAGGTCGTCCGCTGCTATATCGCCCAGAAGCGTAAGCTCTCCGTCGGCGATAAGATGGCAGGCCGCCACGGCAACAAGGGTGTTGTTTCAAGAATACTTTCTCAGGAGGATATGCCCTTCCTTCCGGACGGCACGCCGCTCGATATCGTGCTCAACCCCCTGGGCGTTCCCTCCCGAATGAATATCGGTCAGGTGCTCGAGGTGCATCTCGGCTTTGCCGCGAAGCATCTGGGCTACAAGGTAGAGACCCCCGTCTTTGACGGCGCGCACGAGGAGGATATCCGCGAAGCGCTCAAGCAGGCAGGACTTAGAGAGGACGGCAAGACGATACTCTACGACGGACGTACCGGCAGACAGTTCGATAACCCCGTCACCGTCGGCGTCATGTATTACCTCAAGCTGTTCCACCTTGTTGACGATAAGATTCACGCACGTTCCACCGGCCCGTACTCGCTCGTTACGCAGCAGCCCCTCGGCGGTAAAGCCCAGTTCGGCGGCCAGCGTTTCGGTGAGATGGAAGTCTGGGCTCTCGAGGCTTACGGCGCTGCCTACACCCTCCAGGAGATACTGACAGTCAAGTCCGACGATGTTGTCGGCCGTGTCAAGACCTACGAGGCGATAGTCAAGGGCAACAACGTTCCCAAGCCCGGCATTCCCGAGTCGTTCAAGGTTCTCGTCAAAGAGCTTCAGTCCCTCTGCCTTGATGTCAGCGTTCTTGACGCGGACGGCGAGGAGATAGACCTCAAGCAGACCGACGAGGAACTCGGATTTGCACCTTCAGACGATAAGGCATTCTCCTCCGTCAACGACGCGGCACTGCAGGCGGCTACGGCACGGAAAACGAAGAGGGCGATATCTTCAATGTCGGCTCCGACGAGGATGACGATGACAGCGCCGATTTCGCAGACGATGCGAGGGCGAAGATGACTACTATGACGGCGACATCTTCTCCGACAGCGAAGGCGAGCTTGACGACTACGACGACTGAGAACAGTCACCTTAAAAATATATTTTAAAAAGGGGCAGTCAACGGATGGAAAACAATACCTTTGAATCCATAAAAATAGGTCTTGCGTCTCCCGATAAGATCAGAAGCTGGTCTTACGGCGAGGTCAAGAAGCCCGAAACCATCAATTACCGCACACTCAAGCCCGAAAAGGACGGACTGTTCTGCGAAAGGATATTCGGACCCCAGAAGGACTGGGAGTGCCACTGCGGCAAATATAAAAGAATCCGCTACAAGGGCAAGATATGCGAACGCTGCGGCGTTGAGATAACCCGCTCCAAGGTTCGCCGCGAGAGAATGGGTCACATCGAGCTTGCAGCTCCCGTCTCCCACATCTGGTATTTCAAGGGAATACCCTCAAGAATGGGTCTTATCCTCGATATATCGCCGCGCAACCTTGAGAAAGTTCTCTACTTTGCGATGCATATCGTTATCGATCCCGGCACAACGGATCTTAAAAAGTATCAGGTTCTCGACGAGAAGGATTACGACGAGTACCGCCTGATGTATGAGGACGATTTCAGGGCAGGCATGGGCGCCGAGGCTATCAAGGAGCTTCTTGCCGAGATCGACCTCGACCAGCTCTCCGCGCAGCTGCGCGAGGAGATAGAGAACGCAAGCGGTCAGAAGAAGGCCAAGGCTCTCAAACGCCTTGAGGTTGTCGAGGCGTTCAGACAGAGCGGCAACAGACCCGAGTGGATGATCCTCGACGTGCTTCCGGTTATCCCGCCGGAGCTTCGTCCCATGGTTCAGCTCGAGGGCGGACGCTTTGCAACGAGCGACCTCAATGATCTTTACCGCCGCGTTATCAACAGAAACAACCGTCTGCGCAAGCTCCTTGAGCTCGGCGCACCCGAGATAATAGTCCGCAACGAGAAGCGTATGCTTCAGGAAGCTGTCGATGCTCTTATCGACAACGGCCGCCGCGGCAGACCCGTAACCGGCCCGAACAACAGAGCACTCAAGTCGCTCTCCGATATGCTTAAAGGTAAGCAGGGACGTTTCAGACAGAACCTGCTCGGTAAGCGTGTTGACTATTCCGGACGTTCGGTTATCGTCGTCGGTCCCGAGCTGAAGATCTATCAGTGCGGTCTGCCGACCGAGATGGCTCTTGAGCTGTTCAAGCCCTTCGTCATGAAGAGACTTGTCCAGACCGGCAAGGCGAACAACGTCAAGTCCGCAAGAAAGATGGTCGAGCGTCAGAATCCCGTTGTCTGGGATGCTCTCGAAGTGGTTATCAAGGATCACCCCGTGCTCCTCAACCGCGCTCCCACACTTCACAGACTTGGTATCCAGGCTTTCGAGCCCATCCTTGTCGAGGGCAGAGCTATCAAGCTTCATCCCCTCGTTTGTACCGCATTCAACGCCGACTTCGACGGCGACCAGATGGCAGTTCACGTTCCGCTTTCTGCAGAGGCTCAGGCTGAGGCGCGCTTCCTTATGCTCGCCGCCAACAACCTCCTCAAGCCCTCCGACGGACGCCCGGTCACCGTTCCCACGCAGGACATGGTCCTCGGCTCATATTACCTCACCCTTGAAAAGCCCGGCGAGCCCGGCGAGGGCAAGGTGTTCAGAGATGTCGATGAGGCCACCATGGCTTACGACGACGGCACCATCGGACTCCATGCGAGAATTAAGATCCGCATGACTAAGGAGATTGACGGCAAGCCCGTCAGAAAGCTCGTCTCCACCACCATGGGACGCGTTATCTTCAACGGACCTATCCCGCAGGATCTCGGTTTTGTTGACAGAAGCGATCCGGAGAACGACTTCAAGCTTGAGGTCGATTTCCTCGTCAATAAAAAGAAACTCGGCGAAATTATCGACAGATGCATCAAGATTCACGGCACTTCGATAGCGGCCGATATGCTTGATAAAATCAAGGCTCAGGGCTACAAGTACTCGACCCGAAGCGGTATCACCGTCGCTGTCTGCGACGCTACCATACCGCCGCGCAAGGGCGAACTCATTGCCGATGCCGAGAAGGACATCGCCGAGATCATGGACAACTATGAGAACGGTCTTCTCTCCGACGAGGAGCGCACGAACATGGTCATTGAGACCTGGGAAGACTGCACAAAGAGAGTTGCCGCAGAACTCAAGGCGAACTTCGATCCCTACAACCCGATCAACATGATGCTTGACTCCGGTGCGCGAGGCAACGACAGCCAGCTGCGTCAGCTTGCAGGTATGCGCGGACTTATCGCGAATACAGCAGGTAAGACGATTGAAATCCCCATCAGAGCCAACTACCGTGAAGGTCTTAATATACTCGAATACTTCATTTCGTCGCGTGGTGCGCGTAAAGGTCTTGCCGATACCGCACTTCGTACTGCGGACTCGGGTTACCTTACCAGACGTCTTGTCGATGTCTCGCAGGATGTTATCATCCGCGAGGAGGACTGCGGCTGCACAGAGGCTCGGATGTCTACGATATCTTCGACGGAAAGCGCCGCATAGTCAGCCTCACCGAGCGTCTTACCGGCCGCTATCTGCTCAACGACTTTGTCGACGAGGATACCGGCGAGCTTATCATGAGCAAGGATAAGATGATGAGCGAGGACGACGCAAAGCGCGTCGCCGACAAGGTATACGAGTACCACGACAGAAAGGTCGCCGCTGGCGAAGAGCCCGAGGGTAGCCTTGCAAAGATAAAGATTCGTTCGCTGCTTACCTGCCAGTCCGAGCACGGCGTCTGCATCAAGTGCTACGGCGCGAACCTTGCAACCGGCGAGCCTGTTACGGTCGGTGAAGCAGTCGGTATTATCGCGGCTCAGTCGATAGGCGAGCCCGGTACACAGCTGACGATGAGAACGTTCCACACCGGCGGCGCGAAAGACCAGTCCGATATCACGGAAGGTCTTCCCAGAGTCGAGGAGCTGTTCGAAGCGAGAAAGCCCAAGAGCCTCGCTCTTATCAGTGAGATCTCCGGTACGGTTTCCGAGCGCGAGATCAAGAAGGTCAGAAACATCATCGTCACAGATCCCGAGACCCTCGAGGAGAAGGCGTATCCCATCCACTACGGTATGCGCGTCAAGGTTGAGCCCGGCGATCACATCAACAAGGGCGACACCATCACCGAAGGTGCTCTCAACCCGCACGATATTCTCGCAGTCCTCGGCGTCGAGGCTGTTCACGATTACCTCATCCGCGAGGTTCAGAGAACCTACCGTATGCAGGGTGTTGACGTCAACGATAAGCACATCGAGGTCATCGTCCGTCAGATGATGAAGAAGGTCAAGATCACCGATCCCGGCGACACGACTTTCCTGCCCGGCGCTGTTGTTGACAAGCTTGAGTTCAAGGCGGAGAACGCACGCGTCGCCGCCAAGGCTCAGGAGACAGGCGAGGAGCTCGCAGAGGCTCAGTGCATGCCCGTGCTCATGGGTATCACAAAGGCTTCTCTTGCAACCGAGTCCTTCCTCTCGGCAGCATCCTTCCAGGAGACGACAAGAGTCCTCACCGACGCCGCCATCAAGGGCAAGAGCGATCCGCTGCTCGGCCTCAAGGAGAATGTCATCATCGGCAAGCTCCTGCCGTCGGGTACCGGCATGAAGTGCTACAGCGACGTTCAGGTGCTTCCCACTACGGGCATCTTCAGCGACCTTGCCGAGAAGCTCGAAGAGGCGGAGAACAAGGAAGAAGCAGAATAATAAACAACCATCGAGCCGGAGTCTGCCGCTTTTGCGGGGGACTCCGGCAGCGGTGACTATAAAGAGATGCGTTTATTGGACAAAAATCATATATAATGCCCCGATAAACGCCGAATATTTTGTCATTTGACGAACCGAAAAGGTTGACAAACAGAACCTTCAGCGGTATAATTTTAAATTGTGATGTCTTGTGTTTTGGGATAATTATGCCCGAAGCGCGGATTTCATATATAAATCTTAGAAAGGAGATGTACTGCTTGCCAACGTTTAATCAGCTTGTGAGAAACGGAAGAGAAACTCTTGAGAAGAAACCCAAAGCCCCTGCGCTTTTGAAGGGTCTCAACTCCAAGAAAAATGTCATGACCGACACTGCTTCTCCGCAGAAGCGCGGTGTTTGCACAGCGGTTAAGACCACCACCCCCAAGAAGCCCAACTCGGCTCTGAGAAAGATCGCCAGAGTTCGTCTTTCCAACGGCATCGAGGTTTCGGCTTATATCCCGGGCGTCGGTCATAACCTTCAGGAGCACTCGGTTGTTCTCATCCGCGGCGGCCGTGTTAAGGACCTTCCCGGTGTGCGTTACCACATCATCCGCGGAACGCTCGATACACAGGCGTCAACGGCAGAATGCAGGCCCGTTCAAAGTACGGTGCTAAGCGTCCGAAGGCTGCCAAAAAGTAATTCCGCATGATGCGGAAAGCTTAAGAGACAGAATCTTCTTGCAGGTGATTACTCCAATGCGAGAGTGCATTGAAATACATGCCTCCCATTGACACCACGAGAGTTTTGTCACTCGAGTACCTATGATATCATTACTATGAAGGAGGGAAGCGAAGTGCCAAGAAGAGGCAAGATAGCAAAACGTGACGTTTTGCCCGATCCGCTTTACAACTCAAAGCTCGTAACACGCCTTATCAACAACGTCATGATCGACGGTAAGAAGGGCGTCGCTCAGAAAATCGTTTACGAGGCTTTCGACATTATCCGTGAGAAGACCGGCAAGGAACCGCTTGAGGTTTTTGAGGCTGCTATGGAGAATGTCATGCCCGTTCTCGAAGTCAAAGCTCGTCGAGTCGGCGGTGCAACCTATCAGGTTCCCATGGAGGTTCGTCCGGAGAGAAGACAGACCCTCGGTCTGCGCTGGATAACCCTTTATTCCCGTCAGCGTTCCGAGAGAACGATGAAGGAGAGACTTGCTAACGAGATCATGGATGCCGTCAATTCGACCGGTTCGGCATTCAAGAAGCGTGAGGATACTCACAAGATGGCAGAGGCCAACAAGCATTTGCACATTTCAGGTGGTAATTTCACCTATATATTTTGCTATTCGCACAAAGGCGAGATACGGAGGTTTTTATGCCGAGAGAGGTTTCACTGGAAAAGACCAGGAATATCGGAATCATGGCGCATATTGACGCAGGCAAAACCACCACAACGGAGCGTATCCTGTTCTACACAGGAAAGACCCACAAACTCGGCGAAGTGCATGATGGTGCTGCGACAATGGACTGGATGGAGCAGGAGCAGGAGAGAGGTATAACAATCACCTCCGCTGCGACTACCTGCTTCTGGAAGAACCACCGAATCAACATCATCGACACTCCCGGCCACGTGGACTTCACCGTTGAGGTTGAGCGTTCTCTGCGTGTTCTGGACGGTTCTGTTACCGTTCTTTGCGCAAAGGGCGGCGTTGAGCCCCAGTCCGAAACCGTCTGGAGACAGGCGGACAAGTACCAGGTTCCGAGAATGGTCTATGTTAACAAGATGGACATTATGGGAGCTAACTTCTATAATGTTATAGACATGATGAAGGAGCGCCTGAAGTGTAACGCAGTCCGATTCAGCTCCCCATAGGCGCGGAAGCTGACTTCAAGGGAATCATCGACCTTGTTCAGATGCAGGCTGATGTCTACTATGATGACAAGGGTCTCGACGTCAGAGTTGAGGATATTCCCGAGAACATGAAGGAACTTGCACAGAAGTATCATGATGAGCTCGTTGAGCACGTCGCCGAACAGGACGACGAGCTGCTCGAGAAGTATCTCGGCGGCGAGGAGCTCACCATTGATGAGATAAAGACCTGCATCCGCAAGTCTACTATCGCCAATAAGATGGTTCCCGTATGCTGCGGTACTTCTTACCGCAACAAGTGTTCAGCAGCTGCTTGACGCTATTGTTGATTACATGCCCGCTCCGACGGATGTCCCGTCGATAAAGGCACGAACCCCGAGACCGGTGAAGAGGAGTTCCGTCATTCTTCGGATTCCGAGCCGTTCTCAGCTCTTGCTTTCAAGATCGCGACCGATCCCTTCGTCGGTAAGCTCTGCTTCTTCAGAGTTTATTCGGGCACAGTCACCACCGGCAGCACTGTTTACAATGCTACCAAGGACTGCAACGAGCGTCTGGGAAGAATCCTGCAGATGCACTCCAACCACAGAAAGGATATCGACTGCGTTTACGCCGGAGATATCGCTGCGACTATCGGTCTTAAGAACACCACCACCGGCGACACGCTCTGCGACGCCAAGGCTCCGATAATCCTTGAGTCCATGGAGTTCCCCGATCCCGTTATCAGGTCGCTATCGAGCCCAAGACCAAGGCAGGCCAGGAGAAGATGGCTATCGCGCTTGCAAAGCTCGCCGAAGAGGATCCGACCTTCAAGTGCTACACTGATGAAGAGACGGGTCAGACCATCATCGCCGGCATGGGGCGAGCTTCACCTTGAGATAATCGTTGACAGACTTCTTCGTGAGTTCAAGGTTGAGGCTAATGTCGGTAAACCCCAGGTCGCATATCGCGAGACCATCAC
>ENA-OQCP01000313-OQCP01000313.1-human-gut-metagenome-genome-assembly--contig:-NODE-313-length-21808-cov-6.137817_pt1 | contig 21808 bp, 31 predicted proteins | sample MGYA00242760_ERZ504583 | MGnify/ENA primary metagenome ERZ504583 (study PRJEB26092, sample SAMD00036308) | human gut metagenome | host: Homo sapiens | study: EMG produced TPA metagenomics assembly of...
GTCACGGGAGGGCTACCACACTATGAAGGCTTACCAATCTCTCAACCGCGAAGAAACATCTGCAACAGGCAACGGATAATGACATCGTGGTTGCGACCTGCGTCTGCCTGACGGTAACGGTATAGACCTTTTGCGCTGGATGCGAAAGGAGGGAAAGATGCAACCCTTCATTATCATGACCGACTATGCCGAAGTGCATACCGCAGTGGAAAGCATGAAGCTCGGTTCGATAGACTATATCCCCAAACAGCTTGTGGAGGATAAACTGGTCCCTCTTCTCCGTTCCATACAGAAAGAACGACAGGCGGGACAACGCCGTATGCCCGTGTTTGCCCGTGAAGGTTCCGCCTTTCAGAAAATCATGCACCGTATAAGGCTGGTAGCCGCTACCGATATGAGCGTGATGATATTCGGAGAGAACGGAACAGGTAAAGAACATATTGCCCACCACCTGCACGACAAAAGTAAACGGGCAGGCAAGCCATTCGTGGCGGTGGACTGCGGTTCACTCACTAAAGAGTTTGCACCATCAGCTTTCTTCGGACACGTCAAGGGCGCGTTCACGGGTGCGGATAGTACCAAGAAAGGGTATTTCTATGAAGCGGAAGGCGGCACGCTGTTTCTGGACGAGGTGGGCAACCTTGCGTTAGAAACCCAACAGATGTTACTCCGTGCCATACAAGAGAGGCGGTATCGCCCGATCGGTGACAAATCGGACAGAAGTTTCAATGTTCGCATCATCGCCGCCACCAATGAGGATCTGGAGGCGGCAGTGAGTGAAAAGCGTTTCCGGCAGGATCTGTTTTACCGTCTGCATGACTTCGGGATAACCGTTCCGCCTTGCGTGACTGTCAGGAGGACATCTTGCCGTTGGCGGAGTTCTTCCGCGAGATAGCCAACAAGGAATTGGAATGCAATGTGAGCGGTTTCAGTTCCGAAGCACGTAAAGCGTTGCTGACACACGCATGGCCGGGCAACGTGCGGGAACTTCGGCAAAAGATAATGGGAGCTGTATTGCAAGCGCAGGAAGGTGTGGCGACGAAAGAACATCTGGAGCTTGCCGTAATCAAACCTACCTCACACGTCAGTTTCGCCCTGCGCAATGACGTGGAGGATAAGGAACGGATATTACGGGCGTTGAAACAGGCAAACGGCAACCGGAGTGTCGCCGCAGAACTGCTCGGCATAGGCAGGACAACACTATACAGCAAACTTGAAGAGTATGGACTTAAATATAAATTCAAGCAATCATAGCCCGTAATTCACTGAATTTGGCTATCTTTGCATAACATTTGAGAAAAACGGCGATTGGCAGGAGCTTTTCGCCGCCAACATATAGGATAAGACCGCAAGGCGTTTCAAGCGAAAATCTGGTAAATTGGAACTACGGAGACGATTGCGTGATGCTTATGCTATGCTTACGCATAGCGTGCATTCACGTACTCTCCGTAAAGGCTTTACCAGAGCCATCGCTTGAAGGTAGTGTGAATTGCACGCTACTTTTTTACCCTTGCCTAACGAAAGGAAACGATTATGGGTAAAGTTCAGATTCTCGCCGTACTGACGATGGACGGATGTCTTTCTTCAGAGTTATATGATAAAGCACATCAGGATTTGTGCCTTGACCGTTGCGGTCTTGATGAAATCAGGGAGAAAGCCCTTTACCATGTCACACCGGACTATTCCATTTCAATGCTGCACGAATGGCGGAAAGACGGTACAAACATTCGTTACCTCGCGGAAGCCACACCAGACACGTCGGACTATATCAACGGACTGCTGCGTATGCACGCTGTGGACGAAATCATACTATACACCGTTCCTTTCATCGCGGGAACAGGACGGCATTTTTTCAAATCGGCTCTGCCGGAGCAACACTGGACGCTTTCCTCCTTGAAAAGCTATTCCAACGGTGTATGTCGCATTATCTATATCCTTGATAAAAAAGCAAGATAGCCAAAATGTGCGGCAAGCATACATTTCTATTTTCAGGAATAGAATAAATGTTCTGATTACAAACAATTTAAGTCGGATATAATTTGTCCTTGTGAAAAAATATTGAATTTTATACCTCTGAAATCCAGTACTTTGTAAAATTGAGTGTTGGATTTTTTATTTTCTGCCGCGTTTTTTGCCAATTATATTCATGTGCGCACGCAGAAAACAAAGTGTAATTTTCAAAATTGACAGAACCATGAATTATTTCTTGCTGGCGGAAACCGACTTTTTCCGCCTGATAAACGAAGCCGGCGACTGCAATATGGAAACGGCATACACGGCTTTCGCCACCCAAGTGATCGAACTGTGCAACGGCGGCATGGACATGAACCTTACCGTCATCGCGCTTGCCTACATCGAAATCGAGTTGCAGCACCATCCCGTACGTAATCTGTCAGAAGAAAAAAGAGAGATTGCCGCCTACGTCAGCAAGGCTCTGTCTTTCGTAAGAAAGATGCAGAAATTCCTTGCCACGCCCCAAGTGCCACCACTAATATCCGCCAATAACGCAACAGAAACCACCGCCAGCCTCCTGCAATGGACGGGCAATGCCATCGACCTCGTGGAACTTATCTACGGCATCGACGAGATGGGCTGCATCAACAACGGCAACATGCCGCTCAAACAGCTTGCCCCGCTCCTTTACAAGATATTCGGGGTTGAGTCGAAGGACTGCTACCGTTTCTACACCGACATCAAACGCCGGAAGAACGAAAGCCGCACCTACTTCCTTGACAGAATGCAGGAGAAATTGAACGAGAGGATGCTGCGCGATGATGAGTTGGATCGTATGAGGAGATAAAAAACAAATTCATTAGAATAAATCACATCAATTCAATTCATTATTTTGTTATATTAGAAAAAGATATTAACTTTGCATTGAAATTGATATAGTCATAATTCAGATGAACTCAATACACGATATAACAGACTACATTATCTTACGAGTAAAATCGGAAGATAGATTTGCGTCTTTAATAAATTTAAAGTTGCAGAAGTTATTGTATTATGTTCAAGCATGGTCTTATGGTATCAATAAAAAACCTATGTTTGACGGCGAGTTTGAAGCATGGATTCATGGTCCGGTAAATCGAGAAATCTACAATCGATTTAATTCTACAAAATATCTCTATTCAGAAATCAATATTGATGATTGCATGAATCACAATGTGAGTTTATCATCAGAAGACGCTGAATTTATTGACTTTATATTGGAGAATTATCTTAAATATAGCGGTGCTGAATTAGAACGATTGTCACAATGAGATGCCTTGGATTGAAACACGTGGAGATTTAAATGTAAATGAGCGTTGTGACAAGGTTATTACTCCAGAACTAATGATTGAGTATTATGGGAAAAAATGGGAAACTATTAAATCTTAATTCAGATTCTCCTAAATACGGAAACAAATCATTAGTTACCAAAGAACAAGAAAATGAGTTAAAGAGAAGGAAGATAACTTTTTCCTTCTCTTACTTTAAGCAGATACCTAATTTTCAGATTGGAGAGTGTTCTAAGGGATGGCATATTGGGCTTCTTGAACGATTAGGTGCTTTGGGTACTATGACACCGCAAGAAGTATTAGAAGAAAATAGAGGTAGTATTGCATTAAGATGTCATCCAATAGATTGGAGTGCTAAAAACATTCCTATTCAACGAAAAGATTTAGATTGGCTACCAAAAGAAATATTGGACAATGAGACAGATTTTCCAATAATGCAATTTTCGATAACAAAAAGTACGGGGCGTATTGTAGGTTATTTTGATCGGGATTCTTCTATATTTCACATAGTATTATTAGATCCTGAACATAATATACAACCGGCAAAGAAAACTAATTATCAAATACAACCAACTACAAAAGGGTTATCTCAATATGATGATTTATTAAATAAGTTGGAACGAATTAAAAGTATCGTATCAGATTGTTCTGATAAAAAGTGCAAATTGCATTCACATATTAGTGTTATAGAAGAATTACATGACAATATTGTTATATAGGACTTGATAATGACTTCTATAGCACTTATCAAGAAATCTTAAAGAAAATTCCATTGCAAAAAATTTTGGAAAACGGAATCTTAGTAAGTATGGATAATGCTTAAGTTCTAAAAATGAAGAAAGGTTTATGGTAAGCCTTTCTTCATTTTTTTATTTACTTCTGCTGCAACAAATGCTTCAGGTTGTCATCGCCTGCGATGCGCTCCAGTTCATCCTGCACAATCTGCTTCACCTCTTCCTTGATGCGCCGGTAGTTCGCCTGCACCGTTTCCTTCATGTGGTCGTTGCCGTCCTCGTCCGTGAAATCGGTAATGACAGGAATTTTCTTGTAGGCACTTTCCTCCCGTTTGACCTTTTCGGCATCCACCACAATCTCGCAGTGGAAAATCTTCTGCTCGATGCGCTCGTTGAAGTTGTCGGACACAGAACCGACAAACATACCCTGCGTAAGACCGGAAATCTTGCTCGGCGGGATGAGCGCGTCCATCTGCGTGTTGATGGAGGTGGACACGTCCTGCCGGTTGATGGAGATGGACTGCCGTTTCTGCAACACCTTACCGAACCGTTCCGATAGTGTCTTTGCCGTTTCGCCTACCACCTGCCCGGAAAAGATATTGCCGACAGTGTTCATCACCACCTTCGCCTCCTTGTCCCCGTAGTCTCGCACCAACTGGCTGAAATCCTGAAAACCCAGACACACGGCAACCTTGTTGCTTCGGGCGGTAGCTATAAGATTGTCCAGCCCTTTGAAGTATATCGTGGGCAGCTCGTCAATGATGACCGACGACTTCAGCATCCCCTTCTTGTTGATGAGTTTCACGATGCGGGAGTTGTACAATCCGAGTGCCGCCCCGTAGATGTTCTGGCGGTCGGGATTGTTGCCCACGCATAGGATTTTCGGCTCTTCGGGATTGTTGATGTCCAGCGTAAACTCGCTGTCCGACATCACCCAATAGAGCTGCGGTGAAATCATCCTTGAAAGCGGAATTTTCGCCGACGCTATCTGCCCCATGAGCTGCTCCGCAGCCCCTCCGAGCCAAGCGTCCATGAATGGTGAAAGGTAGTTCTCCAGCTCCGGGTAAGAGGTCAGTATCGGAAATATATCCTCGTAACGGCGGTTCAGAAACTCGATGGCATGAGGAAAAGTGCAATACTTCCCGTTCTGATAGATTTTGAGATACCAGATAATGCTGGCAAACAGAATGATAGGAGACTCCACGAAGAAGTCGCCCTGCTTTTGCACCCACGTTTTATTGAGGTTGAGCATTATCGTATAGGCACTCTCGTAAGCGTCCGTAATATCCTCCATGAAATCCGGGTGAATGGGATTGCAACGGTGTGAACGGCGCGGGTCGTCGAAGTTGATTACATAGAATTTCGGTTTCACCTTGTAGCCCTCCGGGTGGTTCAGCAAATGGTTATAGGCAATAGTGGACAAGTCGCTGAATTTGAAGTCATATACATACATCGAAAATCCCTTTTCAATCTGTTGCTTGATAAAATTGTTTACAACGGCGTATGACTTGCCGCTGCCCGGCGTACCCAACACGATGGACGCACGGAAGGGATTAACCACATTGATCCAGCCGTTGTTCCAGCGTTTCCTGTAATAGAAACGTGTCGGCAGATTGACCGAATACTCGCTTTCGATAAGCCTCGTTTCCTGCATGAAACTCTCGTTCTCGTTGTTGAAAACATCCTCCATCAAATTGTGTTTCAACAGACGGCTCATCCACAGACCTCCCATCAGCAGGCAGACATAGCCCGTTCCAATGGTAAGGACATATAGTCCCGTCACCGCTTCAAGCGGCAGCGGCAGGGGCAGCAACCACCAGTTCAGGAAAAACAGCACGAACCCGACGGCAAATGCTGTCCAGATTCTCCCCCAAGTGATTTTCTCACCCTTGACACCTTTCGTACCCAGACAGGACAGGGCAAGCAAAAGGACGGAAAACAGTTTCGTGTACAGTATGGAATGGAACAACCCCGCCGTGCGGTCGAAGTTCAGAAGGATTTTGTCCACCACGCCGATGTTCACGCCCCACATCCTGATGGCTTCGTAGCAGAACCAGTACACGTTCATGACCACTAAAATGATACTCACGGCACGCAGAAAATCCATGATTTTCGCCAATGCCCTCAAATCGTCTTCTTGTGACATACATTGATTTTTTAATTGTTGATACTCTGATTACATACCCAAGCCCTTGCGCTTTTTCTTCTTTTTGCGCTTCATTGCCCGGATGAAAGCCTCTTCCTCGGCATCGGTCGCCGGACCTTCGGGAGTGAGCAAGCCCATACCGCCCGACATGTCTTCACGGTCGTATGCGGTCTGCCCATATACCTTGTCCGCAACATCCGCCGGGATGGAAAGCGGTATAGGCGGTTGTCCGGCGTATGGCAGTGTGAAGTGTTCCTGCAAGCATTCGCCGAAAGTTCCTTACCCATGCGCGAACCGTTCAGCACGCATCCCGTGCGGTGGTCGATGAAGGTAGCCCCATAGATGCGCCCTTCCTCTGTGTAGCGCAGCACGGTATCTATGCCCTTCTCTTTGAGCCGGGAAATAAACCTGTCCTTGTCATAAGTGCCTTGCAGCACGGAAAGGACGGTGCGTTTCGTCATGTCTGCCAGTTTCCTGTCCTTGATTTCCGATTTGGAACGGACAAACTTCTTCTGCACGGCTTCATAGCCTGCGGACTTCCCGAAGAGCGAGGACTTGAACGGATTGCCAACTTGTTACCCCTGTCGTCCGTGACGGAATAGACCAGCCCGTGATACTCCCGTCCGCGCACGTTTCCCCTCGCTTCCTCCACCGTCATATTATATAAGGAAAGGAGCGCACGGTATTCGCCCATCGTCTGGAAGCGGTACTGCCCGTTCAGAGCCTTCACGGTGTTGCCCACCTGCTTTTTCACATCGCCAGCCGATGCATCCACCTTGCGCAACGGGTTATCCAATCCCTGATTTTTTCGTTCTGCCGGATGCAATCCATACTTCTGTTCCAGTTCCCTGCGAATACGGTCGCTGCGGCGGTAGAGAAAATCCCGGTTGAGCCTTTTACCGTTCTCGTCCACGTTGACCGTCACGATGTGCAGGTGGTGGCGGTCGATGTCCTCGTGCTTGAATACAAGATAAGGCTGGTTTCCGAAACCGAGTTTTTCCAGATACTCGCGGGCGATATTCTGCAACTCAATATCGGTCAGCACATCCTCCGGGTGCGGGTTGAGTGAGATATGCACCACCGGCTTCTCGACCTTCATCTGCGGTGGCAGGAAGGTGTGGAAACCCTCCATCGCCTTGCTTATGTCCACCGTTCCCGAACCGTCATTGTAGATGCGGTTGGTGGTGAGAAGCCGCCCCTGCGCCTCGTTAATCTTCTCCCCGTTGTAGGCAATCGCGCCGTACAACGAGTCTCCTACACTGATTTTTGCGACCATTTTGCTTCCATTTCTCTCGACAATTCCACAATCTGACGGCTCAGTTTCACGAGTTCGACGGTGCGTTGCTCCAGCTTGTAGAGCAACGCCATCGCTTTTTTCTCGGAAAAATGCAGCCTCAATTCCTTCACGACTTGGTTGTAATTCGTCCCCACGGCGCGGAACTGCGCATGAAAATCCGATAGCTTGGTGTAGTAGTCCACCAGCGTCTTGTCCACCTTCAGCACCTTGAACGGTTGCCCGAAGAAGTGCGCTTTGAGGAAAACCGACCGTGCATAGACACCCGATTTTCCGAACATGGCGAGGAAACGGTTGTGTTCCTCCTCGTTGAAACGGACGGTGTACCGGTACACCGCCGGATCAAGTTTGGGATTTCTCCCTGCTTTGCTTTTCCTTTTCTCTTTCATATCACTTTGGATTTAGCGGATTGACGGCATAAGCCGCCGCTTCTGTTCACGGCACCGCAGTTCTGAAAGGCTTTCCGACTTCGGAGGGAAAGCCCGTCCCCTGCAAGGGCAAGTGCTTTTCGTGGCTGCTCAAAATATTTTGAGCGGCTGAAAAGACATCTTGCTATGTTCAGGTGAACATAAAAATCCGTCAGGGGACGGATTGGGAAAATACCTTTCAGGACTCCGGGCCGCGCGTCATCGGCGAACCCTGCTGTCCGGGTGCAAAGTTACGCCCTTAAAGCGGTATCGGACAGATGCTTGACCCGGTCAATGACTGCCAACCGGCGCAACGTGCCGCCACTTGCCGGAGAAGTGATACAGGTTCCAAAATATACTTGTTTATTTGCAGCATGATTCAAGAAACGAACGATTTGAAGATATGATAAACGGAACATTCAAATACCCGGAAATCCGCTTCTTCGGATACTTGCCGAAACGGATACCCGAACCGTCGGAAACCCGGTTCTCCGACAATTCGGTGACGTATGGATTCAATGACTTCATGACGCAATGTCGTCAATCACCATTTGTCCGACGCACCGCTTCACCACAGAACCGGATACGCGACGACCCGCCTGCGTGTGTAGTCACGGAAGCGGATGGTGCGACAGCCAAATCCGTATGGAAACAGAAAAACAAATCATCAACAATTAAAATAAATGGAACTATGAGTAAGGAAATCTTCGTTGCATTCGCAACACAGAAAGGTGGCATCGGCAAATCCACTGTCACGGCACTTGCCGCCAGCTACCTGCACAACGTGAAAGGCTACAATGTCGCCGTCGTGGACTGCGACGACCCGCAGCACAGCATCCACGGGCTGCGCGAACACGAAATGGGGCTTATCGACAGCAGCACCTACTTCAAGGCTCTCGCTTGCGACCATTTCCGCCGGATCAAAAAGAACGCCTACACCATCGTCAAAAGCAATGCGGTGAACGCCCTCGACGATGCCGAGAGGATGATTGCCACTGAGGACGTGAAACCCGACGTGGTGTTCTTCGACATGCCCGGCACACTCCGAAGCAACGGCGTGATAAAGACGCTCTCGCAGATGGACTACATTTTCACTCCGCTGAGTGCCGACCGCTTTGTCGTGGAGAGTACCCTGAAATTCGTCACGATGTTCCGCGACAGGCTGATGACTACCGGACAGGCGAAAACAAAGGGGCTGCATCTGTTCTGGACGATGGTGGACGGCAGGGAGAGGAACGACTTGTACGGCATCTACGAGGAAGTGATAGCCGAAATGGGCTTTCCGGTACTTTCCACCCGCTTGCCCGACAGCAAGAAGTTCCGCCGTGACCTTTCGGAAGAGCGCAAGAGCGTTTTCCGCTCCACCATCTTCCCGATGGACACGGCACTGCTGAAAGGGAGTGGCATCCGGGAGTTTTCCGAAGAGATAAGCGACATCATCAGACCGCAGTGAGCATGGGCAGCAGGAAAGTGAACACGGAAGGCATCGACGAGGAACTGCTGTTAGCTCCATCGGGCGGCGCACACAGGACGGGACACTGCGCCCCGCACAGGAAGTACCCGCAGCTGCACCGACCGAAGAGGACACCGCCGCACCGGAACCATCTCCTGTGCAACCCGTAACACGGGAAAAAGCGCAGAGGGAAAGTGGACGCCGGAAAAGGCAGGACGAGGACTACAACGAGCTATTCCTGCGCCGCAACGAGATAAAGACCCGCCAATGTGTCTATATCAGCCGTGACGTCCACGGCAAGATCCTCAGAATCGTGAACGACATCGCCGGAGGGGAAATCTCAGTAGGCGGATATGTGGATACCGTGCTGCGCCAGCATCTGGAACAGCACAAGGAGAGAATCAACGAACTGTACAAGAAACAACGTGAAGATCTGATTTGAAAATGGAAAAAGAAATGACACCGAATGAAAAAAGACCACAGCAAGACTGCGGAGGTATGTTTACCCAAGTGCAGGCGAGTGTGGAAATACTGTCGCCTGTCCCGGTAAGCGGCAAATGCAGTGAGAAGGACTATGAACGCCTGTTCATCCGCGACCCGGAAGTAAAGGCACGTGAGGGGAAGATGGCGTATGTGCGCCCGGAGTACCACGAGCGTATCATGCGTATCACCCGTGTAATCGGGCATGACCGGCTTACGCTGTCCGCTTACATCGACCATGTGCTGACGCACCACTCAACCAGTGCGAAGATGCGATAAAGAGCCTTTATGCCCGAAATTACAATTCAGTATTCTAACCAAAAACGGAAGGATATGAATTACACAATCAGCATGACAGACATTCTGCTGGCGGTATCGGTCGGCTGCAACCTCTGGTTCCTGTTCCTGCTCCTTTACGAGCGCATCATGGACACGCGGATTGTCCGCTTCTTCAAGGGCATTGTCGGATTATGGCGGTCACTGGACGGGAATGAGGCTAAACGCATAGCGGCACACGAGGAAGTCCCTGCGGAAAAGGCGGACATCATCGGCAAGAGCCGTTTCAGGATGGCATCCACCCGGACAACCGCTGCCATACCGACGCAAGAAGCCGCCACTATTGAAAAAGGCATTGAGCTGTCGGAGGAAGAGGCTACTTTTGACGACGGAAAAACGGGAAACGCATCCCGCCCGGCACAAGTCCCGGAGGAAAAACTCGATGAGACCTTCACGAGCATACCGCCGGAGGAACTGGGATACGGGGACGACGAACCGGAAGAGGACGCCTCGGACACGCCACGGGCTTCGGGCAGCAGCTTTGACGAGATTGACGACGCCTGCAAGACCGCCAAAAACCCGGACGCGACACAGGCGGAACGTGAAAAGGCGGCTAAGGTGTTCACCGACATGGAGGGCACGGAGTTGTACGAGAAAATGATGGAAGGCTCTTCGGAGATAGGCATCCGCATCAAGGGGCTTATCGAGATTCGGCTGAAGAAATCTGAAAAGGAGTTCGTCGTGCCGGACAACATCGAGGAGTTCGACATTCGCAACTATGTATGACAACAATAAAAGAAATGAACATGAAAGAATGACATCAACCCACGCGGCGAGGAAACGCAAGGCGCATCCCCATCCGCAACGGACACGCCCACGTCCGTGGAAACAAACGGGCATCCACTAAAACCAAAGTAAAGAAACAAAGTATCAACCGCCCGACAAAGGACCATCCACCCTTTTGACGGCAAAAAACAAGAACAGTTTATGAACAAGAACATCTTGAAAAACAGAAAAGCAATCCTCTCCGCGGCACTTGTCATCGCCGCAACCGCCTCCGCTTTCGCGCAGGGAAACGGCATCGCGGGCATCAACGAAGCCACCTCTATGGTGAGTTCTTATTTCGACCCCGGAACTAAACTGATATACGCCATCGGTGCAGTCGTCGGGCTTATCGGGGGCGTAAAAGTGTACGGCAAGTTTTCATCGGGCGACCCCGACACCAGCAAGACAGCCGCCTCGTGGTTCGGCGCGTGCATCTTCCTGATTGTTGCCGCCACCATCCTGCGCTCATTCTTCCTTTAATAAATAATGTATGGCTGAATACCCAATCAACAAGGGTATCGGCCGTCCGGTAGAGTTCAAGGGCTTGAAGGCACAGTACCTCTTCATCTTCTGCGGAGGTCTGCTGGCTCTCTTCGTCCTGTTCGTCATCCTCTACATGGTCGGTATCGACCAGTGGATATGTATCGGCTTCGGCGCGGCATCGTCCTCCCTCCTTGTATGGCAGACCTTCGCGCTGAACGCCCGGTACGGTGAACACGGGCTGATGAAATTAGGAGCGGCACGGAGCCATCCCCGATACCTTATCAACCGGCGGCGGATAACCCGTCTGTTCAAACGACAACGAAAGGAAGAAAGACAATGAGGAATACATCGAAAATGACAACACTGGAAAACAGGTTCCCACTTTTAGCGGTGGAGCATGGCTGCATCATCTCAAAGGACGCCGACATCACGGTGGCTTTCGAGGTGGAACTACCGGAACTTTACACCGTGACGGGTGCGGAGTACGAGGCGATACACAGTTGCTGGTGCAAGGCTATCAAGGTGCTGCCGGACTACTCCGTCGTCCACAAACAGGACTGGTTCATCAAGGAACGCTACAAACCGGAGCTTCAGAAGGACGACATGAGCTTTTTAAGCCGCTCTTTCGAGCGTCACTTCAACGAGCGTCCGTACCTGAAACACACCTGCTACCTCTACCTGACCAAGACAACAAAGGAGCGTAACCGGATGCAGAGCAATTTCAGCACGCTGTGCCGGGGACATATCATCCGAAGGAGCTGGACAGGGAAACCACGACCAAGTTCTTGGAAGCCTGCGAACAGTTCGAGCGCATCATGAACGACAGCGGGCTTGTCAGGCTGCGCCGCCTCTCCACCGATGAGATTGTGGGTACTGAGGGAAAGACGGGACTTATTGAACGCTACTTCTCGCTCATGCCGGAAGGTGACACCACCTTGCAGGACATCGAGCTTTCGGCAAGGGAGATGCGCATCGGCGACAACCGCCTGTGTCTGCACACCCTCTCCGACGCGGAAGACCTGCCGGGCAAGGTGGCTACCGACACCCGTTACGAGAAGCTCTCCACCGACCGGAGTGACTGCGACTGTCATTCGCCTCCCCGGTGGGGCTTCTGCTCTCCTGCAACCATATCTACAACCAGTATGTGCTGATAGACAACAGTGAGGAAACCTTGCAGAAGTTCGAGAAGTCCGCCCGTAACATGCAGTCGCTATCTCGCTATTCAAGGAGCAACAGCATCAACCGCGAGTGGATAGACCAATACCTGAACGAAGCCCATCCTACGGACTGACCTCGGTACGGGCACACTTCAACGTCATGGCGTGGAGCGACGATGCGGAGGAACTGAAGCATATCAAGAACGACGTGGGCAGCCAGTTGGCAAGCATGGAATGCGTGCCGCGCCACAACACCATCGACTGCCCGACACTCTACTGGGCGGCGATACCCGGCAATGCGGCGGACTTCCCGGCGGAAGAGAGTTTCCACACCTTCATCGAACAGGCGGTGTGCCTGTTCACAGAGGAAACCAACTACCGCAGCTCGCTCTCGCCCTTCGGCATCAAGATGGTGGACAGGCTCACGGGAAAACCGCTGCACCTTGACATCTCCGACCTGCCATGAAGCGAGGTATCACGACCAACCGCAACAAGTTCGTGCTGGGTCCTTCGGGCAGCGGCAAGTCTTTCTTCATGAACCACCTCGTGCGCCAATATTATGAGCAAGGCGCACATGTGGTATTGGTGGACACGGGAAACTCCTATCAGGGCTTGTGCGGCATGATCCGACGCAAGACAGGCGGAGCGGACGGTGTGTATTTCACCTACACGGAAGATAAGCCATCAGCTTCAACCCGTTCTACACCGACGATTACATCTTCGACGTGGAGAAGAAGGACAGCATCAAGACCCTGTTGCTGACGCTCTGGAAGTCGGAGGACGACAAGGTGACAAAGACGGAGAGCGGCGAGCTGGGCAGTGCCGTGAGTGCCTATATTGAGCGCATCCAATCCGACCGTAGCATCGTGCCGTCGTTCAACACCTTCTACGAGTATATGCGTGACGACTACCGCAAGGAACTGGCACAGCGTGACATCAAGGTGGAGAAGTCCGACTTCAACATCGACAACATGCTCACCACCATGCGGCAGTATTACCGGGGCGGGCGTTACGATTTCCTGCTCAACTCCACGGAGAACATCGACCTGCTCGGCAAGCGGTTCATCGTCTTCGAGATAGATTCGATTAAAGAAAACCGCGAACTGTTCCCCGTCGTGACCATCATCATCATGGAAGCCTTCATCAACAAGATGCGGCGGCTGAAAGGCGTGCGGAAACAGCTTATCGTGGAAGAGGCTTGGAAGGCCCTCTCATCGGCGAACATGCTGAATATCTGCGCTATATGTATAAGACGGTCAGAAAATATTACGGCGAGGCAATCGTGGTGACGCAGGAGGTGGACGACATTATCAGTTCTCCGGTGGTCAAAGAGAGCATTATCAACAACTCGGATTGTAAAATCCTGCTTGACCAAAGGAAATATATGAACAAGTTCGACCAGATACAGGCGTTGCTCGGACTGACGGAAAAGGAGAAGTCGCAGATACTCTCCATCAACATGGCGAACAACCCTTCACGGCTCTACAAGGAGGTGTGGATAGGCTTGGGCGGCACGCAGTCGGCGGTCTATGCCACGGAGGTCAGCGCGGAAGAGTATCTGGCGTACACCACCGAGGAAACGGAAAAAGTGGAGGTTTACCGTCTGGCGGAGAAGCTGGGCGACGACATCGAAGCCGCCATCCGGCAGCTTGCCGAAAGGCGGAGAAACAAGGAATAACTAAAAAACAGAATGTATCAACCAAAAAAGAAAAACGCGTATGAATTTACCAAAAGTGAAAATGCTGCAAGTCAGCAAGTGCCTTATCGGATTGGCGGTCATGATGCTGCAATCCTGCGACGTGGCCGACAACCGCCGCGACATGCTGTGCGGGAACTGGGAGAGCGTGGAGGGAAAACCTGACGTGCTTATCTACAAGGAGGGCGAAGCTACAAAGTGACGGTGTTCCGTCGTAGCGGTCTGCGCCGCAAGCTCAAGCCGGAAACCTATCTCTTGCAGGAGGAGAACGGCAACCTGTTCATGAACACCGGCTTCCGCATCGACGTGTCCTACAACGAGGCCACGGATGTGCTGACTTTCTCGCCAAACGGGGACTATGTGCGGGTGAAGCCGCAGCCGGGACATCCGACCGAAGAATAACAACCACTAAAATCCAAAGTAACATGAGAACAAGAATAACAATGATTATCTGCCTGTGCCTGCTTTTCGCGGGCAGGGCAAGCGCACAGTGGGTCGTAAGCGATCCGGGCAATCTAGCGCAGGGCATCATCAATGCCTCCAAAAACATCATCCATACCTCCAAGACCGCCACGAACATGGTGAGCAACTTTCAGGAGACGGTGAAAATCTATCAGCAGGGCAAGAAGTATTACGATGCCCTCAAATCGGTGAACAATCTGGTCAAGGACGCCCGCAAGGTGCAGCAGACCATCCTGATGGTGGGCGACATCACAGACATCTATGTGAACAGTTTCCAACGGATGCTCCGTGACGGGAATTTCAGACCCGAAGAGCTTTCCGCAATCGCTTTCGGCTACACGAAACTGCTGGAGGAAAGCAACGAAGTGTTGACGGAACTCAGGAACGTGGTGAACATCACCACGCTCTCCATGACCGACAAGGAGCGCATGGACGTGGTGGAACGCTGCCACTCGAAGATGAAGCGTTACCGCAACCTCGTGAGCTACTACACGAACAAGAACATCTCCGTGAGTTACCTGCGTGCGAAAAAGAAGAACGACCTCGACCGCATCATGGGGCTGTACGGGAACATGAACGAAAGATACTGGTAGCCTATGAAGTTCGACAACCTTCATCAGATTTTACGTTCACTTTATGAGCAGATGATGCCGCTGTGTGGGGACATGGCTGGTGTGGCGAAAGGCATCGCCGGGCTGGGTGCGCTGTTCTACGTCGCCTACCGGGTATGGCAGTCGCTGGCGAGAGCTGAACCGATAGACGTATTCCCGATGCTCCGTCCTTTTGCCATCGGTCTGTGCATCATGTTCTTCCCGACTGTGGTGCTGGGCACGATAAACAGCATCCTCTCACCCGTCGTACAGGGCACGGCAAAGATGCTGGAGGCGGAAACGCTGGACATGAACCGATACCGGGAGCAGAAGGACAAACTGGAATACGAGGCGATGGTACGCAACCCCGAAACCGCCTACCTCGTGTCCAACGAGGAATTTGACAAGCAACTGGAGGAACTCGGCTGGTCGCCCTCCGACATGGTGACGATGGCGGGAATGTATATCGACCGGGGAATGTACAACATGAAGAAGAGCATCCGCGACTTCTTCCGCGAGATACTCGAACTGCTGTTCCAAGCCGCCGCCCTCGTGATAGACACCGTCCGCACCTTCTTTCTCGTGGTGCTGGCGATTCTCGGTCCGATAGCCTTCGCCCTGTCGGTATGGGACGGTTTCCAAAACACGCTCACGCAGTGGATATGCCGCTATATACAGGTCTATCTGTGGCTACCGGTATCGGACATGTTCAGCACCATACTGGCGAAGATACAGGTTCTGATGCTGCAAAACGACATCGAGCGGATGCAGGCAGACCCGAACTTCTCGCTGGATTCGAGCGACGGGGTGTATATCGTATTCCTCTGCATCGGCATCATCGGCTACTTTACCATTCCCACCGTTGCGGGCTGGATTATCCAAGCCGGAGGCATGGGCGGTTACGGTCGCAACGTGAACCAGATGGCGGGACGAGCCGGAAGCATGGCGGGCAGCGTGGCGGGTGCAGCCGCAGGAAACGCAGTCGGACGTGTCGGCAAATTGCTGAAATAATCAATGTGCAATCATAAATTGGAAAATATAAATGGAATTCAAATCACTTAGAAACATCGAATCGTCGTTCAGGCAGATACGCCTGTTCGGTATCGTCTTCCTCTCGCTGTGCGCCGTGGTGACGGTGTGGAGCGTGTGGAACTCCTACCGTTTCGCAGAGAAGCAACGGGAGAAAATCTATGTGCTGGACAACGGCAAGAGCCTGATGCTCGCCTTGTCTCAGGATTTGTCGCAGAACCGCCCGGCGGAGGCACGGGAACATGTGCGCCGTTTCCACGAGATGTTCTTCACGCTATCACCTGAAAAAAGCGCGATTGAACACAACGTGAAACGTGCCTTGCTGCTGGCGGACAAGAGCGTGTACCACTATTATTCGGACTTCGCGGAGAAGGGGTACTACAACCGCATCATCGCCGGGAACATCAACCAAGTGCTGAAGGTGGACAGCGTGGTGTGCGACTTCAACGCCTATCCCTACCGTGCCGTGACCTACGCCACACAGAAAATCATCCGGCAGAGCAACGTCACCGAGCGCAGCCTCGTGACCACCTGCCGCCTGCTGAACGCATCGCGGTCGGATGACAACCCGAACGGTTTTACCATCGAGGGTTTCACCATCATTGAGAACAAGGATTTACAGACTATCAAACGGTAACAGGACATGAAAAGTATCAGAAAATCAATGTGGGGCATGTATTGGAAACTCCACGACAAACGGAAACGCTTGGCGGCAAGTCTCAAAGGGTATCTGGACGGCTTGCCGCCGGAAACACGCCGCCGCATCGTGCTGGGGATGTTCGCCGCCTTCGCGGTGCTTGCCCTTTACACCTTCGGCAGAGCGTCTATGACATCGGCAGGAACGACGGCTCACATATGGAAACGGGACACGCCGGACGGGTGGAACTGCCGACCCCGGCGGAAACAGGCAATCACTTAACACCTTATTTATATGGAACAGACAAAGAATGAACCGACGAAAGAGAACAAAGCTGCTCCCGAAACGGGGAAACCGAAAAAGGAGCGCGAACCGCTGACAGAGGCGCAACGGCTGAAACGGCAGAAGATGATCGTGCTGCCCGCTATGGTGTTGGTGTTCATCGGGGCGATGTGGCTGATATTCGCCCCGTCCTCCGGCAAGGAGCAACCGCCGGGAACGGACGGATACAACACCGAGATGCCCGACGCTGACAAGGCGAACCGGCAGATTATCGGCGACAAGCTGAAAGCCTACGAGCATGGGGAGATGGAAGAGCGTCAGGAGAGCCGCAACCGTGCCATCGGGCAGCTGGGCGACATGTTCGACCGCGAGATAGCGGGAACGGAGAACGGAGTGGACTTCGACCTCGCCAATCCGGGCGGCAAGGAAGAAAGGGCAAAGCCAGCCACGCCGCAGACCATCCAGTCCTCCGCAGCCGCCTACCGTGACCTGAACGCCACGCTCGGAAACTTCTACGACCAGCCGAAAAACGACAATGCGGAGATGGACGAATTGTTGGAGCGCATCGCATCGCTGGAGTCGGAACTGGAAAGCGAGAGGGGCAAGGCTTCCTCTATGGACGAGCAGGTGGCTCTTATGGAGAAGTCCTACGAGCTGGCGGCAAAGTACATGGGCGGTCAGAACGGAGGACAGCCATCGGCGGAACAGAGGCAGAGCCAACTACCGTGCAGAAAGGGAAGAAGAACAAGGCAATGCCTATCAGACAGGTGGAGCATCAAGTAGTTTCTTCACTCTCACAGCCTATGAGTAACGCGGAGTTTGTCGCCGCCTTATCGCAGGAACGCAACCGGGGTTTCAACACGGCTGTCGGCACGGCGGAGGTATTGGACAGGAACACCATACCGGCGTGCGTGCATGGGGCGCAGAGCGTGACGGACGGGCAGACGGTAAGGCTGCGCCTGCTGGAGCCTATGGCGGTGGCAGGCAGGACAATACCCCGGGGTGCGGTGGTGGTCGGCACGGGCAAGATACAGGGTGAGCGGCTCGACATCGAGATTACCTCGCTGGAATACGACGGCACGATTATCCCCGTGGAGCTTGCGGTCTATGACACGGACGGACAGCCCGGCATCTTCATCCCGAACTCGATGGAGATGAACGCCGTCCGGGAGGTCGCCGCCAACATGGGCGGCTCGCTGGGAAGCAGCATCAACATCTCCACCAATGCCGGGGCGCAGCTCGCCTCCGACTTGGGCAAGGGCTGATACAAGGCACGAGCCAGTACATCGCCAAAAAGATGCGAACCGTCAAGGTGCATCTGAAAGCCGGGTACAGGGTCATGCTTTACCAAGAAAAATATTGAAAACAATAAAAATTACCACTAAAATCCAAAAGTAATGAGAAAAGTAATCATCATGTTTGCCCTCGCTATGGGCATCATAACTGCCAACGCGCAGGAGAATGTAACCGTTGAAACGACCAACGGAAGTGAACAACCGACCTTGACGAAGGAGTCTATCCGCAGAAGGAGGCGGACGGCGACCTATATCACGGGCTGTCACGCAAGCTGACCTTCGACCGCATGATACCGCCGCACGGTCTGGAAGTGACCTACGACAAGACCGTCCACGTCATTTTTCCGGCGGAGGTGCGCTATGTCGATTTAGGCTCGCCCGACCTGATTGCCGGGAAAGCCGACGGAGCGGAGAACATCATCCGTGTGAAGGCTACCGTAAGGAATTTTCCCAACGAAACGAATATGTCCGTCATCACGGAGGACGGCAGTTTCTACACCTTCAACGTGAAGTACGCCGCCGAACCGCTGTTGCTCAACGTGGAGATGTGCGACTTCATCCATGACGCAGCACGGTGAACCGCCCGAACAACGCGCAGGAAATCTATCTGAAAGAGCTGGGCAGCGAAAGCCCGATGCTGGTGCGCCTTATCATGAAGTCCATCCACAAACAGAACAAGCGCGAGGTGAAGCATATCGGCTGCAAGCGTTTCGGCATCCAATACCTGTTGAAAGGCATCTACACGCACAACGGCTTGCTTTATTTCCACACGGAGATAAAGAACCAGAGCAACGTGCCTTTCGATGTGGACTACATCACTTGGAAAATCGTGGACAAGAAGGTTGCGAAGCGTACTGCCGTGCAGGAGCAGATTATTCTGCCGCTCCGCGCGCAGAACTACGCCACCCTCGTGCCGGGCAAAAAGAGCGAGCGCACGGTCTTCACGATGGCGAAGTTCACCATCCCCGATGACAAGTGCCTCGTGGTGGAATTGAACGAGAAGAACGGCGGCCGTCACCAGTCCTTCGTGATTGAGAACGAGGATTTGGTACGCGCGGGTACCATCAACGAACTTCAAGTACGCTGACCATGAGAAAGTACATCGCAATAATCATCGCGTCGCTTGCCCTTTTTACAGGGCAGGCGCACGCCCAGCGGTGTCTGCCGAAGATGCAGGGCATCGAGGTGAGGGCGGACATGGCGGACGGCTTCAATCTCGGCGGCAAGGACGGCGGGTACAGCTTCGGGGCGGCTCTCTCCACCTACACGAAGAAGGGGAACAAGTGGGTGTTCGGTGGCGAATACCTGTTGAAGAACAATCCCTACAAGGACACCAAGATACCCGTGGCGCAGTTCACGGCGGAGGGCGGCTATTACTTCAAGATACTGTCGGACGCCCGAAAGATTGTTTTCGTCTATGCCGGGGCTTCGGCTCTCGCCGGATATGAGGCGGTAAATTGGGGGAAGAAGGTGCTGCATGACGGCTCCACGCTGCACGACCGGGACGCCTTCATCTACGGCGGTGCGCTGACGCTCGATGTGGAGTGTTACGTGGCAGACCGTATCGCCCTGCTTGCCAACCTGCGGGAGCGTTGCCTTTGGGGTGGCGACACACGGAAGTTCCACACGCAGTTCGGGGTCGGTATCAAGTTCATCATCAACTGACACGGGCATGGAAAGGACGGAAATAGATGCTGTCAGAAGGATGCCGCTTGCGGATTTTCTCGCACGGCTGGGGCATGAGCCTGTCAGAAGGAGCGGTAACGAGCTGTGGTATCTTGCCCCGTACAGGGGCGAGCGCACATCCTCTTTCCGTGTGAACGTGGCGAAACAGCTCTGGTACGACTTCGGTTTGGGCAAGGGCGGCGACATCTTCACGCTTGCCGGGGAGTTTCTGCAAAGCGATGACTTCATGAAGCAAGCGAAGTTCATAGCGGAAGCCGCCAATATGACGGTTGCCGGATGGGAAAAGCCCGTCTATCTCTCGAAGCCGACCGAATCCGTTTTTGAGGATGTGGAGGTCGCTCCGCTGCTCCGCTCACTGCTGACGGAGTATTTAGAGGAACGGGGCATCCCTTACGCCATCGCATCCCGTCACTGCTGCCGCTTGAACTACGGTGTGCGTGGAAAACGGTATTTTGCCGTTGGCTTTCCGAACATGGCAGGTGGCTATGAAGTCAGAAGCGATATTTCAAGGGTTGCATACCTCCGAAGTCTGTATCACTGGTAAAGGCGAATGACATCCCGGCTGACGAGTGCCTCGTGTTCGAGGGCTTCATGGACTTTCTCTCTGCCGTGACGCTTGGTGTAACCGGTAACGCTGACTGTCTTGTGCTGAACTCAGTCGCCAACGTGGAGAAGGCGGCGGGATTGCTGGACGGATACGGGCGCATCGGCTGCTTCCTCGACCGTGACGAAGCCGGACGGCGGACGCTTGCCGCACTTACCATGCGATACGGGGAACGTGTCACCGACCGTTCCTCCCTCTATGACGGTTGCAAGGACTTGAACGAGTACCTGCAACTGACAACGAAAAAACAGAAAAACAACCATCTAAAAATCGAAGAACAATGAACATACTGAACAACAGAAACAAGAGAACATCAATATTCAAGGCAGTGGCGTTATGCCTGATAGCCGCCATGTCATTCACCCTCGTGTCATGTGACGATGACATGGACATCCAGCAGTCCTATCCCTTCACGGTGGAGGTCATGCCCGTGCCGAACAAGGTAGTAAAGGGGCAGACAGTGGAAATCCGCTGTGAACTGAAAAAGGAGGGCGACTTTTCGGGTACGCTCTATACCATCCGCTATTTCCAGTTCGAGGGGGAAGGCTCGCTCAAAATGGATAACGGCATCACCTTCCTGCCTAACGACCGCTACCTGCTGGAGAACGAAAAATTCCGCCTGTACTACACGGCGGCGGGTGATGAGGCGCATAATTTCATCGTGGTGGTGGAGGATAACTTTAGCAACTCCTACGAACTGGAATTTGACTTCAACAACAGGAATGTAAAGGACGACGATCTTACCATCGTTCCCATCGGCAACTTCAGCCCCTTGTTGAATGATGCGTGTATTCATGACAATGCTCTGTTCACTTCTGACGGTCTGTTCTGTGTCCGCGCAGATCAGCCGCCAAGAGGGAACGGACGGGCAGGCGGCAATCTACCGACTGCGCTTATGGAACGTGCTTTTTTATGCTGCCGCTACTTTGAAGGCTGGCACTCAGAAAAACACTACCCATACGTCGGTTGGGGTCACAAACTTTTGCCAAAC
>ENA-OQCP01000315-OQCP01000315.1-human-gut-metagenome-genome-assembly--contig:-NODE-315-length-21766-cov-7.828735_pt1 | contig 21766 bp, 27 predicted proteins | sample MGYA00242760_ERZ504583 | MGnify/ENA primary metagenome ERZ504583 (study PRJEB26092, sample SAMD00036308) | human gut metagenome | host: Homo sapiens | study: EMG produced TPA metagenomics assembly of...
GTCAAGGGGATTATTTTTATGCCGGTGATGGGGGTCGAACCCATACGGTGTCACCACCAACGGATTTTGAGTCGGCCCAAGTGAGAAGAACTTGGTGGATTTTTTAGGAATTTCAAGGAACTTATTTCCTGCCCTTTTTTAGTGAAAAAGCACCTATCCACGATACAATTTTTGATTTTCGGACGTACTTACGATTGGAAATCTGGCAGACCAACGTAGTTGAGAAATCATTCTCGCTTTGTGGACAATCTTTCAAAAATGGCAGACTAAAAACCACCGCATTCGGAAAGTAGAGGCACATAAAAAACGGCAGTACCCAATAGCGGACATTTTTCTACTATCTAACGGTTTGGCGACCCGCTATTATTTAAGAAATGCCATTCTGCCACTATGTCACATCATATCAACCATCCAAGGGGAAACTATATCTTTTTATAGGAATAGGGCGCGGCGCCGTTCCTCTCCCCCACACCCCCTCTCCAGCTGCTGAAGAAGCAGCCAACTGAAAAAGAGAATATCGGCTCTTGTAAGCATCTTACCTGTCACACAGGCAAGGTGCTTTTTTAATTTCAAAAATCGGAGGTCATCATGGGCAAATATCAAAAGAACATCGAGGCTGCGCGGCGAATCAGCGTAGTGCAGTATCTCGAAACCTATCACCCCGGCGAACTGGTTCGCAAAACGGACAAGGAGTATTGCACCAAGACGCACAGCAGCCTTGTTATCACGCCCGCAAATGGGCTGTTTCACTGGTTTTCGCAGAGCAAAGGTGGCAACAATGCACTCGACTATCTGGTAAAGGTCGAGGGCATGGATTTTGTCTCAGCGGTACGGTTGTTGAGTGCAATGGCTCCCGCGCCTGTTTCTATTCAGACGGCTAAGGCTTCTTCTCCCCAGCAGCACACGACCCGCCCGTTTGAGTTACCCACCGCAGATCGAAACACCGAAGCTGCAACGGCCTATCTGATGCACCGTGGCATCAGCCCGAAGTGCTGCGCTACTGTGTGGGTAGTGGAATCCTATACCAAACTACGCGCGGCAACTACCGCAACTGCGTTTTTGTGGGCAAAGATGAAAACGGCGTACCGCGCTCTGCTTTTCAGCGCGGCTGTCAAGGCAGCTTTCGCGGAGATGTCGCGGGCAGCCAAAAACAGTATGGCTTTCTGATTCCTGCGAGATTGAAACCTGTGATACCGTAGAAATCTACGAAGCCCCTATTGATGCTATGTCCGGCGCGACGTTGCGGCAGTACAAGCATGATGCACCGTGGCGCAGCGTCCACTACTTGGCGCTGGGCGGGTTGAACCATCAGCCGATTGACTACTTCTTGCAGCAGCATCCCGAAGTAAAGCGCGTGTCGCTTTGCTTTGACCGTGACGACCCCGGACGGAACTTCACAAAAATTGTTGCGAAACGGCTTGCAGAACGCGGATATATCATACAGGACACTCCCCCGGCCATAGGCAAGGATTATAACGACTATCTGCTGGCGGCTCGTAGACTTATCAGCATGGAACGGTAAAGGAGCGGAACATGAAAACTATTGCAGTTGCAAACCAAAAAGGCGGCGTGGGTAAAACGACCACCACCGTAAATCTTGGCACAGCACTTGCGGCGATGGGCTACAAGGTGCTGTTGGTGGACGCCGACCCGCAGGGTGATTTGAGCAGCTATCTCGGCTATGCGGGCACCGAAAACGGCGCAACAATCAGCGACCTAATGGAATCTGTTATCAAGGACGAAAAGCCGCCAGAAGTGGTAATTCACCATGAAGAAAAGGTAGATTTCATTCCCTCCGACATTGGTCTGTCTGATATGGAAGTGAGCCTTGTAAATGTTATGGCGCACGAAAAAATCATGGAACAGGCATTGGAGCCGTTTAAGGATAAATATGACTACTGCTTGATCGACTGTATGCCCTCGCTGGGCATCATCACCGTAGCATCGCTTGTTGCGGCTGACAGGGTGTTGATTCCTGTGCAGGCGCAGCATTTCGCCCTCAAAGGTCTGGTGTCCCTGTTCAAATCTGTCAACCAAGTGAAGCGCCGTATCAATCCCCGGCTGGATATTGACGGCATTGTGCTGACGATGGTGGACAAGCGCACTAACCTTTCCAAAGATGTGTGTGCTGCCCTGCGCAGCGCCTACGGTCACGCGCTGAAAATTTACCGTGCAGAAATCCCGGTCAGTACGCGCACAGCAGAAAGCGCCGCCAGTACACATAGCGTGCTGACCTACGATGCCAACGGCCCGGCCAGTTTGGCATACAAAGCGCTTGCCAAGGAGGTGACGGAGAATGAGAGAGTACGGCAGCAACATCAATCTGCCCTCACTCGATAATCTCTTTTCGAGTGAGCAGGAGCGGCAGGACGCAAAATTAGAGAAAATCCAAATTTTGCCGCTGACGGAATTACATCCCTTTCGGAATCACCCTTTTCAAGTCCGTGACGATGACGAAATGGACAAAATGGTGGACAGTGTCAAGGCATACGGTGTCATGACCCCTGCCATTGTCCGACCCCGGCAAGATGGTGGGTATGAAATCGTGGCGGGCCACCGCCGCTGTCATGCCAGCCAGCGGGCGGGCGTGGAGACTATGCCCTGCATTGTGCGGGATATGACGATGATACTGCTATTATTCTGATGGTAGATTCCAACTGCCAGCGAGAGCATATTCTACCGAGTGAAAAGCGAAAGCCTATGAAATGAAGTTGGAGCTATTCGTAGAAAAGCTGGTAGACCGTCAAAAGAAAATTCCCGACAAGTTGTCGGGGATTTTGAAAGCGCCGATTTAGTCGGTCAAGCAAGCGGCGAAAGCGGGCGGCAAGTCCAGCGCTTCATCCGTCTGAACAAACTCACCCCCGAACTTATGAAAATGGTGGATGATGGCAAGCTAAAAACCACTCCCGCCGTAGAACTTAGCTACCTTACCCCAGAAGAACAAGAGGACTTCCTCTCTTATATGGAATCCGAGGGCTGTACCCCGTCACTGTCTCAAGCACAAAAACTCAAGGAGGCCAGCAAGGAAAGCGTACTGACACCAGAAAAAATCCAGCATATTATGGCCGCCAAACCGCCAAGTGTAAAGCCGCGTGACCCGCAGCTTATGATTCCCGTTGCAAAAGTTGAACGATACTTTCCGAAAGGCTTTACAAGCGACCAGATGCAGCAGGTTATCGTAAAACTGCTGGAAAACTACGCCCGTGCCCACCAGCACGGCAGCAGATGAGGGGGGGACACCGATGACAAGATTATTAGTTGTTGAACCCAGCTACTGCCCTTATCAAGCGGGTTTTTCCAGTGCGGCGACTGCGGTTTCCGAGGTAATCGAGGGTGAAAGCCAAATTCTAAAACCGTTTGGCACACCTCGCATCGCTGATGAGCAGAAAATTTTAGCGCAGTACACGGCTGGGCGGGCTTTCGGATGCATTCGACCCGAACAAAAGTGCATGGTCGAACGAGTACAGCCAACTGAAAGCAGCATTGTCTGAATCCGAGTATGAAGCTGCCCGCAGCAGCACCCTGACGGCGTTTTATACCCCCGCCACCGTTATCCACCCCATCTACCGCGCACTGGAACGCTTCGGCGTAAAAGGCGGCAAAATCCTAGAACCCAGCATGGGCACAGGCGCATTTCTCGCACACGGACATTTTGGCAGCAGTGATGCCAAATTCTACGGCGTAGAATTGGACAGCATCACAGGCCGCATCTCCAAGCAGCTATATCAAAAGGCCAATATCCAAGTGACTGGCTATGAATATGCGCTTCTCCCCGACAACTATTTTGACTGCGTTATTGGCAATGTCCCTTTCGGCAATTTCCAAGTCAATGACCCTCAGTATAACCGGCTGCATTTTCCCATTCACGACTATTTCTTTGCCAAGAGCATCGACAAGCTGCGCACCGGCGGCATCATGGCGATCATCACCTCCAGCGGCACATTGGACAAAAAGGATGACCGTGCCCGCAAGTACATTGCCGAGCGCTGCGACCTTATCGGTGCGGTGCGATTGCCCAACAATGCGTTCAAGGGCAGCGGCACTAAAATTATGACGGATGTAATTTTCCTGCAAAAGCGCGATACGCTGCGCCAGCAGGACGAGCCTTGGCTGCACCTTGAAGAAGATGCCAACGGCATCATCATGAACCGCTACTTTGTGGAGCACCACGAAATGATTTGCGGCAGAATGGAGATAGTCTCCGGTCCGTATGGCCCGACTTCCACCTGCCAGCCAATAGACCCCGATGCGGTGGACCGTTTCGGAAAGCCGTTGCTGGAAACGCAAATCGACACTGCCATGCAGCACTTGACCGCCACGCTGACAAAAGCCGAAATTTCCATACAGGAGGAAAGCGGCGAGGACACCAAGTACATTGATGCCGATCCTTTGTGCGTAATTTCAGCTACACGGTAAAGGACGATAAAATCTATTACCGCGAAGGCGCAGTCATGCGGGAATGTAATCCCAACGCAGCATCTGCCGAGCGTATCCGCAAACTGGTGGAACTGCGCGATACCACCCGCGCTCTGATCGATGCGCAGTTGCAGGACTTGTCGGACGAGGAAATCCACCGTCTGCAAGCCCAGCTTAACCGCCAGTATGATGCCTTCCGCGCCAAGCACGGCCTTATCAACAGCCGCAGCGCGGAGTTGTCTTTCCGGGATGACAGCAGCTACTATTTGCTGTGTTCACTTGAAAATGTCGATGAAAAAGGAAACTTTATCAGCAAAGTCGGATATGTTCACCAAAAGGACTATCCGCTCTGCACAGATACCCGACCACGCCGACACGGCATCAGACGCTCTGGCACTGAGCATCGGGGAACGTGCCAAGGTCGATATACCTTACATGATGCACCTTACCGGGAAAGATGAAGCAACGCGTGCCAAGGAACTGGCGGGCGTTATTTTTGTAGAGCCTTTCCGCAAACAGGAGGACGGAAGCCCTGTTTACCTTATGGCGGATGAGTATTTATCCGGCAATGTACGCGAAAAGCTGCGTATTGCTCATGTTGCAGCCGACCAAGACCCGGCATTCCGCATCAATGTAGAAGCGTTGGAACAGGTGCAGCCCAAGGACTTGACGGCGGGCGAAATAACGGTTCGGTTGGGTGTCACATGGATCGGGCCGGAAATCATCAAGCAGTTTGCCGATGAACTTTTTCAGTCAACCTACCGCGAACAGAAAATAGCTGTCCGTTACAATGAATATCTGAATAACTGGTATATTTCCAACAAGAGTCAGGGCAACGATAATATCCGCGTCACGAACACCTACGGCACAAAACGTATCAACGGCTATCATTTGTTGGAGAACGCACTCAACCTGCGGGCTACCAAAATTTACGATACAATCTATGACGAAAACGGCAAGGAGCAACATAAGCTCAATGGTCCTGCCACCGAAGAAGCACAGGCCAAGCAACGATGATAGAAGATGCTTTTAAAGACTGGATTTTCAAGGACCGTGAACGCCGGGAAAGTTTGGTAGCACTGTACAATGAAAAGTTCAACTGCATCCGCCCCCGTGAGTACGACGGCAGCCACATCCAGTTTTTCGGCATGAACCCGGAAATCGCACTGCGGCCCCACCAGCGCAATGCCATTGCCCACATCCTGTACGGCCACAACACCTTGCTGGCCCATGTGGTTGGCGCGGGTAAAACTTACGAAATGGTTGCCGCCGCGATGGAGAAAAAGCGATTGGGATTATGCAGCAAAACACTTGTCGCCGTGCCAAATCATCTGACAGGCCAATTTGCCAGTGAAGCGCTGAAGCTATACCCCAATGCAAACATTTTGGTGACAACGCAGCGCGATTTTGAAAAGTCAAACCGTAAACGGTTTTGTGCCAAAATCGCCACCGGCAACTATGACATTGTGGTAATCGGTCACAGCCAGTTTGAAAAGATTCCACTTTCCGATGCCAGAAAAGCCGAGTTTATCCGCAAGCAAATTGACGAACTGGAGATGCAGTTGGAGAGCATGGACAACAGCGACAGCCGCCTGACCGTCAAGCAGTTGGAAAGTAAGAAAAAGCAGTTGAAAACCAAGCTGTCAAATTTGCTGGACGCCCCGAAGCGGGATGATGTGGTGACTTTTGAGGAACTGGGCGCAGACTCCCTCATGGTCGATGAAGCACACAATTTCAAGAACCTCATGACCGTTACTAAGATGCACAACATCGCGGGTATCAGCACCACCGAGAGCCAAAAGGCCAGTGACCTGTTTATGAAGTGCCAGTACCTTGATGAAATCACTGGGGCGCGGGGCGTAACGTTTGCCACAGGCACACCCATTTCCAACAGCATGACCGAGCTGTATACCATGCAGCGCTATTTGCAGCAGTACACCTTGGAACGCAACGGCCTTGCAAACTTTGACAGTTGGGCGGCCACCTTTGGCGAAACCGTCACAGCCATCGAACTTGCGCCGGAGGGAACCGGCTACCGCACAAAAACACGCTTTGCTCGTTTTTTCAATCTGCCGGAACTTATGGCAATGTTCAAGGAATGCGCTGACATTCAAACAGCAGATATGCTGAAACTGCCTGTCCCTGCCCTTGTGGGCGGCAAGCCGACCAACATTCAGCTAAAGCCCTCCGAAATACAAAAGCAGATGGTGACAGAATTGGGCGAACGAGCGACAAAATCCGCAATAAAATGGTAAAGCCCTATGAGGACAATATGCTGAAAATCACCAACGATGGACGCAAGTTGGCGCTGGATCAGCGCTTGATCGACCCCGACTTGCCCGATGATCCTGACAGCAAGGTCAATATCTGTGTGGGCAAAATTTTTGAGATATGGGAGCAGACCATGCCCCAACGCAGTGCGCAGCTTGTTTTCTGCGATTTGTCTACGCCCAAGGCGGGCGTTTTCAATGTCTACGATGACATGAAAGCAAAGTTGATCGAGCGCGGAATCCCCGAAACAGAAATTGCCTTCATCCATGAAGCGAACACCGATGCCGCAAGACGGAACTTTTCGGAAAGTTCGCAGCGGTGCAGTTCGCGTTCTGATGGGCAGCACCGCCAAAATGGGAGCCGGAACCAATGTCCAAAAGCGGCTGATTGCGTTGCACCATCTGGATGTACCGTGGCGGCCATCTGATGTAGGACGGATTTTGCGGACATTCAAAATAAAAAAGAATGTGGAGGTAACAGACAATGGCAAAGACAATTTTTGAGGAAATGGGCGGCAAATACGAAAGGCAAGGCGATTATTTAATACCGTGCTTAACTGTACCCGCCGAAGAAGAACAGCCGATAGGCATCTGGGGACAGCGGCATTTGGATTATCTGAAGCATCACTGCAAAGTTACATACACCAATCTTCTTACAAGCGGCAGACTTAACGCTTACCTTGCCGACATTGACAGACAGGCACAGGAACGCTTTGAAAGGCTCATAGAGGGTATGAAACAGGCACAGGGCATAACGGAACAGCTAAAGGCAGAAAACGCCTTAGAATGGACAGGATGCCTCAATAACATAAGGGCTTGTGCGAGGGAGATTGTGGAAAAGGAAATTATTTTTGCATAAACAGATGATTAGTGGCAGGGGGAAATCCTGCCGCTTTTTCTGCTTTAGTTTGTCAGCTTGACAAATAAAGGGTTAAGGAATATAATTAGATTCAGTATTATACAAGGAGTTAATAAATATGCGGCAAGGTATTCTTAAATAAACTGTCAATTTGATAGTGGGAACAAAAAGTAGCAGTCCCGTTTCACTTTTAATATGGGGCTTAGTTTTTTGTACCCAGTTTAAGAATACTTTTATCATGTAATTTTATATGCCCGAAAACATATAAGTGTTTTGGGGCTATTGGAGTTATTTACCCAGTGATAGGAGTATTTATCACTGGGTATTTTTATGCCCTTTTTTGGGTGTTGATAGGAGGAAAATCACATGAAAATAATTAACTTAGGCATTCTGGCTCACGTTGACGCAGGAAAGACAACATTAACGGAGAGTTTATTGTATACCAGTGGTGCAATTGCAGAACCAGGGAGCGTAGATAAAGGCACAACAAGGACAGATACAATGAATTTGGAGCGTCAAAGGGGAATCACTATCCAGACAGCAGTGACATCTTTTCAGTGGGAGGATGTAAAAGTCAACATTATAGATACGCCAGGCCATATGGATTTTTTGGCGGAAGTATACCGTTCTTTATCCGTATTAGACGGAGCAGTATTATTAGTTTCTGCAAAGGATGGCATACAGGCACAGACCCGTATACTGTTTCATGCACTACAGACAATGAAGATTCCGACAATTTTTTCATCAATAAAATTGACCAAGAGGGGATTGATTTGCCAATGTATATCGGGAAATGAAAGCAAAGCTTTCTTCGGAAATTATAGTGAAGCAAAAGGTTGGGCAGCATCCCCATATAAATGTAACGGACAATGACGATATGGAACAGTGGGATGCGGTAATTATGGGAAACGATGAACTATTAGAGAAATATATGTCAGGGAAACCGTTTAAAATGTCAGAACTGGAACAGGAAGAAAACAGGAGATTCCAAAACGGAACGTTATTTCCCGTTTATCACGGAAGCGCTAAAAACAATCTGGGGATTCGGCAGCTTATAGAAGTGATTGCCAGTAAGTTTTATTCATCAACGCCTGAAGGTCAATCTGAACTATGCGGGCAGGTTTTTAAGATTGAATATTCAGAGAAAAGGCGGCGTTTTGTTTATGTGCGTATATATAGCGGAACATTGCATTTGAGGGATGTTATTAGAATATCTGAAAAAGAGAAAATAAAAATCACAGAGATGTGTGTTCCGACAAACGGTGAATTATATTCATCCGATACAGCCTGCTCTGGTGATATTGTAATTTTACCAAATGATGTTTTGCAGCTAAACAGTATTTTGGGGAACGAAATGCTGTTGCCGCAGAGAAAATTTATTGAAAATCCTCTCCCTATGCTCCAAACAACGATTGCAGTAAAGAAATCTGAACAGCGGGAAATATTGCTTGGGGCACTTACAGAAATTTCAGATGGCGACCCTCTTTTAAAATATTATGTGGATACTACAACGCATGAGATTATACTTTCTTTTTTGGGGAATGTGCAGATGGAAGTCATTTGTGCCATCCTTGAGGAAAAATATCATGTGGAGGCAGAAATAAAAGAGCCTACTGTTATATATATGGAAAGACCGCTTAGAAAAGCAGAATATACCATCACATAGAAGTCCCGCCAAATCCTTTCTGGCTTCTGTCGGGTTGTCCATAGAGCCGCTCCCTATTGGAAGCGGAGTGCAGTATGAAAGCAGAGTTTCACTTGGATATTTAAATCAATCGTTCCAAAATGCGGTTATGGAGGGGTTCTTTATGGCTGCGAGCAGGGGCTGTATGGATGGAAAGTGACAGACTGTAAAATCTGTTTTGAATATGGATTGTATTATAGTCCTGTAAGTACCCCCGCAGACTTTCGGCTGCTTTCCCCTATCGTATTGGAGCAGGCTTTAAAAAAAGCAGGGACAGAACTATTAGAGCCATATCTCCACTTTGAAATTTATGCACCGCAGGAATATCTCTCACGGGCGTATCATGATGCTCCAAGGTATTGTGCAGATATTGTAAGTACTCAGATAAAGAATGACGAGGTCATTCTGAAAGGAGAAATCCCTGCTAGATGTATTCAAGAATACAGGAACGATTTAACTTATTTCACAAATGGGCAGGGAGTCTGCTTGACAGAGTTAAAAGGATACCAGCCAGCTATTGGTAAATTTATTTGCCAACCCCGCCGCCCGAATAGCCGTATAGATAAGGTTCGGCATATGTTCCACAAGTTAGCTTAACAGCTTGCAAAAGTCATATAAAATGAGATTTGAAAGGAGAATGTAACTTCATGTTTGCTAAAAATTCAAAGGCATATTCTGTCTACCTGCTGTTCCGATTTGTCTGTTCCCTGGCGGTTTCTATGTCCACAGTGCTTTCCATCGTGTACCACCTGGAGGTGGTGCAGCTGGATGCTTTCCAGCTTGTCCTGGTAGGGACGGTTCTGGAGACCTCCTGCTTTCTGTTCGAGATACCCACCGGTGTGGTGGCGGATTTGTATAGCCGTCGGCGCTCGGTGCTGATTGGAATGTTCCTCTACGGCCTGGGCTTTCTGATGGAGGGTGCGCTACCGTGGTTCGCGCCGGTTCTGCTGGCCAGGTTGTCTGGGGTTGCGGTGATACCTTCATCACCGGCGCTCTGGAGGCGTGGATTGCCTCGGAGGAAGAGGACAAACCCATAGACAAGGTGTTCCTGCGGGGCAGTCAAATGGGGCAAATCGGCGGCGTTCTGGGCGTGGTGCTGGGCACACTGCTGGGAAACATAAACCTGCAAATGCCTCTCATCTTGGGGGGCAGTTTGTGCTTGTTGTTGGGGCTGGTGATGGTTCGCATCATGCCAGAAACCAACTTCTCCCCTGCTATTGAGGAACGGCAGGGCTTGCTTAAAGACTTTGTCTGCCTGTTCAAGCTCAACCTGGGCTTTGTGAAAGGCGCACCTGTGTTGCTGGCGCTCTTAGCAATCACACTATGCGGGGGACTTGCCAGTGAAGGCTTTGACCGGCTCTCCACCGCTCATTTTCTGGATGACACGGTAATACCCGTTATCGGGCCGCTGAACAGCGTCACTTGGTTCGGTGTTATCAGTCTTATCGGCAGCGGCTTAGGTATTCTGGCTTCTCAGTTGCTCATCGCCCGCATGGAGAAAAAAGGGACTGTCAGCCGAACCAGTGTGGTCATGTCCACCAGCGCCGGGTATATCCTGTGCCTGGTTCTCTTCGCGGTGGGGCGGAGCTTTTGGTTCATGTTGTTGGTGTTCCTGCTGGCGGGGCTTATGCGCACCATCAAGGAGCCTGTGCTGGCCGCCTGGATGAACGACCATGTGGATGAGAAAATGCGCGCCACAGTCTTTTCCACCAGCGGACAGCTGGACTCTTTCGGGCAGATCATCGGCGGGCCTATTGTGGGGCTGGTAGCCCAGCAGGTGTCCATACCCTGGGGGCTGGTCTGTACCGCTTTCCTGCTGTTGCCCGCGCTGTTCTTAGTGCCGGTGGCGGGAAAGAAGCGGGATTGATATGGCATAGTTAAGTTTACTGACGAGCGGGAGATTACTTCCGCTCTCTTCATTTAGTAGCGCAAAATTTGAGGACTCTTTATTTCCTTATTCGGTATAGCGGAGGCGGCTGTCAATTCGACATAATTTTCTTGTGATACTTACCGTACATGAGCATTTGTTTCGTATTTGAAAGAACAAACTCACCAAATAAAAAACGATATTCGGGTGGGTTATTTTGTTATACCCTAAATTACCCTCTGAATTTGTTTTTAAATTTGGAGGGATTTTTTTATGTCCTTTTTTCGGGCAGTTATCTATCTGCTCATACGAAGCAAAATTTATCAATACATAGCATATCAGAGAACGGCAGGAAACCAGTTAAAAAAATTTCTGCCAGTGCAACGGTACTTCTCACCTTGAAAGTAGAAGTACAATCTCCATACAATAGAATTACTATTTCCTATAACCGTAAAGGTCACAGAGCCTTTGCGGTTTTTCTTTTGTCGATTTTTGTTGGAAAGTGCCGTAGGGCTGTTTCTGATATGCGGTGTCGTTCTCCGCCTCTCCATCTGGATTTTTTACATTTCAAAAATTCAGATGGGAGGTATTTATGGTGAAATATGCACCAAGAAAGGTATATATCAGAGAAAGTGGCGGCTATGTGGAATTATCCTACACGGAGTTCTGCCGTTGCAGGGAATCCGACCAGACCTATATGGACAAGCTGTTTATCCCCATTCAAGGCTGTCTGCTTGAAGTCGTGAGGGAGCAATACACAGACTTCTACCGTGACAAGGAACGGTGGCGTTATCTGCAAAAATTAGATACAAAGAATAGACTGCTATCTCTCGACGGATTTACGGACAGCGAGGGGAATCCTCTGGACTTTATCACTGATGAAGCGGTGGACATTGCAGAAACCGTTGTCAATGCGGTCATGGTGGACAGGCTGAAAGCCGCCCTGCCTTTGCTGTCGGATAGTGAACAGGAGCTGATACAGGCAATCTTTTTTGACGGACTTTCCGAGCGTGAAGTCGGGGCGAGGTTGGGCATAACCCAGAGCGTTGTAAACAAACGCAAAGCCAGAATCCTAATAAAACTAAGAAAGATAATAGAAAATTAAAATTTAAGGCGTTCAGCCCCCTTGTTTTTTCCTTTGGGAAGATGAGGGGGCTTTTCTCTGCCCTCTCAATCAATTCTGATTGGAGGAAGTAAGAATGGCATACAACCACGGACGGGAGGACAGGAAATGGCGTATCTGGAAAGAAGCGGAGGAAAAGCTGCTGCGTGAGTGCGGCGTTGATGAAGCGACCATTGAGCAGATACGCATGGCGGACAGGGCAGACTTCAATTCCAACAGGCGGTTTTACCGATGGACGAATGACGTTGCGGAATATCTTGAGGACATGGCAGGCAGGGAGCGGCAGGCGGAAGTGGGTACGGTTGCGGAGTTACTGGAAGAGATTGAGAGCGAAAATCTCTATCAAGTATTAGTCACGGTGGACGGGCGTACCTTGAAAATCGTCCTGCTGAAAATGCAGGGGTATTCCACAAAGGAGATTGCCCCGCTTGTGCATTTGACGACTGGTGCCATCTATGCGAGGTTAGACCATCTGCGGAAGAAGCTGCGGAAAATTTTATAGCTTCTAAAACAGCCTGCCATCCTGCGGGCTACTGGGTGAGGGATGGAAATCCCCTCACTCATTTTTTGCAGGAGGACAACAGGATGGCATACAGGGTTAAGGCATACACGCTTCGGGAGGAATCCACGGAAAGCGGCACAAGGTATTTTATCAGCTTTAAGGACGGGCAGGGCAAATCCCACGAGTTGGAAGTGTCGGAACAGTTCTTTATGGAGTTTCGGCAGATGGAGCGCAGGAACAGGAATCTTTTCTAATGGGACGAGCGGCACAGGGAGTTTAACGAGGTATGGGACGAAACCCTTTACAGACGGGCGTTGCGTGTGCCTAAGAGCCTTGATGAACGCATGGTTGAGGAAGAACGGAATGAAACGCTCTATAAGGCGGTTGGGAGCCTTCCAGAGATACAAAGGCGGCGTTTCCTGCTCTACTACGAGTATGAGTTCAATTTTTACCAAATCGCCGCTATGGAGCATTGCACCGCTTCGGCAATACAGAAATCTGTTGCGATTGCAAAGGAGAAAGTAAAGGCGGAAATTGAAGAAATATCTCCAACCGTGACCGACACCGCCCGAAAAAGAAATCTGTTTTTTATTTGTGTGGGATTGGCGGCATTACATACTCTCACTTTTTTCCGTGGGAGTAAATCTATTTTTAAGGAGGTCAACGCCTATGTGCAACGAAAACAAAGACACCGCCCGAAAGGAGGAAAGCCATGCAGAAGTTACAGACAGTCAACGCCGAAACGCTCCTTTATGAACCGCTTGAGAAACCATCCTTTGTGGTGGACAGCCTTATCCCGACAGGCTTATCGCTGTTCTGCGGCTCACAGAAGATAGGCAAAAGCTGGCTCATGCTGAAGCTATGCTTATGCGTGTCGCAGGGAATCCCTTTATGGGATATGCCGACAATGGAGGGCGATGTGCTTTACCTCTGCCTTGAGGACACGTTCTGCCGCATACAGGACAGGTTATTTCGTTTGACGGACGAAGCAAGCGGGCGGCTCCACTTTGCCGTGGCAAGCTGCAAGCTGTCAGACGGTCTTATCGTGCAGCTTGAAGATTATCTGAAAGATTACCCAGACAGCAGGCTCATTGTCATTGATACCTTGCAGAAAGTCCGTACAGCTTCAAAAGACAATGCCTATGCAAGCGACTATGGGGACATCTCCCTCATCAAAGACTTTGCCGACAGGCACTCTCTGGCGGTCATTGTCGTACACCACATCCGAAAGCAGAATGACAGCGACGTGTTCAACAAGGTGTCTGGGACGACAGGATTAACGGGGAGTGCGGACGCTACCTTTGTTCTGGAAAAGGAGAAACGTGCGTCTGACACCGCCAAGCTGTATGTGACGGGCAGGGACACGCCTTATCAGGAATACACGCTGCGTTTCCGTGATTGCCGTTGGGAGCTTGTGGAGCGGAAAACGCAGGAGCAGCTTGCGAAAGAAACGATACCAGATGTCCTTTTTCGGTTGGTGGATTTTATGAGGGATAAGGAAGAATGGATAGGCACGGCAACGGAACTGTTAGCCGCTATGGGGGAAACGGAAACCATACCCACGGTGATTACGAAATGGCTGAATGAATACCGCACCACATTTTTAAGCGAGAACCGTATCTGCTACCAGTACAGCCGCAGGAAAGACGGCAGGCGGATTGCCCTTGCAAGGAGGGCGGGTGACAGCGGTGATGGTGGTGACAGCGATATTAGGATACCCCCCTGTTACTGTCATTGACGCTTAAAGCCATGTAAAGCTGGCGGCTCTGCTGCGGTGACGAGCAGTGACGGTGGTGACAGTGATTTTAGGATACCCTGCCGCTGTCATCCCTACGGGAGAACACCCCGTAAACGCAAAATGCAGGCGTGAGATTTACTCGCCCTTTTCGGTCGTGTAAAACCACCCCTGCGGTCAGAAAAATCATTCCGATTTTTCCGACTGCGTTTACAGGTGTAACACACTACACTTTGCCCTGCAAGTCGTGTGCCAGACGTTCCCTCTGGACTCCCTTAAGGCAGGGCTGTGCCCTGCTATCCTACGCCTTACGGCTTCGGATAAAAGAATGGCGGCATGACGGTGACGGCTCTTGCGAGGGGGGTATCCCAAAAACACCGTCATCATCGACATGACCGTCATGCAGGGGGTGAGGGTGACAGTTGCGGCAGTCGGCAGGGGGTATCCCAAAACTGCTGTCACCACCGTCACCGCTGTCACCCCAAAGGACGGTCACCCGCCGAAAGAAAGGAGGAATCCGCCTATGCCTTATGCAATCCTGCGTTTCCAGAAACGAAAAGCGGGCGGCGTTGCGGCTTGTGAACGCCACAACGAGCGGAAGAAAGAAGCCTACAAAAGCAACCCAGATATAGATATGGAACGCTCTAAAAACAATTACCATCTCATAGCACCACCAAAGTACACCTACAAGAAAGAGATTAACCGCATGGTAGCCGAAGCGGGGTGCAGGACAAGGAAAGACAGCGTGATGATGGTGGAAACGCTCATCACAGCTTCACCAGAATTTATGAACCAGTTACCGCCCGAAGAACAAAAAGCGTATTTCCAGACGGCTCTTGACTTCATTTCGGAGCGTGTTGGAAAGCAGAATATCCTCTCCGCTGTCGTCCATATGGACGAGAGAACGCCCCATATGCACCTCTGCTTTGTGCCGATTACGCCAGACAATAAGCTGTCAGCGAAAGCTATCTTAGGCAACCAGAAATCATTATCCGAGTGGCAGACCGCCTACCATGAGCGGATGTCCTCACGGTGGAATCAGCTTGAACGGGGGCAGTCCTCAATGGAAACCAAGCGGAAACACGTCCCCACATGGCTCTATAAATTAGGCGGCAGGCTTGATAAACAGTATGAAGAAATCGTGTCTGCCCTATCCGACATCAACGCCTTTAACGCAGGGAAGAAAAGGGATAAAGCGTTAGATTTACTCTCTGCATGGCTGCCAGACGTGGAGAAATTCTCTAAGGAAATCGGGAAACAGCAGGCGTATATCGACAGTTTGAAAGAGAGAATTGGGCAGGAATCAGACTATGCGGGGCGTATGCGTGATGAAAAGTACGAGCAGGAACTAAAGGTGCAGAAAGCGAATCAGAAGATATTTGAATTGCAGAGAACCAACGAGCAGATGGGGCGGCTGCTGTCAAAAATACCGCCCGAAGTGTTGGAAGAATTGCAGAAAAATCATAGAAGCAGAGCGAAAGAAAGGTAGATATGTGAATGAAGAAACAGGATTTTAAGGTGTTAAAGACCAAAGACTTGTACCCGTTCCCCGACAATCCGTTTCATGTGGCAGAAGATGAAACACTGTCAGAGTTAGCGGAAAGCATCAAGGAATTTGGCATTGTCACGCCGATAATCACACGCCCGAAAGAGGACGGGGACGGTTATGAAGTGATTGCAGGACAGCGGCGTGTCCGTGCTTCTGACTTGCAGGGATAAATACCGTGCCTGCGTTTGTCCTGCCCTTAGACCGTGACCGAGCCATCATCACCCTTGTAGACAGCAATTTGCAGCGTGAGAATATCCTGCCATCGGAGCGGGCGTTTGCTTACAAGATGAAATCCGAAGCCATGAAGCGGCAGGGTTTCCGCACAGACTTAACCTCGTCACAAGTTGTGACGAAGTTGCGGACGGACGACAAGGTGGCACAGGGCTTCGGCGTGGGCAGGATGACCGTGCAGCGTTTTATCCGCCTGACGGAACTGATACCGCCGATTTTGCAGATGGTGGACGAGGGGAAAATCGCCCTCACGCCTGCGGTGGAACTGTCCTTCTTGAAGAAAGACGAGCAGGAAAACCTCTTTGCCACGATGGAGAGCGAAGAAGCAACGCCCTCACTCTCACAGGCACAGCGGATGAAACAGTTAAGCCAGAGCGGGCGGCTTGACATGGATACGATATTTGCGATTATGACGGAGGAAAAGGGCAACCAGAAAGAAACCTTGAAAATCAACACAAGCAAGCTGAAAAAATACTTTCCGAAGAACACAACGCCGAAGCAGATGGAGGAAACCATCATCAAACTTTTGGAGCGTGAGTTGCAGAGGAAACGCAACCGTGACAGCCGCTAATCTTCTTTTTTCGGGAAGTAAATACAGAGAGTTGAGGTATGGAGAATGAGAGAAATCCAGTATGAAATCGTAAAGGAAATCGCAGTATTGTCTACGGGCGACAGTGGCTACACAAAGGAAATCAATCTCATTTCATGGAATGGGAAAGAGCCGAAGTATGACATCCGCAGCTTTTCCCCGAACCGTGAAAAGTGCGGCAAGGGAATCACGCTGAACGCTGATGAAGCGGCGGCACTCCTTAAAGCATTACAGAAAGAATTAAACAGCGAGGATTAATGGTATCTGATTGGCAGGGCGGGGACATTTCCAAACTCTTCCCTGCCCTGTCTGGAAAGGAAGATTTAAGTATGGGCGAGGATAAGAAAGCAGATAAAAAGAGAAAGCGTATCGTGCCAAAAGCACCAGTGCAGATGATAATCAGCCGTGAATATGTCGGCACACAGACCGTTACAGAAGCGTTTGTCCCGATTATCTCCGAGGATATTCGGAAGAAGATTGCCGAGGGCGACACCTTCGACAATGAGGGGCTGTCCGCTTAGAATGTACGCAATGGGACATGAAAACAGATAGGACAGATACGGAGGTTTTACAGTATGGCAGGAATCAAAGAAGAAAAGAAAATCTATTTAGTCGGCATTTATTGCCGCTTATCTAAAGACGATGGTACGGATAACGAGAGTGCGAGCATTGCGACACAGAAATCCATCCTCACGGATTATGTGAAAAAGCAGGGATGGCACATAGCAAAAACGTATGTGGACGATGGTTATTCTGGTACAAATTTCCAAAGACCAAGTTTCCAGAATATGATAAAAGACATTGAAAGCGGTCTGATAAACTGCGTGATTACGAAAGATTTATCCCGTCTGGGGAGAAACTATCTTGATTGTGGGTTATATCTGGAAGTTTTCTTCCCAGAGCATAACGTGAGGTATATAGCGGTCAATGACGGCGTAGATACCTTGAATAAATCTGCTATGGACATCACGCCTTTCCGCAACATTTTAAACGAAATGTATGCCGCTGACATATCTGTTAAGATAAAATCGGCATATCGGGCGAGGTTTCAACAGGGGAAATTCATGGGAACTACCGCCCCTTATGGCTATATCAAAGACCCTGCCGACCACAACCATCTGCTGATAGATGATAAAGTGGCACATGTTGTAAAAGAGATATTCGACCTTGCATTAAAAGGGAATGGAGTTGCCAAAATTTGCAGACATCTTAATAAACAGCATATCCTACGCCCTGCCGCTTATGCGGCGGAGCGTGGCGAAACAGGCTTTGAACGTCATTTTGAGGGGAACGAGGACAAACGCTATATTTGGAGTGGGAACAGCGTGAGGAGCATTTTAAGAAGCCCGATATATGCGGGAAATCTTGTAGGCTACAAACGGATTGCCGCCAATATGAAAAGCAAGAAACGCCCCTCTAAGCTGCCCGAAGAATGGGAAGTGATACCCAATACCCATGAGGGAATAGTCACGCAGGAGGAATTTGATATTGTCCAACAGCTTATTACAAGTCGTAGGCTTCCACAGAACAAGGGAGGATTTGTAAATATTTTTGCAGGCGTTATCAAGTGTGTGGACTGCGGATGTGCTCTGCGGGCAATGAACGTACACAGGAGGAAACGCCCAGAGATTATCGACTGTGTACAGTATTCATGTAATAATTATGCAAGAAACGGAAGAAGCGAGTGTAGTGCCCACAATATAGAAGCAAGGGATTTATTCAATGCCGTTCTTGCCGACATCAACTGTTTTGCGGATATGGCAGTGAATGATGAAAAGGCGGTCAGGGCCATAGAAAAGCGGCTCACGGAAACAGACCAGAGCAGGGCGAAAGCATTAGAGAAAGAACGTAAGAAGCTGAACAAACGCCTTGCGGAACTGGACAGGCTGTTTTCCTCTCTCTACGAGGATAAGGTCATGGAGCGTATTACCGAGCGGAATTTTGAGATGATGTCGGGGAAATACCAGAAAGAGCAGCTTGAAATTGAAGCAAGGCTGAAAGAGGTGACGGAAACTCTTAATGAAAGCTACGAGAAATCACGGGGAATCCGTGACTTCCTCGCCCTTATCCGAAATTATCAAGGCTTAAAAGAACTGGATGCAACAGTTATAAACGCACTCATAGACAAGATACTTGTTTCGGAGCGTGAGAAGATGGCAGACGGAACAGTGAAGCAGGAAATCAAGATTTACTATAAATTCATCGGCTTTGTCGATGAATTACATATCATACCTACAAAACGGTGGGCAGCAATGCCCGCTAAAAATTGTACGGTGTGCGGCGTTGAATATGTCCCGGGCTCTGGTGCATCAAGGTATTGTCCTGCTTGTGCCAAGAAGATACGGAGGGAGAAATCAAACGAGAGCAAACGCAGGAGCAGAGAACAGAAAAGGATAGCATGTATGAACTGTCCGCAAAAAATGACCGACTGAATAAGTACAGATACAGAATACTTTTCAGCTCCCCCATTGATGGAAACAGGCTCCCAACCGTGGAAATAAGAAAGTTTTGTGTTGATACCGGTGATAACTTTTGTTCTGTTCATGTTTGCCATAATACTAATCCTCCATAATTTTATCAAATTCGTTTTCTGCGTTTGTTACGTTCATAGCCGGACGCTTGTCTGTATTTGGTACCAGTATCGGCTTGCCCGGTGGTTTATAAATGAGGTCACCGAGAATTTCCTCAAAAGCAGATTTTCCCATCAGTTTCTGCATCTCTGTCATAGGAATTAACGTTTGACGGTAAATATCTGTGTAACCATGTTCTTGCTGCTTCTGCAACCAGAAGTTCATCACGGTACTTGCGATTGGAACGGCCTTCAACTACTTTAAATCCATTCCACTCTTTTCCATGATGAATGGCAGCCTCCGTTGCATAAGCTGTGATTTCATTTGCCCACTTGGTCAGATCTGGCAAAACATCCAGTACTTCTTCAATCTCCGCATCTGTCAGAAGTGGCGGCATCTTAAATTCCAGTCTTGCCAACTTCATTTTTTCCTCTGCTCTTGCTCTGCATTTTACTGATACCTTGCAGAAGGTACACCATTCTCCTGGAAGATACTCACCATCGCCATCGTAGGCCATCTGTGCCTTCGGCTTCAGTTCTTCCTCTGCCCAAACTTTCAGTTCCTCAATCGGAATAGTCCATGTACTGACATTTTCCCTTCTTGGCTAAAAGATAGTCATAGAAACTTCTTTGATATCGTAAAGGGCATCGTAGATTTCTAATGTTCCAAGTGCATATAGCATCATCTAAGGGTTGTGTTCCGCTTCGACAAATATGCCTTGTCCATATTTGAAATCAATGATATGAAGCTTGTCATCGGAAATGATGATGCCGTCCCCTGTTCCAAATCCCTCCGGCACATAACAGGAAAAATCAAGTTTCTGCTCAATGAGAATCACCGGATCTTTGCAGGACTTTTTTGCTTCTTCGTATTGCTCCATGACAAATTCCGCATAAGCATCGGTGCATTCTTCCATTTCATCTGAGTTGTAATCAGAAACAGGACGCTTGCTTCGCTTCTTTAAGAACTTCTTCAGCTTATGCTCACATAGAGCATGTGCCGCAGTTCCTTCCCTTGCCGCTTCCGATGTGGTGTTTTCAAACTCTAACTCCAGTCTTGCAGATGGTGTGCAGTTCAACCATCTGTGCGAACCAGAAGCGGATAATACTGCATGGCCCAGGTCAGCCTCTCTTGTGCCTTTGGCACAATTCACCTTCTGTTTACTCATTTTCAATCGCCTCCGCATCTTTTAATACTGCTGCAAAGTCTTTTGGATCAATGTCGCTCAGACGGCTTGCTCCGTACTTAGTTACAATCGCTCTAACTTCTGCCGTGTAACCAGCCTGACTTTTGCTTGCTTCGAGCTATCTCGTTTATCTGAAATTTTCTTGTTTCCAAAAACTGGGCCTGTTCCGGACTAATGGAAATTGGTGTGTACTTCATTCCCTCTTCCAGAACTGCTACCTTATTGAAATTGGAGCTGCCGCCAAAAGCGGAAGTCCAACTGTCTCTGCCCCTCTGTGGATCCTTTACGGTTCCCGGATCCTCCAGAATACCGCCCGGCGTGGCACCATTTGCAAAGAACTTGGCACCATACTCTTCGCAGGCAATGGCCATACCAATGGCATTCTTCGCCATGGCAATCGGAGAATATCCTACCAGTCCGTCAAATCCCAGACCGGGAATATGAAGCACATCCGAAGGTTTCAGATTCACCATACTTCCTTTCATGGTCGGTGCATCATCCTTGCTGGTGTTATACTGATAATAAAGCTGTCCCTTATCATCCCTGTCCACCGTCATTCGGTTTGGCATCAGGGGATACAATGCAATAATCTCTCCCTTTCCACCCTCTGAGTTATATTTGTACACATGAAGTGGAAGGCTTGCCACCGCCTCTGACAAAATGCGCACACAGGAATACACCGCCGTCATCTGCATAGCAGAACGCTCATTGACATTCTTACCAATGGAACTACCACCGATAAAGAATCGGTATGCACTGCCCGATGTTGCATTCTTTGGCTTATCTCTTGATTTGAAAATTCCTTTTAATATTCCCATAGCATTCACGCTCCTTTTTATTTCCAAATTTTTCATTGACATTTTTTAAGATCATTCCATATAATATATTAGACACGTCATCAGACGCGTCCACGGAAAAAATTCAAGTTATTGACTTGAATCACTTTTGTGCTATAATGTTTATAGAGGATAGCGACGAGATCAGCTATCGTTGGCTATGAAGCAATTGACTGTGTCGGTATGCAGCCCATTGTGGAGCCCGACCTTGGGTTATGCGATAACCTCAAACCGAATAGGCTCTTTGGAGCTGAAAGAAAACGCTTTTACAGGGCCTTGCGCTTGCAAGGTTCTTTATTGTATCAAGAAAACACGCGATAGTCGCGTGGTTCCGTGAAAGCTTTAGCGG
>ENA-OQCP01000316-OQCP01000316.1-human-gut-metagenome-genome-assembly--contig:-NODE-316-length-21744-cov-2.649026_pt1 | contig 21744 bp, 38 predicted proteins | sample MGYA00242760_ERZ504583 | MGnify/ENA primary metagenome ERZ504583 (study PRJEB26092, sample SAMD00036308) | human gut metagenome | host: Homo sapiens | study: EMG produced TPA metagenomics assembly of...
CAGGCAGGCCAGCCGCCCGGCGGCTTCCCGCGCGGCCCGCTCCCCTACGTCCATGGGCACCACGCCGCCGCCCACCTCGGTGGCCATCACGATATCATAAGCGGAGAGCTCCTCCGCAAGCTTTTCCAGATCCTCGGCCTCTGCTGCCAGGGCCTGCACCTCCGCAATGCGGGTGCCGGGCAGGCGCTGGGCAAAGGTGCGCTTGCCGCTGTACAGCGGCCCGGTGATAAAGATCATAACAGTCCTCCCCACTGGCAGGCACACAGCGCCGCCAGCATCCACAGCTCGGCTTTCTGCAAAAACCACCCGGCCAGATCGCCGGTGATGCCGCCAAACTGCTTGTCCGAAACAACATGATAGCGTGCAAACACCAGCAACGCCGCCAGCACCAGCGCCCAGCCGCCCAGTGCCAGCAGGGCGGCGCTGAGCAGAGCGGCCAGCACCATCAGCACCCGGCGGACAGTAGTTCGATCCGCCGCCGTGGCAAAGGTGTGGGCAAGGCCTGTGTTCTTTGCCATCGGGAACGATGCCACGGCCAGGCCCGAGAGGGCCCGTTCCAGCACAAGGGCCAGTGTCCAGCACAGGCCCACCCGGGGCGTAAAGTCCACGCAGGCGCAAAGGGCAAGGTAGGCCGCAAAATAACTGCACAACCGGATCACCGCAAAGGCACCGCAGTGGGGGTCTTTGAGGATCTCCAGCTTCTTTTCCCGGTCGCCATAGCTGGAAAGGGCATCGCAGGTGTCGGCATAGCCATCCAGGTGGATGCCGCCCGTGACCCAGACCGGGATCAGGCAGAACCCCGCCGCTTTTGCGGGCATCGGCAGGGGCAGAGCGCCGCACAGGCACCACAGCCCGCCAATGACCACCCCGATGAGCGGGAAGGCACACATGGCATACCGCATGTTTTTCTGGTTCCACGCGAACTGCGGCACCGGCAGGGCCGAAAACATGGCAAAGGCCACTGCAATGGTCTGCAATCCAATCATTTTTCCACTCCTTTATAATAGACCGGGATGCCGCACACCACCCGCACCACATGGTCAGCCCGGGCGGCAAGGGCATTGTTCACCTGCGCCAGCGCTTTCAGGTAGCGCCCGGTGTCGCCTGTGTAGTCGGCACCGCCGCTGAACACCTCGTTGGAGACCACGATGAGGTGCGCGCACTGTCCGGCCAATTGGTCCAGTCCTTCCAAAATAGCCGAAGCCGCATTTTTTCCCGCCCCGGCGGGGTCGTAGAGCTCGTTGGCGGTCAGGTTGCCCAGATCCTCCAACAGCGCAGTTCCCCGGGCAGGCAGATGGATGTTCTCAAGATGCAGGGGGCACTCCACGGTCTCAAACTGCTTTGCCGCCCGCATCCTCCGGTGCTTTTCCACCCGGGCGGCACACTCGGCATCCCACACCTGCATGGTGGCGATGTAATAGCGTGGGAGCGCGGTTTTCAACACCAGGCTCTCGGCATACCCGCTCTTGCCGCTGGCGGCACCGCCCAATACCAGCGTCAGCATTGGGGGGTGTACGGCGTGATGCCGCCCTCCGTGAAGGATAGCAATCGCGGTAAACGGCCAGTGCCATATCCCACAGCGGGATGCTTGCCACCGCTCCGGTGCCCTCGCCGAGATGGAGCCCGGCGGTGAGCAGGGGCGCTTTGCCCAGCGCTTCCAGCACCAGCCCTGCTGCCGGTTCGGTGGAGCAGTGGCTGGCAAACACGGCCTTTTCCGCGGCGGGGCAGAGCCGCACCGCGCACAGCGCCGCCACCCCGCTGATGAAGCCATCCATCAGAACGGGCAGGCCTTCCAGCGCGCCGCCCAGAAAGACACCGCACAGCCCGGCGATATCGAACCCGCCCAGCTTGGAAAGCACATCCAGAGGGTCAGCGGCATCGGGCTGATTCCGCGCAATGCCCCGCCGGATGGCATCCAGCTTGCGGGCAAGCCCCGCGTCAGAAAGGCCCGCCCCCCGGCCTGTCATCCGCTCCACGGGCTGCCCCAGCAGAACCGCAGCCACGGCGCTGGAGGTGGTGGTGTTGCCAATGCCCATCTCCCCGTGCCAGCAGCTGCATCCCCGCCGCCTTCTGCGCCCGGACAAGCCCGATGCCCGCCGCAATGGCATCCATCGCCTGCTGGCGGGTCATGGCAGGCCGGTGGTGAGATCCGCCGTCCCGGCGGCAATGCGGCAGTTCTGCACCCCGGCACCGGCTCCCCGGCCATGCCAAGGTCCACAGGCACCACTTCACAGCGGGCTGTTTTTGCCATCTGGCAGACACTGGTGCGCCGGGCGGCAAGGTTCTCGGCCACGGCCCTGGTCACGCTCTGGTCCGTCTGGCTCACGCCCTGCGCCACCACACCGTTGTCGGCGCAGAGCACCAGCACGGCCCGGCGGGAAAACGCCAGCTCTGCCGTGCCGGTCAGGGCGGCGGCATCCTCCAGCATGGTCTCCAGCCTGCCCAGCCCGCCCAGCGGCTTGGCCAGGCTGGCCCAGTGGGCGTGGGCGGCGGTGCGTGCGGTCTCGTCCGGCCGGGTGATCCTGGAAAGAAGCTGTTTCAGTTCAAGCTCTGTCATTGGTCCTGTTCCTCTTGATGATAGTGTGCGGCGGCATCCACGAACCGCCGGGGCAGGGCCGTGCCCGCCCAATACAAATGCGGGAAGCCCGCATAGAAATGCTCATTTGCAAAGCCGCAGTCCCATTGCTTTCCGTTGGGCTTTGCGGCGGTAAAGCCGGTGCCGTTGTCTGTGGAATCCCAGTGGTGGAACTCGTGCACGGGCAGACGCTCCCCGGCGCGGAACAGCATACTGTCGGCGTGGGCAGTCAATGCCGCGTATCCAAACCGCACCAGCCGCCCCACCCGGAAGCCCTGCCCCGGCAGAACGCCTGCCATGGGCCAGCGTTCCCCGTTGGCATCCTCCAGGCTCTGGCCAGATAGAGAAAGCCCCCGCACTCGGCCACCGTGGGCAGACCGCGCTCCACAGCCCGGCGCACAGAGGCCAGCATGGAGCGGTTCGCGCTCAACTGCCCGGCATACAGCTCCGGGTAGCCGCCGGGCAGGTAGAGCCGCTGATCTGCTCCGGCAGGGCGGAGTCCTGCAGGGGGCTGAACCAGCAGAGTTCCGCCCCCGCCCGCTCCAGTGCTTCCAGTGTTTCGGCGTAGGTGAAGCAAAACGCCGCATCCCTTGCAACGGCAATGGAAACGCGGGGGCGCTGTTCCTCTCCTCCTGGGGCGGCAGCTCTCCCGCAAGGGGGAGCCGATCTGCATGCTCCAAAGGCGCTGCGCACTCGGTCAGGGCAAAAAGCTTCTCCCAATCCATCACCAGCGCATCGGCCATCCGGCTGATCTTCTGCTGCAGGTCCGCGATCTCCCCGGCAGTTTTCAACCCTAAGTGGCGGCTCTCAAGGGCGGCATCCGGCAGGTGGGGCAGATAGCCCAGCACCGGCAGGCCGGTCTCCCGTGCCAGCATGGGAGCCAGCAGAGCATACAGATGGGGGGCGCAGTCATTGAGCAGGATGCCCGCCAGATGGCTGGGGGTGCGGAACTGCTTCAGTCCGTTGATCTGGGCCGCCAGCGTCAGGCTGGCCCCTCTGGGCTGGACCACCAGCAGCACCGGCAGGCCCAGCGTATCGGCAGATGCCAGGCACTGGCGGTATCACTCACGCCGCCCAGTCCATCATAAAAGCCCATGGCACCCTCGCACACAGCCGCCCCGTGCCCGGCTGCGGCCTGTGCATAAAGTGCGCGCACCGTCTCCGGCGCAGAGAAAAACAGGTCGAGGTTGTGGCTCTCCACCCCCAGCACGGCCCGGTGAAACATGGGGTCGATATAGTCCGGCCCGCTCTTGAAGGAGCAGGGGTCCTGCCCCCGCCGCTTGAGCGCCGCCAGCAGAGCGCAGGTCAGTGTGGTTTTGCCGCTGCCGGAACAGGGCGCGGCCACAAGAAATTGGATCATTTACGTTCTCCTGTGATAAGGAAGATGGGGTTATTGGCCATCAGCAGGTGGAGCCTGCCCGCAGGCCGGGTGCGGCTGACCGCGATCTGCGTCACCTCCGCAGCAAGGCCGTGGGCAGTCAGTGCGGCCACGGCGGCGCTCAGCGTTTCCAGCGCAATGGCAGAGATGCAGATGCGGGCGTTCGGATTCCGGGCAAGCACCGTGTCCACCACAGCTCCATGCCCCCCTTGGTCCCGCCGATGAACACGGCATCCGGGGCGGGCAGGTCAGCCAGCGCAGCGGGGGCGCGGCCCTCCACCAGTGTCAGGTTGCAGGCGTGGAACGTTTCCCGGTTCTGCCGGATGAGCCCGCAGGCCTCCGGGTCACACTCCACGGCATACACATGCCCCCGGGGTGCGGCCAGCGCCAGCTCCACGCTCACGCTGCCGGTGCCCGCGCCCACATCCCACAGGGTATCGCCGGGCTGCACGGCCAGCTTGGCCAGCGCCGCCGCCCGCACCTCCTGCTTGGTCATGGGCACCTCTCCCCTGTGGAAGGCTTCATCCGGGAAGCCGGGCACCCGCCGGGGCGGCTGAGGAAGATGCTCCACAAGCAGAACGCTCAGGCTTGCAAACTGCTTTTGCGCAACTCCTGCGCCGTGCCGAACAGGATCTTTTCCTCTGCCCGGCCCAGCTCTTCGCCCACCAGCACATGGGCATCGCCCAGCCCGGCAGCAGCCAGCCGGCCGCAGAGGGAGGCAGGCGTTTCTGCCCCGCCGGTCAGGAAAAACACAGGCTTTCCCCCGGCTGTCAGGCACTCGGCCACCGGGTCGCAGGCACAGCCGTGGGCCGAGACCAGCTTCCACTCCTGCCAGGAGCGGCCCACCGCAGCGGCCAGCAGCTGAACGCTGGAAAGCCCCGGCAGCACCCGGCAGGAGATGCCAAAGGCCCGCAGCATCGGCAGCAGCTGGGCCGCACCGGAGTAAAACCCGGTGTCGCCGCTGTACACAAGGGCAGCATCCACCTCCGGGTCAGCCGCCAGCGCGGCAAGGACATCCTCAGGCTGATACAGGGCCTTCCGGTGTTCCGTGCAGCCCTGCGGCAGCTGTTCCAGCAGGCGCTTTGCCCCCAGGATCAGTCCGGCATTCTGCAGGGCGGCAAGGCCCTGCGCGGTCAGGCTCTCCGGCGTGCCCGACCCCATCCCGATGAGTGTGATCATTGCAGCATCTCCTTACAATGTGTCAGGATCTGTTCCGCCGTTTCGCCCTGCTCGGCCGGGCGGCGGATGACGATGAGCTGTGCCCCGGTGTCCTGCGCTGCCCGGGCTTTTTCTTCAAAGCCGCCCGCCGCGCCGCCATCTTTGGTAACGAGGAAGCGGATGGCAAACTGCTCCATCAGTGCCCGGTTCAGCGCATAGGAGAACGGTCCCTGCATGGCGATGATATTCTTATGGGGGATATCTGCCCCCTCGCAGGCGGCAATGCCCTCCCGGGTGGGCAGGACACGGGGAAAAAGCCGTGCCGGTTCCAGCACAGCAAAGGCAGAAAGCTCCTTGGCCCCGGTGGCAAGCAGAACATTTCCCTGCGTCCGGGCCAGAAATCCCGCCGCATGGGCCGCAGAGGCAAACACCATGCTCCCGGCAGGCAGCGGGCTTTCGGGCCGGAGCAGGCGGCGGTACTCCGTGCCCGCTGTTTTGCAGGCTGCCCGGATGTTCCGGGTGGCCTCCACCGCATAGGGATGGGTCGCATCCACACAGAGGTCAGCCCCCTGCAGCAGGGCGGTCATCTCCTCCGGGGTCAGCCGCCCGCAGTGGACGGTGATGCCGGACCTTTCGCCCTGTTCCTCGGCCCCCAGCGGGGTGGCCACGCTGACCAGTACCTCGGCCCCCAGTGCGGCCAGCTGCTTTGAAAACATGCGGCCCTCGGTGGTGCCGCTGAATACCACGACCCTCATGCGCGGTACCCCCGCGGCGTGACCATCCGCCCGCTCAGCTGGCGGGTCTGGGCGTTGCCGACAAACACGGTGGTGAACATATCCACCGGGGTGGTTTCCAGCGCAGCCAGCGTCAGAACGCGGCTTTCCTGCCCCTCCCGGCCAATGTTCCGCACAATGCCGCAGACCGTTCCGGGTGCTTTGCCGTTTGCCAGCAGGATGCGCACCGCCCGCGCCAGATAGTCCGGCCGCCCCTTGGAAGAGGGGTTGTACAGCGCGATGCAGAAATCCCCCATGGCTGCTGCCGCCAGCCGCCGCTCAATGACCTCCCACGGCGTGAGCCGGTCAGAGAGGGAGAGCACACAGAAATCGTGGGCCAGCGGGGCACCCAGCACCGCACCACGCTCAGGGCGGCGGTCAGGCCGGGCACCACCTCCACCGTCACGTCCGGGAAGTGCTCGGCCAGCTCCAGCAGAGGGCTTGCCATACCGTAGACCCCGGCATCTCCCGAGCAGACCAGCGCCACCGCCCTGCCGCTCCGGGCCGTTTCCAGCGCCCAGCGACAGCGGTCGATCTCCTTGGTCATGCCGGTGGAATAATAGAGCTTGTCCGGGAAGTAGGGGCGCACCAGATCCAGATAGACCGTATAGCCGCACAGCACCTCGGCTTGCGTTAAGGCGCTCTGCGCCTGTGCGGTCAGGAACCGGGGATCCCCGGGCCCAAGTCCGACAACAAAAACAACATTAGGCATCCTGCCACCTCCAATCCGGGGCAAAGGGACGAAGCGCCAGCGCAAAGGTCACGCCGCCGCCCGCCTGTTTGGGAAGAATGATCGTGCCGCCTGCCGCCAGCACTGCCGCCCGCTCGCAGACATTGTCCACACCGGTCACGCTCCGGACAAAGGCCGAAGGTGTGAACTGCCCGGGGGCGTCTGCAGCTGTGCGGCAGAATAGAACTGCACCGGCCAGCCGTGGATTCTGCAAAATTCCAGCAGGCCCGGCTCATGGGCTTTCAGGTCGATGCTGGCCGCTGCCGTGATGCACGCTGCTGCAAGGCCGTGGGCCGCACAGAACTGTGCAAAGGCCGCTTCCAGCTGTGCAGCGCTGGTCCCCCGCCTGCACCCGATGCCCAGCACACCGATCTTCGGGATCAGGTGCAGCGCATCGCCCGCCGGGAAAAGGGTCAGGGCAAAGTCGGCGCGCTCTGCCTCCCCTGCCGGGACCACCCCGGCAGGGGCCTGCCCGGCAATGGGGAATTCCGAGCGGTACCGCACCGGCCCGCCCGCCAGCAGTCTGCTGCTGACGCGCTTGATGCGCTCCGGCTCCAGCACGGCGCAGTTCTGGTGCCTGGCCCACGCATCCACGGCAAACACACCGTTGGCATCGGTTGCCGTGGTAATGACCGGCACCGCACCGCAGACCGCCGCCAGCGCCCGGGCCAGATCGTTGGCCCCGCCCAGATGGCCCGAAAGGATCGGCACCGCAAAATGGCCGCACTCGTCCAGCACCACCACGGCAGGGTCCACCGCCTTGTTCCGGCAGTGGGGCGCAATGGCCCGCACCGCAATGCCCACAGCCCCCACAAAGATCAGGCATCCGCATGGGCGAACTGCTCCGCAGCCCAGTCGGCAAGGCCGGGCCCACCATGGCCGCAGCGGGCCACGGTGCCGGGCAGGGCACCGGCCAGCTTTTGGGCCAGCGCCAGCCTTTTTCCGTAAAGGCGAGATAGGCGCGGGTCACTGGTCTGCCCCCTTGCGGAACTCCGTCGTAAAGGTCGGGTCGTAGAGCTTGCTCCGCTCATACCGGGTGCCCAGAAACTCCCCCACCACGATGAGCGCTGTTTTGGTGATGCCGTTGGCGCGGGTGCTCCCGGCCAGCGTGCCCACGGTGCAGCGCACCACCTTCTGCTCCGGCCAGCTGGCTTGTAGACCACGGCGGCAGGAGTCTCCGGCGTGTAGGCTCCACCTGCCAGCAGGGCCTGCTGCACCTTGTCGATGAGGCCGATGGAGAGGAAGATCACCATGGTTGCTCCATGGGCGGCAAGGCTGGCCAGCTTCTCCTTTTCCGGCACCGGGGTGCGCCCTCCATCCGGGTGATGATCACGGTCTGGCTGATGGTAGGCAGGGTGTACTCGGCGTTCAGCGCCGCCGCCGCCCCGCAAAAGCTGGACACGCCGGGGGTATCATCGTAGGGGATGCCGTCCGCATCCAGTGCGTCCATCTGCTCCCGGATGGCCCCATACAGGCAGGGGTCGCCGGTGTGGAGCCGCACGGTGGTCCCGCCTGCGGCTTCCACCCGGCGCATCACGTCCAGCACCTGTTCCAACGTCATCTCAGCGCTGTTGTATACGGCGCACTCCGGCTTCGCCAGCCCCAGCAGAGCCGGGTTGACCAGACTGCCCGCATAAATGATGCAGTCGGCTTCCTGCAGCAGGGCCGCGCCCCGCCGGGTGATGAGATCGGGTGCGCCGGGGCCTGCGCCTACAAAATGTACCATCTCAATGCTCCTTCCATTCGTTCAGCAGTTGTGCGGCAGTGTCGGTGGCTCCCAGCGGGCCGTGCTGGTTGGAAAACAGCACAGCCCCCACCCGGAACGCCCCGCAGGCCCGCCGGTCAAGGTGGAGCTGGACCGCCCTCAGCAGGCTTTCCAGCACCGGAGCCCGCAGGCCGGCGCTGTCCAGGAGTTCCAGACAGGCATCGGTGGTGGCAGCGTTCATCAGGGCGGCGCAGACTTCCCGGGAAGCGCCGCAGAGCGCCGCATGGGTGCAGAACAGCTCAGTGCGGCAGTCGGCAGTGTGGGAATGGGTGTTCATAATACCGCCCGCCACCTTGACAAGCTTGCCCACATGGCCCACCAGAAGCACCTCTTCAAAGCGGGCCGCAGCAGCCATATCCAGCGTGTCACCGATAAAGTTCGAGGTTTTCACCACCGGAACAGCGTGAAACTCCGGGTATCTTTCGTGCAGATAGTCCAGCCCGTAATTGCCGGGTGCCAGGATGAGCCGCCTGGGGCTGCCCGCCCGGAGAGCGGCCTGATTCATTTCCAGCTGGATGGTATCCAGGATCGCCTGCTGGCTCATAGGCTCCACAATGCCGCTGGTTCCCAGCACCGAAAGCCCGCCCTCGACCCCGATGTGGGGGTTGAAGGTGCGCTTTGCCACCTCTTCCCCGCCCTCGATGGAGATGGTCACGGCAAAGCCGCCGGTGTAGCAGGCGCTCTCGGCTTCCCTTTGCAGAGCCTCGGCGATCATCTGCCGGGGCACATGGTTGATGGCGGCTTCCCCCACCGGCTGATCCAGCCCGGCCTTGGTCACTCGGCCCACGCCCTTGCCGCCGGAGATGCGGATCTCGGTGGTATCGGGCAGCAATTCTACGGCGGCGATCACGGGCAGGCCGGTGGTCACATCCACATCATCCCCGCCGTCCTTCTCAATGGCGCATTCGGCACCGGCTCCGGCGGGGCGGCAGTACAGCGGGGCCACCTCCACCACGATGCCTTCGGCGTGCGCAGGGCAACGCTCTCCGGGGCATGGCCGGTGAGCAGGAGCCGCGCGGCCCCCGCCGCACCCAGCGCCGCGCAGGTGCCGGTGGTGTACCCGCAGCGGAGCAGCTTCTGCCCACTGCGGACGTAATGTTCAAATTTTGGCCCGGCAGGCTTTTCCGGGCCGAACACGGCCTCGTACTGCTCCTTGGTCAGGCTGTACAGCGCCGGATGTTCTCCGGAGCAAAGGCCTCCTTCGGGTCAGCACCCCCGAAACGCTGTGCGGGAACACGCAGACCACCGCGTCCGCGATCTTCTGCGCCATGTCCAGCTCGTGCAGGCTGACGATCACGGCCAGCCCCTGCTCATGGGCCAGTTTCTGCAGGATGGTCAGCAGCTCGATCTTGCCCTTGACATCCAGAAAAGAGGTCGGCTCGTCCAGCAGCAGAACTCCGGGCTGCTGGCAGATGGCGCGGGCCAGCAGAACGCGCTGGCGCTGGCCGTCGCTGATGCAGTTGAAATCCCGGTCTGCCAGAGGGGCAGCCCCCACCAGTTCCAGCGCGTCCCGCACGGCCTGCCGGTCGGTATCGGACAGGATGCCCAGCCGCCCGGTATAGGGGATGCGCCCGGCGGCGGCAAACTCAAAGCAGGAAGTCAGCTCGGTGCGGCGGGTGTGGGGCAGCATCAGGGCCAGCTTCCGGGCCCGGGCCGGGCCGGTGTAATCGGTCAGGCTGCGGCCATCCAGCAGGACAGCCCCGCCCATGGGGGCCAGCTGGCCCGCCAGCGTTTTGAGCAGGTGGATTTGCCCGCGCCGTTTGGCCCGATGAGGGCCAGGATCTGCCCCGGCACCGCCCCCAGCGTGATGCCGGAAGCAAGGGGCGCGCTGCCATAGCCGATGGCCAGCTCTTTCGTTTCACAGCGGTATTTCATCGCACACCCTCCTGACCCCGGCGCACCAGCAGCCAGATGACCACCGGCGCACCAAACACTGCCGTTACGGCGCTGATCGAAAGCTCGGTGGGGGCAAACATACTGCGGGCGATGAGGTCGCACAGCAGGCAGAAAGCCGCCCCGCCCAGGCAGCACCCGGGCAGCACCACCAGCGGCCTTGCGCTGCCGAACAACTGCTTGACCAGATGGGGCACCGCGATGCCCACAAAGGAGATGGGTCCCGCAAAGGCCGTGACACAGGCGGCCAGCAGGCTGGAAAGCAGCACCAGCAGCCGGGAAAAGGCTTTGACATTGATGCCCACGCTCCGGGCGTAGGCCTCCCCCATCTGGTAGGCGGCCATGGGCTTGGAAAGGCAGAACGCTGCCGCCAGAGCGGGCAGCACCACCAGCGCCGCCGCCCGTACATTGCCCCAGGTCATGCCGGAAAAGCTGCCCTGAGACCAGTTGTGGAGGTTGACGATGTTGCTGTCCTGGGCAAAGGCCACCACAAACTCCGTGACGGCCGAACAGATGTAGCCGATCATCACGCCGCAGATGACAAGGATGCTCATCCGCTGCACCCGCCGGGAGACCGCCAGCACAAAGGCCATGGAGCCATGGCCCCCGCAAAGGCGGCTGTGATCAGGGTAAGGGAGCTGGTGAGCAGACCATGGTTCAGAAAAGCCACCATGACCAGTGCCACGGCCAGCTTGGCCCCGCTGGAAATGCCCATGACAAAGGGCCCTGCAATGGGGTTGGCAAAAAAGGTCTGCAGCAGGTAGCCCGCCGCCGAGAGCGCCGCCCCCAGCAGCACCACCATCACGGCCCGGGGCAGGCGCAGCTGGGTGATGATGCCCACGCTCAGAGCGTCCTGCCCGCGGCCGGTCAGGGCCGCCAGCACTGCCCCCGGTGTCAGGACACACTGCCCCAGAACAGGTTGGCGGCAAACAGCACCGCCAGCAGCAGGGCAAGGATGCCGTAAGAGAAGATCAGGCGCTTTTTGCTGGTCATAGGTTACTCTACTTTCCTCAGAAATTGCAGGTCGGCGGGGTCGTTCTCCGTAAAGACACGGTGCAGATCGAGCACAAAATCGACCAGCGCCGTACTCTGCTGGAAAAAGCTCTGGGTGGTGCACCAGACACTGCCGCTCTGCACGGCCTTGAACTCGGCCAGCAGGGGGCATTTTGCCACCAGTTCCTCCGTGGTATGCACCACACCCTCAATGGTGCTGTTGTAAAGGAGCACATCCGCATCCTTTGCACCGGCGTAAAAATCCTCCAGCGGCAGGTTCATGGTGGAAAGGTTGTTGCCGTTGTCGGTCAGGTCCGCAAACACATAATCACCGCCCGCCATCTCGATCATCTGGGCCACATAGTCGCCGCCCTTGCGCACATTGGCAAGGTTGTTGGCTGTGATGGAGAAAAAGGCACAGCGCTTGCCGGTGGAAGCCTGCCCGGTCAGCGGTGCAAGGCGCTCCACCTGCCGGGCAAATTCCTGTTCCGCCAGCTCCTCTTTCCCCAGCAGGATGCCCCAGAACTTGAGCCATTCCAGCCGGGCCAGCGGGCCGCTCTCATAGCTGGAACGCTCTACCAGCACCGGGATGCCGAACCGTTCCAGCTGCTCCTTGACCTCCGGGGTGTGGTAGATCATGGTGTTCTCGATGGCAAGGCCGCAGTTGGCCGCAAGGATCTTTTCGTAGTCCGGGGCGCTGTACTTGCCCGCATAGGCAATGCGCCCGGCCTCCATGGCGGCCTGGCCTCATCCAGATACCAGCCTCCGCCTGGGTGCCGGAAAGGGTCACGCTGTCCAGCCCATCCAGCGCGAGGAACAGATCCATCACCGAGGTGGAGACAAGGTAGATGTTCCGGACGGGCTGACGCAGCATAGTCACGCTCTCGGGCAGGCCTTCCACTTCAGCGGCATCCTCCGGGGTCACAAGGAACTGCTCCCCCGATTCGGTCAGGGTCAGCATGGTATAGCCGCCCTCATAGCAGTCGGCAGTAAACTGTGTGGCGTAATCCAGCGGGCAGGCATGGTCAAAGACCAGTTCTTCTGTGCTGGCGGGAGCCGTTTCGGAGGCGGCGCAGCCCGACAGGGCCAGTACTGTAACAGGCAGAACGCGCAGGAATTGTTGTCTCGTCAGTTTCATCCGTTCAACGCAAAGGTCAGCGTATACTCGATCTCATGGGGGGTGCTCATGGCTACGGTATCGGCAGTGACAGCCAGCGGGGTGCCAGTGCAGAAACAGGGATCTCAAAGGTGGAGTTGCCCTCGGTGTTGGTGGGCAGATACTTCTCGCCATCCACGATCATGTAATCATAATTGGGGCTGCTCCACAGGATGACAGCGGTCATTTTGCCGTCCGCCACGGTCAGGGCGGCAGGGCTTTCCACGGTGGCACGGCCAGAGCCGCCCTCCAGGGTCACATTGACGCTGTATTCACCGTCCGCAAGGATCTCGGCGGCTTCTTCCGTCTTGGGCTGTGCATTGCGGATGCTCACGGTGTGGTCATACCACTTGCCCTTGGTCCCGAGGAGTGCCAGCTGGAAGTCCTGGTCCACAGCGGCCACGGGGATATCATAGCCGTAGACCTCCTCCGAGGTGCCATCAGAGTAGGTGACGGTGTCGGTGGTAGGCAGCAGCCAGTCTGCCTTGTTGGCCTCGGCATCGGCGGCCATGCCAACATACAGGTTGACGATCTTCTTGGAGGCCAGACTGACGTGGAAGGTCATCTGCCGTTCTCCACGGTCAGGGTGCCCATGCCATCGCAGGCTTCGTTGGCGTGGAACATGCCGCTGTCGGTGTCAAACTCAGCCGTGTACACGCCGTCCGGCAGGGCGGCTTCGGCGCTTTCAGAAACGGCGGCAGCGCTCACGGCAGAAGCGCTTCCGAGCTGGCAGCAGAGGAAGCAGTGGAAGAAGCCCCGCCGCAGCCGGTGAGCGCGGCGGCCAGCATCAGGGAAGCAACGGACAGGGAAACGAACTGTTTGCAGTGCATAAACAAAATACCTCAAAAATTCAGAATTTGAAATGGGAGTGTTTCTCCTCATGCGGGGAAGCTCTCCATAAAAATGCCCGAAAAGATCTCTCCCTTCGGGCATTGGAATGCGGAATATTAGCCGTTCAGGGAATCAATGGCGGCTTTGGTGTGCTCAATGTAGCGCTGCTGGATGTCCTCGATCTCACCCAGACCGGCGATCTGGCACTCCACGGACGCGAAGTCACCGGAGGCCTGGAACTGGCTCAGCCAGGAATCGTCATCCGCACCGGCCATATCGTTGTTGGCGTGGTCACCGGCAACGACCATCAAGGGGCGTAGGATGGCCTTGGTGTAACCGGCGGCTTGACAGCCTCGATGACGTTCTCGCAGGCGGTCTCCTCGGGCTCACCCTCCACCGTGCCGATGAACACGTTGCTGTAGCCAGGGTCTGCATGGCGGTCTGCATCTGGCTGTAGCTCACCTTTGCGGTGTGGGAGGTGCCGTGGCCCATAAAGACAAAGGCGACCTTCTCCTCAGCAGCGGCATCCAGGCTGTCGAAACCCGCATCCTTCACAGCGGCAGCGGTAACGGCCTTGGCAACAGCTTCCTTGTCGGCGTTGATGACGGCAGCGTCGGCACCAACTCGCCAGCAGGGGCTCGGCAACGGCGACGCTCTCGAACTTGTCCTTGTACTCGTCGATCATCTCCATCATCTCGTCGTACTCTGCACCGTGCATCAGGTGGGTGGGCTGGACGACCAGGTTCTTCACGCCGTTGGCCACAGCGCGGTCCAGAGCCTGCTGCATGTTGTCGATCTTCTCGCCGTCGCGGGCCTGAACATGGTTGATGATGATCTGTGCGGTGAAGGCGCGGCGGACAGACCAATCAGGATAAGCGGCCTGCAGCGCATCCTCGATGCCTTGATATCCTTCACGCGGCTGTCGTTGAAGGAGGTGCCGAAGGAGACCACCAGCAGCTCATTCTCGCCGATGTCGTCCTGATTGCGGCTGTCGTCCTTGGAAGCATCGCCGGTGTCGCGGCCAAAGTAGTCAGGGTCAGCCTCTTCGCCCTCGACCAGCTCCTTCTGGGCATCGGTCAGGGCATCCCATGCGGCCTTGGCGGCCTCGCACTGGGCATCGGTATCATCGGTGCGCTCCTGCACATAGATGGCATCGATCAGATCTGCAACGTTCTTTGCGGCCAATTCGTCAGCCTCCTCGCCGGAAACCTCGCTGCTGGCAGCAGATCCTGCCGTGCTGGAAGCAGTGGTGCTGCTTGCGGCACCGCCGCAGCCGGTCAGTACACCGGCGCAGAGGGCCAGAGCGGTCAGAGCGGCCGCTGCTTTGTGGATGGTGCGTTTTCTCATTTTTGTTCGTTCCTTTCCTGTTTTTGAACATGATTTTTGCTGAACAGAAGGTACAGGAAAGAGTGCCCGGCAAAACAAAAGGGGCCTTTCTGCTTGCGGGACGGCAAAGCAAAAAGGCCCTTTTCAGTTTTTTCAGGCTTTTTGGGTACAACCAATTCCTCGTGATCTGGGGCTTGCGCCCCCGTACCAACAGCGGGCAGGTTTCCTGGCTGAAAGCTCAACATCCACCGCCGCCTTCCCGGAACATACGTTCCAGTGACCGGTGCAGCTGCACCCTGGCGGTAAACTCCCTTATCACAGTGACGAGATCGTGCGGGATTTGCACCCGCTTCCCTTTTAACATGCCTGCCCCCGGCCAGAGCCGCGGGCGGTACGCACCTGCTGTTTTCTATTCAGTTCGCTGTTCAGTATAACATACTCAACGGAGGAATGCAATCACCACTCCGGGGAAACTTCCGGGCTCACAGGCGGTGTTTTTCCCCGATCAGCCACCGCCACATCGTTGACATTGGTGCCCGTTGCCCCGGTGATGATCAGGCCATCCACCGCTTTCAGGGCGTGGTAGGAATCGTTGTTCTGCAAAGCGGCGTATCCGCTCCAGCCCCCGGCCTCCAGCGCGGCAAGGGTATCCCCATCCACATAGCCGCCGGCGGCATCGGTAGGGCCGTCTGTGCCGTCGCTGCCCACAGAGAACACCGCCGCGTTCAGCCCGGCAATGGCGGGCGCGGCCGCAAGGGCCAGCTCCTGATTTCTTCCGCCAAGCCCTTTGCCCGTCAGGTGAACGATGGTCTCGCCGCCTGCGATGTAGGCCAGCTTTTCCCCTGCCCTGCCTGGGTGCGGACAATGGAGCCAAGAAAGCTGCCTGCTTCCCGTGCTTCGCAGCAGAGTTGGTCGGTCAGGAGAACCGGTTCATATCCCAGATTCCGGCAGGCGCTGGCCGCGGCACGGCAAAGCTCCCGCACGCTGCCGGTGATCCGGGTGGTCACATTGTCCAGCGTTTTGGGCGTTTCCTGCGCCAGCAGGGCCCGGGCCTGTGCTGAGAGTGCCAGATGATACTTTTCGGCAGCGGCAAGTGCTGGGCGCAGGTGGAGGTATCCGGCACCGCCGGGCCGCTGGCGATCATATCCAGCGGGTCCCCCAGAATGTCGCTCAGCACGATGCTGAACACCTGCGCAGGGGCACAGCGCTGCGCGAACCGCCCGCCCTTCACACCGGAAAGCCGCTTGCGGATGGTATTCATCTCCACAATGTCGGCCCCGCTGGCCAGCAGCTGGCTCGTGATGTCCTGCAGCTCTGCCCCGGGAACGAGCGGCTGCTCGAACAGCGCACTGCCGCCGCCGGAAAGCAGGAACAGCACCGTATCCCCGGCGGTCAGCCCCTGCACCAGCTCCAGCGCCTTTTGGGTGGCCGCAAAACCGTTTTCATCCGGCACCGGGTGGCCCGCCTCATAGCAGGTCACACCGGGGATCTCACCTTTCACATGGCCGTACTTGGTCACGACCACGCCGCCGTCCACCCGGCCCAGCGTTTCAACCGCCGCGTGTGCCATCTGCCAGGCCGCCTTGCCCGCAGCCACCAGAAGCACCCGGCCCTTCCCGGGCCGGAGATCCCGCAGCGCGCGGCGCACCGCCTCATCCGGCAGAACAGCGTTCAGGCTGGAACGAAGGATCACATCCGCATCCCGGCGCAGTGCAGCATTCATAGACTCGCCCTCCTTGCAGCGGTGCCCGCCCCTCCGGGACAGCGCACCAGAAACAGCCGAATAAAAATCAAGACCGACGATCTCTTTTGAAATCGTCGGTCTTGTTCCAATCCGAGTGGCGAGAATCGAACTCACGGCCTCTTGAACCCCATTCAAGCGCGCTACCAAACTGCGCTACACCCGGACATCTGATCGAACTTGTCGCTCACAGCTCAATCAGTATACCCGAAGAATGGTGTTTTGTCAAGCACTATTTTCAAATTTCTTCTTCATTTTCGGCAATGGCCGTTGTGCTGCCCACCGGCTGCGGAAACTCCACCGTAGCCAGCGCCACAGCGAACACGCTCTGCGCACCGGCATCCAGCAGAGCCTGCGCGCAGGCCGAGGCCGTGGCTCCGGTGGTCAGGACATCGTCCACCAGAAGGATGCGCTTTCCCTCCACAGCCTCCGGCCGGGCCACCCGGAAGGCACCCGCCACATTGGCCAGCCGCTCGTCAAGGGAAAGTCCCTCCTGCCGCCGGGTGGAGCGGGCACGGGTCAGCGCGTCCGTGACCACCGGCACGCCCACCGCCCGGGCAAGGGGCTGTGCCATCCGCTCCGGCACATTGTAGCCGCGCTTTTTGCTGGAGGCCGGTACCGGAAGGATGCAGTCGTAACCCCGGTCAAGGCCCGGTACCGGTTCGGGCAGGGGCTCAGAGCCGCACATTCTGATCTCGCTGCCAAAGAGCAGGCGGGCCATCTCCACGCCCAACTCCACAGCTGCCCAGGGCGCGCCTGATATTTCGCCCGCAGCACCGCGCGGCGGACAAGGCCGGTGTATCGGTAGGGTGCGGCTGCCCCATCCAGCCGTCCCAGGTAGTGCTCGGAGCCGCGCAGCCGCATGGAGGGTGCACGGCGCAGCTCTGCCAGCCATCGGCACAGTCCGCAGGCAGGCCGGCTGCCCAGCACCCGGTCACAAAAAGGGCAGCGGCGCGGGTAAAGCACCCAGCGCAGCTGCCGCAGTGTGCGGCTCAGGCCGCTGTAATAAAGCATCAGTCGTTCTTGACCGCAATGATGACGCGGACCTTTTTTCCGGCAGCGCAGCCGAAATTATCGTACCAGCCGGTCAGATGGTAGCCATCCGCATCCACCTGAGCCAGCTTTGTGGGGTAATACTGGCCCTTGTACCACAGGTAGACCTGCACATTGTCTGCCATCTCATAGCGTTCACTGCCCGAGAGCACCGAGGCCGCGCCGACCTTGTCGATCTTCAGGGGCATCAGCTGCATCATGGCCTTGACAGAGCCGGTGGTCTCCCGCCGCACGGCAATGCCGCCCGCCAGCACCGGATACTTGATGGCCGTGGTGTAGCTGGCCGCCGCGCCGTTGACGTAGCAGATATAGGTTGCACCGTCGCCGATGTAGTTGAAGATCTGCTTGAAGGGGGTGCCCGTGATCTCCGCGATCTGCTGGAAGCCAATGCTCATCAGGAGCCGGTGTTGCTGGTCAGCTTCTGCCAGGCCGTGCTCAGGATATCGCCCGAAACGATGCCCCACAGGATCTCGCTGGTGGTGGGCACCAGCAGGTTGGACAGGCGGTCTGCGCCGTGGCATCGGTCACAGTGGTGGTGGTACCCGAGGTAGAGCCGGAGCCGTCGGTGCCGCCCGTGGTCGATCCGGTGGTGGTGCCTGTCGTGGTCGTGGTGCCGGAGGCGGAGTCTCCCGCCACAATGCCGGTGACGAGGCTCTTCAGGTCAGAATAATTCATGGCCAGATTTTTCACATCGTCCAGCACGCCGTAGCTCCACAGGTCGCCGGTCACATCGTTCAGGATGAGCCGGTCGATCTGTCCGGCATCGTTGACGGTATAGTAGCGGACATCGAGGTCACTCAGTGTTACCCCCGATAGGCGCTGGGACGAACCGTCCCAGCACACCCTCCGAAGTTGTATCCAGAATCTCTACATCGTCGGCCAGGGCGGCAGCACCCAGCGCAGTGGCATTGGTATTGATGGTGCCGTTGACGCGGCGGTCATCGATGTGCTCCACGCTCTCGCCCTCCGGGGTGACCTTGATCTCTACCAGCCACCCCTGCGGAAAATTCAGGCTCTTGTCCACGTTCACAGTGCGGGCAATGCCATCGGTGCACATGACGGAGACTTTCTGCAAAACATCCGCGCCGTTCTCTTCCACCAGACTGCGGGTGGCGGTCTGCACGACACCGTAGAACACACTGTCGGCTTCCTCGCCGGTCACGATCCCGGCAGCCTCGTTGTTCATGCCCAGCAGCAGGGTGACGACCTCGCCCACGCCGCCGCCGTTGAGGGAGGACACCTGAGAGGCCACCGCAGAGGAACCCAGCGTATAGCTGGTGCCTGCCACCGTTACACTGGTGGGGGCGCTGGCACTGGGCGAAACTGCCGTGATGCGGCCAGCGGCGCGGCGGGTATAGACCCACAGCGTCTGTAAACTCTCGCTGTAATAATACACGTCGTATTTGTTCAGTTCCGCAGATTCCGACGCTTTATCGTTGCGGTAGACCATCTTGGGAACAAAGGGCAGCTGGACCGTATCGCCCGCCACAAAGGGGCCCTTCAGGCTCTTGAGCATGACGCTGGAGGTATCCACCTGACCATTGGAGACCGTGAAGCCCAGACTGCTGCCGTAGGCACTGCCGCTGGCGGCGTTGGCTGTCAGAGCGTTGTAGAGCAGCAGGGCGCACTCCTCGTAGTTGAGCGCCTCGCCCTGGCTGCGGTCCACCTGATTGCGCAGGCCCAGCTCACTGGCCTTGTTCAGCTGTGCGTTGGGGAAGGAGCCGCTCAGGTCGGTCATCTTATAGCCCATCAGCTTGAGGATGGCCGTGACCGCCTCCTCCAGCGTCACGGCGTTGTCGGGCCGGAAAGAGCCGTCGGTGTAGCCGTTCATCCAGCCGTTCTGCACCGCAATGCGGACATAGGGGGCATAGGGCGAAGTGCCGGGCAGGTCGGTGAACAGGTGCCCACTGTGCCCTGAGAGCCCACACTCTCGCGTAGGTGGAGTAGGACACCAGCATCCGGGCCAGTGCACCGCGGGTGACCACAGCGTTCAGAGCAGCCTGCTGGCTGCTGTCCATCGCGTTCAGCGTGATGGACAGCTGGACCGCCGTGTTGGCGTTGCCCGCTGCCGATGCCGGCAGCACCAGCATCGACACGGCAATGCTCACCGCCAGCAGAAATGCAAGGATTCGCTTTTTCATGGAAAATCCTCCTTAAATAAGGGTTTCATCTATACCTGGCTCCCCTATCAGGGGAGCTCCGCAAGGCGCTGGCAAAGCCAGACCGAAGCGGTGAGAGGTTTAATCATATCTCAGTGCTTCAATGGGGTTGAGCCTTGCGGCGCGCTTGGCGGGCAGATAGCCGAACAGCACACCGATGCCCACTGAGATGCCAAAGGCCACCACGATGGAGTTGAACGAGGGGCTGACGGTCACATCAATGTCGCTGGAGATCATGGGCAGGATGCGGTTTGCCGCCATGGACACGATATAGCCAAGGACGATGCCCAGCACGCCGCCCAGTGCGGAGGTGGTGGCAGCTTCCACCACAAACTGCGACAGGATCACCCGCTCCTTGGCACCCAGTGCCTTGCGGATGCCGATCTCCCGGGTGCGCTCGGTCACCGACACCAGCATGATGTTCATAATGCCAATGCCGCCCACCAGCAGCGAGATACTGGCAATGCCGGTAAGGATGATGATGACCATGTTGATCATCTCGTTCATCTCCTCCAGCCACTCGCTGGCGCTGTAGATGTAATAAGCGTTGTCGCTCTTGAGCAGGTCGTACAGGCCGCTTTCCATCACCGCCTTGGCCTCGTTGGCCCGGCTCTCGTCCTTCATGATCGCAACAAAGTTCTTGGCGCTGGACTGGTTGGAGAGCCGCATGGCCGTGGTGTAGGGCAGATAGATGCAGTCATCGTCGGAGCTGCTGCATGTTCTTGTCCGTCACCTTGGCGTTCAGCACGCCCACGATCCGGAACTTGTAGGCCCCCAGCTTGATGGTCTGGCCCACCGCGTTGCGCCGTAGGTGCCCGGTTGAGGTAATCGCCGATGATGCAGACCTGCTTGTTGTCCTTGATGTCCATGTACTGCAGGCCGCGCCCCTGAGCGAGGGTATAGTTTTTCATCTCGGCGTAGTGCTCGTCCACACCGTAAACGCTGGTGCCGTAGCGGTAGGTCGTGGTGCCCACCTTGGGGGTGTTGTTGCTGAAATCGATCTGGGGCGAGACTGCGGAGATGAGCTCCTTGTTCTTATCCGCGATCTTATACACATCCTCCACCGAGGCGGTGCGGGAGCCGTAGCCCCAGACCTGAATGGACAGGGCATTCGTGCCCAGTGCTGAAAAGCTGTCCCGCATGCTCTGGGTCATGCCGTTGCCCAGGCCCACGATAACGATGACCGCCATGACACCGATGATGATGCCCAGCATGGTCAAAAAGGTGCGGAGCTTGTTGCTCCACACATTCTGGAGGGCCTGACGGAAGGTCTCAATGATCATTTGTTCCCCTCCTGTTCTGCCGGTTCAAAGTTCAGCGTCGGCTGGACGATGGCTTCCGGCGCGCGGGAGTCGCCATCGTAGACCACCTGACCATCCTCCAGCCGGATGATGCGGTCGGCCTGCACGGCAATGGAGTTGTCATGGGTGATGAGCACCACCGTATGGCCCTGCCCATGCAGGTCCTGCAGCATTCCCAGCACCTCGCGGCCGGTGTGGCTGTCCAGCGCGCCGGTGGCTCGTCGGCCAGAATGATCGCCGGGTTGCGCACCAGCGCCCGCGCGATGGATACGCGCTGCTGCTGGCCGCCCGAAAGCTGGTTGGGCTTGTTTTTCAGCTTATCGCCCAGTCCCACCTGCTCCAGCACCTCGCGGGCCCGGCGGTGACGTTCGGCGCGGGGGATGCCCGCATAGACCAGCGGCACCTCCACGTTTTCCAGCAGGTTCAATTTGGGCAGAAGATTATACTGCTGGAAGATGAACCCCAGCATCTCGTTGCGGATGGAGGCCAGCTCATTCCGGCTCATCTTGCCACATCCCGGCCGTTCAGCCGTAGGTGCCCGCCGTGGGCACATCCAGACAGCCGATGATGTTCATGCAGGTGGACTTGCCGGAGCCGGACTGGCCCACAATGGCAACAAACTCGCCTTTTTCTATTTTCATGGTGATGTGGTCGGCAGCTTTTACCGTGGTGTCGCCCATCTGGTAATACTTGCAGACCGCATCAAATTCGATCAGAGCGCTCATTCCATCCTCCCATCAGAAGATCATCATGCCGCTGCCATCGTCATAGTAGCTGTCGCTGCTGACCGAGTTGGGGTCGTAACCAATGGTGTCCCCCTCCTGGATGCCGCTGACGATCTGGGTGTAATCATCATGCTGACACCGGTCTTGACGGCCACATAGACAAAGCCCTCGGGGGCCTCCATGGTGG
>ENA-OQCP01000317-OQCP01000317.1-human-gut-metagenome-genome-assembly--contig:-NODE-317-length-21703-cov-2.467603_pt1 | contig 21703 bp, 27 predicted proteins | sample MGYA00242760_ERZ504583 | MGnify/ENA primary metagenome ERZ504583 (study PRJEB26092, sample SAMD00036308) | human gut metagenome | host: Homo sapiens | study: EMG produced TPA metagenomics assembly of...
CAAAATTAAAGCACTTTGTATCGAGAATATCCTTAACTTCAACCTTGCCGAACTGTGATTCAATAATTCGTGCCTTTGGCTGAAGCGTCTTAATCATAGCCTTAACTCTCTTGAGCTGTTCCTCTGTTACCTTGTCAACCTTGTTGAGGATGATTGTTGAACAGAACTCAATCTGCTGAATAAGAAGGCTTTCAACATCCTCTTCGTCAACATCTTCCTTGAGGAGATCATCACCGCAACCGAATTCTGTTGCCATACGGAGTGCGTCAACAACTGTAACAATGTTGTCAAGACGGACAAGCTCCGGTATATTGTTTTCCTTATCGCCCTCAAGAACCGAGATTGACTGTGCAATCGGAAGGGGTTCGCAAATACCGCTTGCCTCAATGAGAATGTAGTCAAACTTGCCTGACTTTACAAGGTCTGTAATCTGGTTGATAAGGTCAACGCTCAAAGTACAGCAGATACAGCCGTTTGTAAGCGGAACAAGGTTAGTATCTTTCTGAGTAACAACGCCTGCCTTTTGAATAAGCTCTGCGTCAATGTTTACTTCACCGATATCGTTTACGATAACGGCACACTTGTAGCCCTCCTGATTGCCGAGGACATGGTTGATAAGAGTAGTTTTGCCTGCACCGAGATAACCTGTAAGAAGCGTTACGGGAACAGGAAGCTTAATGTTAGCCATATATTTCATTTCCTTTCGTTGAATTGTGCTTATTAATGCGGATTACCGCTGTCCTTAAATATAACACTTTGCAAAATTATTGTCAATACAAAGTACGGAGTGCGGTCAATCCGAATAGCTGATTATTGCTGTACATTTTGTGTTTTTTGTATAATCACCTTTTATTTATTTCGGTTTTATGTTACAATAGTCAAAAGTAATTTTACGGAGATAGATTATGATTGTACTTGCATCTGCTTCACCACGAAGAAAAGAGCTTTTAAGTTTTATAACAACCGACTTTAAAATTGTTCCCGCAGACATTGACGAAACTGTTGAGGACAATGTTCCGCTTGAAAAGCGTCCCGAATATCTTGCCGCCAAAAAGGCATTGCATATTTCAAAAAACGGCTATGAAAAAAATATTGTAATCGGTTGTGACACGGGAGTTTTTGTTGACGGTAAAATGCTCGGCAAACCCAAGAACAGGGAAGATGCCGAGAATATGTTAAAACTGCTTTCGGGCAGACAGCACAAGGTTATCACGGGTTGTTGTACCGTTAAAAACGGTGTTGCAAAATCATTTTCCAATGTAACACTTGTTGAATTTTTTGAACTTTCCGATTCGGAATTGATGAGTACATTGCAACGGGCGAGCCTTTTGACAAGGCAGGTGCATACGGAATACAGGGCAAAGGTTCTTTGCTTGTAAAGAAGATTGACGGCGACTATTTTAATGTTGTCGGACTTCCCGTAAGTGAATTAAACAGGATTTTGAAAAAGGAGTATTCATATGAATGATAATATAAATAAAACAGTCAATGAAATTCTCGAAAGCTATTCAAAGCATGAACAGACTTGCAGACTTTCGGAGGATAACATTATCAACAAATCTGTGCTTATTCAGGTGCTTGAAGAAATCCGCAAGCTGTTGTTTCCGGGCTACTTTGACAAGAACAGAGTAAGAGAAGAATACATCGGCTATATTGTAGGCGACAGAATAGAATTTATTCAGTACAACCTTAAAAAGCAGATTGCAAAGGCTTTAAAGGGTTGCGAAAAGTGCAACGACCTTTCATATGATGAGGTTATGGAAAAGTCAGAAAAGCTGGTTTATGAGTTCCTTTCAAAGATTCCGTCAATCCGTGATTATCTTGCAACAGATGTTGTTGCGCCTTTAACGGCGATCCTGCCGCATACAGTACGGATGAAATCATTCTCTGCTACCCAGGATTTTTTGCAATCACGGTTTACAGAGTGGCACATGAATTGTGGAAACTTAAAATCCCGATGATTCCGAGAGTGCTTTCGGAGTACGCACACGGGCTTACGGGAATTGACATTCACCCCGGTGCGACAATCGGCAGGTATTTCTTCATCGACCACGGCACAGGTATCGTAATCGGTGAAACTACCGAGATAGGCGAGAATGTTAAAATCTATCAGGGTGTAACCTCGGTGCGTTGTCAACAAGAAAGGGTCAGCAGCTTAAAGGTGTTAAAAGACATCCTACTATCCGTGATAATGTTACAATCTATTCGGGTACAACTATCCTCGGCGGTGAAACCGTAATCGGCAAGGGTGCAACAATCGGCGGTAACGCCTTTATTGTGAACTCAATTACTGAGGGTATGAAAGTAAGCATTAAAAACCCCGAACTCCAGTTCAGTCCCGACCTTTCGGAAAATAATCAGGACAAGTATTGGTATTGGATGATTTAAGCTTATGTTTTAATTGAAAATTGAAAATGGAAAATTGAAAATTTTGTCGGGAAGAAAGTTTTGTGTAGAACAAACTCCACATTCCCGACCGTATTCATATTGATTTACCCTGCAAATCAATTGATATAAACAAAATTCTATAAAAGAACAATTTCGTAGGGGTGTTCATTGGACGCCCGCCTTGATGAATGATTTTGTTTAAACACATATTTTTTTGATTTGATTAAAATTGTGTATCCAAATGTAGTGGCGAACCGTGTTCGGCAATTGTATCGTGTGTAAACACGATACAAATAAATATGCATAGTTTCAAAAATAACCGAACATTAAAAATGCTTTAACAGAAATGTAACCTCATTTTAAACTAATTATGAACAGATATCTTAAAGAAACGAAAATGTTGGATTATTCAAATCCTAACATACAGCAGTTAATTGAAAACAGAAAATGGCTTGCAATGCATGAATTTGACAGACTGAAATCAATTTATAATTTTGTCCGAGATGAAATACTGTTCGGCTACAACATTGATGACAACATTCCTGCTTCAAAAGTTTTGAAAGACGGTTTTGGACAATGCAACACAAAGGGAACTTTGTTTATGGCTTTGCTCAGAGCGTGCAACATTCCCTGTCGGATACACGGATTTACTATTGACAAAAAACTGCAAAATGGTGCAATGACGGGAATTGTCTATAAAAACGCTCCGCAAAATGTGTTCCATAGTTGGGTTGAGGTGTATTTTGAAGATAAATGGTACGAACTCGAAGCGTTTATTCTCGACAAAAAGTATCTAAACAATTTGCAGAAAATTAACAGCAGTTGCTCGGGTGCATTTTGCGGTTACGGTGTTGCTGTCAAAGATTTCAAAAATCCTGTTATAGATTTCAACCGAAATAATACATATATTCAAAGCGAAGGTATTAATCATGATTTCGGTGTTTATGATTCTCCCGACGATTTGCTAAAAGAACATCATCAGCAAATGTCACCACTGAAGGCTTTTTTGTATAAAAATCTCGGCAGACATCTGATGAACCGCAATGTAAGAAAAATTAGAAATTTTTAATTGAAAATTGAAAATTTTGGTCGGTAAGAAGTTTTGCGTAGAACAAACTCCACATTCCCGACCGTATTCATATTGATTTACCCTGCAAATCAATTGATTTGCAGACAAAATTCTATAAAAGAACAATCTCGTAGGGGCGTTCATTGGACGCCCGCCTTGATAAATGTTTTTGTTTAAACACATATTTTTTTGATTTGATTAAAATTGTGTATCCAAATGTAGCGGCGAACCGTATTCTACGAAAACTGATTAAAAGGTGAACTAAAATGTTAAGACTAAGACCGTACAAAAGCTGTGATTCAAAACACATAGCCGATTGGATTAAAAATAAGGAAACTTTTGTAAAATGGGGCGGCGAAAGATTTAGTTCGTACCCGATTAATGCAAAATTATTGACGATAAATATAAACTCGATAACGGCGATTGCGTTGAAGAGGACAATTTTTACCCTATGACCGCCTTTGACGACAGCAGTGTTGTCGGACATTTTATAATGCGATACATAAACGGCAACAACAAGTTACTTCGTTTCGGTTGGGTAATTGTTGATGATACGCAAAGGGGAAAAGGTTACGGCAAACAAATGCTTGAACTTGGACTCAAATATGCCTTTGAAATTTTGGGTGTCGAAAAAGTTACTATCGGAGTTTTTGAAAATAATATCCCTGCTTATAAGTGCTACAAGTCAATCGGTTTTAACGAAATTGTTACCGATAAATACGAAATTGAAAACATAAACGGTGAAGATTGCAGAATAATCAAACTCGAAATCACAAAACCCGATTATATAAACCACAACAAAAGGAAGTGACAATATGCCCGACTTACAATACGATACGCTAAGAAATCGGAACTTGACCGTGTGAATGAAATTCGTTATCAGGTCAACAGGGTTCATTCAAACGGCAGACCTGATATATTCCGAGATGATTTCTGCGATGAGATGAAAAACATAGTATACAAAATTTTTGAGAATGAATATTCCGATGTTATTGTTGCCGTGAACGGTGATACAATCTGCGGATTTGCAACCGTTGAATACATAGTCAAGGAAAAATCTCCGTACAACTTGCAAAGAAAATTTTATCGGATTGCTGAATTCGGAGTTGATGAAGACTTCCGCAGAATGGGTGTTGCAACCAAGCTGATAAATTTCTGCAAACAAGAGGCTAAGAACAGGGACTTTGACAGGCTGGAGCTTGATGTGTGGGAATTCAACGAGGGTGCAATGAAGTTTTACGATTTCGTAGGATTCAAAACCTACAGAGAATACAAGGAAATGAATATTTAAACCGAAAAATCCGTATGAAGATTGCTCCATACGGATTTTATTTTGTGTATCAAATTTTATTTATCGCCATTTAAAGGTGACGAGTCCATAAACATAGATAAATGCGATAGCTGTAGGAACTACATATTTGAAAATCGGTTTCATCCACGAACGCACTTTCATACCGATGCCCATGTTGGCTTCTTTAATGAAGTTATCCCAACCCCAGCCGAACTTGTTGCAACAGAACAGAGCAAGCACAAGAGAACCGAGAGGAAGGACATTTGTGGAAACAATGAAGTCCCAAAAATCAAGCCATGTTGTACCCTCTGCAAACGGCTGAAAATGAAGAACGCTGAATCCGAGAGCCGTTGTGAGTGCAAGCACAAACACTACAATTCCGCAAATAAGACTGCCTTTTATTCTTGACCAGCCTGTCAAATCACGAATCATTGCAAGAATATTTTCGCAAACACCCAAAACGGTTGACATTGCCGCAAACACCATAAACAGGAAGAAGAGCGAACCCCATATTCTTCCGCCGGGCATATTGTTGAACACGGTTGCCATTGTGTCAAACAAAAGGTTCGGACCTGAATTAACTTCAAGGTTGTAAGTAAAGCAGGCAGGAAGATGATTATGCCTGCAAGCAGAGCTACGAGTGTGTCAAGAGAGATAACATTGATTGCCTCGCCCATAAGTGAATGGTCTTTGCCGATATAACTTCCGAAAATAGCCATACCGCCCATACCTGTTGACAGCGAGAAAAATGCCTGATTCATCGCACCCACAACAACATCACCGTTGATTTTTGAAAAGTCGGGTTTGAGGTAAAATGTCATACCCTCACCCGAACCGCTCAAAAACAGACTGTGGATTGCAAGCACAATCATAAGTGCAAGCAAAGCAATCATCATATATTTTGTTATCCTCTCAAGTCCGCCCTGAATGTTAAATGAGAGTATAACAAAGGCGATAACAACCGTTATCATCATAAAAATAACATTGACTGACGGATTTGCAATCATTGTGGTAAATCCGAGGTCACGGTTGTTACCCGTCAGAAAATTTATGAAGTAGTAAATTATCCAACCGCAAACAACTGTGTAAAAAGCCATAATTGCAAGGTTGCCCACAAGGCATGCCCAACCGAAACCGCCCCATTTTTGCTTTGGCTTTTCAAGTTTGCGGTACATTTTAATCGGACTTGTCTGTGCCGCTCTGCCCACCGAAAATTCCATTATCAAACACGGAATTCCCAAAACAATAAGACAGATGATGTACACAAGCATAAAACTTCCGCCACCGTATTGTCCGCACATCCACGGAAACTTCCACACATTTCCGCAACCGATTGCACAGCCTGCCGAAAGCATTATAAAGCCGAGTCGGCTTCCTAATTTTCACGATTCACAACACAAGTCCTCCTGCCGAATTTATTTTATCTACACAATATTTTTTCGCCATAAATACTGCTCCTTTGTTTATTTTGCAATACAAAGAGTAGTATAGCAAATAAAATACCATTTGTAAAATTGATAAAACTGTGCTATAATAACGAAGATATCGTTCGTATAAAAGAGGATTTAGTTATGGATACCAATGTGCTTAAAACCTTTGTAGCTGTGTGCGAATATTCGGGATTTTCTGCTGCAGCGGAAAAGCTCGGCTATACCCAGTCAACCGTTTCATCACAGATAAAACAGTTGGAAAGCGAGCTTAACACGGTGCTTTTTGACCGCTTTTACCACAGAATCAGCCTGACTTCCGACGGCATAACGGTTCTGCAACACGCAAGAGAAATTCTTGAATCTCACGAAAAGATGCTTGAAGATTTGCGTACCCCCGAAACAATTGAGGGCAACATTCGCCTTGCAATGTCAAGTTCTGTCTGCAACCGATTTTTTAAAGATGATTTTCTTGAGTTCAGAAAGCATTTTCCTAATATTCACCTTGTCGTTATCGAAAGCGGTACAGAGCAGATGTTTGATATGTTACGCAAAAATGAGGTTGATTTGATTTTTACGCTTGACAGCCACATTTATGATTCGGAATTTATAATTTGTGCAGAGCATGAGGAAAAGGTTCACTTCTTTGCATCAGTTGACAATCCACTTTTGAATAAAGAAAATATTTCGCTAAAAGAATTATGCACCGAGGATTTTGTACTGACCGAAAGTAATATGAGCTACAGAAAATTGCTCAACAATGAACTTGCCGCACAATCGCTTGAAATTCGCCCTGTTTTGGAAATAGGAAATCCTCTACAAATTTGTTCTCTAATCAAAAACAGCAAAATGATCTCGTTCTTGCCTGATTTCATCACGGAGAATTACTACAATTCGGGAGAGATAAAACATCTTCCCGTCAACGATTGTGATGTTTCGGTGTGGACGCAGTTGCTTATCCACAAAAACAAGTGGAAATCTCCTGCGCTTAATGCGTTTATTGATTTTTATCGGGATGTTATACGAAAATAAAAAGTATCACATTTTGCCTTACGCACCGCCGTATTGTGTTATGATAATCTTGGCAAGCTTTGCGTTCGGCTTTTTGATATTGACGGGGTACTGTAACTTTTTTTCGTAGACAAACATCAGCAATCCTCCTCGTTTTCCCACGGCCACGGTCCCTTTATCCAGCTCCACATATTGGTGCTTGTCATACTCTTTTTCAAAGGACCGAATTTTTCTTCATATTCTTCAACAAGCGGTTTCAATTTTTCTTTGAAACCTTCATTTTTGTATCATTGCCGTATCGTGCGGATGAGTGTCAAGATAAATCTGAAGGTCAAGTGCGGCAAATTCGTAGGTTGAAATTTTCTTTAAAAGAATTTCTCTTTCAGTCAAGTCCCTCACCGCATTTCTTTCCGTAGAATGGTTTGTTGAGAACGGGAAACATTGTACCGACTCAAGCCCCTGCAACGGGCTGTAGGTTGGGGAGTCGAACTGCTGAAAGGGAACATATGCCATAGCCTCGCTTGTTCTCTTTGGCAGACTCGGTATTCCGTACTGCTGAGAAATAATTTCTTTAATATCCAATTTAATTCTCCTTTTTGTTCAAACTTATGAACATTGCTGTTCATTCTCATAATATGCCCGTTTCATACTTGTGTTTACATAATAAAAAAACAGAGCCGACAGCAATGCCGTCAGCCCTGATACAGAGGTTTTACCGTGAATATCCGATTAAATGTTAATTAACCTTTTTGGCAGAATTTGAAGTAACCTTTGCAATGATTGCAAAAACTACGCAAAGCACAATTCCGATTGCCGAAACGATGCCTACAAGAGTGAAGTTTGTGTTTGAAATGAGTGAAAAATCAAGCACACCGCTGTCGGGATTCTGAAGTGACGCAAAAACTGCAACAGCGTCAACAATTACGGCAACCATAAGTGAAAGAATTGAAATTGATGCCGTAACAGTTTCTGTAAGGTTCTTTTCAATTTTCTTTGCAACGCTGATTTTTTCACTTCTGAAGTTAAGACAGCCGAAAAGCCAGAATACAGCCGCCGCATTGATTATTGTTTCGGGAATCATATATGTAGCGTTGTAGCTGAGTGAATAGAGAAGTCCGTCGGTTGACGGGATTGAAACACCTGCCCATACGGTACAGCCCGAAATTACATGACAGATATATCTCAAAGCACAAACTCCTACCGTGCCTGTTACGGCAGCGGCAGACGGATTGCTGACCTTGTTTCTGAGAAAGCCTGCAAGGCCGATAACAGTGAATGCGAATATATAGTCCAAGAAAATGATTGTTACAGCTGCCCAAAATGAAGTTGCGTATGAGAGGGTTGACGCAGTTTGAATAAGCTGAATAATGCTGAATACAAATCCCGAAAGCAATCCCCATTTTACACCGTGACGATATGAGATAATTACAATCGGAACAATGCTGAATGCGGTAACACTGCCGCCGTAGGGAAGCTCTAAGATTTTTACAAAGCTTAAAACTGCCGCAAGTGCAATCATAATTGCACATTCGCACATAACAAGTGCATTTTTCTTATTGTTCGTTTTCATTAAAACTACTCCTTAAATAAAATTCTCTCGGAGAAAAAACACAACAAAAAAGGAGTATGCCAAAAAGACATACTCCAAGTGCGTACACTTCAAGCTTGATATGTCCCTTCGTTGGCATTATCCAAATCAGGTTTACGGTCGAAATCGAATTTCCTCTCAGCCGGTAACAGCTCCCGTTTTGTATGTGATTATTCTCACTATGATTACAAATATTACACATCTTTAGGTTGTGTAATATCTACACTATAATTATAAACTGTATTTGACAATTTGTAAAGTCTTTTGTGTGCAATGTTACAGATAATCGCATATTAATTGACAAACACTTTACTTTTGTGATAATATGTATCCTGTGATTTTGCGGTTTATTGCCGAATGGCAGTAAATTTTGCAACAATTGACAAACTAATTGAAGAAGGTTTTTTAATGGACAGCAGATTTAATTCACCGGCTGAAATTGCGTCGCTGGTGTCAAAATCAGGTGTAACAAAATCAATGCTTTCTCTGTCGAAAATGATTTTGCTCGGACTTATGGCAGGCGCATTTATCGCATTCGGCGGTGCGGCAAGTGATGTTGCAATGCACGGAGTTGCCGATGTGGGGCTTGCAAGAGTGGTTGCAGGCGTAATCTTCCCTGTAGGACTTATGCTCGTTGTGTTTACGGGAAGTGAACTCTTTACAGGCAACTGCCTTATGATTATTCCGACGCTTGAAAAGAAAATTAAAGTCGCTTCAATGTTAAGGAATCTTGTGGTTGTTTATATTTCAAACTTTGTCGGTGCAATGATTATCGACTTGCTCATAACTTTCTCGGGACAGCTCAATTATTCAAACGGCGGACTCGGTGCTTTTACAATCAAGGTTGCACTTGCCAAAACAACAATCAATCCTGCAACAGCGATTGTCAGCGGCATACTTTGTAACATTCTCGTGTGCCTTGCAATCGTTATGGCAACAGGCGCAACAGATGCAATAGGTAAGATTTTCGGTGTATTTTTCCCGATTTGTGCATTTGTAGTCTGCGGATTTGAACACTGCGTTGCAAATATGTTCTATATTCCGACAGGTGTTATGGCGGCAATGAATCCCGAATATGTTGCAAAAGCTCAGGAGCTCTACGGTATTACGGCACAGCAATGTCAGAGCCTTGCAAATCTTTCGGGTTGTGAATCTCTGCTGTTCGTTACAATCGGCAACATAATCGGCGGTATGGTCTTTGTAGGACTTCCGCTCTATTTTGCTTATATTCGCAAAAAGAAAAGTGCTTAAAATAAATAAACATAAATAATTCATGAGAGCAGTCGTTTTGACTGCTCGTTTTCTTTTTAGTGCAAATTATTTAAAAGTATGTTATAATAAGCCTTACAAAACAAAAACGGAGGATATAATGGATTATTCACAGATTCTTTCACAGCAGTTTAATATTAAAGAGGAGTATGCCAAAAACATCATCACGTTGCTTGATGACGGCAACACTATTCCTTTTATTGCACGATACAGAAAGGAAATGCACGGTTCAATGGATGACCAGTTGATTCGTGAATTTGCCGAAAAGCTTGAATATTTAAGAGGACTTGACAAGCGCAGAGATGAAATCCGTTCACTCATTGACGCACAGGAAAATCTCACAGATGAAATCAACCTTGCACTTGACAAGGCTGCTACACTAAGCGAACTTGAGGATATTTACCGCCCATACCGTCCAAAGAGAAAGACACGGGCGTCAATTGCAAAGGAAAAGGGACTTGAACCGCTTGCTAATGATATTTTAAAGCAGGAAAAAGGTTTTGATCCGTCAAAGTCGGCAGTTGATTATATTGATGAAGAAAAGGGAGTTACCTCCGTTGAAGATGCAATTCAGGGTGCAATGGATATCATTGCAGAACTTGTGTCGGATAATGCGGAAATCCGTAAGAGAATAAGAAATCTTACAAACGCAAACGGTGTGCTTGTGTCTGTTGCAACAGATGAAGAAAAGGACAGCGTTTACAAAAATTATTATGACTACAAAGAGCCTGTTAAGAAGATTGCAGGTCACAGAGTGCTTGCCGTGAATCGTGGCGAAAAAGAGGGATTTCTCAAAGTCAGCGTTGAAACCGACAGCGAAAAACCGCTTAATTCAATTTTCAGAGCAATGATTACAGACAAAAATCAGCTTTGTTCAGACATTATCCGTGAGGCGTGCACAGATGCTTATCAGCGACTTATTTATCCCTCAATTGAGCGTGAGGTCAGAAACGACCTTACAGATACCGCCTCCGAAAATGCTATGAAGGTTTTTGCCGTAAACCTCAAACAGCTGCTTATGCAGCCGCCTGTAAAGGGCAAAACCGTGCTTGCACTTGATCCGGGATATCGCACAGGCTGTAAGACTGCCGTTGTTGACAGCACAGGCAAGGTGCTTGATACAACCGTAATTTATCCTACACATTCAGACAAAAAGATTCAGGAGTCAAAGCAGACCTTGCTCCGTCTTATCAAAAAGCACCATGTTGATATTATTTCAATCGGCAACGGTACTGCAAGCAAGGAAACCGAGATGTTCACAGCCGAAACAATCAAAGAGGCTGACCACCCCGTTTATTATATGGTAGTCAGCGAGGCAGGTGCGTCGGTTTATTCGGCATCAAGCTTGCCGCAACAGAACTTCCCGACCTTGATCTCACACTCAGAAGTGCCGTGTCAATTGCAAGACGACTTCAGGATCCTCTTGCAGAGCTTGTTAAGATTGAGCCTAAGGCAATCGGTGTCGGTCAGTACCAGCACGATATGCCGCAGAAAAAACTCGGTGAAACACTTGACGGTCTTGTAGAGGACTGCGTAAACTCGGTTGGTGCAGACCTTAATACGGCATCGCCTGCACTTTTGTCGAGAGTGTCGGGACTTAACGCAACCGTGTGCAAGAATATTGTTGCTTACCGTGAAGAGAACGGTGCGTTTTCTTCAAGAGCAGAACTCAAGAAAGTTCCGAAACTCGGTCCTAAAGCCTTTGAGCAATGTGCAGGATTTTTGCGTGTTCCCGAAAGCAGAAATCCGCTTGACAACACAGGCGTTCACCCCGAAAGCTACAAGAGTGCGAAAGAGCTTTTAGGACTCCTTGAATATTCTGATAAAGAAATAAAATCAGGCAACTTCTCCGATATTCAGCAGAGAGTAAAAGCAAAGGGAACAAAGTCACTTGCCGATGTTCTCGGAATCGGACTTCCGACCCTTGACGATATTGTAAAGGAACTTTCCAAACCGGGCAGAGATCCCCGTGACGAACTGCCTGCACCAATGCTCAGAAGTGATATTCTCGACATCAAGGATTTGAAAGAGGGAATGGAGCTTAAAGGCACGATCAGAAATGTAATCGACTTCGGCGCATTTGTCGATATCGGTGTTCATCAGGACGGACTCGTTCACATTTCGCAGATTTGCGATAAGTACATCAAGCACCCGAGCGAAGTTCTCAAAGTTGGTGATGTTGTAAATGTAAAGGTTCTTTCAGTTGATCCCGAAAAGAACAGAATTTCTCTCACAATGAAATTTTAATGCGAATAAAGCAAAAAGACAGTTCTATTGTTCCGCAAATCGCCTTTGTATTATTCCGCAACTGTTGATATTGTTCCGCAAAAGTGGTATAATAAGCAAAAATCAATGCTTATTGTACCGCTTTGTTTTTTACACGGAGGTGTGACTTATGTTTATGACAGTAAAACAGGCTTCTGAAAAATGGGGCATTTCCGAACGCAGAATAAGAACGCTTTGTTCCGATGGCAAAATATTGGGCGCATATCAAGAAAAAAGAATGTGGCATATTCCGATTGATGCCGTGAAACCTGTTGACGGCAGATACAAGTCGCAGGAAAGTATTCTATCGCAGATTGACCGTAAAAAAGCCGAGCTTGACAAATGCAGACCTTTGACCGAGGGTGAAGTTGAAAGGCTTAACGAGGAATTTATTGTTGAATACACATACAATTCAAATGCTATCGAGGCAACACGCTGACCTTGCGTGAAACCGATTTGGTTTTAAGAGGACTCACCATTGCCCAAAAGCCGTTAAAAGACCATATGGAGGCTGTCGGTCACAAAGAGGCTTTTGACTATATATCACAGCTTGTAAAAGAAAAAGTTCCGATAAGTGAAAGCATAATAAAGCAGATTCATTTTTTGGTGCTTGCCGATAAGAGAGATGACCGTGGAGTCTATCGAAGAGTTCCCGTGCTAATTATGGGAGCACAGCACGAACCCGTTCAGCCGTATCTTATTGAGCCAAGAATGGAACAGCTGTTGATTGATTTTGCAGAAAGCAAGGAACATATAATTACTAAACTTGCCCGTTTTCATATTGAGTTTGAGGGAATTCATCCATTTATTGACGGAAACGGCAGAACAGGCAGATTGCTTGTGAACCTTGAATTGATGAAAGCCGGCTATCCGCCGATTGATATTAAGTTTGCCGACAGAATTGCCTATTATAATGCTTTTGACGAATATTATGTAAAGCATAATCTGTCTGCAATGGAAAAGCTTTTTGCAGGTTATGTCAACGAAAGATTGGATACCTATTTAAAAATGCTTAAAAGTAATTGACGAGGTGTTTTATGAAAAAGGCGGTTGCAATAATTTGTACTATTGTTATTTTTGCGTTTTCGTTGATTGGGTGCGGTGATAAAGATACGGTCGCCTATAATCTGAAACTCAATGTTTCAAGCGGTGAAGTTGCGGAATCGTTTGACACGCACGGTGGATTTAACGGTGACGGAGCAACTTTTGCCAAAATTAAATTTTCGGATGACAGTGCTTTAGCACAAATCGAAAATAATAATGTATGGACGCCGTTGCCGTCCGATGAAACGGTTCAGGCTTTGTTATATGGCGATTACAGTGGCTTTGTGTGTGATGAAAACGGCAATTCACTCATACCCGAAATCAAGAACGGCTATTCAATGTTGATTGACAAACAAGATAAAAGCCTTACGAATATGCTTGAAAGAGCGTCGCTTAATTTTGTATTGGGAGTTTATGACACCGACACAAACACGCTTTATTACTATGAGTTAGACACATAATTTCAGCGTTCAAAAAGGTTGGGAGAATATGCTTATAAAAATCGGTGATTTTGAATTTACCGAGGTATGGGATTGGTCGGAAAAAGTGTATCGCCTTATTGAAAGCAGTTGAGTAAAAACAAAGGCTGACGATTTCTCGTCAGCCTTTTGTGTGTAATATTCGGTAATTATTCAGCCTTTTACTGCATATGATTTTCAAGGTGATTTTTCAATGCGGCAAAGGTTTCGTCGCTGATAATGTGTTCCATTTTGCAGGCATCTGCGGCGGCAGTTTCGGGATTAACTCCGAGCATAACAAAGAGCTTTGAAAGAACGGTGTGTCTTTCATATGTTTTTTCTGCAATTTCCCTGCCGAGGTCGGTGAGAATAAGCGAGCCGTCATCGCCGACTTTAAGATAACCGCCCTCTTTGAGAAGACCAACGGCACGGCTGACGCTCGGCTTTGAATATCCCATTTCTTCACATACATCAATTGATCTTATATAATTGCTCTTTTTTGAAAGAACATATATTGTTTCAAGGTACATTTCACCTGATTCTTTTAATTGCATAGTCTGCACTCCTTTACACTGTCTAATCATATCATGATATGAACAAAAAATCAATAAAATTAATTGTGCTTTCAATAATTATGAAAAAACGATTTACCGAAATCAACAAAAATAATAATCCGAATTACAGATGTGAAATATTCAATTTGCCAAAATTCAAAATAAAATAAATTTTTTTCGCAAGCCTATTGACATATTTCGAGTTTTATAGTACCATATAATCGGTTAGCGAGAGCTAACCTTTGATTAACAAATATTGTTAGTATCTGCTAACTTAAAGGAGATTGATTTTATGATGCCTTTGATGTTTGCTAACACAGGTGAAACCAATATTATAAAGAAAGTCGGAGGTTCTCCCGAGGTTAAAAAACACCTTGAAAATCTCGGTTTTGTTGCCGGCGGAGAAGTTACCGTTATTTCTGCTCTTGGCGGAAATGTTATTGTTAATGTTAAAGAAACACGAGTTGCAATCAGCGAAGAGATGGCTCGTAAAATTATGATTTAATTATAATTTGTAAATGAACACACAGCGGAGTTGTTCCGAGAGGTGTTTTTTATACGGCTATATGCTGAAATTAAGACGGAGGAAACTGTTATGAAAACTTTAAAACAGGCAAAGTAGGTGAAACCGTAAAGGTTGTTAAGCTTCACGGTGAAGGTGCTGTCAAACGCAGAATTATGGATATGGGCATCACAAAGGGTGTTGAAATTTACATCAGAAAAGTTGCTCCGCTCGGAGATCCGGTTGAAATTACTGTAAGAAATTATGAACTTTCGCTCAGAAAAGCCGATGCTGAAATGATTGAGGTTGAGTAATTCGGACTTGCAAATTCTACGGGAGAAATCCCGTATTTTTATAAAATTACGGTTAGCTTTTGCTAATCTAAGAGAGGATAACTGATATATGGAAATTAAAATTGCTCTTGCAGGTAACCCTAACTGCGGTAAGACAACTTTGTTTAACGCACTCACGGGTTCCAACCAGTTTGTCGGTAACTGGCCCGGCGTAACTGTTGAGAAAAAAGAGGGTAAGCTCAAAAAGCACAAGGATGTTACAATCATGGACTTGCCCGGTATCTATTCACTTTCGCCTTATACTCTTGAAGAGGTTGTTGCCCGTAACTATCTTGTCGGCGAACGCCCCGATGCGATTCTCAACATCATTGACGGTACTAACCTTGAAAGAAACCTTTATCTCACAACACAGCTTACGGAACTCGGCATCCCTGTTGTTGTGGCAATCAATATGATTGACCTCGTTAAGAAGAACGGCGATTCAATCAACATTGATGAGCTTTCAAGACAGCTTGGCTGTAAGGTTGTGGAAATTTCGGCTCTTAAAGGCACAGGCATTATGGAAGCTGCCGAGGCCGCAATCAAAGCCGCAGGCTCAACAAAGACAGTTCCAATGCACAGCTTTAACGGTGTTGTTGAACACGCAATTGCTCACATTGAAGAGGCGGCTGTTCACAATATGCCCGAGGAACAGCAGCGTTGGTACGCTATTAAGATTTTTGAGCGTGACGACAAGGTTCTTGCAAAGCTTGACATTCCGCAGAATGTTATTGACCACATTGAAAAAGATATTCAGGCGGCTGAAAAAGAGCTTGATGATGACGCAGAGAGTATCATCACTAATGAGAGATACATCTACATTGCCTCAATCATCAAGAGCTGTTATAAGAAGAAAAACAAGGGTAAGCTTACAACATCGGACAAGATTGATAAGGTTGTAACCAACCGTTGGCTCGGTCTTCCGATTTTTGCGGTTATTATGTTCCTTGTTTACTACATCTCAATGCAGACAGTAGGTACTGCCGCAACGGACTGGGCAAATGACGGTCTTTTCGGTGACGGCTGGCACCTTTTCGGTATCGGCTCATCACAGGCTGCCGAGGCTGAAGAAACCTACGGTGATTCAGATGCGATTATCGAGGCGTTCAATGCTCAGTACGGAAATGACGACATTGCAGAAGCGATTGACCTTGAATCTGAAAATTATTCCGAAGATGCCGCTAAGGCTGCTCTTACAGAGCTCGTAAATCTCACACCTTCAGACGCAAGTGTTACATATTCTGTTCAGGATGAAGAAACTCTTGAAATTACAGAAACTCCCGACACTAAGAAATCTGCTCTTGAAGAGGCTGTTTCAAACTACCTCAACACAGATTATAAAGAGGGTTACGGTGCTCCCGATGCCGCAACATACGGAATCTGGGTTCCCGGTATTCCTGTTCTTATCGGCAACGGACTTGATGCAATCAACTGTGCAGACTGGCTCAACGGCCTTATTCTTGACGGTATCGTAGCCGGCGTAGGTGCGGTTCTCGGCTTTGTTCCGCAGATGCTTGTACTCTTTATTCTCCTTGCTTTCCTCGAAAGCTGTGGTTATATGGCTCGTATCGCATTCGTACTCGACCGTATCTTCCGTAAGTTCGGTCTTTCGGGTAAGTCGTTTATCCCTATGCTTGTCGGCACAGGCTGCGGTGTTCCGGGTATCATGGCGTCCCGTACAATCGAGAATGAGCGTGACCGCCGTATGACTATTATGACAACAACATTCATTCCCTGCGGTGCTAAACAGCCGTTCATCGCTATGATTGCAGGCGCTATCTTCGGTGGTTCACCGTGGATTGCAACATCGGCTTACTTCATCGGTATGGCTGCAATCGTAGTATCAGGTATTATGCTTAAAAAGACAAAGATGTTCTCAGGCGATCCCGCTCCGTTTGTAATGGAGCTTCCGGCTTATCATCTTCCGACAGTAGGCAACCTTCTCCGTTCAATGTGGGAGCGTGGCTGGTCATTCATCAAAAAAGCCGGCACAATCATTCTCCTTTCAACAATCCTTGTTTGGTTCACAACATACTTCGGATTTGTTGACGGTACATTCCGTATGCTCGGTGAGGACGAAATCGGAAACTCAATTCTTGCCGCAATCGGTAACGGTCTTGCATGGATTTTTGCTCCGCTCGGCTGGGGCAACTGGCAGGCAACCGTTGCATCTATCACAGGTCTTGTTGCTAAGGAAAACATCGTTGGTACAATGGGTATCCTTTATCCGGGCGGATGGACGGAAATCGGTGCTGCATTCACAGGCCTCAGCGGTTTCTCATTCCTTCTCTTCAACCTTCTCTGTGCTCCTTGCTTTGCCGCTATGGGTGCTATCAAGAGAGAGATGAACAACATCAAGTGGTTCTGGTTCGCAGTTGGTTATCAGTGTGTATTTGCTTATGTAATTGCATTTATGGTATTCCAGTTCGGTTCAATCTTTGCTGGCGGTCTTAATGTAATCGGTCTTATCTTTGCCGTTGCAGTATTTGCATTTATGATTTATATGCTCGTAAGACCTTACAAAGAGGCTACAACTCTTAAAGTTAAGCCGGCTAAGAAGTAATAAATTTATTGATTAACAAATGGGAGGAATAAATATGTTGGAATGGTTAGCGGCTAATATCGGCACAATCATTGTTGCATTAATTGTTATTGCCGTGATTGCTTTTGTGGTTTTCCGTATGGTAAAAGACAAAAAAGAGGGCAAATCCTCCTGCGGTGCAAACTGTGCGCACTGTGCGTGTCACGGTGACTGCCATAATCATAAGTAAATGTTTTGTAGGGGGTACAGCTAAAAAGCTGTACCCTTTCTTGTTTGTTATTGAAATTATGAATTTGGTGTTGAGGAAATTATATGAGTAATGTGTATTCAGTACGATTATGAATCGTAAAAAATAATTAGAGGTGATACGAAATGTATCTTGAAATCAAAAACATTCACAAATTTTTCGGCACAGGTGAGAACAGAACAGAGGTTCTCAAAGGCATAAACTGCGATATTGAAAAGGGCAGTATTTGTGTTTTGCTCGGTCCGTCAGGTTCGGGTAAGTCAACACTTCTTAACATTATCGGCGGTATTGAAACTGCGAGGAGGGCAGTATCTCAATCAACGGCGATACAATTGAAAATATGAATGAAAAACAGCTTTCACTCTACAGAAGAAAGCACCTCGGTTATGTTTTTCAGTCCTACAACCTGATTCCAAACCTTACTGTAAGGGAAAATATTGAAGTGGGTGCATATCTCAGCGACAATCCCCTGAATGTTGACGATTTGATGAAAACGCTCGGACTTTATGAACACAGAAACAAAATCCCGAATCAGCTTTCGGGCGGTCAACAGCAGAGAACATCAATCGGCAGAGCAATTGTGAAAAATCCCGACTTGCTCTTGTGCGATGAACCTACGGGTGCTCTTGACTACAAAACTTCAAAAGAAATTCTCAAGCTGATTGAAGATGTAAATAAAAAGTACGGTAACACCGTTGTACTTGTAACTCACAATGATGCTATTAAAAATATGGCAGACAGAGTTATAAAACTCCGTGACGGTCAGATAAGACACGATATTGTCAATACGGAAAAAACTCCGGCACAAGAGCTTGACTGGTAGGAGGTGCGTTATGAGAAATCCTCTTACAAAACGAATACCCAGAGAAATAAAAAACGATTTGGGAAAATACATTGCACTTTTCCTCTTTCTGATTTTAAGCATAGGTTTTATTTCAGGCTTTCTTGTCGCAGGGGACAGCATGAAATCCGCCTTTGACAATTCTTTTGAAAAGTACAATGTTGAGGACGGTCACTTTTCTCTTGCCGCAGAAATTGACGGCAAAACAAAAGAAAATGTTGAAAACCTCGGCGTAAAACTTTACAAGAATTTTTATGTAAATAAAGACCTTGACAACGGCAATACTTTTAGATTATTCAAAAATCGTACAGATTTTAATGAGATTGCTGTTTTTGAGGGTAATCTTCCCGAAAATAACGGCGAAATTGCAATCGACAGACTTTATGCAGAAAACAACGAACTTAAAGTCGGCGACAAAATTAAAGTTGCCGATAAGGATATGACAATTTCCGCAACGGTTGCATTCTCTGATTACACATCTCTTTTCAAGAACAACACCGATATGATGTTTGATGCGAAGAAGTTTTCGGTTGCTGTTGTTACAGATTCCGATTTTAACAAAATTGCCGATGACAACTACACTTACTGCTATTCGTGGATTGACAATGACAAAAATCTTTCCGACAGCAAGAAAAATGACCTGGGCGATGATGTTAAGGAAGAGCTTGCCAAAACAGGAATGCTCACAGATTTTGTAAAGCGTGCCGATAATCAGGCTATTATGTTCAGCGGTGACGATATCGGCAGTGACAAAACTATGATGCTTACATTGCTCTATGTGCTTATTGTTGTATTCGGATTTATATTTGCAATTACAAGCCGTGATACCATTGAGCAGGAGGCGTCCGTAATCGGAACTTTGAGAGCCTCCGGTTACACAAGGGGAGAGCTTACAAGACATTATCTTATTGTTCCCACACTTGTAACGCTTGTTGCGGCTGTAATAGGCAACATTCTCGGTTATACGGCTATGAAAAACGTTGTGATGAATATGTATTATCACAGCTACAGTCTGCCGCCTTACCAGACCTTGTGGAACGGTGATGCGTTCATACTCACAACGGTGATTCCGTGTATCATAATTACACTTATCAATCTGTTTGTAATTGCAAAGGCATTGAGATTGCCTCCGCTCCAGTTCCTCAGACACGACTTCCATATGAAGAAAAAGAAAAAGGCGGCAAAGCTTCCGAATTTCAGATTTCTTACCCGTTTCCGTCTGAGAATTATTCTCCAGAACATTCCGTCATACATAATTATGGTGTTCGGAATCATGTTTGCAGGTCTGCTGTTATTCTTTGGACTTGCACTCAATCCGTTGCTTGAAAACTACAAAACAGAAGTTGTAAACAATATGATTTGCGATTATCAGTATGTTCTGAAAGCTCCTGTTGAAACAAGTAATGATGCGGCTGAAAAGTTCTGTATGACAACGCTTTACGAGTCAAATGACGAAGAAATTTCAGCTTACGGAATTGAGAATGGTTCGGAGTATCTTTCAAAGGTAATGTTCCTAAAAAGAAAAATGAAGTTGTCGCATCACAGGGATATCTCGAAAAATACAGCCTTAAAGTAGGCGACAGGGTTACTTTAAAGGATAAGTACGGCGAGAATAAATACACATTCAAAATTGTCGGCAGTTACTACTATCCTGCGTCACTTTGTGTGTTTATGACAAACGATAACTTTAACGATGTTTTCGATAAGGATGACGGATATTTTACAGGCTATTTCAGCAACGAAAAACTTAAAGATATTGACGACAAATACATTGCAACAACAATCACTCAGAAAGACCTTACAACCGTAACGGATCAGCTTGATGATTCAATGGGTATGTCGTTCACACTTCTTGTAGGCTTCTCGGTTCTGATTTACATTATCCTTATGTATCTGCTTTCAAAGCTTGTTATCGAAAAGAACGAGCAGAATATTTCAATGCTGAAAATTCTCGGCTATTCAAACAGAGAGGCGAGCAAGCTGTATAACCGTGCAACAACGGTTGTGACAATAGGTGCAATCCTTGTGAGTGTTCCGTTGATATACTATGTTTTTGCAGGCTTGTACCATTACTTTATGTTTGAAATGAAGGGTTGGTTGCCGTATGTTGTACCATGGTATGTATTTGTTGAAATGGCAGTAATCGGCATTATCTGCTATGCAATTATATACTTTATTCTTCAAAAGAAAATTAATAAAATCAAACTCTCACAGGCTTTAAAGAGTGACGATTAAAACCTAAAAAATAAAAGGAGAGATAAATATGGAGTATGTTTTTTACGGATTGCTTGCCGTGGCATTCATAGTGTTTGTAGTTCTCGTAATCAGAAGTTACAGAAAAAAGCTTGCAAGCGGATGTTGCGGTGCAAGTGACGAAAGCGTTAAGAAAAACAAGGTTGCCGATAAGGATAAGTCACATTATCCCTATGAAAAAACTCTTGTTGTTGACGGAATGGTCTGTAAAAACTGTTCCGCAAGAGTAGAAAACGCACTCAATTCAATTGACGGTGTGTGGGCGGAAGCCGATGTTTCTTCCGGTAGGGTTACGGTCAGAATGAAAAGAGAAATTGAGGATAAAGTCCTCAAAAAGACAGTTAACGATATAGGCGCATACACCGTTATGAAAGTGGAATAAGGTCTTTTAGGAGAAGAGAGGCAACCTTATGGCAGTATTGCAGAAAATTGACAATCCATACGGTATGATACAGACTGTTGAACACTGCGAATCGTTCAGCATATACCGTTCACAGGACAGCACGGGCGATTGCGAGGTCACCGTGTATCCTGTGTTTTCAGGCATTGAGCTTGTTTATTACGGTGTTCATATGCAAAGTTGTGGCATTAATCTTGCAAAGGGAAGAGAAATGCTCATCAT
>ENA-OQCP01000318-OQCP01000318.1-human-gut-metagenome-genome-assembly--contig:-NODE-318-length-21670-cov-2.247737_pt1 | contig 21670 bp, 36 predicted proteins | sample MGYA00242760_ERZ504583 | MGnify/ENA primary metagenome ERZ504583 (study PRJEB26092, sample SAMD00036308) | human gut metagenome | host: Homo sapiens | study: EMG produced TPA metagenomics assembly of...
CTCTGCCCCAGCAGCGCAAAGCCTTTCTCATACGCAGCGTTCAGCAATGCCATCGGCCAGGGCATTCAGCGGGCGGTGTCATCGGGCATTTCCAGCACAAAGCGGCCCTTGACCCGGTCGCCGGGGCTGCAGGTGGGCAGGCTGGCGCACTCCACCCGGAGAGAGGCCGCCTCCCGGTCCACCGTTTCCACCCGCAGGACTGCCCGCACTGCCGGGAAAATAGGAAGGGGCGGTGCTCTCCACCTCCGCCTCCAGCAGGACACTGCGGCCATCGTAAGCAGTCTGGAGCTTTTCCCATTTTGCCTGCGTGGAGCCGGTCAGCACAAGACCCAGCACTGCCCCCAGGATCAGGCAGATGCCATAGCCCCAGGCCGGACTTTTGCGCAAACGGCCCGCCAGCGCCCACAGCAGACCGGCAATAAAAAATGCCGCAAACGGCACAAAACGTCCCGTTTGCGGCAAAAAGGCGCACACTAACTCCAGCCCCAGCGTTCCTGCGCAGAAAACACAGAGGGGGCGGCGCATCTTACTTAGTGGAAGAACAGGGGCAGCGGCTCAAGGAAGATGATATCCTTGCGCTCGGCTGCATCGCCCTCGGCCAGAACAGCGGCCTGTCCCACGATGGTGCACTGGGTCTGCTCTGCCAGTGCGTCCAGCGCCTTCAGGGAGCCGCCGGTGGAGATGACATCATCCACCACAAGCACACGCTTGCCGTTCATCTTGTCCAGCTCCTTGCGGTCGATGACCAGCTTCTGCTTGCCTGCGGTGGTGATGGACTGATCCTCCACCACGACAGGATCGGCCATATAGAGCTTTTCGCCCTTGCGTGCGCAGATGTAGGGCTTGCCGCTCTGGCGGCTCATCTCGTGTGCCAGAGGGATGCCCTTGGCCTCAGCGGTCAGCAGGATATCAAACTCGGGGCACTTTTTCAGCAGCTCGGTGGCAGCAGCCACGGTCAGCTCTGCATCGCCCAGCATGATGAAGGCCGCAATGTCCATGTGGTCGTTCACCTTGCAGATGGTCAGTTCACGGGTCAGGCCCGCAACATTCAGGGTATAGGTCTTTGCCATAACAATTCCCTTCCTTTTGTTCGATCCGTTATTTTTATGCGCGGCTCAGACAGGCAGCTTCTCGCCGCCCAGCACATGGAAATGCAGGTGCTTCACGGTCTGGCCGGCATCCTCGCCGACATTGGAGATCACGCGGTAGCCGTTGTCCAGGCCGACTTCCTTGGCCAGCCTGGCGATCACGGCAAAGATATGACCCAGCAGGCACCGTCCTCCTCAGTCAAGGCAGCGGCACTCTGGATGTGCTTTTTGGGCACAACAAGAAAGTGCACCTTGGCCTGAGGGTTGATATCGTAAAACGCCACGACCTGATCGTCCTCATACAGCTTTTTAGAGGGGATCTTGCCCTCGGCGATCATGCAAAACAGACAATCTTCCATGGGAATTGCTCCTTTCGATATTTATAAACAGCCTCGCCCTCTCCGTCACGGCTTACGCCGTGCCACCTCTCCCAAAGTGAGAGCCTTGGCAGTACGGTAAACCTTCTGGTTTTGCCAAGGGCTCCCCCTTTGGGGGAGCTGGCGAACGAACGTGAGCTGAGAGGGTGAGCCCGCTTTCACTCAGCCCAGCTGCTTCTCAACGATGCCCTTGACAGCGGCCAGAGCCTCGTCGATCTTGGTCTCGTCCTTCAGGCAGCCATTGCAAGTCGGGCTTGCCGCCGCCCTTGCCGCCTGCGATGGCGCTGATCTCCTTGACCAGAACGCCAGCCTTGAGGCCCTTTTCCTGTGCCAGCTTGTTCACGGTGACAGCCATGGTGACCTTATCCTCAGCCTTGCCCACCAGAACAGCGACCACAGGGTTGACAGCCTTGTCGCGGATGCTGTCGCACATGCCGCGCAGGGTTTCGCCGGTGGTGCCGGTGAAGTAGGCAGAAGCGATCTTCACGCCGCTCACTTCCTCAGCATTGTCGAACAGGCTGTTGACCTTGGAAGCGGCGACCTTGGCCTTGATCTCCTCCAGCTCCTTGCTCATGGCCTTGTTCTCGGCCATGACGGCCTCGGCACGGATGCAGAGAGGTGATGTTGTTGGCCTTCAGGGTGTTGGCCACGGTGTGCAGCATTGCCTCCTGCAGATTTGCACGGACGAGCAGGTTGCGGCCGGTGACAGCCTCGATGCGGCGGATACCGGCGGCAACAGAGGATTCGCTGACGATCTTGAAGCCGCCAATCTGGGCGGTGTTCTTCACGTGGGTGCCGCCGCAGAACTCGGTGGACCAGCCTCGATGTTCACAACGCGGACGACCTTGCCGTACTTCTCGCCGAAGAGGGCCATTGCGCCAGCTTCTTGGCCTCCTCGATGGGCATCTCCTTGACGGTGACGTTCATCGACTCGTAGATCTTATCGTTGACGATCTTCTGCACCCGGGCCAGCTCCTCAGGCGTGACGGCGCTGAAGTGGGTGAAGTCGAAGTGGGTGATCTCCGCATCCTGATAGGAGCCTGCCTGATGGACATGGTCGCCCAGCACCTCACGCAGGGCAGCCTGCAGCAGATGGGTCGCGGTGTGGTTGCGGCAGACGGACATCCGGTATTCCTTGTCCACCTGAGCGTTCAGGTGGTCGCCCACCTTGACGATGCCGCTCTCCAGCACGCAGGTGTGGACGTAGTAGCCCTTGGGGGTCTTTTTCACGTCCAGCACACGCAGGCTGCACTCGGGGCCGGTCAGCAGGCCGTTGTCGGCCACCTGGCCGCCCATCTCCGCGTAGAACGGGGTCTTATCCAGCACCACCAGCACGCCGTCCTTTGCCTCCTCGTCGGTGGCAATGGCATCAGTCAGGGTCTCCTCGTCGCTCAGGGCGACCACAACGCCGGTGTCGTTCAGGGTCTCATAGCCGGTAAAGACAGTGGGCTCAACGGTCAGGCCGCCGAACAGGTCCTCGCTCCAGCCGGAGATGTTCTTCTTCAGGCGCTCGGCACGGGCGCGCTCCTTCTGCTTCTTCATCTCAGCATGGAAGCCGTCCTCGTCGATCTCAATGCCCTGCTCGGCAGCGATCTCCTTGGTCAGGTCGAGGGGGAAGCCGAAGGTATCGTTCAGCTTGAACACGTCCAGACCCTTGAGCAGGTGCTGGTGTGCCTTTTCCAGGCCGTCGATCATGTTGTTCAGGATGTTCATACCGGCATCGATGGTGCGGGCAAAGTTTGCCTCCTCGGTGCCGATGACCTTCTTGATATAGGCATCGTGCTCACGCAGCTCGGGGTAAGCGCTCTCGCTGGATTGGATGACCGTCTCCACCAGCTCCACCAGGAAGGGGCGGGAGATGCCCAGCATCCGGCCATGGCGGGCAGCGCGGCGGAGCAGACTGGCGCAGAACGTAGCCGCGGCCTCGTTGGAGGGCAGGATGCCGTCAGACACCATGAAGGTGCAGCTGCGGATGTGGTCGGTGATGACACGGATGGAGATGTCATCCTTGGCGTTCTCACCGTAGGTCTTACCGGCAATGTGCTCCACATGGTGCAGCACGCTCTGAACGGTATCCACCTCAAACAGGTTGCCCACGCCCTGCATCACGCAGGCCAGACGCTCCAGGCCCATGCCGGTATCGATATTGGGGCGTGCCAGACGCTCGTAGTGGCCCTTGCCGTCGGCATCGAACTGGCTGAACACCAGGTTCCAGATCTCCATATAGCGGTCGCAGTCACAGCCCACGCCGCAGGTCGGCTTGCCGCAGCCGTACTCGGGGCCGCGGTCAAAGTAGATCTCAGAGCAGGGGCCGCAGGGACCGGAGCCGTGCTCCCAGAAGTTGTCCTCCTTGCCCAGACGCACCATGTGGTCCGGAGCAATGCCCACCTTCTTGGTCCAGATATCGTAAGCCTCGTCGTCCTCTTCGTAGACGGAGATGTGCAGCTTATCCTTGGGGATGGCCATCCACTCGTCGCTGGTCAGGAACTCCCATGCCCAGGGAATGACCTCCTCCTTGAAGTAATCCTGGAAGGAGAAGTTGCCCAGCATCTCAAAGAAGGTGCCGTGGCGGGCAGTGATGCCCACGCGCTCGATATCCGGAGTACGGATGCACTTCTGGCAGGTGGTCACACGGTGGCGGGGAGCTCTTCCTGCGCCAGGAACCACTTTTTCATGGGGGCCATGCCGCTGTTGATCAGCAGCAGGCTGGGGTCGTTCTTCGGCACCAGCGGGAAGCTGTCCAGACGCAGGTGGCCCTTGCTCTCAAAGAAGCTCAGGTACTTTTCACGCAGTTCATTCAAACCGGTCCATTGCATAGGTTTTCTCTCCTCAATTGTCCTTGGCGTTTGCACGTCAGTTTTTATGATGTTATGGCAGAGGGGCGGGCAGGCGCAAAAACAAAAACAGCCCCATCCCAAAAGGGACGAGGCTGTGTAAAACTGCTCCGTGGTACCACCCAAATTGCAAAGGATAAAACTGATTGTCCCCTGCCGCTTTCGGCGCGGTAACGCTGCGCTGCGTCCGACTTGGATTCGCCGGAAGCTCCGGGGCGGCACGAAACGAGACCTGCCGGAGCGCCTTGCAGCTGGGAGCGCTCTCTCTGGGCGGCGGTGTGCATTTCTGACCCCATCATTGCCATCTGTCATAATTCACGTTTTGCCGCAAAGGCGCATATCCGCCCCTTGCGTACACTTAAATTATAGCATGGGCTCTGCGTTTGTCAACTCTTTTCCGGCAAAAACCTTTCCTCATAGACAAGGCAGGCCAGCGGCAGCGCCTGAGAAGTCACGGCACCCAGATGCGGCGCACTTCCTGCACCTTGCCGCCCTGCACCACCAACGTGGTATTATACACTGTCCAGTTGTCCGGGTCCGCATTGATGGCAGCTGCCACGCCGAAGCGCCGGTGGTCTCCACCGCTTCGGCCTGCGGGTCAGCAGAGCTGTCCTTCAGCACCACGTCCTCTGCCAGCGGCAGCGTCTTTTCGCCCATCTCATAGTAGACAGGGTAGTCATCAAAGGTCATGGTCCGGTAGGTGCCATCCTCCTCCAGCTTCAGGTCAAGACCGTACTGCTCCTCCATGCCGCCATTGATGGTGACAAGATGGTACTGATCGTTTTTCTCGATGCTCTTCACTGCAACGGTCACAAACTGGTTCCATGCAGCCCCCTCTTCGTGGAGGGTGATTTTGTCGCCAACGGCAAGGTTTTCAACATCTTCTTTTTTATAGAGGTCATAGCTGAAGATCTTTGCGGTCAGGCTGCCATCCTGCACACCGGAGGTGATCTCCGCCGGAATAAAGGTGACCGTATCCTCCCTGTCGAGGTCATCCAGCGTCCACGTCAGCATGTTGATGGGCTCCGTCACACCTTCCTCTGCCACATGGGAGGAGGCCGACACTGCACTGGATGCGGGGGTGCTGGCGGGGGCACCGGAGCTGCCGCAGGCCGTCAGTGCGATGCCCGCAGCCAGAACAGCCAGAATCTTATATTTCAGGTTCATAAAAACACCTTCTTTCTTGACGCGGTAGATTTATTCCGCTACAATAAAAACGATTCAAAGACACATTCTATTTCAAGATAGAGAGGAAAATTTCCGTGAAAATCTTAAAAGTAAAATGTCTGGCCCCCACCCGGCTCGACAACTATCTGATGCAGCAGTTCCCGGCGCTGAACCCGGCCGCCTGAACAAGGCTCTGCGGGAGAACAAGATCAAGCTGAACGGCAAAAAGCAGCCCCTTTCCACCCGCGTAATGGCGGGCGACGAGATCAAGCTGTTCATCCTGGACGAGGTGCTGGATGCCGACAAGCGGGTGGAAGGCCCGGCGTGGAAGACGCCCGCGGCCCGGCACAGGTCATCTACGACTGCCCGCAGATCCTGGTGGTGAACAAACCCGCTGGCCTTGCCGTGGACGGCCCCGAGGACGACACCCTGCTCAACCGTGCTCTGCTCTACCTCAACCAGCAGGGCGAGTACAAGGAGAACGATCTGTACACCCCGGCCCTCTGCCACCGGCTGGACACCGGCACCAGCGGCTTGGTCATCATTGCCAAGACCCCCGAGGCCGAGCAGCTGTTCCTTGAGGTCATCAAGAACCGCGAGGTCAAAAAGACCTACCTCTGCGTCACCTTTGGCCGCCCCACCCCGCCGGACGCACCCTGGGCGGCTACCTGCTCAAGGATGCAGACCGGGGCATCGTGAAGATCGTGCCCGACAAGCAGCCCGGTGCCAAGGACGTGGAGACCCAGTACGAGACCGTTGCCGTCTCCGGCCGTCTGGCCCTGCTCAAGGTCCGGCTCATCACCGGCCGCACCCATCAGATCCGCGCCCACATGGCAAGCATCGGCTGCCCCATCCTGGGCGACAGCAAATACGGCAACAACACCGCCAACCGGGAGCTCAAGCTCAAGTATCAGGCCCTCTGCGCCTGGGAGCTGGCCCTCCCCCGCTTCAACTCCCCCGACTTCGCCGACCTCTCCGGCAAGACTTTCCGTGCACCGAAGCCCTGGTATTACCAGCAGGTACTGGATGGGACGTTGAAGTAATTTTTTGATATGCAGCAAAAAGCGGCACCTCTCCGTGCAAACGGAAAGATGCCGCTTTTCTTATGCTAGTTCATCAGATCCTCACCATATCCCGGGTGATCTCGGCCAGAGAGTGCGCGCCGCACATCTGCATGGTATCGGCCAGCTCGGCGGCGATCTTGTCGATGTAACACTTCACGCCTTCCTCGCCGCGCCGTAGACTGCGGTGACAAAGGGGCGGCAGATGAGTACAGCGTCAGCACCCAGAGCCAGCGCTTGAACACATCCACGCCGGAGCGGATGCCGCCATCCACCAGAATCTTCACACCGCTGCCTTGAGGGCCTCAGCGATCTCCGGCAGGACCTCGGCGGTGGCGGGGCACTGGTCCAGCACACGGCCGCCGTGGTTGGAGACCACGATGGCAGCAGCACCGGCCTCCTTGCCTTGAGGGCCCCCTTGACGGTCATCACGCCCTTGACGATGAAGGGGCGCTCGGCCAGCTTGACGATCTCGGCCAGCTCGGCAACGCTCTTGCTGCCGGCGGGCGGGGTCATATTCTTCAGGAAGGGCAGACCGGCGGCATCCACATCCATGGCAACGGCAAAGCAGCCGCTGGCCTTGGCCTGCTCCATCTTGGCCTTGACCGTGTCAATGTTCCAGGGCTTGATGGTGGGCACGCCGCAGCCGCCTGCAGCGCCAATGGCCTTGGTGGCCATAGTCATCACATCGGGGTTGGTGCCGTCACCGGTAAAGGCGGCAATACCGTTTTCGGCACAGGCGCGCACCAGCACGTCATTGTAGGTCATATCGGTGTAGGTGTCGGAATAGTGGAGGTTCACCGCACCCACAGGGCCTGCAAAGAAGGGATACCTGAAGGTTTTGCCAAACAGCTCCACACCGGTGTCGGGGGTGCCGTTCTCGCACAGGGTGTCCATGTTCACCCGGATCTCCGCCCACTTATTATAATTGCGGATGGCCGTATCGCCCACGCCCTTGGCACCGGGGCCGGGGATCTGATTTTTGCAGGCCACGCCGTTGCACACGGGGCAGGCCTTGCAGTACTGCCCGATGCACTGGCGGGCATTGTTCAAAACATCAGCGTAATTCATATTGCATCCTCCTGTTCAGGTTCTCTTTTTCGAGCGGAACCTGCAAATTCCAACCGTTCTCTGCCCACATCATAGTCCGTTTTTATGGGTTCGTCAAGGGGATCATCGGGTTCTGCTTTTTCTAACGAAAAATGTATAGCGCAGAAACGTTGATTTTAGATTTTTCAAATTTTTTCAAAAAAATCCTTGACAAAAGTCATCCTTTCAGGTATTATAGTGGAGCGCTGAGGGCCACGGCCCGAAACGCTGAAAACTGAAGATGTGGAAAGATGGCTGAGTTGGTCTAAGGCGCACGACTGGAAATCGTGTAACGTGTCAAAAGCGTTCTGGGGTTCGAATCCCCATCTTTCCGCCAAAATGCCCGGAACCGATGGTTCCGGGTTTTGTTTTACAAAAGCGAGGCAGTTAAAATGAGTGTTACGATCGCAATGCCAAGAATGAGCACTGACCCGGAGCTGACGGCGCTCAGGCCAAATATCCCGAAAGCCTTGCCCGGGCCGGGGCAGAAATGTGCTGGATCGAGCTGGACGACCCCGAAAAGGCCGTGCAGGATGCGCTGGCCTGTGACGGCCTGCTGCTGCCGGGCGGCGGCGATATCGACCCCAAATTCTATGGGCAGGAGCGCATCCCCGCCTGCGGCGAGCCCAACGTTCTGCGGGATACCGCCGAGCCGCTGCTGCTGCGCGCCTTCCTTGCCGCCGACAAGCCGGTGCTGGCCATCTGCCGGGGCATCCAGCTGATGAATGTTGCGCTGGGCGGCGATCTGTATCAGGACATCAAACCCTTTGAGCACGTCCCCCACAACGACCATTGGGGCAAGATCCACACCGTCACCGTGCGGCGGGATACCCTGCTCTCCCGCATTCTGGGGCAGGATACCGCGCTGGTCAACAGCCAGCACCATCAGGCGGTGGACAAGGTCGCCCCCGGCCTTGTGCTGTCGGCCCTGAGCGAGGACGGCATCGTGGAGGGCATTGAGAAGCCGGACGCAAAGTTCTGCCTGGGCGTGCAGTGCACCCTGAGTGGCTCAGCGCTGCCGACCCCGCCATGCAAGGGATCTTTGATGCCTTTGTGGCGGCCTGCCGGTAACGCCCTATGAAGATTGCGATTTTAGGCACCAGCGGCAGCGGAAATCCACCCTTGCCCAAACACTGGGGGCCACCTATCATGCTCCGGTGCTGCATCTGGACACGGTGCATTTCCTGCCCGGATGGTAGAGCGCCCGCTGGATGAGGAAAACGCCATTGTCCGCCGCTTTCTGGACACGCACGAAAGCTGGATCATCGATGGCAACTATACAAAGACCTGTTATGACCGGCGGCTGGAAGAAGCAGACCAGATCATCGTGCTCTGCTTTGGCCGTTTCACCTGCCTGAGCCGGGTACTGAAACGCTGGTGGAAAAACCGGGGAAAGGTGCGCTCCTCCTCCGCGCCGGGCTGTGAGGAAAAAATAGATGCGGAGTTCCTATGGTGGTCCTGCATCAGGGCCGGACCCCCGCCAAACTGGCCGGATACCGGCGCATTGGTCAGCAATATCCGGAAAAGTTTGTTTTTCTCAAAAATCAAAGCCAGCTTGAACGATTTTTAAGCTCTGGATCGTATTCCTTATAAAGAGAACAGGAGGTTCTGCCATGAAATCTTCCAAAAAGCGTTCCCGCGCCGTGGTCACGGTGGTGGCCTGCATTCTGGCGGTGTGTCTGGTGGCTGCGCTGGTCCTTTTCAGTCTGGTCAACAGCAAAGCCCGTGCCTTACAAAAGGGTGCGACCTTTGAGTTCAGCTATAACATCACCGCACAGGACAGTTCCAGTACCCCGGCCCTGTACAATATTCTGAAACAGGTGGGTGCAACCTCCGGCGATGTGGCCGGGCTGTATTCGCCGGGTCAGCTGCAATTGTACCTGTACCCCTCCGGCGGGCTTGCCCACGCCGAGACCGGCGGCACCGACTTTTTCACCGACCTCTATATTGATGCCAACGACACCTACTTTGATGCCGGGCGGCTCTACCGCACCCTGCGGGATTCCATCGCGGACAGCGCGCCGCTGGTGGGTGCGTTCCTGCCGGAGTGGTCTCTGCCCAACTACATCACGCAGGCCCAGCTGGCAAAGATCCTCGGCGTGCCCAACACGCAGGTGGCCATGCAGGAGATGTCCGGCTATACCCTGACCCTCAGCCGCCAGTGCGTCGTCCACCCCGATTATGCCAAAAAGGGCTACATCTACTATCAGTTCCCGTCTGAGGGGGAGGATGCGGCTGTCCTTGTGGTGGGCCTACCGCTGAAGTCCCTGCTCTTCGATGACACCATCCCCGTGGATGTCCATGTGGAGTTCCCCGCCCACGGTGTCAACGCAGCCCTGAGCGGCACACTGAAAGCCGGTGTCAACAGCCTTTCGGCTCCTGTCAGTGTCATTTCCGACAGCGACATCGATTCCATTGTCCAGCTCCGGGAGCGTCTGGAGCAATTTGCCGATCTCATCAACACAGCGTTAAAGCGTGTGCAGTAACAAAAAGCAGAGCCGTGCAGCGTTTGAACTGCACGGCTCTTATCTATTTCAGCGCTTATGCTCAATGTGTTCCTGGATCCATTTGCCGCCATCGCCGCTGCCACCGCACTGTTATAGACAATGCCGGTCAGCTCACTGGTCAGGTCGGACTTCATCTTTTTGTACTCCTGCTCTGCCTGATCCGCAACGCTCTGGTCACGGCCATTGTCCCGCAGGTACTGGCGCAGCTCTTTCAGGATGGCGTTGAACTCCTTGTCACACTCGCCTGAACACTGGTCAGCTTGGCGGTTTTGGACACCACGATGGAGACCTTCATCCCCAGATTGCGCTCCTCCACCGGGTGGGAGATATACTCATCGTAGGCTTCGTAGATCACGCCGTAGAGCTTGGACTCCGTCTGCTTCTTCAGGTTCTGCAGCTGGCGGATGTAGCCGTTGATTTTGGCATCCACCTCATTCTCCGAAGCAGCGGAGCTGCTGGAGGCATGGCTGCTGCCGGGGGCCTGACTGCTGGCCGCATGGCTGCCGGAAGCCGCAGAGGACGCGGGCACCGAGTGTGCGGCACTGGAACCGGACACTGCGGAGCTCACGCTGTCCGCCTTGCCTGCGCTGGCGGCAGAGGAGACCTCACTGGACGAAGCTGTTTCCGAAGAGGAAATGCCAAGTTCCTCTTCCAGCTGTTCCAAAAAGGACGAAACCGGGGATTCTTCCGTCACCTCACTGCTGACGCGCTCTCGCTGGAGGCGGCGGCGCTGGAGGGCCCCTCAGCTTCCCCGCCGGACAAAGCGGAGGACGGCACCGAGCTGGCCTGCGCCTCGGACACAGGGGTGCTTTTCCGCATCCCTGTCAGGATCAAAGCAGCTGCCACGGCCACCACAAGAACGATGGCCGCAGCCAGCTGATAAAGCTTCTTTTTCTGCATCTGGTACAAAATTCTCCCACTTCAGATTTCGTTCCCGGACTTTTGCCGCGCAGGAACAAATCTATCATATCATCCCCGGGGAGAATTTCAATGGATAAATCGTGAAAAATGTCGCCTAACTGCCTTTTTATGACCGGATTTCGTCCCATTTCGCAGCCGGCTGGAGACTCGGTCAGACCCTGCTGCAGGGACAGAAAAAAGGCATCCCCGCACTTCACAGACGAGGATGCCTTTCTCAAAACGGTTTTCTGCCCCAAAGCACCTGCTCTGGCGCGGAGGCTCAGATCGTAAACTGGACGGCGCAGAAAGCTGCATAAATGCAGAGCAGCAGCACGCCCTGCCAGCGGGAGAGCCTGCCCTTGAGCAGAGCGGGCACGGTCAGGAGGAGCATGACCGCGAACATCACGGGCAGATCCATGACCAGAGAGGAATTGATGCCCATGATGGTGGAGTTCTGCGGGATGCTGAAGGGCGACACCGTGATGGACATGCCGCTGACCAGCACCAGATTGAACACGTTGGCACCAATGACATTGCCCAGCGAGAGGGAGCCGTGGCCCTTTGCCAGCGAGGTGATCGCCGTGACCAGCTCAGGCAGAGAAGTGCCCAGCGCCACAAAGGTCAGGGCGATGACGGATTCCGGCACGCCCAGCGCCTGCGCGATCAGGGTACCGTTGTCCACCAGCAGGTTTGCGCCCACAGCGATCAGGGCCGCGCCGAGGATGAGCAGGCCGATCTCCTTGGCAAAGGACATCTCCTTTTCCGGCTCGTCCTCATCTTCTTCCGGGGCGGGGGCGTTTTTCATGGCCAGCACATTGCAGACCATATAGGCCACGAACATTGCCAGCAGCACAATGCCAATGGGGCGGCTGAAGTAGCCGGTGGTGTAGGCCACGCCCGCATACAGGGCCGCTGCCACAAAGAAGAACAGCACCGGCACCCGCAGGCTCTTGGGGTCCACCTTGCCCGGGCGGACCGCAATGGTGATGGCCGCGATCAGGCCGCGTTGCAGATGACCGAGCCAATGGCGTTGCCATAGGCGATCTCGCCGTGGCCGGTCATGGCCGAGGTGGTGGAGACCATGACCTCGGGCAGGGTGGTGCCGATGGACACCACCGTGGCACCGATGAGCAGCTCCGGCACCTTGAAGCGGCGGGCGATGCCGGTTGCACCGTCCACGAACCAGTCGCCGCCCTTGATGAGGCAGAGCAGGCCCACGATAAACAATAATACAGGGATCAGCATATAAAATCTCTCCTTTTTAATCCAAAAAGTATTATACCTGTTTTCCCTGCAAAACGCAAGCAAAATCGTGCATTTTTACCCAGCCTTCTCCACCTTTTTGGCGTTGGGGTAGATGCGCTCCATCCGGGCATTGTCAAAATGCTCATCCAGCAGCACATCCACCGCATTGGCCGGAGCCGCGCCGCTGGTGCGGGCATCGTAGCGGGCCAGCGCCAACGCACTGGTCACAAGGTTCACGGCCATGAACACGGCCAGCAGAGCGGTCATCCAGGGGCGGATCCTGCGCTTGACCGCCTTCATCCCCTTTGCCACCAGCGGGTAGCCATAGCGGATCCAGGTCACGGCCGCAATGCCCCAGAAAAAGCAGTACAGCAGGTTGATGCGCCCGCCCAGATTGAACTTGAAGCCGCTGTAATCCCAGAACACGGTGCCGAACAGCAGCTCTGTTACAGCGCTGCACACATACTCATACGCACCGCCCAGAATCACACCGAACCAGAAGATGCGGCTCTCGCTCTTCTGTTCGCCGCCCCGCAGCAGGATGGAGCCAGCACAAGCGCCAGTCCCCACACCACGCTGAACGGGCCCCAGACCAGGCTGGAACGACTCATCCAGACCCCGGCGGTGATGCGGCAGAAGATGGTCTCCACCACATCTCCGAGGAAGGCCCCGATAACAAAGAGCCAGAGCAGGTCGGCAAGGGAGAGCTGCTTTTCGGCACTGGTGGTGGGCTCCGGACGGGCCGCAGCAGGGTACGCCCGCTGGATCCGCTTTTCCACGCTGGCGGTAATTTTCTGCCGCAGCCTCTCCGATCCCCTGCCCAGCTCCCGATTCAGCTGCTCAACCGTGGGTGGCGGTTCGCATACCGGCTGACCACCACCATGGCAGAGATCTGGTCAAGGACGGCCAGCGCCATGCCGCCCCACACCACAGCGTGGAACAGCAGCGGCGGCAGGTGGGCGCAGAGCCGGAACAGCAGGTCGTTGCCCCAGCGGACTGCCGCCATGCCCAGCAGACCCCACAGCAGGGAGTATTGCAGGCAGACATAGCCGTCCAGATTGAACTTTTTATCGGAGTAGTCCCACCAGCGGCGGTGGTGGATCCGTTCCAGCAGCTTGGCGGTCAGCCACTCCACCACCGTAGCATAGATCATGCTGCCGAAGAACAGTGCCGCCAGGCTGGCGCGCTGGTCGTTCAGGCCGATGGTGATGAGCACCCCTGCCGTGCCGTACACAAAGCAGAAGGGGCCGGAGGCCACGCCGCGGTTGGTGAACCGGCGGCCCTTTGCGGTTGCAACAACGGTCTCGCCTACCCAGCCTAAAAAAGAATATACCAGATAAATTACACAAAGAGTATAGAAATTCAGACTCATAGCGCTCCTTTCCCGGAACAAAAAGGGGCCGGGAAGCGGCGTTCCCGACCCTCTTTGTTCAGTTTACGAATCACAGCTGGCTCTTATACAGTGCCTCGATCTCCTCCACGCTGGTATCGCGGGGGTTGCCGGGGCGGCAGGCATCTGCAAAAGCAGACTCGGCCAGGAAGTGGATGTCCTCTTCCTTCAGGATGCCCTGCAGGTTTGCGGGGATGCCCACATCCGCGCTCAGCTGCTTGACAGCGGCGATGGTGGCATCGGCGGCCTCGGCATCGTTCATCTCGTCGATGCCCTTCACGCCCATAGCCTTGCCGACCGCGCGGTAGCGCTCACCGGCAACGGTCTTGTTGTACTCCAGACCCACCGGCAGCAGGATGGCGCAGGCCACGCCATGGGGAGTATCATACAGAGCGGACAGGCCGTGTGCCATGGAGTGGACGATGCCCAGACCCACATTGGAGAAGCCCATACCGGCGATGTACTGGCCCAGAGCCATGCCCTCGCGGCTCCGGGGTGTTCTGCACGGCACCGCGCAGGTTCTCGCTGATGAGCTTGATGGCCTCCAGATGGAACATATCGGAGATGGTGCAGTGGCCCTTGGTGATATAGCCTCGATGGCGTGGGTCAGAGCATCCATACCGGTAGCGGCGGTCAGGCCCTTGGGCATGGAGGACATCATATCGGGATCGACCACAGCGATCTCGGGGATATCGTTGGTGTCCACGCAGACGAACTTGCGCTTCTTCTCCACATCGGTGATGACGTAGTTGATGGTGACCTCAGCCGCAGTACCGGCGGTGGTGGGCACGGCAATGGTGAACACAGCGTGCTTCTTGGTGGGAGCCACACCTTCCAGAGAGCGCACATCCGCGAACTCGGGGTTGTTGATGATGATGCCGATGGCCTTTGCGGTATCCATGGAGGAGCCGCCGCCGATGGTCACGATGCAGTCTGCCTCAGCAGCCTTGAAGGCTGCCACGCCGTCCTGCACATTGGCGATGGTGGGGTTGGGCTTGATCTCGCTGTAAACAGCGTAGGCGAAGTTTGCAGCATCCAGCAGGTCGGTAACTTTCTTGGTCACGCCGAACTTGATCAGGTCGGGGTCAGAGCAGACAAAAGCCTTCTTGTAGCCGCGGGCGGTCAGCTCGGGAACGATGTTCTCAATGGCACCGTGGCCATGGTAGGAAATGGTGTTCAGAACAATGCGGTCAGCCATAATTATTTTCCTCCAAAATCATTCTGCCCGCCTGCCAGCGGGCTCTCTCTGTTATTAAGGATACCACATTGTTAAACAATATTCAATGCACTTTTCTTGTGATTTCTATGAATTTTTTACACTTTCCAGCAAAAGAAAAACGCTGTACCACTCCCTCAGTCTCGCATTCGCTCGACAGCTCCCTCCAGGAGGGAGCCTTAACGCGGCGGCCAACGCAAAAGCCTCCCTCTGAGAGGGAGGTGCATCGCATCAGCGATGCCGGAAGGCGTGATACAGCGTTTTTTATCGTTTCATTTACCACAGCCGGATGACCTTGATGACTCCCTCGGCCTTATCGCGGGCCAGCTCAAGGTGATGCTGCAGCGCATCGGCGGCGGTGTTCCAGTTGTCGCTCAGGGCGGCATTCAGAATTTCCAGATGCTCCTCACAGGTCTGATCCTGATTGATCATGCTCACCTTGCCGGTCATAATACGGAAACGGGTGTTCAGGCCGGTGATGCGGTCATAGCCAGAGCGCAGGTATTTGTTGGGCAGAGTCTCATCAGCAGCTCGTGGAAATCATCATCGGATTTGCAGAAGTCATCGATCCGCTCGGGGTGGTGCATCAGCTCGGTGTAGGCCTCCAGCTGCTCCCGGGGGATCAGGTTGCCGTAGGTGCGCAGGGCGTAAGGCTCCACCAGCAGGCGCATCTCGAACATGCTGTGCACGTCCTCTTCGGTAATGCCGGAGACCATCAGCCCTTTTTGGGCAGGATGGTGATCAGCCCTCCTGCTCCAGGCGGCCCAGCGCGTCACGCATGGGGGTGCGGCTGATGTTGCCCATCTCGGCACAGAGCTTCTGCTCGTTCAGAAATTCGTTGGGGCGGTACTCACAGTTCAGAATCTTGGTTTTCAGGTACTGGTAAGCCTGCAGCTTCAGGCTGGGCTTTGACTGGGAATCCATCTCTTTCATTGTTCTATCTCCTAGTTCGCAAGCAGGACCATTCAGGCAGCAATCAGTCGCCCGCCGGACAGCTTGTATCCCTTAAATAATCCAAATAATCATTGACATTATTATCACATATCTGGACAATGTTTACAAGACTTTTTTGAAAACTTTGGGAGCTTTTCCGTTTTGAACAGATGTCATGCATTATTTTGCTATAAATTGAACAGTTTTTTTGTGCTTGTCGCCAGTGTTTCGCTCTTGTTTTGCATCGAAGGATAAATTGTGGTACACTTGACCCAGAAAGGAAGGCTGATACCATGGCAGGTCGCGGGGGTACAACACCAAAACCCGGCAATTGATCCTGGATTATCTCATCAACAACCGCCAGCACGCGGTCAGTGCATCCAACATTCTGGAACATCTGGAGGCAGAGGGGGCCAGCCCCAATCCCACCACGGTGTACCGGTATCTGGACAAACTGGCAGGCGAGCAGCGCATTATGAAATATGTGGCCGATAAGGGCGAAAAGGCCGTGTTCCAGTATGTGGACGAGGGCCGCCACTGCCGCGAGCACCTGCACCTGAAGTGCGTGCAGTGCGGGCGCATTTATCACCTGGACTGCCACTTTATGGATGAGGTGCGTGCCCATCTGATGGCGGAGCACGGCTTCACCCTGCAGTGCGAGGGCAGCGTTTTGTACGGATTGTGCCGCAGCTGCGCACAAAGCCTCTCAACCGGGGCAGACCGCACAAAAATGCGAACACTGTGTTGACACGGACAAAGAGCCGTGATACAATGCAGGCAGGAAAAGCGTTGATCGGGAAAAGTAAGTGCTCAAGGTTCTTTTGCAGCGAGTGCGGGCCGGTGGAAGCCGCACAGAGAACGAGCCCCGAACGAACCCCCGTGAGCTTCCCCCTGAACCTGCTTCGGGCAGTTAGTAGGGGCCGACGGCAGCCGCTCGTTATCGCGGCAGTGCTTTCAACGGGGAGAGTACACAAAAGTGACTGGTGTGTTCGCGCACCGGTAATTTAGGTGGCACCACGGATACGGCAGCATTCGTCCTAGCAATGGGATGAAGCTGCCGTATTTTTTTATTTGTAAAAACCTCTCAGTCACCGGGAAACTTGCCTCTCCTATCAGGAGAGGTGGCAATGCGAAGCATTGACGGAGAGGTTTAGAGAGAGAGAGGGGTAAGAAATATGTGTTGTGTTATGGGTTACACGGGGCACGACCTGAGTGCCGCCAAATTCAAGGAGTATCTGCTGCGCACCGTGATGCGCGGGCCGGACGATCAGCGTGTGGTGGAAGGGCCTTTTGGTCTGATGGGCTTTGGCCGCCTTGCCATCATGGGCCTGACCCCGGAGGGATGCAGCCCTTCTACCGCGGTGCCGACTGCGTGGTCTGCAACGGTGAGCTCTACGGCTTCCGCTTTGAGAAGGAGATCCTGAAGCGCCGGGGCTACAAGTTTGCCTCCGACTGTGACTGCGAGATCCTGCTGCCGCTGTATTACGAGTACGGTCTGGATATGTTCCGCCACATGGACTCCGAGTTTGCGCTTATTCTGTATGATTCCCGCAAGGACCGGCTGATCGCAGCCCGCGACCCATCGGCATCCGTCCGCTGTTCTACGGCTATTCCAAGTCCAGCCACCAGATCGCCTTTGCCTCCGAGATGCAGAACCTGATCGGCTGGTGCGACGACATCCGCCCCTTCCCCATCGGCAGCTACTACTGCGATGGCCGCTTTGTCCGCTATGAGGACATTGCCGACGTGCCCGCCCCCATGGAGGATGACATGGAGACCACCCTGCGGAACATCCGCGAAAAGCTGATCGCAGGCGTGGAAAAGCGTCTGGATGCCGATGCCCCTGTGGGCTTCCTGCTCTCGGGCGGTCTGGATTCCTCGCTGGTCTGCTCCATTGCAGCCAAGAAGCTGGGCAAGCCCATCCGCACCTTTGCCATCGGCATGGACACCGATGCCATCGACCTGAAATATGCCCGCCAGACCGCCGATTATCTGGGCAGCGAACACCATGAGATCATCATCAACCGGGACATGGTCATCCAGAGCCTGGAGGAGGTCATCCGACTGCTGGGCACCTGGGATATCACCACCATCCGCGCCAGCATGGGCATGTACCTGCTCTGCAAGGCCATCCACGAGCAGACCGATGTGCGCGTGCTGCTGACCGGCGAGATCTCCGATGAGCTGTTCGGCTACAAGTACACCGACTACGCCCCCACCGCCGATGCCTTCCAGCAGGAGAGCCAGAAGCGCATCCGGGAGCTGTACATGTACGATGTCCTCCGGGCCGACCGCTGCATCTCCGCCAACAGCATCGAGGCCCGCGTGCCTTCGGCGATCTGGATTTTGTGCGCTACGTCATGGCCATTGACCCCGAAAAGAAGCTGAACAGCTACGGCAAGGGCAAGTACCTGCTGCGCAAGGCGTTTGAGGGCGACTGGCTGCCCCCGGAGATCCTCTGGCGCGAAAAAGCCGCCTTCTCCGATGCCGTGGGCCACAGCATGGTGGACGACATCAAGGAGTACGCCGAGGGCCTGTACACCGATGAGGAGTTCCAGCTCCGCCGGGCAAACTACTCGGCCACTGTATGCCCTTTACCAAGGAGAGCCTGTTCTACCGCGAGATCTTCGAGAAATACTACCACGACCAGAGCCGCACCATCGTGGGCTTCTGGATGCCGAACAAGGCATGGCCCGGCTGCAACGTCAACGATCCTTCTGCGTGTGCTGGCAAACTACGGCGCTTCCGGCGTGTGATCCTTTTTCCAGACAGCAAAAGACGGTGTGTCCGCTCCGGGCACACCGCCTTTTTGTTTACTCCAGATTCAGTTTATTTTTCATCAGCCACCGGGTCAGGAAGAAGTATGCCGCCGCAATGGCTGCAGTCACGGCAAAGCAGAACAGATAGCCAACGTCTGTTCCAAGTGCCGCCGTCAGCCAGCGCATCGGGGTCACTCCATAGCTCACACCGGTCACGTTCACACCCACGACCCGGTACGTGACATCCACGATCATACTCACATCATTTGTGCCCAGCAGCTTATCGAGCTGGGTCTCCACGATGTTCAGGCCGATAAACGCGAGGATCCCGGCCACCATCACATGCTTGGGGAATTGATGGGCGATCATACAGGCAGCGTAAACGCAGAGGATGAGCTTGCCAGCCGGGCCAGATTGATGAGGATGGTCCATGCCATTGCCACCCAGAACTCCGGGCCTATCTCCTCGTACAGCATCTGCCACAGCTGCTTCCAGCTGTTCCAGTCCACCATGCCGAAGGTCTCCGAGTCAATCACACCGATGCTGACCATCACCGTGATGCAGACGATGCCCACAAGGCCGCTGCACAGCACCCAGACCATGCTGGTGAGGAGCTTGGAGAGGATGAGCTGGTTCTCATTGACCGGCAGCGTGTGCATCAGGTAGCCTTCCCGGCCCAGCAGGTTCTGATAAAAGCGCTGGATGGTGTTCACGAAGCAGAGCACCGCGATGGCAAGGATGACCGAGACATACACGATCATCAGAATCACTTCGAGATTCTGGAAGCTTGTGCTGTGAGCCAGCGCGTGTTCCTGCCGGAAGGTCACGCCCAGCACCACGCTCAACAGCGCCAGCGCCAGATACAGCCCGAAATACCGGCGTTTCGTGGCCCTGAACTCATATTTCAGCAATTGTTTCAGCATTTGAATACCTCCCGGAAATATGCATCGACGCTCTTGCCCTCGGTCTCGCGGATATCATCCACAGCGCGGTGAGCAAAGATTCGGCCGTCCTTCAGGAACACGGCCTCGTCCAGCACCGGCTCAATGTCCTCGATGAGGTGGGTAGAAATGACAACGGTCGCGTCCTTGCTGTAGTTGGAAATGATGGTGTTCAGGATGTAGTCCCGGGCCGCAGGGTCCACGCCGCCGATGGGCTCATCCAGCAGGTAGAGACGGGCGTTGCGGCTCATGGCCAGCACCAGCTGAACCTTCTCCTTGTTGCCCTTGGAAAGGGTCTTGAGCCGGGCATTGGGGGCGATGTTCAGCCGGGCCAGCATCTCATTGGCCTTGTCGGCATCAAAGCGATGTAAGCCTTGGCCTGACTGGGCGTGCCGTAAAATCCCGGAACATCTCCACCAGCTCCTCCACCCGCATCCAGTCGGGCAGCCAGTCGGCATCCGGCAGGTAGGAGACCAGCTCCTTGGTCTCCGGGCCGGGGGCCATGCCCGCGATCCGGATGCGGCCTTCCGTGGGCTGCAGCAGACCATTGGCCAGCTTGAGCAGGGTGGTCTTGCCGCTGCCGTTGGGGCCCAGCAGCCCTACGATGCGGCCAAAATCCAGCTCCAGATCGATACCGTCCAGCGCGGTCTTTTCCTTTCCGTATACTTTTGTCAATTTTTCACAGGTCAGCACCTTACTCATGGGGTTCTACCTCCTCTGTATCCCAGTGCTCCAGCAGGCTGCCGCCTTTTCCGGCGTGTAGCCGATGCTGCGCATCTTCTCCAGAAAATCTGCCGCGATGTCATGGGCGGCGGCAGCCCGCAGTTGTTCGATCAAATTCGTATCCTCCGTGACGTAGCGTCCGCTGGTGCGCTCGGTGCGCACAAGGCCCTCACTTTCCAGCTGGGCCAGAGCCTCTGCATCGTGTTGGGGTTGACCCCGGCAGCTGCGGCCAGATCCCGCACCGAATCCAGATGGCCCCCCGGCGTAGGTGCCCGCCAGAATTCTGGCTTTGAGCCGTTCCACCAGCTGGGCATAGATCGGGCGGCTGGCATCAAACTGTTCACTCATTCTGCTTTGCCCTCCTTATGTGTTGCTGTATTAAGCAGCTAATACAATAATACACATTTTGCATTTCTGTCAAGAGGAAACCCAAAAATTTTTTCGGACAGCAAAAAGGGACCCCGCAGCCAACCGGCTGTGGGGTCCCTCTGATTTATGGATTACTGCTGCTCCTGCGCGGCGCGCTTGGCTTCCAGCGCCAGAATGGCATCGCGGCGGCTCAGGTTGATGCGGCCCTGCTGGTCGATGTCCGTGACCTTGACCACGATGCATCGCCCACAGCGACCACATCCTCCACGCGCTCCACACGCTTGGTGTCCAGCTTGGAGATGTGCACCAGACCTTCCTTGCCCGGTGCGATCTCCACAAAGGCACCAAAGTTCATCAGGCGGGTGACCTTGCCCTTGTAGATGGCACCGATCTCGGGATCCTCCACAATGGTCTTGATGGTGAAGATGGCGCGCTTTGCGTCCTCCTGATCCACGGCGGAGACGAACACATGGCCGTCCTCCTGCACATCGATCTTGCAGTTGCAGGTGGCGCAGATGTCCTGGATGACCTTTCCGCCCTTGCCGATCACGTCCTTGATCTTGTCGGTGGGGATCATCATGCTGAACATCTTGGGAGCCAGCGGCTCAGCTCCTCACGGGGCTGTGCGATCACGGGCTTGATGATCTCGTCCAGGATGTACAGGCGGCCCTTGCGGCACTTCTCAAAGGCCTCGGCAATGATATCGTAAGTCAGGCCGTCGATCTTGATGTCCATCTGGATGGCAGTGATGCCTTGCGGGTGCCGCCCACCTTGAAGTCCATATCGCCGTGGAAATCCTCCACGCCCTGAATATCCAGCATGGTCATCCAGCGGTCGCCCTCGGTGATCAGCCGCAGGAGATACCGGCAACAGGTGCCTTGATGGGCACACCGGCATCCATCAGAGCCAGCGTGGAACCGCAGATGGAAGCCTGAGAGGTGGAGCCGTTGGAGCTCAGGACCTCAGAGACACAGCGGATGGTGTAGGGGAACTCCTCCAGAGAGGGCAGAACGGGAACCAGAGCGCGCTCTGCCAGTGCGCCGTGCCGATCTCGCGGCGGCCGGGGCTGCG